>ENA-UPXC01002071-UPXC01002071.1-human-gut-metagenome-genome-assembly--contig:-NODE-2071-length-25094-cov-20.698125_pt1 | contig 25094 bp, 19 predicted proteins | sample MGYA00250047_ERZ773371 | MGnify/ENA primary metagenome ERZ773371 (study PRJEB29103, sample SAMN06111975) | human gut metagenome | biome: human gut; feature: ankylosing spondylitis patient; material... | reverse complement strand
ACCAGATAGTCAATAACACCATCCTTCATCGAATTGACGGCTAGTTCTATATCGGCAAATGCGGTCAGGAAAATGAACGGATGGGTGTACCTTCGGGCCATCGCTTCCTTATAGAATTCGATGCCGTTCATGGGTTCCATCTTAATATCTGAGATGACACAGCCCGGGACGGAAGGCATGTCGTTGGAGAAGAAATCTGCGGGCGATAAATAGGGGGCAACTTCATAACCCTCACACTTCAGCATGAAGGTGACGGCATCAAGCGTTCGTGGATCGTCGTCAACCACCCGAAGGAGAAAATTTAATTCCAAATCCTTACTCATTATTGTTTCTCTTCATTATTCTGAGTTATCGGCAAAGTAATAACCGATTTAATGCCTGCAGGCTCTTTTTGAATAAATTTTAAATTGCCCCCGTATTTCAGAAGCAAGGTTTTAACAATGTTAATTCCGAGCCCTAAGCCGTTCTTTTTGGATGTAACTAAAGGGAGGCCGATCTCATTAAACTCTGCTTCAGTCAGCTTTGGACCATTGTCGGAAACAGTGACAACGTAGTGGTGAGAAGGGCCCTCGGAAACATGATTCACTTCAACTGAAACCTCCGGGTTATCGTTTTTTTCAGAGGCTTCAACTGCATTTTTTAAGATATTGGTGAAGATGAGTTGTATTTCAAGAGGATTTGCAGTTATGAAGAAATTCCCTTCGGGCAGGCGCAGAAGGAGCTTGTGTTTTCTCTTCAGAGATGTACAAATTTTTTGGAGAAGAAGATTTAAATCAACATTTTCTTTCTCCGATTCTTTCCCTTTTGCATAAACTCGAACGCCCTCGACAATTTTGCCGATATGCTGAGCTTGGTCCTGAATCTTATTTAATCCTTCTTTTAATAACTCCTCATCGGATTTTCCGTTGTCGATGCTTCTTTGGAGAGCGTGGGCATAACAGTAAAGGGCATGTAAGGGCTGTTTGACTTCGTGGGCAAAAATATTAGACATCTGACCAACGATAGAAGCCTTTTGGAATTGCTCAAGTTCTCCTTTAATTTTTTCGGCTTTTTCCCGTATTTGCTCCCGCTCCTTGAAAGATTTTCTAAGCTGATTCGTTCTTTTTTCGACCAATTTAGAGGATCGCCAGCTGAACCAGATCAAATTAAGTATCACAAATGGGATAAGAAGTATGAAAGTTTTGTATTCAGCCCAGACTTGCTTCAAGGACCAGTGTCGAAGGAAGTCGTATTCTCCGATTTTTAGTTCCTTCATTAAATTTTCAACATTGCTTAAATCGGGGGCTAACGACCAATACTTTCCATCAGAGGTTTTGGGCATTTCCAGCAGAAATTTGGTGACATCTCTTAGATCTTCGGAGGAAAGATTTTTAGTAGAAGAGATCGTCCAATTGGGATAGAGATCCGTGGAACGCTTACATGCGAAACTGTCTTTCGGCTTTTCTCCGATCACTTTTACGGGATAAGCCTGTCCGCTGAGTTTTTCGAGGTCTTCCAGAAAGCAAGTCCTTAAGATACCGACATCGGCTTTGCCGGAAATAACATCATCCACGACGTGGTGCATGGCGACTTTCGAGCTGCTGCCTATGAACTGAATATGGGAAAAGAACTTGTCCGGGTTAAATCCCCTATGGATCAATTCACCCATCCCGGCATGGAACCCGGTAAAGTCATTATCGTCGGTTGCTGCCAGCTTTAAGTTGCGAAGATCTTTTAATTCTGACAAATCTTTTCTGTCATTGCGAACAAAGAACACGGAACCTTGGCCCCTTTGCGGGTTAGGGTGGCGAATACTGACGGCTGTCAAGAGCGGCCTCGTTCCCCATTTTCTCAGTCTTGCGGCTTCTCCGGCCTCAGATAAGATGATGTCAACCTTGCCATCACGAATAGCTTTCTCAAGTTCCTTTCTTTCATAATATTCAAACTTTACCCTTCCGGAGAAATTTTCATTTAACCAAGAAGAAGTTTGACCAATAAAAGGAAGACATGGGTCCGGCTTAGGCATTTCCGTAGCAGCAAACATCAAACTACCGGAAGCGGCGTGGGCCGCAGCTACTCCAATAAGGAAAATGAATAAACCCGTGATAAGTCTTTTCATCACTGACGATTGTGATAACGAACACGAGAATAAAGTCTAGAAGTTAGAAGCTACAAAATAAATTAGGAGAACTCTGAAAAATGTGTTCGAACGGCGGTGGCTGGGAATTGTCCAAGCGGCATCCAGCGTTGTCAGTTCCTAGTCATCCCAAATTTCGGCTACTCAATTCTTCGTGGACCTTAAACCTTTGGCCCCCGAAATTCTTCGTGACTTATTCGAAAATAATAAGGCAATTAGAGCAATCTCTTAAAGAATCTTAAGCGTCTGATAAGTCAAAAGTAAATTGGGGTAAATCATTACTTTTAATTTTTATTATCTTGCAAAACGATACTTACAACTTATTGAATTAAAACGTTTTTCATAATTTAAAAATTGGTTTTTTCGAAAAAATCAATTTTAAGAAGTTTGATAATTATCAAATTCTTTAGGATGGCGGCTTTATATAATTGACCCAACTTCAAGCCCCAAAGAAGCCCCAATATGACAATTAACCAGTTAACGTACCAGCTCTGCAAAATCTTTCTTGCAGTCTTCAAGTTAAGAAATGCAAGTCAGGCTGCAACTGAGCTCGGAATCAGCAATTCTGCGATTAGTCGTGCACTCGCTTCCTTGCGGGAAATGTACGACGATCCGCTGTTTGTTCGCACGCAGAGCGGCTTCTGCCCAACGCAGAAGGCCGTTGAGGTCTCGCAAACGATGGTCGAGATCGTTCAGCTCTTCCGTAAAATGGATAAGCAGCACTCCAAGTTTGATCCGTTTACCTCGGAAGGTGCGTTTGAACTTCGTGTCTATGACGAGTTCTGCTTTCCGACGCTGAAAGTGATCAATGAGAAGCTGCTCCCTAGAGCCCCGAAGATGCGCTTCAATATCCGCATTCTCTCTCACAACTGCATCCCTGAGCTAATCAATGGTGAAGTGGACTTCGCGGTAGTCTATGAAGGTTTCGGTGATCCGCGTCTCAATTACGAATGCTTCGCCGAAACCAGCGACATCTATCTTTTCGGAAGAACCGGCCATCCGCTGTTTACACAGAAGAAATTCTCGATCGATGATATTTCTAATTATCCGCTGTTGGAAATCGACAATTACAGCGATGTGGCCTGTCCTCTGTTGGTGGGCGTATGCGAAGAGAAGGGACTTCAGATGCAGGTCTCGAACTACACCGAAAGTTTGGCAGCCGCATTCCGGCTTCTGATGTCTACAGATTCGGTGGCGGTCGTCTGCAATCAATTTACCCGCCAGTATTCCAAACTGGTTCCAGGCGTCTCCTATATGACGCTGCCGCGGCAGGTCATCAACCGCATTAAGAAAATGCGCAGCGCAGAGCGCCCGATCGGAAATTACATCGTTTACGGCAATACGAATCAGTCTCCTGCCTTCGATTGGGTAAAGCAGGAACTCAAAAAAGGTTTAACTGAAGAGTGGCAGAAAGCCCTCAATGAATAAAGAGCAGTCAACTAGGGCAGGATCCGGAGCTGTCTTGGGAAAAGACGCTATTTAAAACCCGAAATCTAAAGGAGTCATAAACATGATGAAGCTTACGCGAAGATATTTTCTTCAGGGTATCGGCGCATCGGCTGTCCTTGGAACGCTGACAGGACTTGTTCCGACCAAAGCGCTCGCGATGAACAGCTACGGCGCAAATACTTCGCTTCTCGCAAAAAGAGCAGGAACCATTAAATACAGCAGCTGTCTGAGAAACTGCGCAGACAGATGCCTGATGAAGTTCAGCGTTCAGAACGGCCGCATGACTTATGTCAGAGGTGCCGATGAACAGTACAAAACGGGCTCGTGCCCGTGTGTTAAGGGCCTGACATACGTTGAATACACTTATGCGCCCGACCGAATCCTTCATCCGATGGTCAGAGTCGGAGAAAAGGGTTCTCATAAGTGGAGAAGAATTACCTGGGAAGAAGCCTGGGATATATTGATCAAGAAAACCAATGAAGTGATCGAGCAATACGGCTCCGAGGCCATCCTTCCGTATTCCTATTCAGGCAACTACGGTGCTATCGGTATGCGCGGCGCCGACCGTTTCTTCAACCGCATCGGTTCTTCCATTCTGGATCGCCTGGTTTGTACGGAAGCAGGTGTGTGGGGCTACGGCAGCGTGCAGGGCACTACAGACGGTCCTGACCCCGAAACCATCCCCAACTGCGACTGCTATGTTTCCTGGGGTTTCAATGAAACAGTCTCTAATGTTCACGGAATTAAGCTGATTAATGAAGCCAGAGACAAAGGCGCCAAAGTTTTAGCCGTCAATCCGAACCGTACACCGATCTGCTCACAGGCCGATATCTATCTGCAGCCGAAACCTTCTACCGACGCATGGGTAGCAACCGGTGTCATGAAGTATTTGATCGCCCATGACATGATCGATCACGACTTCCTCAAGAACTGCTGCATTGGTGCTGATCAGGCGATCGCTAAAGTCAACTCCGTCGATTGGAAGGACATCGAACGAGTAACCGGTCTCACGCAAAAGCAAATTGAAGAATTTGCCGATGTGTACGGCCGTGCCGAGCGAATCATTATCCGCGCCGGCTACGGTATGCAACGTAATTACAACGGTGCTCGTATGACGCGTGCCATTGCCATCATGCAGGCAATGAGAGGCATGTTCGACAAACCGTCCTGCGGCATTATTTACGATAACGTTCGTCCGATTACCGGCATGAACCTGAATCTCGGCCGCGGCAACTATCTGCGTAAAGGCAAACAGCAGCATGTCAATATGACGGACTTGGATATGGCCCTGAAGGCAGAAAATCCGACCACAGAAAATCGTCCGATCAAGCCGATCCACCTCTTAGTGATCTATAACGGCAACCCGGTGGCAGTCTCTCCGAACGTCAATGCCGTGATCGAAAACCTCAAGCGCAAAGACTTGTTCGTTGTGGGCTTCGACATGGTCATGACCGACTCTCTTGAGTACTGCGACTTGATCCTCCCGGCTTCTACCCAGTTCGAAACCGATGACATTATCGGCGATTACCACTCCTGGTACGTCCAGATCTGCGAGAAAGTGATTGAACCGGTAGGCGAATCCAAACCAAATTGGGATTTCTTCGCAGAGTGGGGCAGAAGAATGGGCTTCAAGGATCAGGCTTTCCGCGACACACCGAAGGACATTATCCGTCAGTTCCTGCAGACAGAAACACCGTGGTATCAGGGCATTACGCTTGAACGTCTACAAAAAGAAAAGTTCATCCATCTCGATATGCCCGAAAGCGTCCCGGTTCGCTCTGGCGGTAAGGCAGAAACGGAATCCGGCAAGATCGAGCTTTATTCCAACATTATGAAGAAAGCGGGATTTGATCCGGTGATCGATCTGACGCTGTGCGAAGAAGAAATGCCCGAAGAAGAAAAGAACCTGCCGTTCCGTCTTCTTTCTCCCGGAATCCCTCAGCGCGTCAATTCCTCTTTCTATAACGTTAAATACATTCGCGCCTACAACGCCTATGAATGTGAAGTCAATCCGGAAGATGCAAAACGCTTGGGTATTAAGTCCGGTGACAAAGTTCGTCTGAACAATCAAAGAGGCGAAGCATTCTTTGTGGCTCGCGTGACGACGCGTGTCGCTCCGGGTGTGGTCCGCACGGCTAAGTGTAACTGGAGAAGCACCAACCCTTACGGTCAAAACACCAATACCAATTCTTTGACAACCGGCAAGCTGACGGACATGGGTGGCTGTTCTGCTTACCACTCAACCAGAGTGAACCTTAGCAAGGCATAGGAGTACGAAATGAGCAACAAATTTCAAAAAGGTTTCATTTTCAGACAGGAAAACTGTGTCGGTTGCGGCGGCTGCTCTGTTGCCTGTCAGATTCATAACGAACTGCCCGAGGATGTCCGCTTCCGCAAAGTGGACCTCTATGAAGTGAGGTCCGCAGACGGCCGCGTCAGAGACGTTTGGTTCTCTCACGCCTGTATGCACTGCTCAAACCCGACTTGTTTGGCGGTCTGCCCGGCAGCAGCCTTTACCAAGCGTCCCGACGGCATCGTCGTTTTGGATAGAAATAAGTGCACGACCTGCGGTTTGTGCAAGGAAGCCTGCCCGTACGACGCTATTACGATCAGCAAGATCGACGGCAAAGCTGCTAAGTGCAACCTTTGCGTCGAGCTCTTGGATGCCGGTTTGAATCCCGCCTGTGTGGACGGCTGCCCGGTGAAATGCCTGCAGGTCGGCAACGTTACGCAGGTTCTGGCCCAGAAAGCCTCTGCCTCGAAAGAAGGCATCGGCTACACCGACGGTTCGAACAAACCCAACATGATCATCATCCGAGAAAGAAAATGAAATCGAATGGGCAGAGAAAGACGCTTGAGGTGTTCAAAGACCTGTTCTTGAAACCCGGGCTGGCTTCAACCTACCGGAACCTTTCTGATTGGGCTGAACGTTCGGGTTATCCGGCGCTCGCAAAGGAGGCTGCAGATGCTTCTGCCGCTCCGGAAGAAACCGAAGCCGAGTTCAATAGGCTCTGTATCGGACCCTACCGTCTGGTTGTGATCCCCTATGAATCGGCTTGGGTGACAAGTTCCAGGAAGCTCAACGGACCAGTGGCTGCCGATGTGGCGAATTTCTATGCCTCCGCGGGCCTTACCAGCGCCTCGATGTTCAATGAACTGCCGGACTTCTTCGGCAACGAACTGGAATTTCTTTATTTCTTGGAAGCTGTTGCAGAAGAAACCCGCCAAAAGGAACATTCCGAACAGCTTCTGAAAGAAATTGAAGGTTTGTCGAAATCATTTAGGTCCGAGCATTTTGACAAATGGTACGAAGCTTTCTTAAACGCGATCGCAGAAAACACCGACCAAAGTTTTTGGAAAGAGGCCTCTGAAGCACTTAAAGCAGAGCTCCGCCGTACTCAAGCTGTCTAACTTTTGCCCCCGTTCCAAGGGAAATTATCATGAATAAATTTTTACTCTCACTTGTCTCCGTTATCTCCTCAACGGCGTTTGCCCAAGAGACAGCAGTCAAGCAGCCTGAATTTTGGTCTCCGGTCGTGGAACACCAGATTCAAAGAGATATTCCTCAGTATTTGGGTTATACCGACAACGCAGGTTTGCTCATGTCGACGTATGATCCGAACTCAGTCTCTTCCGGCTATCTCGGCTTCCTGCAGTCTGCGGAGATGATCTCAAACTTAATCTTCGCTTCTATCATCGCCGTCGCTGTTCTTTTTGCGGTGTTCGTCTTGATCAACGGCCGCGCAAAACTTTCCGACGGATTTTCCGGCAAGCTGATTCAGCGCTGGTCCGTGGGCGACGTGGTTCTTCACTGGTGTGCAGCCGTCCCGTGCATCATCCTGATTTTGTCCGGTTTTGTGATCGGCGCCGGTAAAGTTTGGCTGGCTCCCATGATGACGCCGGCCCATTTCCACAGCTTGGTTTACGCCAGCGTTTTGTTCCATAACATCTTTGCTATTCCATTCATCATTGCAGCGGTTATCCTCATGGTGAAGTGGAGCAGAAATCAGCTTCCCGAAAGCGGTGACGGCAAATGGTTCCTTGCGCTCGGCGGATACATCAATCTCGGCGGCAAACCCAAGCACCCGGATGCCGGTTTTGCTAACGCCGGTGAGAAAGCCTTCTTCTGGACCTTCACGATCTTCGGTTTGGCTTTGGTGGTGACCGGCTTGCTCCTGCTGTTCCCGGGTCTTTTCGGAACTCTGACTAAGAACGGTGCACTCCTGGCTCTCATCATTCACATCTGCAGCGCCATCATTCTCGGAGCCTTCTCTGTAGTTCATATCTACATGGGCGCCGTCATGAGCGAAGGCGGCATGGAAAACATGCTTAGCGGCAAGTGTGACGAAAACTGGGCGAAACAAAACCATAACCTCTGGTACGCCAAGATTCAGGGTCAGAACAAGTAGAAAGCCTCTTCGGCTCCGCTCTCCTAAGCGGAGCCGAACTAAAGAATCTCTAGGATTAAAACAATGTTAGACAGAAGAACATTACTAAAACTCATTGCCTCAGGCACGGCTTTCACGGCAGTCTCCCCGCAAGTTGTGCTCGCCAAAACCCCGGGTAAGCATTACGCCATGGTTTTTGACGTCAGAAAGTGTACGGGCTGCTTGTCTTGTACGGTCAACTGCAGCATTGAAAACCAAACAGAACCGGGTCGCGAACGCACGGTCGTGAACCAGCTCTCTTTAAAGAATGACGACGGCGTAGCCATGATCGCGCTGCCGAATCAGTGCAACCACTGTGAGAATCCGACCTGCGTTAAGGCCTGTCCGGTCAAGGCGACCTACAAGCGTCCGGAAGACGGCATCGTGGTAATTGACTACGACAAATGTATTCACTGCATGAACTGCACCAAGGCCTGCGCATATGGGGCCAGAAAGCCGGATCCGGCACACAAGAATCCGCCTGAAAAATGCAACTTCTGCATCCATCGACTGGACGAAGGCCTGCTGCCGGTTTGTGTAGAAAGCTGTATCGGCGGCGCCCGTACTTTCGGCGATTTGAATGACGAAAACAGCGAAGTCTATCAACTGATTAAAAACAATAAGCCTTATGTGCTGCTTGAGTCCGCAGGCACAAAACCGAACATTTTCTACATCGGTTTGCCGGAGAACTTTGAAGATAAGAAGTGGCTGCAGGCTGATTTCAAAAACTGGCAGCGCTAAGGGGAGAGAACGATGACAAAAAATGCAAACCATTTTGGCAACCACGCTGCACCCGAACTGAAAGTCAACCGAGCCGGTGTTGCCCTGCAGCCGAGCGTCAGAGTGGGCTTCACACGCTGCTTTACCTGCAACAATATGTGCGGATTACGTTATCGCGTGGATGAAGCCACCGACAAAATTACCCGACTCGCCGGCAATCCTTATTGCGAAGTTGTGACCGGAGGCGCGCCGCTTCCTCTGAAGACAACGGTTGCGGAAGCCTATCAAGCGCTTTATCTCGGGAAGGACGGCAAAATCTTTAGAGCGACCTCCTGCGGTAAAGGTGCCAGCGGTCTTGATTCCGTCGATGATCCTTACCGTGTTCTAAAAGTCTTAAAACGCGCCGGCAAACGAGGTGAAGATCGCTGGATCACCATTCCTTATGAACAGGCTCTGCAGGAAATCGTTGAAGGCGGAAACCTGTTCGGTGAAGGGCAGGTTCAAGGTCTGCGTGCGATTCGTGACATAAAAACGCCGGTGGTACCCGGAGTTTCTGAGTTCGGAGTTAAAAGCAATCAACTGTTTGCGACCTTTAACGAAGAAGATACGATGCGCGGCAGCCTTTACGGCAGATTTATGCGTCAAGGCTTCGGAACGGTGAATGTGACAACCAAGCACGGATACTGCGGTGCTCCTGTCGGCGTCGGTTACGCCATGGGTCTTGCTCCAGAGATCGGAGCAGGGATGTGCGACGTGGACTGGGATAATTTCGAGTATGCGATTTTTATCGGAACAGCGCCAGGCTGCTCCGGCGCCAGTATCAACAGAACAGGTTCGGGCTTAAGCAAAGCGCGAGTAAACCGTAATGCTAAGTACGTCTGCGTAGATCCCATCCTAAGAAGCAACGTGACGAACGGAACCGGTGCTCAGTGGGTACCTATTCGTCCCGGTGAGGATACGGCGTTCCTGCTTGCTTTGATTCAGGTCATTCTGAATTCCGGCAAAGAAAATCAAAAATTCCTGAGCGCGCCGAACGAAACTGCAGCTAAAAAGATCGGCGAAATCAACTGGTCCAATGCTGCCTATCTCATCAATACAGAGACGAATACATTGGCGGATGCTTCTGAATTCGGACTCGGTGAGAAGGGTGACGGCGTGGTTTACTCCGAGGGCGTTCTTCAGGCTGCCTCCAAGAGCGGTCCTGCAGAACTCTATGTGGACAGAGTATTCACAAATGCTGCGCCTAAAAATATTCGCTACAAATCTGCCTTGCAGGTTTTGAAAGAAAACGCGAACGAACATTCTCTGAAATATCTTTCTAATGTTTGCGGCGTTCCGGTCGAAACCATTGAAGCGGTGGCTAAAGAATTTACGTCTCACGGAACAAAAGTGGTTGCAGTATCCAATACCGGCAATAACGGCTGGGATTCCGTGATGAGTTCTTGGCTGATTTGTATTTTGAATACTTTGGCCGGCTCTCATGACAGAAAGGGCGGTGCCGCTTACGGCAACGGAGCCTTCATGGGGTTCAGCGGCAACTATGACCTGGAAAATGTCGAAGGCGGAGTATCTCAAGACGGGGTAGTGAGTGTTTGCAGGAACTATCCTTATGAAAGCTCCACCGAGTATGCCGAGCACGTGAAGAACAAGGAAAATCCGTATCCGGCCAAACATGTCTACCATCCTTTGGCATCCGACTATACCGGTCTCAATGCCGCTGAAGTTCTGCTTACGATTGCTAACGAGGAACCTTATCAGGCCAAGGCTCTGATTAACTGGCGCAGCAATCCCGTTTACAGCGCCAGTTCTCTGCCCTGTGAGGCTGAACAGGCCCTTCGTGACGTCAAGAAACTTCCGCTGTTTGTGGCGATTGATGCTTATGTCAACGAAACCAACAGGAATGCTGACTACATTATTCCGGATCGCGTCATGTTTGAAGAATATGGCTGCGACAGAACATGGGGCAATTTTGACCAGTGTGTCGTAGCCGGAGTCCCAGTTGTCACGCCGAGAACCGCTTTAACTGCAGACGGCCGCCATATCTGCATGGAAGAATTTATTTTTGATGTGGCAAAAAAATTAAATCTTCCGGGATTCGGAGAACAAGCCGTCGCAAGAAAAGACGGGTCAAAGGCTCCGCTGAAACGATTCGACGACTGGTATGCCTATTATTTGAGCAATGTTGCCACCCAGTGCGAACATTTGCCCGAAGTAACGGATTCCGACCGCGAATTAGCGGCTCTGCCGCGGGCAATGAAGCCCTTGGAACCCGTGCTTACAGCGGAACAATGCGCACAAGTTGAAGCACTGCTTTCCCGCGGCGGCTACTATGAAAAATCGGATAAATACAACGGCGACTTCTTAGCCAACGGCGGCGGAAAATTCCTTCAGATCTTTAATCCTGCTATCGCAGCTCAGAAGCATTGCTTCAGCGGGGAAGCCTATCCCGGTATTCCGGTCTATGAGAAGCCGAAGTTCTTCAACGGCGATCAGTGGGAAAAGCATTGGGACAAAGATCAATATCCGTTGGTCTTATCTACTTATAAACCGATCCTCAGATCTAATTATTCCGGGTTCTTTGACCATTGCAATCAAGTCTCTCCGCAGAACTTCATTTACATGAACAAGAATACGGCCCAGCAGTTTGGCCTCAAAGACAAGGAACGCGTGGTGTTAACAAGTCCGGACGGCGTCACTGCTGAAGGCGTACTGGCTTGCGACGACGGTGTTGCCGAAATGACGGTTTGTGTGCCTCATGCCTACGGTCACTGGTCCGGCGGTGCCGAGGTCAGAGAAGTTGACGGCAAATCACTGCCTGTGGCGAGAAGGAGAGGAGGCGGAACCGCCATTAACCGACTGATTCCTGTGGATCCGACTCGGCCGGGCGCAGTTAAAGCGCTGAATGACTACTATGCCGGCGCATTTTGTCGGTCCGGTATTCCGGTTAAGGTTGAACAGTATCGAGAAATGAAGCCGATCGGATGTCCCGTTATGTAGTTCCTTAGTTATTCAGATCATCTCTTGGCTGAAGAAAAAGACTTTTTGCAGAAGCTGGAAAAAGAAAAGGCCAAGAGAAGATCAAAGTTTCTTCTTGTCTTATTGAAATAGCATTGGGGTGAATTTCATAAAACTAGAGAAGTTTTTAGAGCCTTCGGGCTCTTTTTTTTCGAAGATCTTCCTAGCCGCCATGGAGATAGGTCAATAGTCGTTGAAACCAAGACACCAAGTTTAAGCTGCGGTTCTTCCATGTTGAGAATGCATCAAAGTTGATTGCGAAATGGCTTTTGTCTAATTTGTTCGTTGGGAATATAAGGAATTGGAGCATTCAATCATGCTCATAATGCAGGTCTGACCGATATTTTCGCGCCATAAAACACTACTTGCACAACGTCCTTGCATGATCTGCAAAATACAACTATCTCTTTGAATTAAAGAATAATTAATAAAATACATTTTCTAATATTTGTTTGTTTCTGCTTATACAGACTGGATTACACCTCAGCCGGTATAACGACTTTGCATAAAAAGCAAAATAGTCTTTTGAATTTTGCCTGTCGTTTAGAAATGGCCGTCATCAGAATGACTTGAAACCTCAGATGACTAACCAAGGAGAATTCAGATGAAACTTTCTAAAACAACGGCTCTTGTTCTTTGTGCCTTCAGCGGCAGCCTAGCGTTTGCAGCAGAACCAGCTTCAAACGTAACACTCTACGGTGTATTGGACACAGGTGTCTACGCTCATCATGCTTCTAACGGCAAAACCATTGTTGAAATGGCTTCCGGTATCACCAAAGGTTCTCGCTTCGGCCTTGAAGGTCAGGAAAACCTCGGTAACGGATACAAAGTCTATTTCCGACTGGAACAAGGTTTTGAAAGTGATAACGGCGATGCAAAAGACGCCGACTCTGCTTTTTACCGTGACAGTTACATAGGTGTAGCCACTCCGTTCGGTGCTTTTGAACTCGGCCGCACAGGTGCTCTGACCGCCGGTACCCACGGCGGTATCGTAGGAGGAATGAGCCCGTTTGGAATCACCTGGAAAGAAGGTGCATTGACCAAAGTCTTTGCCGGTAACATCGCAGCTCGTGTTAATAACATGGTCACATACGAATCACCTGACCTCAGCGGTTTTAAGCTTTACGCCCAATACTCAAACGGTATCGACGATGATGATGTCGTTTCCTCACAGAAGAACCGTTACATCGCAGTCGGCGCAACCTATCGATATAAGAATTTAAGATTGATTGCCGCATTCGATAATTTGTTCTATAACGACTCTGCCGTCAAAACAGATGCCGGAGTTGCTGCCGGTAAAAATCTGAAGGACCAAAGAACCTACAATATCGGTGGTACCTACGACTTCGGCGATGTACGCATGTATTTAGGATATCAGTTTGGTCAGAACATTAAGACACCTCGTCAGGGTGACGCAGATGCAATTGCTGCTGCGAAATACGACGCCAAAGACAGCAAAGCAGCTGAAGGTTACGACACCAATGCTGTCACACTCGGAACGAAAATCAAATTATTCGGCGGCGAATTGAACGGTACTCTCGGCTATGCACATGCCAAGCGGGATTACCAAGATTCCAAGGCGGATGTCTATCAGGCAATGTTAGGCTACAAATATCCGCTCTCTAAGAGAACCTATGCCTATGGCGCGGTTGGATATATCCACGGCAAATCCCAGAACAAGAGTTTGAATAAGAAGAAGGTCCTGACACACAACGTTGAACGAGTGAACACAAGATCGTTCTTCATGGGTCTGTGCCACGAATTCTAAACACTTACGAATTTAGTAATCGATTTACCTCCTGTATCGGCTCCTGAAAAATTGATAGATTTTTAGGGGCCGTTTTTTTGACTTTCTTCTTTTCGTTAACGAACATTGATCCGATGAGTATTTTCACGGCAGAAAAACGATGAATCCAAAGAAAAATTTGCCAACGAATAGGTGAGAAAATTTCAATAGGAAAAACAACAAGCAAACGAACCAAGAGAGAAAAAATATGTCATTCCATTGCACAGTTGGTTCCGAAAAGTGTGTTGGCTGCGGAACCTGTATTCCTGTCTGTCCTAAACGCCTATTAATTCTTGAAGACGGCCGTCCTAGGATGATTGAAGGCCGCGAGCATCTTTGCAACGACTGCGGTCAATGCACGGCTTATTGTCCTGAAGGCGCGATCATTCATAACGGCATTCGAGCAGATGAATTGGAGCGGACGACAATTCCGACTTCTTCCGCATCAAAAACGGTTCTTCAGGCTTTGAAACAAAGGCGATCTTATCGGAATTTTTCAACTCAGCCGGTGAAGCAATCCGATCTCGAAAAGATTCTTGAAGTGGTCGGGTATGCGCCCTCGGGTGGAAATAACCGTTTTTTGCGTTTAATCATCACAAAGCCGGAAACGACTAAAAAATTCTTGGAATTAATCGCACAGTGGTTCGACGGGGACTGTCGAACCGATCCGGTTTACGGCAAACGTTATGCAAGCAAAATCGATTCCATCCTAGAGCGTTATCGCGCAGGACAAGATCCTATTCTCCGCAATGCACCATCGGTTGTTTTCAGTGTCGGACCTAAAACCGCAGTTTGGGGCGGCGTGGAGAGCGGGATTAATCTGACTTACTTCAATCTTGCAGCAGAAACGATGAATATCGGTTGCTGTTTTGCCGGTTATGCAACCGCTGCCGCAAAAAGAAGCAGGGAAGTTCGAGAGCTTTTGGGGATTAAAGAAGACGAGGAATGTTTTAGTGCGATGTGTTTCGGATACAAGACGATCCGGGCTCAGCGAATTCCGACTCGTCGATTAGTGGAATTCAAGACAGTCTGAAGCAGTTAAATATTGTCTGACCTGATTCTTCATTCTTTTATTTTCAGTGAGATTCAATTTTTAACCCCTTGAGAGATAAGTTGTGTTTAGGTCAATTTCTAAACTCTTATTCTTGATTGCTCTTGGCGCAGCTTGTGCGACTTCTGTGTGGTCTAAGACGATCACTATTGGCATCTTAGATACGATTGACCCCTGGTTTTATGTTCAAACCTTCGGGCCAACGATGGAACATTTGAGAAAGGTGATTCCTCAATATGAAATCAAGTCCGTCGAGTTGTCGTTCGAGAACCTGCAAAAGGCGATTAAAGCAGGAGAACTCGATTTCTTTATTGCTCCGAGTGGATTCTTTGCCTATGTGGCAGAATCTGCCGGCGCGCGCCATATTGCAACACGCCATCCGCAAGGAGCCAAAGATCCTTCTAAATCTGTAGGCTCTGTATTTGTGGTTCGTGCGAACGATTCTCGGTTTAATACTCTTTCCGATTTGGTTAGGGTTTCCGTTGCTGCGACGGACTCAAATTCCTTCGATGGCTGGATTATTGCGCTAGGAGAACTGCTTCTTCAAAACTTAGATCCTAAAAGATTGTTTTCAGTTATTACCTATACGGGTTATGGGATACCGGACGTCGCCTCTATGGTGCTCAATAAGCAGGTTGACGTTGGGATACTCAAGACTTGTGATCTGGAGCAATTCGAGAGGGAAGGGACAATAGCAAAAGGAGCCCTAAGAGTACTAAACCCTAAGAATGACTCTTTAATTTCATGCAAAGTGTCCACAGACCTATATCCGGATGTTGTCTTTGCTTCCTTACCTAAGGCAGACTCGAATTTAGTTAAGACAGTGTCAGTGGGACTGCTTACCATGGATCGGACGAGAGGTGGAGACAGTTGGGGCTTTGCCAGCGACTTTACGCCGGTTTCCTCTTTATACCGTTCTCTGGAAATCGGACCCTATGAGTACTTAAAAGAAACCGGATTCATAGGATTTGCAAAACGATACCGTCATTATTTATATGGCTTTGCTGCTCTATTGATCTTAATTCTTCTTTATACGGCTTCCGTGAGAAGAATCGTCAGCATCAGAACCCGAGATCTGACTATTGCACTGAAGGAAAAAGACAAAGCCGAAAAAGAGGCTCGCGAGAGCAGAGAAAATCTCTTCCAGTTAGAAAAAGCCGGCGTTGTGAGTGAACTGTCTGCGATGTTTGCTCACGAAGCCCATCAGCCGATCGCGTCTCTAATTAATTATGCCGACGGCCTAAAGCTTTATTTGAAAGGAAAACGCGAAGATCCATTAGTGCAGGAAGCGCTGTCAGAAATTTCAACGCAGGCAGATCGACTTTCAAAAATCATTCAAAGAGTCAGAACCTACGCAAAACGGCAGCACCACGAAGTTAAGCAAGAAAACTTATCCGAGATAGTAGATCGGGCGTTGGTTTCATTTAGAAGATCGTCTCTATCTTCGGGAGTAGATGTCGAGGTAAAAGCTCCCGGTAAAGCTGATGCTCTTGCCGACGCTCTTGAACTTGAATTGCTGATTGTGAACCTGCTCAAAAATGCCGCTGCAGCCAGCAAGGACAGCCGAGAAAAGTTAATAAGCGTCCAATTGTCGGAAGAAGCAAACGAATGGCTGTTAAGTGTATCTGATCATGGTCAAGTGATTTCAGATAAATTATTAAGTCGGCTTTCGCATCCCGCCAAGAGCTTTTCAAACGGCTTAGGTTTGGGACTTTCAATCTGCCGTCTTATCGCAGAAAACCATGGAGGCAAATTAACCTTTAAGCCGAATAATTCCAAAGGCTTGATCGTGACGCTTCATTTGCCTAAAGCTAATAAGGAGATTTAGAGTGGAAGCCCTAGTAAGAATCGTGGATGACGAAGAAACGGTTAGAAACTCAGAGATTTTTATTTTCAAGCTTGCAGGAATTCCGGCTGCTGCTTATTCCTCAGCAGAAGAATTTTTAGCTAAAGATGATTTGACCGTTCCGGGCTGTATCATTCTGGATCTCCGAATGCTGGAAATGAGCGGTCTTCAGCTCCAACGTTGTTTGCAGGAGAAAGGCAGCGATCTGCCGATCATATTTTTAACGGGTCACGGGACGGTGGATGCAGCTGTAATGGCTCTAAAAAACGGCGCAGTAGATTTTCTTCAAAAACCAGCTAAGCCTGAAAAGCTTCTTGAAGTGGTTAAAGTTCATCTGCAACAGAACAAGGAATTACGGTTGTCGAAAGCACTTATTCAAGAAAAAATCAATAAATTTGAACGCCTGACGGATAGAGAAAAAGAGGTGCTTCGGGAAGTCGCTACAGGCAAACTTAATAAACAGATCGCTAATGAGCTAAATATTGCTGAGCAAACCGTCAAAATCCATCGAGGTAATGCGATGCATAAGCTCGGACTTCGCTCAGCCTTGGATGCGAGTGCATTTTTACTCGACATCGGGAGGGTTACTGGAGATGAATAGAAGGAGCTTGTTTTCCGCTTTTCTCTTAACGATCCTTCCCGGACCTTCCTACGCCGGTTTTATTGAAAACATCTTCAATAAAGGTAAATCTTGGGATGTAATCGTTGTCGGAGCAGGTGCAGCCGGATTATCCGCGGCCGTGGAAGCTGCTGATAACGGCGCTTCTGTGCTTCTATTGGAAAGTCAGCCGGAAATCGGAGGAAATACCTTAATCTCTGGCGGCTTTTATGCCTCGGTAGATAAAAAACGCCAAGAAAAACAGGGAATTACAGACTCTGTAGAGTTGCATGTTCAGCAAACTTATGAACTCGGCGGCCGTTTAGGAGATCCTAAGTTGGTGAGAACAATGGTGACAGAGGCGCAGGAGTCGCTCGAATGGCTGGAAAAATTAGGTATGCATTTTCAGCCTCGAGTTTTTGAACTTTATGGCGCCCATTGGCCCAGAGCCCACATTCCAGTCTTGCCCCTCGGACAAGGATACATTCGAACCTTGGCGGATGCTTGTGTAAAGCGGAGAGTCGAACTAAAGGTTAAATGCGAAGTTCGAGAAGTATTGACTAAAGACAATAAAGTCATTGGTGTCGGGGCTTATTGCGGAAATGAATATAAGCAGTTTTATGCGCGCAGAGGAGTGGTGCTTGCGGCTGGAAGCTTTGCAGCTAATCCGGATTTAATACAGAAGATCTCGCCGAAACTCAAAGGGCTGACGACTAACAATGCACCCGGTTCTAATGGGCTTGCCATGCTGGCAGCAGAAAAAGTCGGAGCAAAACTCGTCAATCTAGAATTTATTCAGTGTTTGCCGGGTTGCCCGCCGGGTAAAAAATATCGTGTCCGTTTTCATAATGACGTCTCTCATTTCATTTTTGTGAATAAAAACGGAGAACGGTTTATCCGTGAAGATAGTCCCAGAGATGAATTCAGAGACGCCGTTCTCTCGCTGCCTGAAAAGTACGGATTCATCATTATCGACGACGAAGGGTTTAGAAGGGCGGGAATCTTAGTGCAGAAAGAAGCGGTAAAGGCAATTGAAGGAGGGGAGGCTTGGAAAGGCGAAACGCTTAGAGAGCTTGCCGACAAAATGAGTGTTCCCGCCGATAATCTGATTCGCACGGTTGAAGACTACAACGAAGGGGTTAGGCTGGGTAAGGATCGTTTAGGCAAGAAAATTCATTCCTTAACGCTTCCGATTGCTCATCCCCCTTTCTGGGCTTGCTATGCAGGGATGACGATCCATTACACTGAAGGCGGTATCGCCATCGATGAAAAAACTCGGGTTTTAAACAAGAACAATCAGCCGGTCGCGGGTTTATATGCAGCCGGAACAATTACAGGAAATGTGCACGGTAAAAATCGTCTTGGAGCAAACGGACTGGCGGATGCCATTGTGTTCGGACGTATTGCCGGACGCCAAGCCGCTAAAAATTAAAGGCGAAGTACCGTGAAGGCACTCCGCCTAGCCTAGCGATCTTTATTCAGCCGTTTATTTACCTGCAGCGGTAAGACCCGCGATTCTGCCGAATGTCAGAGCATCAGGAACCGCATTGCAGCCGACGCGGTTGGTTCCGTGGATACCGCCGGTGATTTCACCTGCAGCAAACAGACCGGGGATGACTTTGCCGCTGTTATTAATAACCTGGGCTTTTTCATTGATTTGAACGCCGCCCATGGTGTGGTGAACAGAGGGAGTCATAAGCGTTGCGTAGTAGGGGCCGCCCTCGTCAAGACGATGGTCATCCATACAGGTCGGACGTCCCATTTCGTCACCGGTACCTTTCTTGCAGAATTCATTCCACTTCTTAACAGTCTCTACTAAGTTCTTACCATTGATCCCGGCTTTTTGAGCTAGTTCTTCAAGGGTATCGGCTTTGAAGGATTTCCCCGAAGAAAGAATGTCTTCGACTTTCACACCGTAAGCGTTGCGGCCGTCTTTATCAACGAGAGCACGCTTGGCGGAAGAAATCACGAAGAAGAGCTGATCTTTCTGAGCTAGATTGGCTTTTGCAAGAACGTCGCGGCGTTCGGACTCATTCACGTAGCGTTTGCCGTCACGGTTTACATAAATGCAGGAGTTCTCGCCGAGTTTGAAGCTTGTTGCGCCAGTCTTCGGATCACCGGCAGGGAACAACTGGATCCAGCCCATCTGAGTTAAGTGAGCGCCGGCCTTCTTGGCTAAATTAATGCCGTCGCCGGTAGCAGAGGGAAGGTTGGTTGTCGGAGTATTCTTACCGAGTTTTTTGCCCCAAAGTTCGTCATACTCGTTACGCATCTTAACGTTAGCGCTGAAACCGCCGGTTGTCAGAATGACGCCGTCATTTGCGTTGATGACGTATTTTCTGCCGTTTTTGTTTTGAGCCAGAACACCTATGACTTTGCCGCCTTTAACAATGAGGTCATCAGCCGCTGTGTTGAGCATCAAAGTGACCGGGAGTCCTTTTTCCTTGATGTAGGCTAAGTAGGTGTCAACATAACCGACGCCGGACTTGAAGTTTTCGGCTCGGTTTGATCTCGGCCAAAGAGCGCCGACGAACTGGTTGGCCTTTCCCCGCCAGACAAAGCCCATCTTGGAGAGCTGGTCCATTGTGCCGGAGACGTTCTTGGTTAAGGTGTAGACGAGGTTGAGGTTTGCCTGGTTGTCCCCTGACTTCCATGTCTGCAGAGCGTGCAGTTCTGGAGAATCGAAGAGTTTGTTTGAACCGCTTTCTTTGTATTTAGTCCATTGGTCCTTAACTTTATTAATTAATTCGGCGTGAAGCGGATTCAGTGGTTTTTGGTTGATGATGCCTTCGACAATCTTCTTCTGTCCTTCAGACATCGTCAGATGGTCTTGGTTGCGATTGGCAACGTTGAAGCAGCCGCCGGATACGGAAGTATTTCCGCCGGCAAATCCGTTCTTCTCAAGAAGAATAACTTTCTTGCCGGATTCAGCCGCTGCAACAGCAGCGGAAAGACCAGCACCTCCGGCACCTACAATCACGATATTGGTGTCTTCAGTAACGGTGTCATTGTAATGAGCGGGTTTAGGAGCGGGCTTCTGGAACTGTTTAACATCTAAGCCGGCTTCCTTCAGGCACTTGTTAACTGCTGCCTTAATGGCAAAGCTAGAGAGCGTTGCACCGGAGATGTTGTTGACGTTTGTTGTCTGATATTTGACGATTTCAGGAATCAATTGAGTCTGAGTTAAATCGGCAACGGGATGCGTTTCGGACCAATCCAAAACCTTAACGGATTCGATCTTATTACCCTTTACGATGACCTGTACTTTGACGGCTCCGTTTCTACCTACTTCCTGAGCGGTGTAGGTTCCGTCTTTAGCAAAGGCAGAAGTTGATAAAGCTGCCGCCGCGACTAAAAGTGTAACCGTAGCTAATTTAAAGCTTTTCATATTATCTCCTTGGAAAATAACAGCTACAGTCTATGAAGGCAGCTAAAAAAAGAAAATAATACCTTGGTTCTAGTTTAGGATAATAAGGGGTATTTTTTTATTGAGATAATAAGTTATTAGATAAGGACTTCTTAATTGGGAGCTCTCCAAAAAGTAATTCTCATTAAGTCCTACTCTCACATTAGATTTCCACGCCGACATTTTGCGTAATTAGCAAAATTGTTTTGCCTAGAATGCATTGGATATGTCGATAGTCGGTGAAAAAATGAAATTCTCAAATCCCTCAATCGAGAATGACTATGAAAAAATTCCTTGCTCTCACCGGTTTGATCGTTGCTTGCTCTCTGCCTTTTGCTGCTCAATCTCTGGAGTGCTCTGTAAAGCCTAAGGTTACTTCCATTGAAGCCCCGCACAGCTATATGTTCGTGGGCAATTCCTATACATATTATTCGAGCGGTCTTGCCGGCGCTGTTAACGGTCTGGCAAAAGCTGCTGGAATCAAAGTCAGACGCAACCGTATGGTGACCATCGGTGCGGCTGACCTCGGTTGGTTCAATGTCTGGGAACTGGTGCGTCCTTCCGGAATGGCTTCTACTTATGTCGACCACAGCGACGGCGGCAAAATCAAGAAGTTTGACTTCAGGAAAGAAAAGGTTTTTGACGCTGTCATTCTTCAGGACAACAGCACCGGTCCGATCCAGCCGCAGCGCAAAGAAATCTTTGAGAAGTATGCAAAACAGCATGCATACGATCTGCAGTGTTTTGGCATCCAACCTTTGATCATGATGACTTGGGCAAGAAAGAACAAGCCTGAAATGACCCAGCAATTGGCAGATGCCACAACAAAAGTCGGCAACGAAGCCGATGCAATGGTAATTCCGGTTGGTTTGGCTTTTGCCGAAGCGATCAAGCAAGATCCGAAGTTAGAGCTCTACCGTGAGGATAAAACACACCCTTCGCCTGAAGGCACTTACTTAGAGGCCTGCGTTGTCTTTGCGAGCATGTACCATCGTTCGCCTGTCGGACTGAAATACTACGGAATTGAGCAAGTTGAAGAAAAGACGGCACATTTCCTCCAGGAGGTTGCTTGGAATACCGTTTGTGAATACTTCGACTGGAAGAAATAGTTTCGCTCTGAATCTCTCAACCAAATCATTAGAGCGGTGAATTGATCTAAAACCAAAGTTTTTGAGATCTACCGGCTCTGTCTTAATGCTCTCGTGCGTCCTTTTAGGACGCACATTTGTTTTTGCTTAATTAGCCTTATTCTTAGCGATAAGTTCCAAGACTTTACGGCCGAGTTCAATTCTAGGTTTGACAGTAGATAGATCTGACTATTCTTTTTCAGGATTATGTAAATCTCCGCCGACTACACCCATGGCGCAAGCAACCGCTGCTCCGCCTCCGGAGAAACGGTTGCCGTCGGAAGCGCCGCCGACATCCATCCATTTTGGAGCAGGCTGGTTCAGATCTTTGGATGCCTGATCCACCAGTTCAATTAATTTCTGAGATTTTTCTGTATGCGATAGAGCAGAGCTCTTGGCAACATACTTCAGCTCAGACGTCACGTCAGGTGCAAAACCTCGTTTGCAAAGTGCTTCAATCTTGTCCAACACGGCATCGCGTGTTTGATCGTTGAAGAAACGGAAATCAAATACGACGGTTGCGTCTTCAGCGATAGTGTTGGGTGTCGTTCCGCCTTTGACAACGTCAGCGTTCAAAGTGACGTCCTTGTATTCAGAGGCAATTGCTTTGATTTCAGGAATGGCTTTCGCCATGGCTTCAATAGCATTTCTTCCGTCCTGCGGATTGTTTCCTGCATGAGCGGGTCTTCCGTGGAAATTGATCGTCAAGAACATAGAACCTTTGCGAGAACGCACAAATCCGTTGTCTGGTCTGCCCGGTTCGTAAACCAATGCAATATCGGTTTTCTTGGCTTGCTCATCCATAAAGGCTCGGGAAGCCGGAGATCCGGACTCTTCGCCGGGGTTGACGATGACGGCTATATTTAGTTTTTTTCATGGCTTCCGGCGGAATTTTCTTGCATATCCACCAAACGGCATTCAATGAGCTTTTATCGTCGGCAACACCGGCGCCATGAGCAATATTGTCCATTATTGTCAGAGGATACTTTTGAGCGTTCCCGGCCGGCTGAACAGTATCAGAGTGGACAGAAAGCACCACATCGTAATGATCTTGATTAGGTGTATTGGTAGCAATTAATGCTTTGCCTCTTCCCGCGCACTCCCTTGTAGTCACTGTCCAGCCGATCGATTTGAAGCGTTTTCTAGGATGTCAGCTATTCTGTTAGCGCCTTCAACGCGTCCGGATTTTGAGTCAATAGATACTAACTCCTTGAGTTCATTGACGTATTGCTTCATGTCAAAATCGGAAGCATTGCCATTAGCGGCAGCAAAAGCAAAAGATGGTGTCAGACTTGCAGCTAAGCAGCCTGAAACAAATTTGCGACGTGTGGTCATATGAATATCTCCTTTGTTATTGAGGTAATAAAGGAAGCGGATACCAAGAAGTTGGCATTCAGCTAGAACATTCGAGAAAGTGTTTATAAGAAAGGAGTTTCTTGGGTAACTGACTTGCAAATGAATGAAATCCTTCCAATAGCTCACTCAGATGTTTTGTCTGAGAGGTTGAGAGCTCACCATAAATGCTGATGCTGAGTCAGTTGTGGGGTCTTTCGCCTCGATATATCGATTTTTCTATAGTTTCAATCAATGATAAAAGCGGCATTAAATTGTTCCTATTTTGCAAAAATTCTGCAAAATTGCTACATAAATCTATGAGATTTCGCTATTATCAAGCCTAGCACTGTCGTTTTATTGCTTTTTGTGGATGCTTAAAGTGCTTTTATTAATTGCGTAGAACTATTGAAAACGTGGAGTTGATATGCTTCTCGAGTTTAGGCTTGAAAACTTTAAATCCTTTGAGGACCCAACGGTCTTTTCGATGGTACCGACCCCTAAGCAAACGGATTTAGAGTACAGTCTCTTAAAAAAGAAGATTACGGGAATCAGAAAGGAGCAGAGGGCTTTGTGCTCATCCGTAATATATGGGCCTAACGCTTCCGGTAAGTCAAATATTATCTGCGCGGTAGATTTTCTTAGAAATGTAGTATTGAGAGGAAATATTTTAGATAGTTCCTCTGTAAGCAGCCTAAATCCATCGGCTTCTTTGCTTTCGCTTGTTCCTAATTCTTCCTTGAATAAAGAAAAGCCGGTATCGCTTGGTATAACTTTTTTAACTGAGGAACTCAAGATCGATTACGATTTAGAGTTGGAGCTCGGAGAATTCTTAGATAAATCATTTGAGAGATTTGTCTCTTATGAGGCGCTCAAAATTAATGAAAAACCAATCTTTGAAAGAAGAAAAGACAATATCGAAGTATCAAAAAATAAACATTCGAATGCAAGAATGAAAACTGAGGAAGGTAGAATGCTAATAAATCAGCTTTCCAAGGAAGGATTGCATCCGAAGGAGCTTTTTTTATCGAATGGATTTAAAAATATTGTTAGTCCGGGTGTTGCTAATAAAGTTCTTTCATGGTTTAGAAATGATCTTCGTATTCTTTATCATTCAGAAAATGTCCGAGTCGGAGGGGGAGCAAATTCTGAATCCAATCAATTTACATTGGAACTTCTGAGTTCTGCAGCTAAAGCAATCGGATCAAAATCTTTATCCTTCTCTTTTGATAGTGACGGTGCAGACAAGGAGAAGAACGTTCTTTTCTCAGTTGTTAAGGACGTAAAAGGTGCACGAACCGCAATCAATTCGGAAATTTATGAGTCCTATGGAACTGTTAGGTTCATGCATATGTTTCCTTTAATTCTATCCGCCATAAAAACCGGATCAGTTCTATTCATTGATGAATTCGATGCCTCAATTCACCCTATGGCAATCATGAGCTTAATTAATGTTTTTCATAATGAGGAGATTAATAAGAATGGGGCGCAACTTATCTTTAATACCCATAATCCTATTTTCTTAAATGCCAATCTCTTCCGAAGGGATGAAATTAAATTTGTTGATCGAGAAGAAAACAATAGTAGTACCATCTATTCTTTATCTGATTTCGGAACGAGCGGAAGCGGAGGGGTTCGGAAGACAGACGATTATATGAAGAATTACTTCGTGGATCGTTATGGAGCAATTTCTAGGGCAGATTTTACTGATCTCATTTCTGAGTTGGCTGGGAAGTGATAATGGTTTTAAGAACAAGAAGGAAACAAACCAAAAAATACTATTTCTCTGTTGAGGGAGAAACTGAAAAATGGTACTTGGAGTGACTTCAGAAACAGATTAACGACAGTGCAAATTTATGCTTTAACGTCTGTTTTGATATAAAGGTCCAAAAAGATCCCGTAGCTATGGTTAAAAGCTCCGTAATTTTCGGCGGAGAAGATATTTTTCACTTTTTTGACTTTGAGAGTTCGGCACCGTGTCATATGAAAAGTCGAAACGATACATTTAGAAGATTAAAAGAGGCCAACACAATAAAAGGTGTGAATTACCATCCGGCTTATTCTAATTTTTGTTTCGAACTTTGGCTTCTTTTACATAAAAAATGCTTGAGAAGCTCCTTTACAGATCGAAAACAATATTTGAACAGGGGCTACGCATGAATTTATTTGTTAATTAGCGTGGCCAACGCCTCCAGAGCAGCCGTCGGAGACTGCAGCTTAG
>ENA-UPXC01002041-UPXC01002041.1-human-gut-metagenome-genome-assembly--contig:-NODE-2041-length-25336-cov-3.962667_pt1 | contig 25336 bp, 22 predicted proteins | sample MGYA00250047_ERZ773371 | MGnify/ENA primary metagenome ERZ773371 (study PRJEB29103, sample SAMN06111975) | human gut metagenome | biome: human gut; feature: ankylosing spondylitis patient; material... | reverse complement strand
GGTGATGAAACCCCGGATTCTCCTGCTGGACGAGCCCCTGTCCGCCCTGGACGGAGTCATCAAGGAATCCATCAAGGACCGGATCAAGACCATCGCCCGGGAGTACCACCTGACCACCATCATCGTCACCCACGACCCGGAGGAGGCCCTGACCCTCTCTGATCGGGTACTGATCATCGAGCAGGGCACCATCTCCCAATACGCCAAGCCGGAGGAAATTGTTCACCAGCCTAAAAACGACTTCGTGCGTAAGTTCATCCTCAACCAGTTGGAGATCAAGCGCAACAACATCTATGCCCTGTTTGGCGACTGCCCCACATGGGCCGTCCAGGCAGGATAAGGGGAAACCATGACACGGACCAATCGTGAACTGAAACTGATTTTCGCGGTCATTGTTGTCCTGTTTGCTGTGTTCCTGGCCGGCCCAATTCTGATCTTGTTGGGAAAGTCCCTGTGGGACGGGGGACTGACCGGAGAATTTTATGCCTCGGTACTGTCGCAGAAGGGATTTCTCCCGGCCCTGGGCAACAGCTTCGCGGTAGCCGGGGCCTCGGCGGCAGCGGCCACGCTGCTGGCCTTTCTGCTGGCCTATGGGGTGCACTACACCGGCCTGCCCAAGTGGAGCAAGCGGCTTATCACCTCTGTGGCCACCCTGCCCATGTTTTTGCCCACCATTACCTATGGCTTTGCCATCATCTATTCCTTTGGCAAGCAGGGCCTCATCACCCGCCTTCTGGGGCGGCAGCTGTTTGATATTTACGGCTTTTTCGGCCTGATGGTGGGCTATGTGATCTACACCATTCCCGTAGCCTTTTTGCTCATCCACAATACCATGGGATTTGTGGACAAAAAGACCCTCACCGTCTCCAAGGTAATGGGTGACAAGGCTCTGTCCACTTTCTGGATCGCGGTGCTGCGCCCCCTGCTGGGGACCTTTGCCGGAGCCTTTATCCAGGCCTTCTTCCTGTGCTTTACCGACTTTGGTATTCCTGCCTCGGTGGGCGGAGGCTATGAGGTCATCGCCACCCTGCTCTATAACCAGATGCTGGGGGGTATCCCCGACTTCAACCGGGGCGCGGTCATCGCCATGGTAATGCTGATCCCCTCCATCGGCAGCATCTGCATTCTGCAGATCCTGGAGCGGTTCAACATCCGGTATAGCCGGATTTCCAACGCGGATCTGCGGAAAAATTCTCTGCGGGATGTGGGATGGGGCCTGTCCGGTACCGTAATTTCCGCGGGAATTCTGGCCATTTTTGCCGTGATCTTTGTGGTTCCCACGGTGGAGGAGTGGCCCTACCAGACCGGATTCTCCTTGGAGCACTTCCAGACGGTCCTCTCAGACAGCAGCCTGCTGGCCGCCTATGGGCATTCCCTGCTCATGGCACTGCTGACCGCTGCCGCCGGTACGCTGATTGCCTACGGAGCGGCCCTCATCACCGCCCGAAGCAGCCTGGGCCGGAGATATAAGCGGACCATTGAGAGCATTGCTCTGGTGACCAACGCCATCCCTGGTATGGTGCTGGGTGTGGCCTACCTGTTCCTCTTCTCCGGAACCAGTTTGCAGAACACCCTGCTGTTGATGGTTTTGTGCAACATTGTGCACTACTTCTCCACCCCCTACCTGATGATGAAGAACGCCCTGTCCAAAATGAACGCCGGGTGGGAGACCACCGCCATGCTCATGGGGGACAGCTGGCTGAAGACCATTTTGCGGGTGGTCACGCCAAACGCTCTGTCCAGTCTCATCGAGGTGTTCAGCTACTACTTCATCAACTCCATGGTCACCATCAGCGCCCTTATCTTCATAGCCGGGGCCAGGACCATGGTCCTTACCACTATGATCAAACAGCTGCAGTATGTCAACCGCTTCAATGAGGTGTTTGTACTGTCCCTGTTGATTTTAGCCACCAATCTGGCGGCCAAGGCGCTGTTCTCCTGGCTGGCCGGGTATCGATCCAAACACAGTTCTAAAACGACAAAAAAGGAAGGGATTCTGTGATGAATTACAAAAAAATGATGTCCATTGGTCTGTCTGCGGCCCTGAGCCTCTCCCTGCTGACCGCCTGCGGAGGAAACAACAGCGCCGGAAACAGCGGAGAAAAGCAGGTGGTGATCTACTCCAATGCCGATGAGGAGGCGGTCACCGCCATGAAGAACGCCTTGGACGGCAACGGTTATGAGGGCAAGTACATTTTCCAGACCTACGGCACCTCCGAGCTGGGGGGTAAGCTGCTGGCGGAAGGGACAAATCTGGAGGCCGACCTGGTGACCATGAGCACCTTCTACCTCCAGAGCGCCCAGGAGCAGAACAATATGTTCCTGCCCCTGACCTTTGAAGTGAACACCCTCACCGAGGTGCCCGACTACACCGCCCCCATCACCTCTCAGGAGGGAGCCATTATTCTCAACACCGAGGTGATGAAGGAGGAGGGATTGCCCACTCCCACCAGCCTGAAGGACCTGGCTGACCCGGTCTATGCCGGACAGGTGGCGGTCACCGACATCCAGTCCTCCTCCACCGCCTGGCTGCTTATCCAGGCTCTGGTGGACGCCTACGGGGATGACGGGGCTCAGGAGGTCCTCTCCGGCATCTATGATAACTGCGGCGCCCACATTGAGACCTCTGGCTCCGGTCCCCTGAAGCTGTGCCGCGCCGGTGAGGTGGCCATTGGCTTCGGTCTGCGCCACCAGGCAGTGGCCGACAAGGCCGACGGCATGCCCATCGACTATGTGGACCCCGCCGAGGGAAACTTCTCCCTCACCGAGTCGGTGGCCGTGCTGGACAAGGGGGAGAGCACCAATCCTCTGGCCATGGAGATGGCCCAGTGCATCATTGAGAATGGCCGGGAGGAGCTGCTCCAGACCTACCCCAATCCCCTCTATGAGGGCGAGACCGCCGATCCCGCCAACCAGTCTGCCAACCCCAGCATTTTTGACCAGCCTCTGACCTTTGAACTGTTCCAGGCCCATCAGCAGCTGTCCGAGGCTGCCAAGGGCTGATTGAAAGGAGTTTTCATACCATGAATACCTATAAATTGCTGACCCCAGGTCCTTTGACCACCACCGATACCGTAAAGCGGGAGATGATGGTGGACCGCTGCACCTGGGATGATGACTACAAGGTGGTCACCCAGAAGATCCGCCGCCAGCTGCTGGAGCTGGCCCACGTCTCCGAGGATGACTACACCGCCGTGCTCATGCAGGGCAGCGGCACCTTCGGGGTGGAGAGCGTGCTCACCAGTGTGGTGGGCGACCAGGACAAGGTGCTCATCTGCTCCAACGGCGCCTACGGCAAGCGCATGACCGACATCTGCACCCACAGCCGCATCCCCTTTGTCCACTACGCCCAGGACTACGACAAGGTGCCTGACGCCGCCCATGTGGCCCAGCTGCTGGCCCAGGACCCCTCCATCACCCATGTAGCTATGGTCCACAGCGAGACCACCAGCGGCATCCTCAACGACATCCAGTCGGTGGGTAAGGTGGTCCGGGATGCGGGCAAGACCTTTATCGTAGACGCCATGTCCTCCTTTGGCGGCGTGGATATTCCGGTGGCCGACTGGGGCATTGACTTCCTGGTGTCCAGCGCCAACAAGTGCATCCAGGGCGTGCCCGGCTTCTCCTTCATCCTGTGTCGCCGGGACAAGCTGCTGGCCAGCGAGGGCAAGGCCCGTTCCCTCTCCCTGGACCTGCTGGACCAGTGGAAGGGGATGGAGAAGGACGGCAAGTGGCGCTTTACCTCTCCCACTCATGTAGTGCTGGCTTTCTCCAAGGCTCTGGATGAGCTGGCCCAGGAGGGTGGCATCCCCGCCCGGAGCCGCCGCTATACGGAAAATAACCGCCTGCTCATTGAGAAGATGCGCGCCATGGGCTTTGCCACCTACATTGACGGCAGCCATCAGGGTCCCATCATCACCACTTTCTTCTATCCCGCCGGTGTATCCTTCCGGTTTGATGAGTTTTACCGCTACATCAAGGAGCGGGGCTACGCCATCTACCCGGGCAAGCTTACCGAGATGGATACCTTCCGTATCGGCAACATCGGGGAGATCTATCCCGAGGACATTGACAAGCTCACCGGCATCATTGCCGCCTTCCTGAAGGAGAGAAAGGAGCAGATCGCATGATTGAAGCGGTGATTTTTGACTGGGCAGGTACCACGGTGGATTATGGCTGCTTTGCCCCCGTAAAGGCCTTCATGGAGGCCTTTGCCCACCACGGGGTGCCTGTTACCATGGAGGAGACCCGCAAGCCCATGGGCATGCTGAAGCGGGACCACATCCGCACCATGCTGCACATGGAGCGCATCGCCGCCCAGTGGAAGCAAGTCCATGGCCATGAGGCCACGGAGGAGGACGTGGACGCCGTGTATGCCCAGTTTGAACCCAAGCTGTTCTCCATTCTGGACCAGTATGCCGCCCCCAAGCCCTTTGCGGTGGAGACGGCGGCCAAACTGCGGGAGATGGGGCTGAAAATTGGCTCCACCACCGGCTACACCGACGCCATGATGAACACTGTGGTGCCCAAGGCGGCTCAGCAGGGCTACGCTCCCGACGTCTGGATCAGCCCCGACGGAGTAGAGGGAAAGGGCCGTCCCTATCCCTATATGATCTTTGCCAATATGCAGAAGCTGGGCGTTACCTCAGTTCAAAATGTGGTGAAGGTGGGTGATACCATCTCCGACGTGAAAGAGGGCGTCAACGCCGGCGTTTGGACGGTGGGTGTCATTGAAGGCAGCTCGGAGCTGGGCCTGAGCCAGGAGGAGTATGAGGCACTGTCTCCCCAGGAGCGTGAGTCCGCCTGCCGGAAGGTGGAGGAGAGCTTCCGCAGGGCGGGTGCTCAGTTTGTGATCCGAAATCTGTCTCAGCTGCCGGAGCTGATCTGTGCGCTGGGAAATTAAAAACAAAAGCAGGGGCCGCATTGCAGTCGGAATGTTCCGGCTGCGATACGGCCCTTTTGGCATTTACGAGGGTTCAAGGCTATTTCAAATTGACACGGAACCCAATCAGCCCCTCTTTTTTGTAGGCGGTAATAGTGCCGCGATGGCTTTTGACGATGGATTGGGCGATGGACAGTCCCACACCAAAGCTGCCGGAAAAAGTTCGGACCCGATCGGCGCGGTAGAATCGATCAAATAGCCGGTCCAGTTCCAACGTGTCCACCTCGGCGTAGGTATTCTCCACAATCAGAACGGGATGCCGCCGCTGGTAGAGACGGACCTGAATCTCTCCGCCGGCATCGCAGTATTTCACTGCGTTGTCCAGCAGAATGGCAGCCAGTTTGCGGATGAGCGCCTCATCCCCGTGGTAGGAGATGGACGGGGTGATATCGCTGGAGAGGGTATGGCCCCGCTCCTCCGCCAGACACTGAAATTCAGAGACCGTGTCGTTGATTGCACTGCTCAGGTCAAAATCAGCAGAGAGAAGGCGGGCATTGCTCTCATCCATGCGGGACAAGGTGACCAGCTGGTTGATCAGCAACCCCATACGCTCCCCCTCGCCGCGGATATCATCCAACCATTCATTTTTGCCATATTCTGATTCCAGAATATCCAGATTGGACAAAATCAGCGTGAGCGGGGTTTTTAGCTCGTGGTTGGCGTCGGTGATAAACTGCTTTTGCTTCTCGTAGCTTTCCGCCATCGGACGCACGACCTTCTTGGAAATAATCACGGTCAGAGTCAGAATCAGCACTGCGCTTCCCAACAGAATCAGAAATACGGTGAACAGAAGGCGATTTGTGGTAGTCTGGTACATGGCACCATTGACGAATACAAGAAACCAGCCATCTTCGGCGGATGTAATTTTATAGCGATATTCCGAGACCCAGCCCCGCTCTTTGGGGCTGTCCATGGCATCCAATACATATTGCTCCACCTCAGATTGGGAGATGGTGGAGACGGAGTCAATGTTGACATCGGTTACTTCCTGCTGCTCGTTAAGCCAGACCGTAAAGAACCGGGTGCTGAACCGGGTCTCTTCGTTAATGGTGTTGGAATAGGAAAACAGAGAGGGTGTGTGGGGTTTGGAAGAATCAAATTCCGGGAAAAAACCGTTGTTTTCTGCGATGGTGTCGGTGAGCATATCCAGCGTGCGGTTCATCTGTACCCTGGTAAGCACCAGAAGAAGGGAGAGAATAATGGAAAACACGGCAAAGATGGAGATGGTGCTGATGCAGATAAATTTTTTGCGCAGATTTCCAATCACAGTTTGACCTCCAACACATAGCCGGCGTTGCGGACAAAGCGGATCTCCATGGGTGCACCGATAGCACTGATTTTCTTGCGCAGGTTTGAGATGTGTACCCACACCACGCTGGTGTCCACATTGGTGTCCCAGCTCTAGAGATGGGTAATAAAGCGGTCGGTGGGAAGGATGGTTCCGGGCGCCTGCATCATCATCTCTAAAATTTGAAACTCCTTGCCGCTGAGGGACTGTATCTTATTTTGGCAGCTTAACTGATAGGTGGAGCGGTTGAGGGTGACCGGTCCGATGGATAGCAGGTCGGGCAGATAGGTGTCCTTGCGGCGAAGCATGGCCCGAATGCGAGCCAAAAGTTCTGCCGTGGCAAAGGGTTTTGGTAAATAGTCGTCTGCACCGGCGTCTAAACCCTCCACCCGCTGTGAGATCTCCGTGCGGGCGGTGAGAAACAGCGCCGGTGTTTGAATCCCCTTTCGGCGCAGGCGCTGGAGCACCTGCAGCCCATCCAGGCCGGGCATCATGATATCCAAAATGAGTCCGTCGTACTCGCCGGTTTGTCCATATTCCAAGGCGTCCTCTCCGTTGGATACGCCATCCACACTGAATCGGTTATGTTCTAAAATATGCACCAGTGATTTCAGCAGCTTGGGATCGTCTTCCGCGACCAGCAACTTCATGCACTTCACCTCCAAATGATAATGACATATAAACATACCACGCTAAAGACAAGCTAAAGATGGGGACAGCGGTGACAGATCTGAGCCGGAAAATCTCAGAGTACCTAGGTGTAGAATCTGAAAAAATCTTTAGCGGCACTTTAGGTTCGTCTGGTATGTTGAATAAGCAGAAATGGGCGGCTTGGGCCAAACGTTGTCCAGGAAGGAGCAGGTCAAGCCTTGTAAGTCTATTATATCTGCAAATGTGGCGGCTGCGCAACAAAGATGAGCGCCGCAGGAGGGAGAACCATGCTTTGAGCCAGGTTGGGTTTGAAATTTTGATATGCTTTCTGGCAGGAGCCGGAGCGGGGTTGGGAACGGGTTTTGCCGGATTAAGCGCCGCTACGGTTATCACCCCGATGCTGGTGGTATTCCTAGGTGTTCCCGCTTACCAGGCCATCGGTATTGCATTGGCCAGTGATGTGCTGGCCAGTGCGGTAAGTGCCAGGACCTATGCAAAAAATGGCTGTGTGGACATAAAAAACGGAATTGCCATGATGGTTGGAGTACTGAGCATGACGGTGGTGGGAAGCTGGTTGTCCTCCTATGTAGAGAGCAGTACACTGGGCGGTTTCTCTATCTTCATGACTTGGGTTCTCGGTGTGCGGTTCTTGTTTTTTCCCATCCTCGCACCCAAAGACACCATGCGCAAACGTTCCGGAGCACAGCAAATATGTGCTGGCTTAGCCGGAGGGGCATTGGTCGGGCTGATCTGCGGCTTTTTTGGAGCGGGCGGCGGAATGATGATGTTGATGGTGCTGACCATGCTGCTGGGGTACGAGCCGAAAACTGCGGTAGGCACCAGTGTATTTGTGATGACATTTTCCGCACTGACTGGGGCCATCAGCCATTTTGCCATGGGAGATGCCCCAAACCTAAGATTGTTGGTCCTGTGTATGATTTTTACCTTGGTTTGGGCACAGGGGGCCGCAAAGGTCGCGGCCCGCTCCAGTCCCATTGCACTAAACCGGTGGACAGGGATGATCCTTACCTCGTTGGGGACACTCCTGTTGGTGGTCAATGTTATATAGAGTGAGGCGGCAGGTAAAGCGTATGTTGACAAAGAAAAAGAAACAAATTCTTCTGCTGGTACTTGGAATCGTGGTTCTGCTGGCGTGCTTGATCCCATTTCTGGTGATTGAGATATCCAAATCCTTCACTGCACAGGAGCAGGCGGTGCGTACAGACTGGTCCTTTGACACCGGGAGCATCATTAACCGGAGTACAGAGTGGGAAGTTGACATTACACAGGCCAATCTGGGAGACGGGCTCAACGCCCTTCAGCTGGTGCCTCAGGATATCCAGTCCGAAGGCTTTACGTATTATGACCTGCAGGTGCAGCAGCGGCTTTACCAGGTGATCGAAGAACTGAAATCTCTGGATGATGTGACCTGGTCGGCCACCCAGCCTTTGACCATCTTAAACCCCTATGGCACCGGGAGTAATGGCCTGTATTTTTATTTTGAAACCGACGTAGATACGAAAATCAGCTACACCATTCATGTGGCGGACAGCGATATTCCGGACTATACGGCTCAGGTTGCCGATATATCCGGTGAGGAATACTCCAAGACCCATGAATTCCAGATGATCGGGCTTGTCCCCGGGGAGACCAATGAGGTTACCATGACAGTCACCGGCAGCTGGGGCAATACAAGACAAGTGGTCCGCTTTACGGTAGAGATGCCCGAGACAAAATCCGGCTATGACACCCGGCTGGAGGTGACCGAGGGCAGCTCCAGTCAGGAGCAGTCAGACGGTCTGTTTGCCATGATGCGGGTAAACGGCTATCTGGGCTATGGCTTCTTCTTTGATAACGACGGGGTCCTGCGCTATGAGATGGTGCTGGAAGGCTATGGATTGGACCGGCTGCTGTTTTATGAAGATGAGATCATCACCTGCGTATCCTCCTCAAAGCTTGCAAAAATTAACGGCCTGGGGCAGGTGACCCAAATCTATGATCTGGGTGAGTATGACCTGCATCACGATATCGGGTTCGGCGCTGATGGAGAAGTGCTTGCCCTGGCTGAGGAGCGGGGAAATGAAACGGTGGAGGACCGCCTGCTTTCCATTGATCTGGAGACGGGACAGGTCACAGAACTGATCAATTTCAGCGCGCTGATGGAGCCCTATTACGAGACGACCCGGGCGGTCAGTCCAAGCGACGCGTTTTTCTGGCAGGCAGGGGAGCGGGACTGGATCCATCTCAACAGCCTGGTGTACCTTGCAGAGGAGGATAGCGTGATCCTTTCTTCCAGAGAGACATCCACCATTCTAAAAGTGGCCGGTCTGCATGATGAGCCGGAAATTGACTGGCTGCTGGGGGATGAGAGCATCTGGCAGGACACCCCTTACAGCGACAAGTGTTTGACCCAGGAGGGGGACTTTGTGCCCCAATATGGGCAGCACTGTGTGGAATACTATGCAGACGGTGAGGAGGACGGGGTATATTACCTGTCCCTCTTTAACAACAACTATTGGTCAACTAGCAGCCGCGACATCGCGCTGGAGGTGGACGAGAGCGTGGGCACCGACCTCTATGGTTCTGGGGAGATCACCAGCCAGGTCTATGTCTATCGCATCGATGAAAACGCGGGGACCTACTCTCTGCAATCCAGCTTCGATGTGCCGTACTCCAGCATTGTGTCCAACGGCTCGCTCTGTGAGGACAGCGACCACTGGGTCGTCAATAGCGGTATGGCCATGGTGTTTGGGGAATACGACGCGGATGGTGAGCTGATCCGCCAGTATACGTATGAGTGCACCATGCAGAATTACCGTACGTTCAAATATGATATGGACCTGTGGTTTTGGAATGAGTAGACGGATGACAAAGGGGCAAGTCCATATGAAAAGCCGCGATAAGGTTCCAAACGAGTGGAGGGGAAAAGAATGAACGATCCCTATCACGTACTTGGCGTCTCCCGAGATGCTTCCGAAGAGGAGATCAAAAAGGCCTATCGGAAGCTGGCAAAACAGTATCATCCCGATCTGAACCCGGGCAATGCAGCGGCAGCGGAGAAAATGAATGAGATCAACGCGGCCTATGAGCAGATCAAAAATCCCGGTCGGGTCAACTCCTCCTATGGTTACAGTGGGCAGCAGAATGCCTGGCGTGGTCCGGAATATGGGCAGGACGTGTACGACTTTTACAGTCCCTTCGGCTGGAACAGCCAGCAGAGCAGAGGGCCGGTTTTCCGCAAATCTGCCTTGCTCTATATCCTGGCTGCCTTTCTCCTGCTCAATCTGCTATCTTCCTTTTTGAGCCAATCAGCCTACTCTCAGCTTCAGGAGCAGATGGAGTTTCAGATGGAGCAATTCCAGCCGTACCAGGAGCAGTTCCATGCCGGATTTCCAAACCAGCAGACACAGCCAAATGAAGAGGGAGTGCAGAGGGAGGAGACACAGCAGAATAAATAGATAAACTGAAAAACATCAAGCGGGCCGCACAAATTGTGCGGCCCGCTTTGCGTCCGGAGAATCAAGCGTTGATTTACTTGTGAACGGCCCGATGGGCCAGAATGGTATCCCGAATCCCGGAGGCGGAGATATCCTGTGAGGTCAAGGGGGGAGTTTGGCAGTGAGGGGCCAGGGCCTGAGTGGTCACCGGCCCGATGCACACGCAGACAGGACCCTCTGGAATGGAGCCGAACGTATCCAAAAAGAAGGAAACCCCGCTGGCACTGGAGAATACCAGATAGTCACTTTGTTGAATCTGTGAGAACAGAGAGGTGCAGTCCCCAGCTGGGGCCCGGAGGGTGTAGAGGGGAATGTCCTCGGTGTGGGTGTGCTCTGCAAGTCGGTGGTATAGCTCAGGAGAGCCCAGCGCGGAGCGAAACAGATATACCGGCTCGCCCTGGGGAACGGCTTCCACCAGAGCCTGGGCCAGAGCCTGAGTGGTGTGGACCGGGGGACAAAGATCGGCCTGAATGCCGTGGTCAGCCAGGGCAGCTGCGGTGGCCTTGCCGATGGCGGCAAAGCGGCAGGCGTGGAGCCGCCGCAGGTCGATGTGCTGCTGGCCGAGACAGCGGAAGAAGCAGTCCACGCCGTTCTGGCTGGTGAGTACCACCCAGCGAGGAGCGCTGTCGCACAGGATGTTCAGGTCAAACGAGCAGGGCAGCTCCTCTAACTGTGAGGTCAAAGCGGCAAAGGGCCGGGCGCCCAGAGGGACCAGCACCTGGTGCAGCCGCTGCTGGAGGACGGGAGTGCCCACCACGGCCACCTGGACACCCTCCAGGGGACGCTGGGTGGCAGAGGTGAGGTCCAGGGCGGCAGTTTCTCCCACTACGATCACCGCCGGGGGCTGAACCCCCGCCTGCTCCGCCGCGGTAGCCAGTTGGCCCAGCGGGGCGCGCACCGTGGCCGGGTGGGGGGCACAGCCGCCGGAGACCACAGCGGCAGGAGTTTCCGTGGATTTCCCGGCAGCTATGAGCCCCTGGGCGATTTCCCGCAGGTGGGACAGCCCCATGAGAAACACCAGAGTGCCCTCCAGCTTGGCCAGGCGGTCAAAGTCATTCCGCCCCCCATGGGCGGTGTGGGCGGTGACCACATGAAAGCCCCGGCTCAGTCCCCGGTGGGTCACCGGGATGCCTGCCAGGGCGGGAATGGCGATGGAGGAGGAGATGCCGGGTACTACCTGGAAGGGAATGCCCGCCGCCTGGAGGGCCAAGGCCTCCTCCCCGCCCCGGCCAAAGACAAAGGGATCGCCTCCCTTGAGGCGGGCCACCCGCAGACCCTGACCGGCCAGCTCCACCAGGGTCCGGGAAATTTCCTCCTGGGGGGCGGAGTGGCGGCCCAGCCGCTTGCCCATATAGATGCGCCGGGCCTGGGGCGGAGCGGCCTGGAGCAGTTCATCGGCGATGAGGTCGTCGTAGACCACCGCGTCGCACTGGCGCAGCAGCTCTAGCCCCCGCAGGGTGATAAGGTCGGCCTGGCCGCAGCCTGCGCCGATGAGGTAGACACAGCCGGTAGATTGGCTCATGGAAGTTCCTCCGTTTCAAGGCTGAGTAAAGGTTGGATTTCCTCCCGGGACAGGGGACCGCCGGACTGAAGGGCGGCGGCAAAAAGCCGGGAGAGGCAAGCGGAGCGCTGGGGCTGAGGCAGAGAGCTGCCCTTGAGCTCCTCCCGCATCCCGTCCATCCAGAGAAGAATCTCCTCCAGATTGCCGGGGAGCAGCCCCTCGATCTGCTCTTTCAGAACATGGGCGGCGGTGGGGCTCGTGCCCCCGGTGGAGATGCCGATGGTCATGGGGCCCCGCTGTACCACCGAGGGGAAGAGAAAGGTGCTTTCCGTTCCCGGGTCGGCCACGTTGACGGGAAGATTCCGCGCTCGGCACAGCCCGGCAATATGGCGGTTCAGTTCCCGGTCATCGGTGGCGGCAATGACAAAGAACACCCCTTCCAACCGTGCGGGAGAAAAGGGCTCTTTCCGTACCGTCAGACCGGGAAGGGCCTCCAGCTCCGGGAGAACCGAGGGGGCACACACCGTCAGACGGGGGCCGTAGGGCAGTAAGGTGCGGATTTTCCGGGCGGCCACCGGGCCGCCTCCTACCACCAGTCCCGGCTTCTGGTCCAGGTCAATAAAAAAAGGAAAGTAGGCCATGTGGGGGCCTCCTGTCAGTCGTAGTAGTAGCGCCAGCCGTCTGGGGTGTCCACCCGGCAGATGCGGGCTTGAAATACCTGGTCCAGGGCGCCGGACTGGAAAACCTCCTCCGGGGTTCCCTGCTGGACCATCCGCCCCTCCTGCAAGAGAACGCAGCGGTGGGAGAACCGCAGGGCCAGACACAGGTCATGAAGGACCAAAACCACTGCAGTGCCCTGCTGGGCCATCTGCTGGGCGACGGTCATAAGGTTTAGCTGGTGCTGGATGTCCAGATAGGTTGTGGGCTCGTCCATGAGAATGGTCTGGGTCTCCTGGGCCATGGCCATGGCCAGATAGACCTTCTGGCGCTGGCCACCGCTGAGACTCTGTACCGGGCTGTCTGCCAGTTCCCAGGCGTCGGAGCGCTCCATGGCCCGCTGGGCGGCCTCATAGTCCTCCTTGCGGTAGCGACGGGGGTAGGAGAGGTAGGGAAAGCGGCCGTGGAGCACCATTTTCCGGGCGGTAATGTTGGGTACGGTGCGGGACTGAGGCATGTAGGTAATCTTTTGGGCCACCTGGCGGCGGGTAAGATCTTTAGCGGGCACGCCGTCCACCGTGATTTGACCACCGGCCAGGGGGTGTAGTCCGGCGATGGTGCGCAGCAGGGTGCTCTTTCCGCTGCCGTTGGGACCCAGCAAAGTGAGTACCTGGCCGGGGCGCAGGTCCAGAGAGATGTCCTCCACCACCAGTTTTGGGCCGTAACCGGCGCTGACGTGATGAAGCTCAATCATGGATGCGGCCTCCTCTCTGCCGCAGAAGCAGCCAAATGAAGAAGGGTCCTCCCGCTAGAGAGAGAACAATGCCCACCGGGACCTCAAAGGGGGCAAAGAGCAGCCGGGCGGCCAGGTCGCAGAGGGTGAGCAGGGCTGCACCACCCAGGGCACAGGAGAGCAGCAGCGGGAGGCTGTCCTCCCCGATGCAGCGACGCATGATATGGGGAACAATAAGCCCCACAAAGCCCAAAAGGCCGCAAAAGCTGACGGCAGCTCCCGCCAGGGCGGCGGCCAGGGCCAGAAAGACCAGGCGCAGCTGCTTGACCGGCAGGCCAAGGCTCCTGGCCGTATCAGAACCCAGGGCCAGAATGTCCAGCTCACTGCTCAGAGACAGAAGCAGAATCATGGATACCAGGATAACCCAGAACGCAGGGGTAAGTCGGTCGAAGGAGAGGTTGGTCAGGCCTCCGATGCGAAAATCGGAGTAGCCCAGCACCGCGTCGGGGAAGAAGGTGATCACAGCGTCGATGCCCGCGCTGAAGATGTTGGAGACTGCCACACCAGCCAGCACCAGGGTGATGCGGCTGGCCCCGGTGCGCTCCGCGATAAACAGCACCACCAGCACCCCCAACAGCGCGCCCAGAAAGGCGGCCAGAGGGGTCAGCCACAGGGCATAGGGGGCCACAGCCCCCACCAGTACCACCATGAGGCCCGCCCCGGAGTTGACGCCGATAATGTTGGGGGCGGCCAGAGGGTTGTGCAGTACGCTCTGGATCACGGCACCGGACACTGCCAGAGCCATCCCTGCCAGCAGGCATCCGGCGGTGCGAGGCAGGCGGGAATAGAGGACGATGTGGGCTTCCACCGTGCCGGTGACGCGTCCCAGCAGGATCTCAGGAATCGCTGAGGGGGATACAAACACCGGACCAAAGCAGATGCTGGCCAGAGCGGCCAGCACCGTGAGCAGGATCAGAAAGCCAAAAACCTTTCTGGTATGGGAATTACTGCGGATAGAGAATGTCTGCCAGTTTTTCATAGGCTTCCCCCCAGCGTGCGTTGGGTTTCAGATTGTACAGGGCGTGCTCCAGAGTGTAGAACCGCCCCTCCTGTACGGCACGCAGGCTTCCCCAGGCGGGGTTAGACAGTAAGGTGCGCTCCAGAGTCTCCTGAGCGTCGGTAGGGTCGGAGCCCTGGAGGACCACAAAGATGTAGTCCGGGTCGGCGGCCATAATAGCTTCCAGGCTCAGGTCCTCCAGCAGGCTGTTGTCCTGGTCGGCCACATTGATACAGCCCAGGTCGGCCAGCATCTCACCCAGCAGAAAATCGGTGCTGCCCTTCACCTTGCAGCTGGAGCCGGTGGCGCGCATGCAGAGGATTTTGGGCTGAGAGCCGTCCTGCCGGGCCACCGCCTGATCAATTTCCTTGCCAATCTCCTCGCCATACTGGACATACCGCTCCGGGCAGCCGGTGAGCTGAGTGCAGATCTCCAGCATGCGCAGATAGTCGGTGAAATTCTGAATGTCGAAGTAGGCCACCGGAATGTTGGCCTTCTCCAGGGAATCCTTCATGTCCACGTTTGCGGTGGTGTTGCAGCTGGCCAGGACGAAGTCGGGCTGGGCAGAGAGAAGAACCTCAAAGTTGGGCTCCTTAATGGCGCCCAGGTCCAGAACAGACTCATCCAGACCCAGATCAAAGGAGGTCCAGGCGTCGTTAGCAGTGGCCACCAGAGTGGACTGTCCGCCCGCCAGGCACCAGATATCGGCAAAGCTGCCGATGAGAGCGGCCACCCGCTGGGGACGCTCTACCGTGACGGTGCGGCCCAGATCATCGGTGAAGGTAACCGCCTGAGACTGGGAGGAGGAAGAATTGGAAGCGGAGGTGTTGCTTTGCGTGCTGTTGGATGAAGCGGGCGCGCAGGCAGTGAGGGAGCAGACTAAGAGAATCGCCGCCAGGGGGCGAAGTACCGTTCGTTTCATGGAGAGGCCTCCTAATATGTTTGATTTCCATGTCATTTACAGCGGGAAAAAATCCCGTCTTCTGTGTCACACACAATACTACTATACTTTTGTTTGGTTCGTCAATTTTTCTTTTCAGATGAACCAGATCTGACGTTCCGAAGAAACATCCATTTCAGTAAAATATCTGATATGACTGGAGTAAATAGAAGAAGGGACGGAAGCAATGCTTCCGTCCCTTTTTTGTTACCTAGGGTTTATGCTTCAAATTCCAGGCTGCCTACCGCAATGCACTGTCCGCTCTTGCGGTCAAAGAGCATGATATTTTTGCCCGAGATGGACAGGGGAGCCTTGGCGCCGATGGTGAAGAGAGAACTGCCGAAGATAACGCCGGTGAGCAGGAAATCGTCAATGCGTACCTTGATGGTGGACTCCATGCCGGTAGGCATGGCGCCGTAGATCTCGCCCTCCAGGCAGCTGTCGTCCACGATGTCCAAAAACTCCGGCCGGATGCCAAGCACCAGATCCTGGTTGGTGAGTGCCGGCTCCTCCCGCAGGGAGTCGTCGTACTCCACCACGGTGGAGATGTGGTAGCGGAAGGTCTCGTCCTTGTTGCCCTTTTCCACATAGGACTTCTGAGCGGCCTTTTCCTTGTGAGCGGCCTCCTGGGCGGCCTGCCGGGCGTCCCGGTCCAGGAACCACTGGTTCAGGTCCAGATTCTCCTTGGGTCGGAAGATAGCCTTCCGTCCGGCAAATACGGTCAGCTCTACCGCGCCGTCGGGCCGCTGGGCACCCTTGGCCTCCACAAAGTTGATGGAGGGGTTGCCTACGAAGTCGGCCACGAACAGGTTGTTGGGCCGGTTGTAGACGGTGAGGGGGGCGTCGTACTGCTGGAGCACGCCGTTGTTGATGAGGCAGATCTGGGTGGCCAGGGTCATGGCCTCCATCTGGTCGTGGGTGACGTAGACGAAGGTGGAACCGGTCTCCACGTGCAGGCGCTGCAGCTCATAGCGCATTTCCAGGCGCAGCTTGGCGTCCAGGTTGGAGAGGGGCTCGTCCATAAAGAGTACCGTGGGCTTGGGAGCCAGGGTGCGGGCGATGGCCACACGCTGCTGCTGGCCGCCGGACAGCTCCGCCGGGTAGCGGTCCATGAACATGCCGATTTTCACGATGCGGGAGACCCGGCGCACGGCCAGGTCGATCTCCTCCTTGGAGAGCTTCCGGGTCTGGGTGACCACCTGGCCGCCCTGCATGACCTCAAAGTTTTCGTTGAGAGTCTGAGACTTCCGGGCGGAGTCCACCTTGGCGCGGAGGGAGGCGATCTCGCCGGACACGTCCTTGCCCTGCTCCAGGTGGTAGCCGTAGAGCTTCTTGGCGGTGTAGATGGACAGGGTGAAGGCGTCGATCAGCTTGATGTAGGCTTTCTTCTCATCGATCTTGCCCTTCTTGTCCCGGCAGTCCTCCAGAATCTTGACTACCTCGCCGGGATTGGCCAGAATCTCCGCCAGGCGGGCGGCGTTCTTGGCCTCAAAGTCTACGGTGGGGAGCTCCTCCTTCACGTTGGAGAGACCGAAGGCGATGTTGTCATACACCGTCATGTTGGGCCACAGGGCGTAGTTCTGGAAGAGGAAGCCCACCTTGCGCTTGTTGGCGGGGACGTTGATGCCCAGCTCGCTGTCAAAGACCACCTGGTCGCCGATGGTGATGCGTCCGCTGGTGGGGGTCTCAAGTCCGGCAATCATACGCAGGGTGGTGGTCTTGCCGCAGCCGGAGGGGCCCAGCAGGGTGACGAAGGAGTTGTTCTCAATGACCAGGTCCAGGTCGTCTACGGCGTAGAACTTGCCCCAGCGCTTGGTCACGTGTTCTAATTTGATTTCAGGCATGGTTTAACCTCCTATTCCCTTGTCCAGGCTGGCCCCGGTGACCTTGTTGACGATGGTGTTGCACACCAGGATGGTAATGATCAAGATGAGATTGATGCCGCTGGAGAAGGCGTACAGACCCATCTCGTCGAAGTAGTCCAGGGTGGTGGAGAGGATGAACCCCTGCACGCACAGCAGCATGAACAGGGACAGCTCACGCAGACAGGTCATAAAGGGCAGCAGATAGCCGCTGATGATGGACGATTTCTGGATGGGGATGATGATGCGGGTCATCCGCTTGATCCAGGGGATGTTCTGAATGATGGCCGCCTCCTCGATCTCTCCGGAGAGCTGAAGCATGGAGTTGAGGGAGCTGCGGCTGGCAAAGGGAATGTACTTGATGGTGCCGACGATGATCAGAATGGTATACGTGTTGAACAGGTTGATATGTTCGTTGGAGAACAGGATGAAGAAAGCCACGCCCACCGCGATGGAGGGCATGAGGTATGGGAGAAAGGCCACAGAGTTTACGTAATTGGCCCATTTACTTCGTCGGTTTTTGGACACGGCGTAACCGATGAGCGTGCCGATGGTGCCCGCCAGCAGAGCACAGCACACGCTGACCCAGATGGTGCCCTTGAAGGCGTTCCAGATGGTCTCGTTGTGGAGAATACCCTTCTGGCCGTACATGCCGTTTTCGGTGATGTCCTCGTCGGTGACCCACCACTTGGTGGTAAGGTTGTCCGGATCGCCGGTGTAGAGGAAGGAGTAGTCGCCGGGGTTGGGCAGGAAGGTCTCAAAGGCGAAGGAGACGATAGGGAAGATGCTGGTGAAGAAGGTGACCACCACCAGAATCAGGGCGATGACGTATTTCCCCACCCGGCCCAGGTTGATCTTGGAGATCTGACCGGACTTGCCGGTGACGGTGGTGTAGTTCTTGCGGCTCTGGAGGCTGAGCTGGTTGAGCAGCATGATGGCAACGCCAAAGACCATCATAATGATGGCCAGAATGCTGGCCTCGCCGGTGTACTTGGAGTTAAGGGAAATGTACTTGGTAGCCAGGGTGGTGAGACCCAGGTAATGGGGTACCGGGTAGGAGCCCATGGCGCTGCCGAAGACCAGCAGAATGGTGGAGAGGATGGCGGGCTTGACCATGGGGAGGGTGATGCGGCACATGATGCGCCACTTGGGGGTGTCCAGGATGGTGGCCGCCTCCTCCAGGTTGGCGTCCATGTTGCGGAAGATGCCGCCGATCAGAATGTAGGCGAAGGGGGCGTAGTGCAGGCCCAGCACCACCAGGCTGGGAAAGAGGCCCTTGCACCACCACAGGGGCATATTGATACCCAAAGTGGCGGCCAGCAGGCCGTTGGAGGTTCCGGTGACGGCATTGGAGTTAAACATGTTCTGCCAGACCACCGCCAGGGTCCACTGGGGCATGATGTAGGGGAAGATGAAGATGGAACTGAGGTATTTGCGCCAGGCCAGATTGGTGCGGGTGACCAAAAAGGCGAACAGACCGCCGAATACAATGGATACCACACAGGTCCCCACCGCCAGCCACACGGTGTTGAGCAGGGGGGTCCATAGGTTGATCATGGCCTTGTCGCTGGTGAACAGGTCGATGTAGTTGACCACCGTATACCCCGAGGCCTTCCCGGTGAGATAGGCGTCGATGGTGCCGGGGTGGATCTTGAAGGTGTCCTCCACAATGGCGATGATGGGGGCCACCGTGCTGAAGGTGAGCACAATGCCCATCAGCAGCAGGATGACATTGTGGGGTTTAGAGAAAAAAGTCTTGATTTTATTCAGGCGCACAGCGGACCGGTTGGTCCGGGCAGCGGTGATCTGATCCATAATAGGCTCCTTTCTGCCGGGATGGAAAGCGCCCTTGGATGCGGTGGATGTCACGCGCGTCCAAGGGCGCCTTGATCTGCTTTTACATTACTGTTTGGGGAAGCAGGGCCCGGACAGGCAAATGGTTCCGGGAGAATAATCAGCCGGCGCTGTATTTATCCAGCATTTCGATCCAGCTGCCCACGGTGAAGGAGACGGAGGCGCAGTACTCGGGGTCCTCCAGCACCAGCTTGCCGTCCTTGGTCCACCAGTCGTAACCCGCGTCGTTGAGGGCCGCGAACTCCACGGTGGTGCCGTCCTCGGCCATGCCGCCGGTCTGGTGGTGGTAAGTGGCCTCATTCTCGGCCGCCACGGTGGGGTTGGAGGAGTAACCGCCGATGTCCTTGCCCCAGGCGGAGAAGCCGTCCTCGGTGCAGGTCATGTAGGCGATGAAGGCGCAGGCGGTCCAGGGCAGGGGGCTGTTGTCGGTGACGAACAGGTAGTGGCAGTAGCCAAAGCCGCCGATGCCGGTGTAGCCGTCATTATAAGCGGCCACGGTAATATTGTTCTTGGAGACGGAGGCGGACTCCTCCACGCTTCTCAGCTTGGAGTATACCAGCAGACCGAACTGGTCGGTGGCGGACTTGTCGACCAGGGTGGTACAGATGGGGCCGTCATCGGTCTGGGCGTTGTAGCTGCCCACCCACAGCTTGATCCAGGCCAGGGCGTATTTGCCGTTCTCCCCCAGGCCCAGGCTCTCGGCCTCGGAGGCCATCTCGTTGATGGTGGGCTGGAAGTAGGCCTGTTCCTCGGCGGACAGGGCATCGAAGGCCTCCTTCAGCATGGCGGCGTAGTCATCCCGGGTGAGCATATACAGGAAGTTCTTACCCACGATCTCAGAGTCGATGTCCATAAACAGGCCGTGCTCGCCCTCGGCCACGAAATCCCAGCAGTTGTCATAGGATTTGGAACCGGTGTTGTTGTACATGAAGATCTTGTTCAGAGTCTGAAGGGGCAGATAGCCCTGGTACTCCTCGGGGGTGGTGCCGTTGGCCTCCGCCCAGTCCTTGGGGATGAAGGTGTCCAGAATGCCGGTCTGGACCATCTTGGACTCGATCTGGTTGCCGTCCTGGATCAGGGTCATGGCAAAGGTGCCGGTGTCCTTCAGGGAGTCGGCGGTGAGCTGATCGAAGATCTTGTTGTTCTTGGGCTGCTGCCACTCGAACTCCATGGTGTAGCTTGGGTCGATGGACTGCAGATACTCGATGAACAGGGGCAGGGCACTCTTGCCGCGGCTGGAGTTGCCCACGCCCAGGAAGGTTTTGCCGTTGGACTCCTCGATGGCCTTCTGGGCCAGTTCCTCCAGGGTCATCCCCTGGGCCTCTTGGATGATCTGCTGGGTGGGTGTCAGATCGGCGGAGGGCTGGGGCTGGGGTTCGCTGCCGGCAGGGGCGAAGCTGCCGGCGCTGGTCCCCGCAGAGCTGCCGCCGCCCTGGGTCCCGCCGCCACCGCCGCAGGCTGCCAGGGAGAAGCTGAGGGCACAGGCCAGGAGCAATGAAATGGTACGTTTCATTTTGGTTCCTCCTTCATCATTTTTCATAAAATTGAACCTGATATCCCAGGTCCTGTGTGCAATTTTATTGTATCGCCTCCGTGATGGAAAAAACAGGGGACAAATCTGCGCTTTTTTGTTATCTTCTGCAATTTCTGTGGAAATTAGATGAAAAGAGGAGGGGGGGTGTGATATAATTATGCAAAACACCAAACTGAGCACAAAACAGGCGAGGGGGGAGCGGAATGAGAGGACGGCTGGCAGCGCTGGCACTGACATTGGGGCTGCTCCTGACCGGGTGCGCGGCCGGGGAGAGGGCCTCCGTATCGGAGTTCGCCCCGGAGGAGGGGGAGCGGCTGGTGGTGTACACCTCCCACAAGGAGGAGGTCTACTGGCCCATCATCCAGGAGTTCGAGGCGCGCACCGGCATTTGGGTGGAGGTGGAGGCGGGGGGCACCAGCGAGCTGCTGGCCCGCCTGCGCCGGGAGGCGGACGCCCCGGCGGCGGATGTGATGTTCGGCGGCGGCGTGGACAGCCTGGAGGCATATCAGGACTGCTTCTCCCCCTACTTCTGTGCCGGTTGGGAGGGGCTGGACCCGGCCATGCGCTCGGAGGAGGGACTGTGGACTCCCTTCTCCGCCCTGCCGGTGGTGCTCATCTACAACACCAAACTGGTGGTCCCGGGGCAGATCACCGGCTGGCGGGATCTGTTCTCTCCGGCATGGCAGGGGCGCATCGCCTTCTGCGATCCCAGTGTGTCCGGCTCCTCTTTCACCGGGCTGATCACCCTGCTCCGGGCGGTGGACGGGGATACGGACGAGACCCTGATGCGCTTTGCTGTCAGCCTGGACGGCCGGCAGCTGGACAGCTCCGGTGCGGTGCTGGACTCGGTGGCCGGGGGGACGGACCTGGTGGGGATCACCCTGGAAGAGACCGCCCTGAAGCGGGCGGCGGCGGGAGAGGACATCGCTCTGATCTACCCCGATGATGGCACCAGCTGCATCCCGGATGGAGGCGCCCTGGTGCAGGGAGCGCCCCACCCGGAGAACGCCCGGAAGTTCCTAGACTTCATTGCAGGCAACGATGTGCAGAGCCGGCTGGAGACGGAGTTTTCCAGACGCCCCGTACGGGAAGGAGTGGAGAGCGGCGGCGTGCTGCGGCCGCTGGAGGAGCTCGTCCTGGTGGACTACGACCTGGCCTGGACCGTGGAGCACCACGACAGCATCCTCATGTCCTGGGCTTTCTATCTGGGGGGAGGGGAGGAGCCGTGAAAAAACGCCATTCCTTCCGCAGAAGGCTGTTCGCGGGGTTCCTGCTGGCCTCCCTGCTGCCGCTGCTGCTGTGCTCGGCCATGCTGCTCCAGATCTTCCGCCTGCGGCTGGACAGCCAGTTGGAGGAGGAGTCCCGGGAGCAGCTGGACCACGTGATAAGCTCCCTGGACGGCCTGTACCGGGGCTTTCAGCAGACAGCCTTGGCCCTTCAGGCAAGCCCCTATGTGGCCCCTGCACTCTCCCGGGGACAGCGGGACAGCACTACCGTCTATAGCGAGCTGTACAGCGCCACCGAGGGCAGCCGTCTCAGCGCCCAGTTCGACCTGTATGACCGGGACGGGGTCTGGATGTACTCCACCGGCAGCGGCCCGGTGGAGCCGGTGATGCCCACCCAGTGGGGCGTTCTCTACGCCGCCCGGCAGAGCGTCGGGCTGGCCTTCACACAGGTGGACGGCGGGGAGGGGAACAGCGCGCCCCTGTTTCGGGGGGCGGCCCGGATCGCCGGTGAGGCGGGGGAGGACGCGGGCTATCTGGTCATCACCCTGACCCGGGCGGACTTCCAGCGACTGCTGGAGGGGACCTACGGCGGACAGAGCGACCTGCTGCTCCTCGACCGGTACTGGCGGCCCGTCTACGCCAGCCAGACCGCCCTGGCCGGCCGCCTGGCTGTCCAGCTGCGGGAGCAGCTGCTGGCGGGGGAGGAGCTGGGCCAGGAGGGGGAGGAGTACGCCTATCGGGCGGCCTTTCAGGAGGAGATGGGGCTGTACGCCGTCCTCCAGCGGCCCCAGGCACTGAACCGGGATACCCGGGGCCTGCTCACCACGGTGACGGTGGGCAGCGCCCTGGTGTGCGTGGGCCTCTCCGTGCTTATGAGCCTGCGGCTGAGCAGGCAGATGTTCTATCCCATCGAGCGGCTCCACAGCGCCATCGGCGAGGTGGTCCACAACAACCTGGACGTCTACGTCCCACCCTATCAGGATGACGAGCTGGGGGAGCTGGCCCAGCGGTTCAACGGAATGGTGGTGGCCCTGAAGCGCAACCAGGAGCAGCTGGTGGAGAACCAGCGGGAGTTGAATGAGGCCCAGATCCGGATGCTCCAGGCCCAGCTCAACCCCCACTTCCTGTGCAACACGCTGGACACCATGAAGTGGATCAGCAAGATCAACCAGGTGCCCCAGGTGGCCCTCATGTCCACCGACCTGGCGGACATCCTGCGCTTCTGCATCTCCCCGGACGAGTTCGTCCCCCTGCGGCGGGAGGTGGAGATCCTCCGCCGGTACATGGAGATCCAGTCCATCCGCCTGTCGGGCAAGTGCCGCCTGGAGGTGGACATGCCCCCGGAGCTGGAGGAGTGCCGGGTGCCCAAGATGATCCTCCAGCCCCTGGCGGAAAACGCCATCCTCCACGGTCTGGACGGGGTGGAGGACGGGGTGATCTGGGTCCGGGTGCGCAGTCAGGGAACCCAAACCCTGACCATCTCGGTGGAGGACAACGGCCGGGGACTGCCCCCGGAACTCATGGGACCCTATACCGGCCCCCCGGAGACCTCCGGGCGGGGCCATCTGGGACTATATAATGTGGATACCATTCTGAAAAAGCACTACGGGGAGGCGTATGGCCTCCGCCTCGGCTCCCGGCCCGGCGGACCGGGAGCGGCGGTGACCGCCTCGCTGCCCCTGCGGAAGGAGGAAGAGATATGCTGAAGGTACTGGTGGTGGAGGATGAGGAGATGATACGGAAGGGGATCGTCCTGGCTGTGGACTGGGCCGCGCTGGACTGTGTGGTGGTGGGGGAGGCTGCTGACGGCCTCCAGGCCCTGAAGGCTGTGGAGCGGTACGACCCCTCCCTCATCATCACTGACCTGAAGATGCCCAATATGGACGGCATTCAGATGATGGAAGCCCTGCGGGCCCGGGGCAGCCGGGCCTATGTGATCATTCTCACCGCCTACGACAGCTTCACCTATGCCCGGAGCGCCCTGCGCCTGGGAGCGGTGGACTTCCTGCTGAAGCCCTTCCACGACGGGGAGCTGGAGGCGGCGGTGATCAAGCTGCGCCGCCGTATGGAGGCGGAAGGGAGCGGGACCGCCCCCGCCCTGCCGGAGCGGAAGAAGGGGGACAAGAGCAAGTATGTCCTCCAGGCGATGGATTACATCGGCCAGCACTACGGGGACCAGAACATCTCTGTGGGGGAGATCGCCCAGCACCTGGGGCTGAGCGAGAGCCATTTGAGCCACCTGTTCCGCAAGGAGACCGACTACACCCTGCTCAACTACCTCACCCGCTACCGCATCCACAAGGCTATGGAGCTGCTGCGGGACTGCCGCACCAAGGTGTATGAGGTGGCCGAGCGGGTGGGCTATCGGGACATCACTTACTTCTCCGCCACATTTAAAAAAGTGACGGGCATGAGCCCGTCGGAATTTCAGGATACCTGCCGCTAGGAGGCTGTGAGACATGGTGAGAGGCTTGGTCTTTGATTTGGACGGGGTGCTGGTCCATACCGATGAGCTCCACTACCGGGCTTGGAAAGCCCTGGCCGGCCGGCTCGGCCTCCCCTTCACTCGGGAACAGGGGGACCGCTGCCGGGGTGTCTCTCGGATGGGGAGCCTGGAGATTTTGCTGGAGGGCAGCAATCGGTCCTATACGGAGCGGGAGAAGCTGCGGATGGCGGAGGAAAAGAATGACTGCTACCGGGCCCAGCTCCAGGAGCTGACCCCTGGCGATGTGCCGGAGAGGACGGTGGAGACCCTGAGGGAGCTGCGCCGCCGGGGCTATCGGCTGGGCCTCGCCTCCAGCAGCAAAAACGCCGGGGTGATCCTGACACGCACCGGCTTGGACGCCCTCCTGGACCGGGTGGTGGACGGGAACCAGATCACCCGCTCTAAGCCGGACCCGGAGGTATTCCTGCGGGCCGCCCAGCTGCTGGAGCTCCCGCCCGAGGACTGCGCAGGGGTGGACGACGCCCTGGCGGGGGTGGAGTCGGCACGGACCGCCGGCATGACCGCAGCTGCCATAGGTCCCGCCGCCTTGGCAGGGGCGGGGGACTGGAATCTGGAATGCCTCTCCCGGCTGCTGGACCTGTGCCAGCCTCTGGAAGGGGGGCGGGACCTGTGATCCGGCTCATCGCCTGCGACATCGATGGGACCCTGCTCCGGGGGACACAGCGGGAGATCAGCCCTGCTGTATTCCGGGAGGTGGTCCGTCTGGGGAAACAGGGGGTCCGCTTCTGCCCGGCCAGCGGGCGGCAGTACCACAGCCTGCGGGGGCTGTTCGCCCCCATAGCTTCCCGGCTGTACTATGTGTGCGAGAACGGGGCGGTGGTGTTCGGACCGGGCGACCCGGGACCGATATTGGCCAAGGAGACCATGGAGAGGGAACAGGCCCTGGAGCTGTGCCGGGAGATCCTGGATATGGATGGGTGCGAGGTGTTGATCTCCGGGGCCGGCATCAGTTATCTGTGCCCCAAGGAAGGGGACATCGTGGACCATGTGCGCTATTTTGTGGGCAACCGCACCGCCCTGGTGGACCGCCCGGAGGAGATCACGGAGGATATCGTGAAGGTGTCCGCCTACTGCCGCCGGGGGGCCGC
>ENA-UPXC01002023-UPXC01002023.1-human-gut-metagenome-genome-assembly--contig:-NODE-2023-length-25488-cov-4.935146_pt1 | contig 25488 bp, 28 predicted proteins | sample MGYA00250047_ERZ773371 | MGnify/ENA primary metagenome ERZ773371 (study PRJEB29103, sample SAMN06111975) | human gut metagenome | biome: human gut; feature: ankylosing spondylitis patient; material... | reverse complement strand
TCCCGGATGCAAAAGATACGTCTCATCATGATGTTTCACTTCCACGCCACCTTGTTCCAAGGTCACCTGCTCAAGAGCATCTTCTTCATAACTGCAAACATTGAAAGAGGTTCCCAATACTTTCACGCTGGAGCGACAAGTACGCACGATAAAAGGCCATTCTTTACTTTTAGTAACATCGAAATAAGCCTCTCCTTTCAATTCAACCACCCGTTCACCTTTTCCAAAGTTCATCGGGAATGTCAATTCACTCCCCGAGTTAATCCACACTTTCGTTCCATCACTCAAGACCACCCGGTATTCCCCCCCTTCCGGAACCCTCACGGTACTCCTTTGCCCGCTATTCCCCCCTTGAATTACCAACGTATTCAAAGAGTCCTTACCTATCGTAGCTCCCCCGCTGTTCGTGATATCACGTCCCAGATTTTCGCTTAATTCATATTTCTCTCCACCTTCTAAAACCCAGACGGCTTTCAAACTCCCCGGGGTTATCTGCACTACCTTCTCCGGCTCGGTTCTTACAGGTGATTGTCTAAACAAGAACCATCCCGCAGTCAGCATAATCACTACCGTTGCAGCAACACTCCAATAAATAGTCAAATGACGTTTTTTCCAACCCGGTCGGGAAGAAAGTTTTTGTTCCACATTTTGCCAAGCATCTCTAATCTGAATATCCTCAAACAAACGAGCAGCCTGTACCACGGAACCACACTCTACCAACTGGTGAAATTCTTCCTGCAATTCCACGTTCTCCAAAAGCCACTGATCCAAAACCTCCCGTTCTTTTGCAGTCAATCCCTTTTTACGAGATTTCAAAGCCAATTGTACTATATTTTCTGGTAACATGATGATTTATTCTCCATTGGTTCTATACTTATGACAGGAGAAAAGAAAAAATAGATGACAAGAATTCGAAGAAAAAATCAAAAAAATTATACGAAGAGTAACAATATCGAATATGTTTTTTCGCTTAACTCGGCTCGCAAAGCCGCTAATGCTCTCGCCAAAAGAGTTTTTACCGTAGTTACAGAAATTTCAAATTCTTCTGCTACTTCTTTATGCCGTTTCCCGTCCAGCACGATTCTTTTAAAAACTTCCCGCGTCCGATCGGGTAAACGATCTACCGCTTTATATAATTGATCAATACGGGTATTCCATTCCGACTCATCCAAATATTCATTCTCAGCCATATCCATGCTCGAGTTGATGGGCTCTGTAAGAACCACTTTTTTCCCTTCCAACAAATTCAAACAATAATTACGCACGGATTGATACAAATAAGGACGCAGACTATTTTTTATAGCGTGAAAACGCTTTCCCTCCCAAAACTTAATAAAAACTTCTTGTACGGCATCCTCAGCCTCCTCCTGTTGCGCAAGAAAATTCATGGCATAAAATACCAATGGCTTATAAAAATGGTGGAACAATAGTTCTAACCCTCGTCGATCTCCTTTTTTCAAGAGTTGCAATATTTTATCTAACTCGTCCATCCATTACACCCCTAACTTCATTTATGTAAACTTCATTTTTAATAATATATACCCTCAACAAACGATCAATTAATGATGTTCAGAGGATTACTTTCTTATCGTTAAGACAAAATTTCAAACGTATTAATAATTAGCCATTAAAAAAAATAGCATCTTTTTACAAGTGTCAAAAAATAATGTAAATTTGTATTTCAATAATTGATCGTTTATTTATATTTCACACCACTTGACTACTACATTCTTATTCTCCCAAAGATAAAACAATTTCTCAGTACTAATATCTATTAATACTCTTCGTATATATATGGAAAAACACACTAAAATGTTTCAAATTCACTCTTTTATTGACGTAAATCTTCTATTGTTACATTTGTTGGTAAAAATTTATTGGCATTCCCTCCATTCATGAATATATCGCGCACGATGGTCGAACTGATAAAAGTATGTTCGGGAGAAGTTAAAAGGAAAACGGTTTCCACGGAAGAATCCATCGCCTTGTTTGCCTGACCAACAGCACGTTCGTACTCGAAATCAGCAGCAGTACGTAAACCTCGAATAATGAAATTAGCACCCATTTGCTCGCAAAAATCTACAGTCAAACCAGAATAACTCATGACAATAACATTATCTACATCTTCGAAAACTTTACGAATGATGGCAATCCGGGTATCCACGTCCAGAAACTCTTTTTTAACCGCATTAATCCCCACGGCAATAACGATTTTATCAAACATTTTTAATCCACGTTTCACGATTTCTTCGTGTCCGATTGTGAACGGATCAAAAGATCCCGGGAATATTGCGATTCTTTCCATGACGTACTTATTAAGTTTCACCAGAGTTACGGATAAAACATCCGATCTCAAGTTACAAATTAAAAAAGGCGTGGGCCGCCCCGAAGGCGTCGGCGGCCAGCTCCTCCGCCTGGCGGATGACCGAGATGGGGTGACACAGGTTGTCCAGGGGCTTCATGCTATTTACGTCAATGCTGACGCACTGCTCCCCCAAAAACTCCGTCAGCTCCGGGTTGCCCCGGCCCCTCTTGTGGCCGGGCACGTCGAAGGGCACCACCCGCATCTGCCGGAAGGTCTGCAGGGCCTCGTAGATGGGGGCCCGGTTTTGATCCAGAATACGCTCGTTTTCCATTGGCCAACACCTCACCAAAACAAAAAAACACAAGCTGTATTTGTACAGCTTGTGTTTGAATCAGCAGGTATGCTCTCCCCCTGGTCTCCAGGATTTGACAATCTCCGCGCCGCAAAGGGGACTTTGCGTGGGAAGAGGCCGTGGGAAGGATGATTCTGGTACTGAGAGTCTATATAGCAACAAGATACTTTTACTACTCTTATTGACCGTTTCACAAGTCTGCGCAAATACGCATTTCGGTTATAAAGTAACCAACTTATAAAATTTGAGCTTTTAACTCAATCAATAAGGCGGTGACCCGCCGATCGGCAGTGGACCCGGCTGTCCGTATGGCCTTAACTCCCGCAGGAGTGGTCCCAGTATGCTTGGCCAGATAAACTCCAGTCAAATTACCAAAACTATAACATGGGTTTTTACCCCTGTCAATCCTCTTTGGCAAAACTTGTGATTTTTATTCTCCTGCGCAGCTACGTTCTGCCCATGGTTTTATCCAACATCTTTTTGTTTTTCTTTCAATATAAAATTACAAAATGAGCTATTTCCCCCGGTTGCGTTTTTTCCTCCAAACCCCAAAAAGCTGGCTCAAAATAATATGGTTTTGCGAAAATACCTGCCCTTACGATAAAAAGCAGGCGGAGGATGGCCATCCTCCGCCTGTTTCACCACCCGCCTTTGCGGGTGGTTTTCTTGTTATCAAAAGTCTCCCCCATAGGGCGGGAAGCGCATTATACCTCCGGCTTTTCCAGCTCGGGCAGAGCGGGAACCTTGCCGCAGTCGGTGCAGATATCCTGATCCGAGGCCCCGTTGCAGTTGACATAGCTCTCGCCCACGGTGGCAACCGCACCAAACTCCACAGGGACCGCCACGCAGATATCCTGGGTAATGGTGAAGAAGCAGGAGCCGTTCTTCACGCCGCCGCATACCTCGCGGCCTGGAGTCACCACAGGATTGCCGCAGCACTTGGTGGTGGTCATGCCGGTCTGGGCAAAGGGGGTCACGGTGACAGGAACACAAATCGAGGCAGACTGATAGCCCACAGCGGGACAAGTCTGAGTTTCATTGAGCAGTTCGGGATTTAAAGCCATACGAAAAACTCCTTTCTGGCAATCGCCATTTTCATCCTATGCCCCGGCGGAAAAACGGTTCCCCGCTCCCGACACCCCGGCAAGCTGGGCGCAGTCCCTTTGGGCGTGCATAGTATGAAGTGGGATATTTTCCCAGAAGGAGGTAACACACATGGGTGTTACAAATTCCAATAAAGTCATTAACACCGACCGCATTCTCTGCGACGGTGCTCTGCGTGTCACTCTGGCGCTGACAGCCGCGCCGGACATTGTTTCCAATCCCACCGATATCGTGCTGGTCCTGGACCGCTCCGGCAGCATGACCGGAACCCCGCTGGCAAACTTGAAACTGGGGGCCAATACCTTTATTGACCTCATTGACGAGGCCACCGACAGCACCAAGGACGGCCAAATCGGCTCAGGCAGCCGAATGGGGGTCGTCAGCTTTTCCAGTACCGCTGTGGCCAATACCCAGCTGATCACCTCTGTGGACGCCCTGAAAGCCGCGGTAGACGGCCTGTCTGCCGGCGGCAGCACCAACCACGCCGACGCCTTTGCCAAGGCGACCCAGCTATTTGACCCGGCCTCCTCCAACGCCAAGGTCATGGTCATGTTTACCGACGGTAACACCACCATCGGCGCCCCTCCCGCTCCTGTAGCTGCTGCCGCCAGAGCCCAGGGGATTATCATTTACTGCATCGGGCTCATCGGCTCCGACGGCCTGGATATCAGCGCATTGAACGACTGGGCCACCGACCCGGACGCCTCCCATGTGGCGGTGACGCCGGACGCCGCCGACTTGGAAGAACTCTTTGCGGAGCTGGCCGCCAACATCTCCAACCCGGGTGCCACCGATATCGTCATTGATGAAGTGGTCAACCCGGACTTTGTGATCACCAGCATCTCCTCCCCCACCAAGGGCTCCGCCACTATGCTGGACGCCCACTCCCTGCGGTGGAACATTGCCCAGCTGGGAGTCACAACCAGCGAAAGCGCCACGCTGGACTTCTTTATCCGCCATGTGGGCCAGCAGCCCGGAACCAAATTGGTCAATGAGTCCATCACATATTCCGACAACGAGGGGAACGTGGTTTCTTTCCCAAAGCCTACCGTGTCGGTGGAGTGCGACATTGTGGTGCATCCCGAGCCCTGTCCGGAGCCGGTGGATCTGACTGTGGAGGGCTGTCAGGACTCTGTCCTGGTGGACCTGGGGGATGTCTATCTGGGCTCTCAGGGCCGCATCATTCAAATGGACGTGACCATCCAAAATGTCTGCCCCGGAAAACGGGTGGCTTTGGCGGCGATTCTTACCGAGGTGGACCAGGACGGCATGGAGCACCAGAGAGGCATGAAGGCCTTCACCATTCCGGCCCACAGCGCCCCGGTATGCCGGGACGTGCTGGTCAAGTGCATCAAATTTGTGGTGCCCGAGGACCTGAATGTATCCGGCGCAGCTATGTGCAGCCCCCGGAAATTCAAGGCCCGCTTCTTGGCCAACAACATTGATACCGACTACCGCTGCTGCGAGTCCACCATTACCCTCTGATCTGCCCCTGCCCACCAGCATGGGTGCCATGCACCTCTGAAAAAAGTGCTTAAAATAAGATAGCAGGCGCAGCACAGCGCCTGCTATCTTATGTTTTATTCACACCCCGGACTCCGCTCCACTTGGGTCAACGGCAACGATCCCTCTGCCGCCCATAACAGGTCAAATTTTTTCTGCTGTCTTATTGCGCAGCGTCTGTGCTGCAGCACCGGCCGCTTTTTCGGGCTTGACAAACAAAGATTGCCTCCATATAATTACCAATGGTAACTATATGGAGGCAATCAATATGGATATTCAAACCATTAAAGCACTGCTTGATGCATGTTATCAGGCAAAACGCATTCGGGATCTGCTCCCGGCGCTACCACAGGGCGTCACTCCGTCGTATATCCACTATTTGGATACCATTGAGTCTCTGCAGCGGCAGGGCGCCCAGGTAAAAGTTTCTGACATCAGTGATGCGCTGAATCTTCCCCGCCCCGGTGTGACCCGGACAGTGAAGGAGATGGAGGCCAAAGGCTATCTTTGCAAACACACGTCTGCTCTCGATGGCCGTATCACGTATATTTCCATCACCCAAGCAGGGAAACAACTGTCGCAAAGATACAATGAACAATACTTTAATCAGCTGGCTCCGCTTCTGAACGATATTTCCCAGCAGGACGCTGAGTGCACCATCCGCACCATTGAGCGCTTCTATCAGGTGATGTCTGAAGGGAGGATCTCCATTGACTAAGCAAAAGACAGACTTTACCCAGGGCAGTATTTTAAAAAAGCTGTTCTGGTTTATGGTTCCCATCCTTGGCGCCCTCATTTTGCAGGCAGCCTACGGAGCCGTTGACCTGTTGGTCGTGGGACGCTTTGGTTCCACATCCGGACTTTCCGCGGTCTCCACCGGCAGCCAGGTTTTGAATTTGGTCACCTTTGTTGTGACACAGCTTGCCATGGGCATTACCGTTTTGATTGCACGGTATCTGGGCGAAAGAAGGCCCCAACAAATTGCTCCTCTTCTGGGGGGAGGCGTGCTGGTATTTGCACTGATCTCTGTGGGATTGTGTATCCTCCTGGTGTGCTTTGCCCGGCCCATTTCCATACTGATGCAGGCACCGGAGGAATCTCTGGATCTCACCGTGAGCTATGTACGTATCTGCGGAAGCGGTATCTTCTTTATTGTCGCCTATAACCTGCTCTCCGCTATTTTCCGCGGGCTGGGTGACAGCAAGTCTCCCCTGCTGTTTGTTCTGGTGGCCTGCGTGGTCAACATTTTCGGAGACCTTTTGCTGGTAGCCGGGTTCCACATGGACGCGGCCGGAGCAGCGCTGGCCACCGTCTTTGCACAGACGGTCAGTGTTGTGTGCGCCGTTGTCATGCTGTTAAAAAAGGAGCTTCCGTTTTCCCTTACCAAGGAGGATTTCCGCTTTAACAAACAGTGTCGAAAATTTCTTGAAATCGGCCTGCCCCTGGCCCTGCAGGAATTTTTGACCCAGCTCTCCTTCCTGACTCTCTGTGCCTTCGTCAACCGTCTGGGTCTGGAGGCCTCCTCGGGATACGGCGTGGCCAGCAAGATCGTTAATTTTGCCATGCTGGTCCCCAGCGCCCTGATGCAGTCCATGGCATCCTTTGTCTCTCAAAATGTGGGCGCCGGCAATCCCAAGCGGGCAAAGCAGTCCATGTTTACCGGGATCGGCGTAGGCTTGGGGTTCGGCTGCGTGGTATTTGCCCTTGTCATGATGAAGGGCGATGTGCTGGCCGGCTTCTTTTCCACCGATGCCGCTGTCATCCAAAGCGGGTTTGATTACTTGAAAGGTTTTGCACCGGAAACCATCGCAACGGCTGTTTTGTTCAGCATGATCGGTTATTTCAACGGGAATCAAAAAACACTTTGGGTCATGGTGCAAGGTCTGGTTCAAACACTTCTTGTCCGCCTCCCCCTGGCCTACTTTATGAGCATCCAGCCAAACGCCAGTTTGACCAACATCGGGCTTGCCGCTCCGGCATCCACGGCAGTGGGCATTGTTTTAAATGTCGGATTTTATATTTATCTCAACCGGACCCAAAACAACAGCGAAAAACGAGCCTTGCTCAAAACTGTCAACCGCACTTGATCTCCCCGTTCTATACCCGGGAGTGCCGGCAAAAGCGCACTGGATTGGAAATTTTTCCTCTCCAGTGCGCTTCATTGCTTTTTTGCCGGCGATACGCGCCCTTCCCTTGGCTTGTGAAAATTTATTTTCATTTTACATCCCCGTGTGCGACATCTTTACATTCCCTTGCTACACTGTACTCGTGCGAGAAAGCCGCATTACAAAATGGGAGGAATATCCGTATGAGTACCGTACAAAAAAACGCTGCCACTCAGTCTCAAAAGCTGATGATCTTTGTGCTGACCATGTCCCTGTACGGGCTGGCCACCCTGTTTACCGAGCTGATCCCCAAGTTCCAGGTCGGACTGGTGGAATTCTCGGTGGAGTATTTTCTGTTTATCCCCCTGACCCTGTCCATGCTCTTTGACCCCCTGTCTGCCGCTCTGGGCGCCGCCACCGGCGAGCTGGTGTTCAGTGAGATCATGCTGGGCCAGTTCGGCGGCCTGGGTGAACTGGAGAAGTTCCTCACCGTCACCATCGGCGTGTACATTGCCGGCCGCATGGTCAAGGACCCCGCCAACCGGGTCATGGTGGGCGTGGCCGCCATCACCGGCACCGCCGCCCAGCTGCTGATGGGCACCATCGTGGACATCGCCAAGGTCCAGTTCGCCGTGGAGGATTTTGAGGCGGTGGAAGGCCTGCCTGAGAGCGTCTTTGCCACTGAGGGCTTCGCCTTCTGCAACGATCTGCTCTTCTCCGGCATCCTGTTCTGCCTGCTGCCCACCCTGTACCTGGTTCCCAAGCTGTACGGCAAGATCGAGCCCCTGCTGGGCATGGCCCCCCGCACCCGCGAAAGCGCCGTGTCCGGACTGAGTCCCAAGGCCATCCTGATCTGTGTAGTTGGCTTTGTCTGTGCCATTATTGCTGAGCTGGCCGCCACCGCCGGCATGTCCCTCATCGACTGGGAGGCCGAATGGGCGGAAAGCGGTACCGCTCTGGCTGTGGGCATGGTGGCCGCCGCCGCGCTGGCCGTCATCATCCTGCTGGTGATGAAGAAAAGCGGAGAAAGGAATGTGTCCTGCTGAAATGAACGCGGTTGAGATCGACAGCCTGACCTACACCTATCCAGGCGCCCCTCAGCCCACCCTGAACAACATCTCTCTCCAGATTGAACAAGGGGACTTCCTCGCAGTCGTTGGCAACAACGGCTGCGGGAAGTCCACGTTATGTAAAGTTCTCAACGGGCTGATCCCCCACTTTATCACAGGAGACTTTCACGGAGAGGTTCGGGTAGAGGGGCTGAACACCCTGGACAGCGACGTAGGCGCCCTGGCCCAAAAGGTAGGCTATGTCTACCAGGATTTTGAAAATCAAATCGTCCGGCCCACTGTGCTGGATGACGCCTCTTACTCCTGTCTCAACTACGCCTTTTCCGACTATCTGGAGCGCGGACGGCGGGCTCTGCGCCAGTGCGGCCTGGAGGGGCGGGAGGAGGAGTATGTCTGGCAGCTGTCCGGCGGCCAGACCCACCTGCTGGCCCTGGCGGGAGCGGTATCCCTCAGCCCGGATGTGCTCATCCTGGACGAGCCCATTGCCCAGCTGGACCCCATGCACGCTGACCGGATCTACGAGGTGCTGCGGGAGCTCAACCAGAAGCACGGCAAGACCATCGTGGTCATCGAGCACCACACCGAGTACATTGCCGATTACTGCAAGCACGTACTGCTGATGAAAGAGGGCCGGGTCCAGTGGCTGCTGCCCACCCGTGAGGCCCTCCAGCGGGTGGAGGAGCTGGAGGCCTGCAACATTTTTCCCCCACAAGTCACGCAGGCGGCCCACCGCCTGCAACAGCAGGGGCACCTGCCTGCGGACACCCTGCTGCCCACCACAGTGGAGGAGGGAAAAGCGGCCTTCTCCCCCCTGATCTGCCGCCCGCTGGCCGCCGCGGCCCAGGCCGCCTCCCCGGCTGGAGACCGGGCGGTCTCCTTCCGCAATGTCTCCCTCTCCTACCGCTCGGTAAAGGGCGAGCCGCGCACCATTTTCAGCGGCCTAAATCTGGACATCCGAAAAGGGGAAAAAGTGGCCCTCATCGGCTCCAACGGGGCAGGCAAATCCACTCTGATGAAGATGATGGTGGGCCTGCTGCGGCCGCAGACCGGGACGGTCTCCCTGTTTGATGAGCCGATCGGCGAGAAAAAGGCGGAAGACCTGTCCCGCCAGATCTCCCTGGTGTATCAAAATCCGGAGGAGATGTTTATCAAGGACTCCATCCGCGCCGACATTGCTTACGCCATGCAGGTGCGCAGCGTATCCGACTGGCAGCAGCGCACCGATGCCCTGCTGGAGCGCTTTCGGCTCACTCCGCTCCAGGACCGGGACGGGCGGCTCATGTCCGGCGGCCAGATGCGCCGGGCCAGTCTGGCCATCGGTGTGGCACTGGAGCCCGGCATTCTGCTGCTGGATGAGCCCACCGCCAACCTGGACATCGCCACCCGGCGGGAGATCATGGCGGTGCTGGAGGATATGAAGGATATCATTCAAACTGCTGTGATCGCCACCCATGATATGCAGCTGGTGTGTCAGTGGGCAGAGCGGATCATCGTGCTCTGCGGCGGCCAAGTGGTGGCAGACGGCAGCCGGGATGAGATCTTTTCCCGGCCGGATCTGGTGCATCGGGTGGGCATCCGCCCGCCGGAGATCTTTTCCATGGCCCGTGAGCTGGACCCCCGCGCCCTGTGCTACACCGTGGATGACTTTACCCACTGCTTTCTGGAGGCGTAACGATGGAAAAAATGATGAGTAAATTGTCCGAGAATATTCTGGACAAATTTTCCATGGATTTTCTCCGCAATCAGGTGCTGAAAAATGCCTACGGCAACGACGACACCGTCATCGCCGCCCTGGACCCCCGCATTCTCATTGCGTGGTACCTGTTTTTTGGTGTGGTGCCCTGGTTTGTCAATGACCTGCCCTTCCTGCTGGGCAGCTTTCTGCTGGTGATGGTCACCACCCTTCTGGCCCGGGTGGCAGGGCTGGTGCTCTTTCTCTTTGCCCTGGGGGTCTTCTCCCAGACAGGCTATCTGTTTCTGGCCACACTGCTCTTCGGCGGCAACGCCTCGGCCATTGCGCCTCTGCTGGTCCTCACCCTGAAGGTGGCCACCATCTCTCTGGCTTCGGTCACCGTGTTCTCCGGCCTGGACCCGGACCGGCTCAGCAACGGCCTGATGTGGTACGGCTGCCCCGAGCGGCTGAGCTTTTCCATCTCTTACGCCTATCGGATGCTGCCCATGCTCATGGAGGAGTTTCAGAACGTGCTTCTCTCCTATCGCCTGCGGGGCAATCCCCCCGCCCACGACACGCTGACTGGCAAGATCCGCTACCTCATCTATCAGATGAAAATCATCATGGAGTCCTTCTACCCCCTGATGCTCAACACCGCCAAGCGCTCCCGCACCACGGTGGAGGCCTTGGAGCTGCGGGGCTACCGGTATGCGGCCGTGAACAAAACAGTGAAAAAAATCAAACTCTCCACCTTGAAGGTAACGGATAACGACCTGCTGTTTTTGGCGATCTCCCTTCTGTGGGTGGCTCTGTCTGTTCTCCTCTCCACACTGCTCTGAAAGAAGGTTTTTCCCTTGCGACTTGATTTTCACACCCACGGTAAGCTGGCCAAAAAGCTGCCCTTTTCCACCGCCTACACCGATTGGCTCTTCAGTGAGGCCCGTCAGGCCGGTCTGGATGCCCTGTGTCTCACCGAGCACTTTAATACCCTGCAATTTGATGAGCTGTACCGCTACCTGTCCTCGGTGAGCCGCCGCACCCAGGACGTGCTGGAGCTCTCCAACGGGCTGCGCATCTTTCCCGGCATGGAGACCGACGTAGCCGAGGGGGGGCATATTTTGTCCATCGGCCCCCTGGAGGCCATTCTGGAGCTGAACCGCCGGCTGGAGCCTTATAAGGAAAAGCGGAAGTTCCTTCCCTTTGCCCAGCTGATGGACCTGTTTGAGGAGTACCCCGTGCTGGTGGGCTGCGGCCACCCCTACCGCGCCCCGGGCCATGTGCCGGAGCTTCCGGAGGAGCAGCTGCGCCGCCTGCAGTTTCTGGATCTCAACGGAAAGGATCTGGCGCTGGACCGCTCCCGCACCGAGGAGCTGACCTACGCCCTGGGGCAGCGGCTGAACATCCCCGTTGTTTCGGGCAGCGACACCCACCAGGCGGTGCAGTACGGCTGCGTCACCACCGTATTTGAGCACACCTGCACCTCGGTCTCCGCCCTAAAGGCGGAGATGGACGCCGGGCGGTATCAAATTCAGCAGGCTGACAGCGCGGCCTTTCAGGTGCGCACTGCCTGCCTTCTCAAACGCTCGCTGAAAGAGATCCACGCCCTGGGGGGCGACTATGTCTCCATTCTCACCAAAGGGGCCATTGCGTAAGCGCAGCAGGTCCCCCTCTCTTTCAACGCATCATCACGCAGGGAAACGGGCCGGGCGACCTGTTTCCCTGTGTGCATATAGACCGCTCAGGAGGATTTTATGGAATTATGCCTTGCCGTCTCCCCCGGGGAGCTGACCCGTGCGGAACAAAAAATTCTGGACTATATCAACACCAACACCGATGCCTTTTTGTTTTCCTCCATCGGCCAGTTGGCCCGGCGACTGGGGCTCTCCGACGCCACCGTCTCCCGGTTTGCCCGCCATGTAGGCTGTACCGACTTTAAAGATTTGAAGTCCATGGTGGTGGAGCAGGCCTCCGGGCCCGCCGCCAAGATGGCGGGGACACTGTCCCAAGACGGCTCGTTTTCTCCCGCTGCCTGGCTGGAGCGGCAGCAGCTGTACCTGCAAAAAACAGTCGAGCAGCTGGATCAAGACGCCTTTGACCGCGGCGTGGAGGCCCTGGTCTCTGCCCGGCGGATCTTTTTGCACGGGAAAAACGCCTCATCCTCTCTGGCCCAGATGCTGACCTTCCGTCTGCGGCGACTGGGCCTTTCGGTCTCTCTGCTGCCCTCCAGCGGCTCAGAGCTGCTGGAGGGGCTGCTCCAGGCGGGGGCGCAGGACCTGGTGGTCATGTTCAGCTTTTCCAAGCTGTCCCGGGAGGGCCGGGTCATTTTGGACCACCGCCGCACCGCCGGCTACCAAACCCTCGCCTTTGTCAGCCGCACCTGTATTCCCCAGGAGGAGCAAGCGGATATCAGTCTGTTTGCCTACCGGGGAGAGGAGAAGGAGTACCACTCCATGTCCGCTCCCACCGCTCTGCTGGACGCCGTGGTGCTTGCGGTGACCAGCCGGCTTGGGGGGCACGGGACCGACACCTTGGAGCGGCTCCACCAGCTCAAAACCACCTATTTCCCCTTGGGATAAGGTGGGGCAGGTCCGCTGTTTTCCCGCTCCTGAATACGTCCGGTGTTTACAACTGGCCTGCCGGACGCTATACTGAATGCAGCCCCACGTGGAGCAATACATCTCCCCCACAAACAGAACATAGACACTTACCTTGATAGGAGGACTTATGGAGCGCACACTTGATTTTAATCAAAAACGCGGGTTTATCTGCGATATGGACGGCGTTATCTACCACGGAAATCGGATTTTACCGGGTGTTCCGGAGTTTATCCAGTGGCTGCAGGATGAGAAAAAGGAATTCCTCTTTCTTACCAACAACAGCGGATATACGCCGAAGGAGCTGCAGCAGAAACTGGCCCGCATGGGGTTGGATGTCTCTGAGGAGCATTTCTACACCAGCGCTCTGGCCACTGCCGCCTTTTTGAAGGAGCAGGCCCCCGGCTGCTCCGCCTTTGTCATCGGAGAGGCCGGCCTTCTCAACGCCCTTTACGACGCAGGCATCACCATGAACGATGTAAACCCGGACTACGTGGTGGTGGGCGAGGGCCGCTCCTACTCGCTGGATACCCTCACCAAGGCCACCAACCTGGTGCTGGCCGGGGCCAAGCTGATCGGCGCCAATTCCGACGTCTCCGGTCCCATTGAAAACGGCATTGCTCCCGCCTGCCGGGCCCTGGTGGCTCCCATCGAGATGGCTACCGGCACACAGGCCTACTTCTGCGGCAAGCCCAATCCTCTGATGATGCGAACCGGCCTGCGGATGCTGAATTGCCACTCCGCCGACGCCGTCATGGTGGGCGACCGGATGGACACCGATGTGATCTCCGGCATGGAGAGCGGCATGTCCACGGTTTTGGTGCTCTCCGGCGTGTCCACCATGGAGACTTTGAAGACATACGCCTATCGCCCCACTGTGGTGCTCAGCGGCGTGGGCGAAATTGTGGAACGGGCCCGGGCGGTCTCTCAGTAACCATTCCATCCCTATGTTCTATATAAGAAAGGACCGGACAGGAAGCCTCAGCTTTCTGCCCGGTCCTTTTTCCATTTACCCCATCCAATCCCGCCGCCGCTGCCGCAGGCAGGTCCAGCCGCACAGTCCCAGCGCCGCCAAAGCGGCCAGCACACCGCAGACAAACTCCGTCCCCGGCAGCCCGGTCAGCCGGACCGGATCGTTGGAAAACCGCCCCGCTCCCATCATGACCCAGGGCACCAGTCCCCAGCACAGCACCACGATCAGGGGAATCGCCTTGAGGAGCATGGCCACATAGCTGCCGCTGAACTGGGAGAGGACCACAGTAAATCCGCAGGCCGCCAGGGTGAGCACGACGCTCAGCCCCAGCAGAGCCAGCAGGTACTGGCCGTAGGTCCAGTCGAACCAGGGGTAGTTCTCCCTCCACACACTGACCATGGGACAATTCCAAAACTTCATCGCCCCGGTGGATAGAAACGGCCCCAGGTAGACGGCGCAGTTGAGCAATGTAAGCAGCAGTCCGGACAGCAGGGCCGCTCCTATCTGGGTATTCAGTACCCGCCGCCCCCGGCGGGAGGTCCACTGCATAGCCCGGGTACGGTGCAGAGCATCCCGCACCAGGACAGGAGAGAGCAGCAGCACCCCGCTGAAGGCGCACCAAATGGCAAAATAGTGAAAGAATTCATCTGTGTTTTCCATTACGGTGCTGGGCAAAAACCCGTAGATGCCCTGCGCCTCGGCCCTCTCAATTCTCCGGACACTGGCCTGGTGGGCCGGAGAATCCTCGCTAATTCCTCCGCCCCAGTCCAGAATAGACCCGCCGCCGCTCAGAAAGTCATACTCCTCCATAAACTCCACCAGTGAGCCCAGCATGACCCGATTGGTGTTTTCATAGATCGCCCAGTCCAGCGCATTTGCCTCGTCGGACCAGGTACTGGCATTATAGATCTCGGCCCAGGCAATATAGCTCTCATAATCGATGATCCCCGCCTCCGCCGTCCCTGGGATCTGTGCCACCTGCCCAGCAAACTCCGCCTTCAGCTCCGCCAGCTGGTCGTCCAGTCCAGGCCGCTCCTCCGGCTCTATGGTATTCCCATAGATCTCCAACCAGCCGTAGGCCAACTGGACCTGTGCCGCTCCCCAGTTGCTGCCGCGATTGAAATACTCCAGGTAAAAGCCGGTCCGGACCTGATAAAATATTGCCCCAATCAGGGCGATGGCCAGCAGCAGGCTGGGCCGCCAGATCTTCTTCAGTTCCCATCTCAGCAGGGCCATTCACGCCACATCCTTTCGTCCAAACCGCCTCAGCGCCAGCAGAGCCAGCCCGCCCCACACCAGCAGGTTCAGGGCCAGGCCCACTGTCTCCTGCCAGGGCACCAGTCCGCTCTGCCCCAATTCCGTAAACCAGCCATTGATGGCCAGCCACAGGCAGACCGGGGAAAACGTCGTGAGCAAATAGGCGCTCCACAGCCCCAGGTTGGCCAGCGTGGAGGACAGGCCCAGCAGCAGGGCACAGAAGGCCGCCGCCGCGATGGCCGCCCCGTAGGTGTTCCGGATAAGCAGGCCCACCGCAGCTCCCATCAGGGTAAAGACCGCCACCAGCCCTCCCCCGGCCACGATCATGGCGGCAAAGTAACCTCCCACGGTAAAGTCCGCCCAGGTGAGGAAGGGGCGAGAGTAAAGCATATCCACAAAATAGTTAAACTGGCTGGATACGCTGCCCTCCCAGATGCCGCCGTAGTCCCACAGCAGCAGGTAGGGCCCCAGAGTGAGCAGAGCCAGCAGGGCATACAGCCCCAGGGCGGCCGCCAGAGCGGCCAGCGTCTTGCTTTTCCACAGCCTCCGCCCCGTCCGACTGGCACAGGTCAGGGATTGGGTGCCGCTCAGACCCTCATACCCCACCAGATACAGGGCACACAGCAGGCCCAACAGGACACTCTCGGTAAGCAGCACCCGAAACAGGGTGTTATAGAGGTACTGGTGGCTGTCATGGGTAATAGGACCCACGTACAGATCCAGGGCGGCTCCAGTCTGGGCCAGGTGGTCTACCCGCTCCTGGAGCAGCTCATACTTCCAGGCCATCCAGCTCTGGGCCAGGCGGTCCCCCTCCATCAGGCTCTGGTAAAAGTTCGTCAGTTCTCCGGTGTCGTAGTCCTCCAGGGTGTTCTCCAGCCCCGCCACCGACTGGCGCAGCAGCTCCCGGTTTTCCGTGTCCGGCAGGGCAGCCAGCCCCACCAAAAAATTCTCGTCCACCCGCTGCCCCAATAGGGCGGCATCCGCTGAGGTATCGCGGAAGAAGGCCCGGTCCATGGCGGAGGGTGAGGACAGCAGCAGGCCGTTGAGCACCAGGCACAGCCCCACAAACACCCACAGGGCGGGCAGGCGGAATAGCTTCCGCCACTCCCACACCGCCAGTCTCATGCCCGCCCCTCCTCCCGGTAGATGGCCAGGAAGGCGTCCTCCAGGCTGGGAGCGACCGAGACGGCCCCCGCAGGAGGCGCGTTGGACAGAATGCGCAGCACCGGGCCGTCCTCGCTCTGCCCCTCACTGAGGATCACCTGTTCCGGCCCCAACGGAGCCTCCGCCGGCACCTGCCACACCTTGCCCTTCCACTGGGCACAGATCTTGGCGGGACTGTCACAGCAGTAGAGCTTGTGGTCCTTGAACATAACGATCTGTCCGGCAATGGTCTCAATATCGGAGACGATGTGGGTGGACAGAATGACGATGCGGTCAGCGGCCAGAGCGTGAATTAGGTTCCGAAACCGTACCCGCTCCCGGGGGTCCAGCCCCGCGGTGGGCTCGTCCAGCAGCAGCAGCTTGGGGTCGGTGAGCATGGCGACGGCGATGCCCACCCGCTGGCGCATGCCGCCGGAGAAGGTTTTCAACTTCTTGTCCGCTGCGTCCCCCAGGCCCACCAGGTCCAGCAGCTCCCCGATGCGCTGTTCCGCCTCCCTCTTGGGCAGACACTGGAGGGCAGCGGCGTAGCGGAGGAACTGCCGGGCGGTATAGGAGGGATAAAATTCAAAGTCCTGGGGCAGATAACCCAGCAGCCCCCGGTAGTCCGCCCCCAGGGCGTGGATGTCCTCCCCGTCCCACAAAATCTTCCCTTCGGTGGGGAACAGCAGGGTGGCCAGCAGCTTGATGAGGGTGGTCTTACCCGCTCCGTTGGGGGCCAGCAGCCCGTACACCCCCGGCTCAAAGGCTAGATTTACGTCCTCCAGGGCGGTAAATTTCCCGTAGCGCTTGGTCACATGTTCAACCGACAGCATAGCTCTCTCCTCTCCTCCGCCCCAGGCAGAATCGTTTTAATTCCAGCAGATACAAGGCCAGGGCCGCCCCGGCCACCACCAGGAACACCGCCCCCGGCAGGGCAGTCAGCCAGGCCGACGCCCCATCCCAGGCCAGCAGCAGCCCCCCCAGTGCCGTCCAGATGGCGGGCGGTGCCGCCAGCCGCCCCCGGCCCATCCCTTCCAGGCAGGCCAGGGACAGCAGGCCGTAGAGAAACAGGCTGGACAGGGACACCCCCAGCATCCAGCTCAGGGGCAGTTCTCGCCCCAGGGCATTCCACAGCCATAGGTTGACCGGCACGCACACCAAGATAGAACCGCCACCGAACACTGCCATCCGCAGGGCGGACACAACCTGGATGGACAGGCGGCAGCTTCGCTTCCAGTCCAGCAAGCCGGACTGGGATTCCTTCCAGGCCGTCAGTCCCAGCAGCAGGGCATACAGCGCCGGAGAGGCCAGAAAGAGCATGGGGGCCGGGGATGCCTGCTGCAGGACCGCAACCAGCAGAGGGATCATTAGCAACACCCCTGCCAGGATGCTCAGAAAGATGCAGTCCACTACCCCGAAAAAGAGCACCTGGGCATTCAGGGCTGAGTGGAGAAGCTCTCCCAAGCCCGGCCCGGGGACGAGGCCCTGGTCCAGGATGGCCGAGATAGCGGCCTCCCGCTCCCGCGGTTCCAGCATGGGTTCCTTCCAACGCTCCATATCATCCAAACTCCTTTCTCAGCCGGGCCATCAGCCGGTAGTATCGGGTCTTTATCGCCGCCTCCGGCTGCCCCAGGACGGCGGCGATTTCCGGAAAGGTGCGCTCTCCATAAAGCCGCAGCCGGTACACCGCCTGGGTGTCCGGGTCCAGCTGGGCTACATATGCTTCCAGGCGGTCCAGCAGGTCCCGGTCCTGGACCTGGGCGGCAAAGTCGGTGTGGTCCAGTACCTCTGTCTCCTCCAGCGGCATGACAGTTCCCCGGGCCTTTCGGCGGCAGTCAATGACCTTATGGGCGGCGATGCGGTACAGCCAGGTACGAAAGGAGGCTTTCCGGCCGTCAAAGGAGGGAAGCGCCCGCAGAACAGCCAGAAAAATGCTCTGGGTCAAATCCAGGGCGTCCTCCTTGTGGCCCAGCTGACGATAGGCAAAGCGATAGATCTCGTCGTAATAGGCACGTACCAGCTTGTCCGCCGCCTGCCGGGACCCTCGGTGCTGGATGTCCCGGATCCACTTCTGCTCCTCTCCCACAGTCTCACCACCCTTTATCCATTTATATATTCGCAGTTTCGTGTACTATCGTTTCAAAAAAAGAAAAGAAATTTCTCGGCGTTCCTCTCCTGCCGTTTGTATGGCACAGATCCTATCCGAACAGAAAAAGCCGGGCAGAAAGTGCAAAACTTTCTGCCCGGTACACGTGAATCTATTATAACAACAAAAAATCCTCAAAAACCGAAGTTCTCGAGGATTTTTGGAGCTGCTAGGCAGATTCGAACTGCCGACCTCATCCTTACCAAATATTGACGCTTTGTTTTTACTTGTCGCCGCTTGTTGTAATCTTTCTTTTATATGCCTTCTGCCCCAATGGTTTTCCGGTTTCAATTACTGTTTCTTGTTGTAGCTTGCGGTGTGCTTGCGGTGTCGGTTTTTTGGTGGCGGTGTCGGTTTTGGTGTCGGTTTCCTGGACATGAGAAAGCGGGGGCACCATCACGGCACCCCCGCTCCTTTATCCTACTAGGCGCAGTACAAAATGATAGATCATCCGCAGCCGAGCCACGTCGGCCCGCTCCAGAATTCGGGAAATGAATTCAATCATGTTCTCGCGTTCCATGCTGGCACCCCCTTTTATGGTTCATGGTTCTTTTCCCTATTGCATGTCAGCCGATTAGCCACCAATATTGACCCGGACAACGGCCTTGGGGTTGATGGCAAAGTCCACAACGGACAGCGCCCGCATGGTGTTGACGGCGGACAGGAAGCCGGTCGCCCGATCAATCTCAACGGTGGGCGGCATACTAAAGCGAACATAGATTTCCTTGGGATCAAGGATAAAGAGATTGGTTTCCGCCACGTTCTCATTTACCACAATCTCTTTGCCCATGAAGCCCTGTGCCCCAGTCTCCAGATTGAACGCATAAACGCCGCCAGAGTTCACAGTCCCAATGCTCTTGTAAACAACGGACGCGCTACCCATGACGATGGCGTTCCGGGCGTACTGCTGGGGCAGCTTCGCCAGGGCATCCGCCAGGGAAGCGGCATCAATGGTAGTTGCGCTTGCCTCAGTGACACCAGAAAGGACCTTAAGTCCCTTCGTTTCGTTGTCCACAAAATCGGCTTCAAGGGCTTCTGTCACGGCCACAGAAAGCTGATCCGCCATAAATGTTGCAAACTCACTTGTCGCCATGGCTCCCACAGCGGCGGAATACTGGACCGCCCCCATAAGTTCCCGGCCCCCGATCTCCAGGGCAGAAAGCGACCCGGCGGGGGTCACGGCCTCGCCCTCATTCTTGAAAGCAGCGGTAATGCCGGAGCCTACGGGGATCTTGATATTTCCGGGGGTGGACACGTTCAGAACGGTAGCCCGGTACAGAAGATCCGAATATTTCCGGTCGTGGATCATCTTGTTGAAAATCTCCGTGGGCACGACGGCGCCGGATCCGGACAGGACCAGGGCGGCGCGCTCTTCGACGGTCAGGTTTTTTGCGCTTCCGTCAGCGACAAAACGCTGAAAAGCGCGAATTTCAATATTTTCCATAGTGTTCTCCTTTCGGGTGTCTGTGTGGGTTTTGGTGGTCATGGTGCGGACGATATGACCGCCGCCGGCGCGGACCTCCTCAATGGCCTTTCTTCTAGTCTCCGCGCGCTCTTTCAGCTCTTCTTCAAGGCTCTGCAGCCGTTTCAAATTATCCTGTGCAGCCTGGGTATTGTCCAGGCCCACGGAATCGCTCCAGCGGGCCCGGATTTCGGCCATTTCTCCCATAATTGCCCGGTCCGTGTCGCGGTCCTTGCTCCAGCTACGCGCAGCCTCTTCCCTGGTGGGGTAACTCTCATGGTCCCTCACTTTAAACCGCTCCAGGATGGCGTCAGCCTGTGCCAGGAGCTCCCGGACCTCCGCAGCGCGGTGCTTCTTGCGGTCCTCTTGGGCATAGCTCTCAAAGGCCGCACGGGCATTTACCATAGTTCCCTCATAGGCCGGGAAGGCCACAAGAGCAACGTCAAGAATACGCTCGATCTTGGTGACGTGCCGGGTGCGTGTGTTTGCGTCCCAGCTCTCGCCGCCGGGTGCAACAATGAAGGCAAAAGACATGCGGTCATAGAGGCCATTTTTGACGCTCTCATGGATCCGCCTGGCATCCTCGGTCTGATCCATGTCGGCCTCAATATCCAGACTCTTGGGGCCCACAGTGAGCTGCAAGGACCTGTTTCTGGTGCGCGCCAGGACCGCGCCCTGATGCTCCAGACGGAGAATCACGTCGGACAAGTCAGCCCCATCCAAGGCGCTCCGCTCAATGATTTCCCCGTATTCAAGGCCCGTTTCCGGGTCAGTGTAAATGACGGTCCGCTGGTCGAACACGATAGCCCGGCCTCTGATCCGCTTCTCTGTGTCGCTTGCTTCCCAGCTTGCGGCACGGTATTCGGTAATGCTCAAAAAATCACTCCTTTTTGGGTGTTTCCGCTGCAATCCTCCCGGCACAAGGGGCCCACACAAGGCCCAATGGGGCAACGGTGCGCTGGTTATATGCCAAACGGCCTCATTTTTGGGCCGGTCAGCTTTTTAAGTAAAATGGCAAAAAATTCAAACTTTTTACATCTTTTCGCAAATAATACCACACCCCCCTACGCGCGACTTCGCGCTGAAAAAAATGTCCACCCCTTCGGTCTCCCGTGGGGGGTATGGTGCGATTTGAGCGGGGGGGAGTTCCCGTCTCGCTCTGGCCTCAACACAATCGCACGCTTCCCCCGGGTCAAGGTTCGCGCCGCAATAGTCACACACTCTGCAATATCCCATAAAACTTTTCCCTCCTTAAATCCGTCACCAGTGACGGATTTCTTTTCTTTTTCTCAACATTTTTCTTTATTATGTCTGACCCGCCCCGGCCTCAGTTGCCACAGGTGCGGTAAATCTCTTCCGCCTCGTACAATGTCATATTGTCAAATGCGGTCTTAAGAGCCTCCATCAGCGCTTTTTCTTGGCCCTCAGATATACCGGCGGCCATACAGGCGGAAATCGTGTAGCCCATGCAGGCTTCATTGCTCCACAATTCTGCCCCGTCCATGGCTAAATGAATGGACGCAAGCGGCTGCTCCGCCAGTTTTTCAAGGAATTCTTTCACGGTCATTTCTTTTTCCCTTTCTGTCATTGCGTCCCGCTCCTGGTAATCGTTCCGTTTATTAATACCCTTACCGGAGCCTCAATCCCCCTGGGAGCGGGGGCACGCTGTTCGTTTTATTAATACTCTTACCGGAGCTTCGATCCCGCCGAAACGGGCCGTGTTGGTTAAAGTGGGTTATGCCACTAAAACGCTTTAATCCATTGTGCCACAAGGCTTTTACGTTCTGGGTTACGGTGGGTTACGCCTAAAATACAACTTTCTCTATATGTCTCTATTTTTTCAACATAAGTTAAACAATGTAAAAGTGCCGTAACCCGTAACCTGGTGCCGTAACCCTACCCAACAGAAAACCCATATTTTTCCGCTCGGTTTGGCTTCAACCCTACCCACGTCTTTCTGTTCTTGGGCTTAATCTTTTGGAAACCGCGTCCCTCCATTGCGGAGCTAAATTCCACATCTCGCCGCACATAGTCACCGCTGCTCTCCGCCCATTCCCGATACATCTTGTACAGCTCCCCGGCGGGCGCTCTTGCGTCCGGCTCCAGGGTGCAGCACTCCGCCAGGAAATTGGACAGCCAGTCCTCCCGCTCCCGGTATTCTTCCGTCAGCTCCGCTACAATATCGGGGATCTGTAGGGTGTACCCATTTTGTGCAAAAAGCATTGCGCCTTGCAGCGCCCAGGACATAATGGCCGGGCCCGCCTCATCCACAAGCTTGGCGGCATAGTTCGGAGTGCCGCCGGTGATCCGGGCATTGAAGGGGGCCACCGTCAAGCGCCTCCAGGTTCCTTCGTCCGTGCTGCCTACTCTTGGCAGGTGGTTGGTGTATAACACCAGTGTGTGGGATGGTATCACCGTTTCTGGTGCCCTGTATTTTTCTTCCACCGTCAACGGGTCTGTGCTGCTGATCTGCTTCAACGTGGAAACACTCAGCCGCTTCCCCTCCTCCAGCTCCCCGGCAATTACCAGCCGTTTACCTCGCAAGGTGGCCAGAGCTGCCCCTCGGTTCTGCCGGTCGGTGGTTAGGACGGAAATATCCAGCGTCCCGGCGTAGTCCCCCAGGACAGCGGCAAGGGCATTGAAAAGTGTACTCTTGCCGTTTCTACCTCCACCATAGGCTAATATAATTCCTTCGTGGAACACCTTTCCAAACAGGGCCGCACCGGCAACCTGCTGAAGGAAGCCCATCAAAGGCCCGTCATGTTCCGTGATGGTCTTTAGAAACTCAATCCACATCTTCATGCCAGTAGACCCAGGGGCGCAAGCGGTCACCTTCGTACACAGCGCCGATCTGTCACAAGGCCGCACTTCCCCGGTCACAAGATTGACGATCCCCTTGGGGGTGTTCAGCTCCGCCGGGTTCGCATCCAGCCGGGCCGGTTCTATGGCAAAGCGGTGTTTGGCCAGCTCCAGGATAGCCTTTATCTTTCGTTCTGCCCGTGTTCTGTTCGCGTGGTCAAGGTATGCTTTTTCCCCCTTTACCACCGCCGTGAACCGCTCCAAGGCCTCTTCGTCCTCCTGGGCCTTTGCCTCTGCCTGAGCGTGTAGCGCGGTCTTATAGCGCCCTCTGGCATCGTCCAGCATAGCCTGGGAGAACAGCACCGCCCTTTCATGGGCCTGGTGGTCATCGGCCACCCAGCGCAGCCCGTCCCAGCACATCCACCCCCGGGAATCTGTGTACAATAGCCGCCCGGCGTTCAGTGTGGAAAACACCTCCATGTTGCCCACGTCTGAAAAATCATCTGGTCGAACTTCCCCGCTCTTTTCCGCGCCCCCTATCTTCTCCCCCCGGGCCTGCATACGGCCCACGGCGGCCTCTACATCCTCCAACGAAAGGCCACGATCCAGGAAGCCCCGCACTTCATCCAAAGAGACCCCGCTGGACAAAATGCGGACCAGGGCGTCACTCATTCCTCGACCACCCCCAGCTTACGGAGTAGCGCGGGCACGTTGACAAAAAATGTTTTACCAGACTTCACACATGGGATAGAGCCGTCACGGCATCCTTTCCGCAAGAAGTACATCGAAAGCCCCGTGCTTTTACAAGCGTCTTGAATTTTCTGGAATGGGACAATGACTTTTTCTTCGTTCATAATTTCACCTCTAAACAATTAGTCGCCATTTTTAGTGCAATCAGTGCTTCCTGCCGCTATCTTACCGCTAAAAGCACTAATTGTCAAGCGTTGTTGCTAATTGCACTAATTTGTTGTATAATGACTTCACGAAAAGAGGGGTAAATCATGGGAACTGGGCTTATATTGAAAAGGATTCTCCGTGAAAAAGGCATGACCATAAAATCTCTGGCTCAAAAGTCTGGAATATCCGCAAATACACTGTATTCTATAACAAAAAGAGATTCAAAAAATGTTGATCCTATTTTGTTGGAGAAAATTGCAGAAGCATTAGACTGCGATTTTTGGGAGCTGTGCGGCGCTGTCAAGAAAATTCCTCTTGATGAAAATGTGAGGAAAATGCTGGATGGTGTAGATTCTTTGCATTATGATTCGAATTTACCGGAATTAAAGAGTCTTTTTCAAAAGTTAAATGCCACTGGTCAGGAAGTAGCCCTTGAGCGCATAAAAGAACTCACGGAAATTCCTAGATATCAACGAAAATATCAGCGCAAGCCGGAAGAGGGTGAACAAAGTGCCGTCGATCCGCAAGAAAACGAATAAGGCCGGGCGGGACTACTACGAAATCACCGTGCGCCGTGGCCGGTCCCAGCCGCGCCTATATTCTCGCTGGTATCCCCCGGAGGGCTGGAGCCAAAGGGCGATTGACCGGGAGTTGACCAAAGTTGCCGCGGAGTTTGAACGCCAGTGCAAGGCCGGGGAGGTAATCTCCCGAAAGGAACGCCAGGAGCGGGACGCCCAGGAAGCAGCTGAGGCCGCGCTGATCCAGACCGTGAAACAATATGCGGAGCGGGTCTTTATGCCTGCAAAGACGGTCACCATGTCGGAGAACTCCAGGGCCAGCTTTCAAAGCGCCTTGAATACTTGGGTCTATCCAGCAATCGGAGACAAAAAGCTGCCGGACGTGTCCCCGGCTGATCTGTCCGCCCTGCTGCTGGACATCCAGGCCCAGGGCCGCGCCCACTCCACGGCGGTGAAGGTATACACGGTCCTGCATACCATGTTCAAAATGGCATATCTGGCCGATACGATCCCCCGCAATCCCATGGACAAGGTGGCCCGGCCAGTCCCCCGCAAAGATGAAATCAGGGAGACGGAGGCCCAGGCCCTCACCGTGGAGGAATTACAGGCCGTCCTGGCAGCTCTGGAGGCGGAGTCGCTAAAATGGCGGGCCCTGGTCCATCTGCTGATTGATACCGGGGTACGCCGTGGGGAGTGCTGCGGCCTGAAATGGGAGGACATAGACCTGGAGTCTCAGGTGGTGACGATCCGGCGGAATCTCTGCTACACCCCCGCCCGGGGCGTGTACGTTGACACACCAAAGAACGGACGGACTCGGGAGGTAGACATAGGGCCGGAAACAGCGGCGCTCCTGGAGGCTCTGAGGGCCCAAAGTCTGGGGGAATATGTTTTTACCCAAGAGGGCAGCATGGAGCCCATGCACCCCCAAAGTCCCACCCGCTACCTCAAAAAGCTATCAGCAAAATGCGGTGTCCCTGATCTCCACCCCCACAAGCTGAGGCACACCTTTGCCAGCGTGGCAATCACCGCCGGGGCCGACGTGGCCTCTGTGTCTGAGGCCCTGGGGCACAGTGACAAGGCGGTCACCCTGCGGATGTACACCCACGCCGACGCCGAAAGCCGCAAGCGGGCCGCTCAGATATTCCGGGAGGCAATAAAAAAAGCTGGGGAAACTCCCCAGCCCGAAAAAGAAAAGACCGGACAGGACGCATGATCCTGCCCGGTTTTTCTACCTTGTGTCGGTTTTTGTGTCGGTTTTTACTGCCCAGGCAAATCGCCAGGGCAAAAAGAAAAACCCTCAAGCCGTTGAGGCTCAAGGGTTTCGTTTGGAGCTGCTAGGCAGATTCGAACTGCCGACCTCATCCTTACCAAGGATGCGCTCTACCGACTGAGCTATAGCAGCATAGCTGTTCCCAAATGGGAACTATTTTGAACAGGCCAAACCTGGGATTTCCAAGGCGTCCCGGATATTTCCGGGGGCTATTCAAACAGCTCTCTGGCTGGAAGTTTAAAAATGGCGACGCGGAAGGGACTTGAACCCTCGACCTCCGGCGTGACAGGCCGGCGTTCTAACCAACTGAACTACCGC
>ENA-UPXC01002013-UPXC01002013.1-human-gut-metagenome-genome-assembly--contig:-NODE-2013-length-25556-cov-4.298089_pt1 | contig 25556 bp, 24 predicted proteins | sample MGYA00250047_ERZ773371 | MGnify/ENA primary metagenome ERZ773371 (study PRJEB29103, sample SAMN06111975) | human gut metagenome | biome: human gut; feature: ankylosing spondylitis patient; material... | reverse complement strand
GTCCGGCATCGAGGTCAAGGAGCTGCCCTGCCGTTACCCCCAGGGCGCTGAGAAGGTGCTCATTGAGAACTGCACCGGCCGGGAGGTTCCCTTCCCCGGGCTGCCCTCCGATGTGGGCGTGATCGTGATGAACGTCACCTCCACCGCCTTTGTGGGCAAGTACTTAGAGACCGGCATGCCTCTGACCACCAAGCGTCTCACCGTGGACGGCGACATCATCAAGGAGCCCAAGAACGTGGAAGTGATCATCGGCACTCCCATTGAGGAGCTGTTTAACTTCTGCGGCGGCCTCACTGAGGAGCCCGGCAAGGTGCTCTACGGCGGCCCCATGATGGGTACCTGCGTGGCCAGCCTGGACCAGCCCATCCTGAAGAACAACAACGCTGTTCTGGCCTTCTCCAAGAAGTTTGCTCATATTCCCAAGGCCACCAACTGCATCCACTGCGGCCGGTGCGTCAACGCCTGCCCCCTGGGTCTGGCGGCCAAGGACATTGTCAAGGCCTATGAGAAGGGCGATGTGGAGCAGCTTCAGGAGCTCAATGCCGACCTGTGCATGAGCTGCGGCACCTGTTCCTTCGTCTGCCCCGCCAAGCGGCCTCTGGCCCCCTCCATTGCCCTGGCGAAGATCATGATGAAGAATGGAGGTAAGAAGTAATGGGCAACAAACTGATCGTCACTGCCGCGCCCCACATTACCAGCGCGGACAGCACCCAGAAGATCATGCAGCGGGTCTGCATCGCCCTGATGCCCGCTCTGGTGGCCTCCGTGATCATTTTCGGCATCAACGCCCTGATCATCACCGTTGTGACGGTGGCTGCCTGTGTGATTTTTGAATACCTGTACTGCAAGCTGGTGGGCCGCGAGGTATCCATCGGCGACTTCTCCGCTGTGGTTACCGGCCTGCTGCTGGCCTTCAACCTGCCCTCCACGCTGCCCTTCTGGATGCCCATCGTTGGCGCCTTTATCGCCATCGTGGTGGTCAAGCAGCTCTTCGGCGGCCTGGGCTACAACTTTGCCAACCCCGCCATCGTAGGCCGTATCGCTATGGCCATGGGCTTTGCCGGCCGCATGTCCACCTACGGCTTCCCCCAGGGCGTGGACGCTACCTCTGCTGCCACCCCTCTGTCCTCCGCGGCTGAAGGCATCGACTATGTCACTCTGCTGCTGGGTACCCACGGCGGCGTGCTGGGTGAGACCTGTGCCATCGCTCTGATCATCGGCGGCGTGTACCTCATCGTCACTAAGGTCATCAGCCCCACCATTCCTGTGACCTACCTGGCCACTGTGGCCGTGCTGAGCCTGATCGCCGGCAAGGACCCCATCTATCAGCTGCTCTCCGGCGGCCTGCTGCTGGGCGCCTTCTTCATGGCTACCGACTACGTCACCTCTCCCACCACCACCAAGGGCAAGCTGGTCTTTGGTATCGGTCTGGGTATCATCACCTGCGCCATCCGTTTCCTGGGCCGGATGAACGAGGGCGTTTCCTTCGCTATCCTGCTGATGAACCTGATGGTTCCCTACATTGAGGTCCTGACCCGTCAGGATCGTCTGGGCATCGCCAAGGTGAAGAAGAGCAAGGAGGGTGCCGCAAAATGAGTAACTGGAACAAGATCTTTAAGCCCATTGTGGTGCTGGTTATCATCTGCATCGTTGTGACCGGCGCCCTGGCTGCTACCAACGGCGTGACCGCCCCCATCATTGAGGAAGCTAAGGTTGCCGCTGAGAACGCTGCCCGCACCGAGCTTCTGCCCGAGGCCGAGGGTGCCTTTACCCCCGTGGAAAACGTGGAGGTGGAGAATGTCTCCGCTATCTATGTGGCCGATAACGGGGCCGGCACCATCATCACCAGCTCCGCCAAGGGTTACGGCGGCGATGTGGTGGTCATGACTGCTTTCAATCCCGACGGCACCATCAAGCAGATTAAGGTCACCGAGCAGGCCGAGACCAAGGGCATCGGCAGCAAGGTTGTGGACACCCCCTCCTACTGGGAGAACTACCAGGGCCTGGATGCTTCTCAGCCTCTGGTCCTCAATGAGGACGTGGACGCGGTGACTTCTGCCACCATCTCCAGCACGGCTTTGATCAACGCGGTGAACTCCGCCATCGAAGCCTACAACGCGATTCCTTGAAAGGCAGGTGTATAAGATGAGTAAGAATCCCAGTAAACTTAAGATACTGACCAACGGTATCTTAAATGAAAACCCGGTACTGCGGCTTGTCCTGGGCACCTGTCCCACTCTGGCCACCTCTACTATGGCCTCCAACGGCATTGGTATGGGCCTGGCGGCCACCTTCGTGCTGGTGTGTTCCAACATCGTTATTTCCGCCCTGCGGAAGGTCATCCCCGACCAGGTTCGTATTCCCTGTTACATCACCGTGATCGCCGGCTTCGTGTCGGTGGTACAGATGCTGGTTAAGGCCTTTGTGCCCGCCCTGGACTCCGCTCTGGGCGTGTACCTGCCTCTGATCGTGGTTAACTGTATCATCCTGGGCCGTGCTGAGATGTTCGCCTCCAAGAACGGCGTCTTCGATTCCGCTCTGGACGGCCTGGGCATGGGCATCGGCTTTACCATCACCCTGACCCTCATGGGCACCATCCGTGAGATCCTGGGCTCCGGCACCTGGATGTCCGGCCTGGACGGCCTGTTCCCCTTCCTGCCCGAGGGCTTTGCCATTCAGGTTCTGCCTGAATCCATCGATCCCTTCACCATTATGACCAGCGCCCCCGGCGGCTTCTTTGTCTTCGGTGTGATGATGGCTGCCGCTACCTGGCTGACCACCCGCCCCAAGAAGGAGAAAGCCTCCGCTCCTGCTGAGACTGCGGAAGGAGGGAACGCGTAATGAACGCTATGCATCTTGCAAGCATCTTCTTCACTATGATCTTGGTGGATAACTACGTTCTGGTGAAGTTCCTGGGTATCTGCCCCTTCCTGGGCGTGTCCAAAAAGCTGGACAGCGCCGTGGGTATGTCCCTGGCCGTTACCTTCGTCATGGTGCTGGCTACTGCCGCCACCTGGCCCATCCAGACCTTCCTGCTGACTCCTGCCAGCGGCGCTTGGGATCTGGGTTACCTGCAGACCATCGTCTTCATTCTGATCATCGCCATCCTGGTGCAGCTGCTGGAGAACATCCTGAAGAAGTTCATCCCCGCTCTGTATAAGGCCCTGGGCGTGTATCTGCCCCTGATCACCACCAACTGCACCATCCTGGGCGTGACCGTGCTGAACATCGACAACGGTTACAACTTCCTGGAGAGCATCGTGTGTGCCGCCGGTGCCGGCCTGGGCTTCCTGGTGGCCATGGTTCTGTTCTCCGGTGTGCGCCGCAAGGTGGAAGAGGCTGTGACTCCCAAGTGCTTTGAGGGTCTGCCTATTACCCTGGTGGCTGCTGCGGTGACCTCCCTGTCCTTCATGGGCTTCGGCGGTATCGTGGAGTCCATCTTTGGCGCTTGATTAGGAGGGAGAGTGTAATATGAGTCCGATTCTTATGGCAATCGTTCTGGTCACGGTCATTGGCCTGATCGGCGCGATCATTCTGGTGGCTGCCTCCATTTTCATGTATGTTCCCGTGGATGAGCGGGTGGAAAAGATTACCGCCGTTCTGGCCGGCGCCAACTGCGGCGCCTGTGGCTGCGCCGGCTGTGCCGACTACGCCAAGAGCATCGTGGAGGACGGCAACGCCATCAACAAGTGTACTCCCGGCGGCGCCAAGTCTGTGGCTGCTATCGCGGAGATCATGGGCGTGCAGGCGGAGGCCTCTGTTCCCATGAAGGCGGTCGTGGCCTGCTCCGGCACCTGCGACAAGACCTCCAAGAAGTATGAGTTTGAGGGCATCCAGAGCTGCCAGGCCGTCAAGGGCCTGTACGGCGGCGACGGCATGTGCCAGTACGGCTGCCTGGGTTACGGCGATTGTACCCGCGCCTGCGCCTTCGATGCCATCCACATTGTGGACGGCATCGCCAAGGTGGACCGTGAGAAGTGCACCGGCTGCGGCGCCTGCGCTGCGGCCTGCCCCAACCACGTAATCAGCGTGATTCCTGAGCACAAGCGTAAGCCTGTGGTCGCCTGCCAGAACAAGGACAAGGGCGCCCAGACCCGCAAGGCCTGCACCGCTGGTTGTATCGGCTGCATGAAGTGTACCAAGGTGTGTCACTTCGACGCCATTAAGGTGGAGAACAATGTGGCCTACATCGACCAGGATAAGTGTAAGGGCTGCCAGCTGTGCGTGAAGGAGTGCCCCATGGGCGTCATCCACATTCCCTCTGCTCTGTAAGAAAAGGGAAAAAGCCTTTAAAAAACAGATCGCTCCCCATTTCGGGGAGCGATCTGTTTTTTCTTTTTATAAAAGGAGCGGCTCGGTAAATAGGACCGCTCTGTGTTCTGGTAGAGGCGAAACGAAGTTTCGCAGGAAGTTCTTTGCCAAGCTTTCTTTCAAGAAAGCGGAGAAAGCGGGGAGAGCGGATGGTAGAGCATGCAGGGACGGCCGCCGGTATCGTAGTTGACATGACTGACTGCCTCTCCCTGCTCCACCAGGTAGGTGAGATAACGGCGCACGGTGACGGTGGAAAAGCCGGAACGCTCGGCAATCGTTTCGCAGGTAGCGCCGTCCCGGGAGGCCTGGCGCAGACACTCCCGAATTCGATCCAGGGTGCGGGCCTGCAGTCCCTTGGGAACCGAGGGAGCAGCAGGAGGCGGGACAGCAGAGGGAGAGGCAGGAGAAGAGGGGAAGAGGGCGTCCAGCTCCTGCTGACTGACACTGTCATGAGAGACGGCTTCCCGATGCTGGCAGAAGGTGTCCAGAGCCTGCTGAAAACGACTGGCAGCAAAGGGTTTGACCAGATAGTCGGTTACCCCCAGCTTCAGCAGGGCATCCACGGTCTTGCTATCGTTGGCAGCGGTGACCATAATAGCGTCGATCCCAATCCCCTCTGCCCGAAGTGCGCGCAGCAGATCCAAGCCGGTCATACGGGGCATATAGACGTCCAGTATGATCAGGTCGGCGGTATGATGGCGGAGCCACTCCAACGCCTCATAGCCGTTGGGAAAGGCACGGGCCAGAGTAAAACGGTTGTCCCGGGCCAGAAAGGTCCGGTGCAGCAAAGAAATTGTGGGATCGTCCTCCACAATGACAGTTTGGTACATAAAGGCCTCCATAAAAATCACGAGAGGGAATTATTTCCGTCTCCCTTGTGTAGAAAAGGTGAGGAAGAAGGAGGTGCCGGATTTCGGCTCGCTCTCCACCCGGATCTCGCCCTGGTACAGATTCACCAGCTCCTTGATCCGGACTAAGCCGATGCCGTGGCCATCCCCCTTAGTGGAGACGTTAGGCTCAAAGATGTAGGGGAGAAGCTCAGGTACAATACCAGGGCCGGTGTCCTCCACGCACAAAAGAAGGTGGTCCTCCTTCTCCCGGATGCTCACGCTGATTTCACGCAGCTTCCAGGAGGAGCGATTGAGGCACTCGGTGGCATTCTCGATAAGATTGCCCAATATGGTCACCAGTACGCCCGAGGGGAGGAACCGCTCGTCGGCGGACAGAGAGCTCTTGGGATCCAGCTGCAGATGGATGCCCAGTTCGGAGGCACGGCTGGTCTTGCCCACCAGAAGGGCGGCCACTGCGGTGTCCTGAATCTGGTTCATTACCCGGCTCACCGACTGGTGGTGGACCTGGGAGATGTCCAGGATGTACTGCTCTGCTTTTTCCACCTGGCCCAGCTGGATCATGCCCAGAATGGTATGCAGCTTATTGATAAACTCGTGGGTATAGGCCCGCATAGCCTCCACCAGATGGCGCACGCCGGTGAGCTCCTCGGCCAGGGAGGTGGCCTCGCTGCGGTCCCGGAAGATGGCCACCGCACCCACGATCTTCCCGTTTTCCAGAATAGGCATCCGGTCGGACAGAGCAGAGCGCAGGCCGGGGACGTGGGAGAGATGTACATTATATTCCGACCTGCCGGTGGTCAACAGGCGAGAGAGCTGAGAGTCGGGGTAGATGTCATGCAGAGATTTGCCTAAAACATCATCCAGAGTTTTGGCGTTGACCATGCGCAGACCGGCCTGATTCATGTACACGATGCGGGAGTCGGTATCAATGGCCAGAATGCCTTCATCCAGGGCATCCAGGACTCCTTCGCGCTGATGGAACATCCGCTGAAAGGCGGCCGGCTCATACCCCATAAGGGACTCCTTGATGGAGCGGGAGAGGTGGCGGGACAGCACCAGGCCTACGCTGGCGGCGATAAAAGAGAGGATTAGAAAACACGTGACCGTATCGATGACGGTGCGGTTGACGCTGCGCACGCCGATGCCCACCGACACAAAGCCCAACAGGGTGCCGTCCTGATCGTGGACTGCGGCCTGAGCACGGTGCTCCGCGCCGGAGATGCCCGCGCCGGTGTCCACCTTGCTGTCGTCTCCGTGAAGAACCGCCAGATTATCCACTTCCGGGTAGGTGGTTCCTACATAGGAGGGGTCGGGACTGTACACAATGGTACCGGAGGTATCGGCCACCACGATGGCGTCGATATCTTGGACCCTGGAAATGGTGCCGTTAAGGTACTCGGTGAGAACTTCGCTGTCAGATCGCCCGGCCAGTACATCGGCCACATCCGGAGACTGTGCCAGCACCATGGCAGAGTTCATCAGGTTTCGGTCCAGGTTGTCGTACTCCATGCGCAGGGAGAAGGCCAGTGTGGTACTCATCCCCAACACGGCGGTGGTCAGGACCAGAAATAGAGTCAGGGACTGGATTTTCTGGCGAATGGTCTTTGAGCTATAAAGTTTCATTCCTATACCCCTCCTAGAAATTGCGGCATCCGGATGCAAGGCAGACGGAGTGTGGACAGGTTTGGCAGAAAATGGGCCAGGCAGCATGTTCTTTAAAAAATATTATAAGGATTTTTCAAGGTAATGTCAAATATGATGGCAAAAACAAACAAAAATAGACAATAATATAGAGAAAAAAATAGATAATACAACGGAAAAACGGGAAAGAAGGCGGGAGGAGTCATTTTTTTTACTTTAAAAAGACTTCTCAAAAAAGACCGGCAGGCTTTACAATAAGGTCGGTGTTTTGTAACGCGCGGTACGCCGCGCCGGATCATCCGGGAGGTGGTTATTTGGAACAGATCAAAGAAAAGCTGCTGTAGGAGCTGCAGACGCCCACGGCGTTTACCATCCCCATAGGGAACGGGATCCCCATTACCGAATCGGTGGTGGTATCCTGGATCGTGATGGGAGTGCTGATCCTGGCGGCTTTGCTTCTGACCAGAAACCTGAAGGTAGAAAACCCCAGCAAGCTTCAGGTGGGGTTGGAAGAGGCGGTGAAGTTTTTAAATAACTTTGCCGACAGCAGCATTGGCAAGCACGGTGCAACCTTTGCTGCCTATTTGGGAACCATCGCGCTCTACATCCTGCTGAGCAACATCATCGGGATCTTCGGCCTGGTGCCTCCCACGAAGGACATCAACGTCACCGCGGCGCTGGCGGTGATGAGTGCGTTTTTGATCTACGGGGCCCAGTTCCGATACCGGGGACTGCGGGGAGGCCTGAAGCAGTTTGCCAAGCCCATGCCCCTGCTGCTTCCCATCAACTTGATGGAGATCATCATCCGGCCTCTGGCCCTGTGTATGCGACTGTTCGGCAATATTTTGGGCGCTTTCATTATTATGGAGCTCATCAAGCTCATCTGCCCGGCCGTGGTGCCTGTGCCCTTCAGCATCTACTTTGACCTGTTTGACGGCACCATCCAGGCGGTTGTCTTTGTATTTTTGACCGCGCTGTTTACCGGCGAAGGAATTCAAGACGAGGAGTGACCGGCTTTGTGCCCACTCCCAATTTAAGGAGGAAATTGTACCATGGAAATCGGAATGCTTGCGATCGGAATGTCTGTTATGACCGGCATCGGCGCCGGTATCGGTATTGGAATTGCTACCGGTAAGGCCAGCGAGGCCATTGCCCGCCAGCCTGAGGCCTCCGGTAAGATCAACAGCGCCCTGCTGCTGGGCTGCGCCCTGGCAGAAGGTACCGCCATCTTCGGCTTTATTACGGCTCTGCTGATTTTGTTCATGGGCTAAGGCCGGAAGGAGGAAAGCTGCCATGTTGGAATTCCAAATTTCCACCATTGCGCTCACCGTTCTCAATCTGCTGATCCTGTATGTGATCCTGCGTAAGCTGTTGTTTGGGCGGGTAAACAAGGTATTAAATGACCGGGCCGCTCTGATCCAGCAGACTCTGGACGAGGCCCACGGAGAGAAGCAGAAGGCCGATGAGCTGAAACAGGAGTATGAGGACCGGCTGGCTCAGGCCCGCAGCGAGGCCAACGGCATCCTGGCCCAGGCCAAGACCCGGGGAGAGAAAGAGTACCAGGCCATCCTGGCCCAGGCCCAGGAGGATGCAACCCGGACCCGGGAGCAGTCCAAGGCCCGTGCCCAGGCGGAGCGGGACGAGATGCTGCGTACCGCCCGGCGTGAGGTGGCCCAGCTGGCCATGGAGGCGGCATCCAAGGTGACCCGGAAGGCCCTGGATTCCGATTCGGATCGGGCGATTTTGGATGATTTCCTGGCGGAGGCAGGTGAAAAGAAATGACAGAACTGATTCAGCGTTATGCCGCCGCTCTGTATGATCTGGCCCAGACCGACAATATGGGATTGACCGGCGCGGCCCAGGAGCTGCTGGAGCAGGAGCAGCTGTGGAAGGTGCTCACCAGCTCCGCGGTGCAGGTGGAGGAGAAAAAGGAGCTGATCCGCTCTGCTGCTCCTCTGGCTGGACTGGAGTCCCTCCAGGCGTTCCTCTGCCTTCTGGCAGAGGAAGGGCACCTGGATCTGTTCCCCGATATTCTGGAGGAGGTCCATCAGCTGGAGCTGGCGGCCGACGGCGGCGCGGTTTGTGTGATGACCTGCGCCCATAAGCCGGACCAGGCGGCGCTGGACGATGTGCGCCGGGCGGTGTGCCGCCTGCGCAATCTGGACCGGGTGGTCCTCCAGGTAAAGATCGACCCGGAGCTGCTGGGCGGCTTTGTGCTGGAGGTCCAGGGCGTGACCTACGACCGCAGCGTCAAGGGACGCCTGGAGCGGCTGGCCAAGGGCCTGGAGAAGGGCGCCTCAGTCAGCGAGAGCATGGAAGAACTGATGGGAAGCCTGCGGGATACCGTGAAGGGCTTCCAGATCGGTCAGGACACCAGCGAGACCGGCCGGGTGCTGGAGGTGGGCGACGGCATCGCCACCGTGCAGGGCCTGGACCGGGCAGTATATGGTGAGCTGGTGGAATTTGACACCGGAGTCAAGGGTATGGTCATGGACCTGTCCCGGGAGACTGTGGGCTGCGTGCTGCTGGGCCGGGAAGAGGGACTGGGTGAGGGAAGCCGGGTCACCCGTACCGGCCGTCCCGCCGACGTCCCCGTGGGCCGGGCTCTGCTGGGCCGCGTAGTGGATGCCATGGGCAACCCCATCGACGGACTGGGCCCCATCCATGCTGCCGATACCCGCCCCATCGAGCGAGAGGCCAGCGGCGTCATCTCCCGAGAGGCGGTCAACGTCCCTCTGCAGACCGGTATTCTGGCCATCGACTCCATGATCCCCATTGGACGGGGCCAGCGTGAGCTGCTCATCGGCGACCGCCAGACCGGCAAGACCGCTATCGCGGTGGACACCATCCTGAACCAAAAGGACCAGGATGTGATTTGTATCTACGTGGCCATCGGCCAGAAGGCCTCCTCGGTGGCCCATGTGCGGGATACCCTGCAAAAGCACGGGGCTATGGACTACTCCATCATCGTCTCGGCCACCGCCAGTGATCCCGCTCCCTTGCAGTATATTGCCCCCTACGCCGGTGCGGCTATGGGAGAGTATTTTATGGAACAGGGACGGGACGTGCTGATCGTCTACGACGACCTGAGCAAGCACGCCGTGGCCTACCGGGCCCTGTCTCTGCTGCTCAAGCGCTCCCCCGGCCGTGAGGCCTACCCCGGCGACGTGTTCTATCTCCACTCCCGCCTGCTGGAGCGGGCCTGCCGCCTGACGCAGGAGTACGGAGGCGGCTCCATGACCGCCATCCCCATCATTGAGACCCAGGCGGGCGACGTGTCCGCCTATATCCCCACCAACGTTATCTCCATCACCGACGGCCAGATCTACCTGGAGACCGACCTGTTCTTCTCCGGCCAGCGTCCGGCGGTCAACGTGGGACTGTCCGTATCCCGTGTGGGCGGCGCGGCCCAGACTCGGGCCATCAAGCGCACCGCAGGTACCATGCGTATCGATCTGGCCCGGTTCCGGGAACTGGAAGTATTTACCCAGTTCTCCTCCGACCTGGATCAGGCCACCCAGAAGACCCTGGACCACGGTAAACGGCTGCTGGAGCTGCTCAAGCAGCCCCTCTATCAGCCCATGAAGGTGAGCCAGCAGGCCATCCTCCTTTACATTGCCACCAACGGCTTGCTGGACGAGGTGCCTTTGGATCAGGTGCGGGAGTTTGCCCTGGACTTCTCCAAGCGGATGGAGCTGGAGCACTGGGAGCTGACCGCTGAGGTGCAGCGCACCGGCAATCTGTCCGGCGTGGCGGTGGAGACCATCCGTGCCGCTCTGGCGGACTATAAGAAGGAGAAGCTGCCCCAGGCTCAGAGCTAAGGGGAGAAAGGAAGGCGAGGCCCGTTGGCCGGAATCAAGGAGATCCGCACCCGGATCAAGAGCGTGGAGCAGACCCTGAAGATCACCAACGCCATGTATTTGATCTCCTCGGCCAATCTGCGCAAAGCCAAGGGGCGGCTGGACAATACCGTCCCCTATTTTACCAAGATATTCAAAACCATTGCCCACATTCTCCACCACTCTCCGGAGCTGGAGCACGATTTCTTCGACCAGCGCCCTGATGTGGAGCCCCAGGCGCGGAAGGTGGGCTATATCGTGGTCACCGGCGACAAGGGCCTGGCCGGGGCATACAGCCATAATGTGCTGAAGCTGGCCCAGCAGAGAATCGAGGAGCAGAACAATCTCTCCCTGTTTCTGGTGGGCATCGTAGGCCGGGTCTACTGCCAGAACCGGGATATTCCCTTTGAAGAAGACTTTAACTATGTGGCCCAGAACCCCACCATGCGCCGGGCCGGCGAGATCACCGACGAGGTGGTGGCCCGTTTCCTCAGCCGGGAACTGGATGAGGTGTATATCATCTACACCGAAATGGTCTCCGCCCTGCGCCTGGAGGTGCGGGAGCAGAAGCTGCTGCCCCTGGTCCGGGAGGACTTCCCCTGGGACAAAGAGGATGAGCCGGAATACCGGCAGGAGATCCGCTATATCCCCTCGGAGGAGGCGGTGCTGGACAACATCGTGCCCAATTACATCCAGGGCATGATCTTCGGCGCCCTGGTGGAGTCCTACTGCTCGGAGCAGAGCGCCCGGATGACCGCCATGGAATCGGCCAGCGACAACGCCAAGGACATGCTGAAAAAGCTGTCCCTGACCTATCATCGGGCCCGCCAGGCGGCCATTACCCAGGAGATCACCGAGGTGGCCGGCGGAGCCAGGAACGCCCGCTGATGGGCAGACGGACACAGAGAAAGGTGTGTGGCGCAATTGCAGGAGCGTAAAGGAAAAATTGTTCAGGTCCAAGGACCTGTGGTTGACGTGGAATTTCCCGCCGACGCCCTGCCCTCCATTCAGGACGCCCTGTATGTGATGGTGGGGGAGGAGAAGCGGGTGATGGAAGTGGCCCAGCATATTGGGCATGAAACCGCCCGCTGCTTTATGCTGGCCCCCAGTGAAGGAATTGGCCGGGGCATGGAGGTGGTCTCCACCGGCGGCCCCATTGCGGTTCCTGTGGGCAAGCCGGTGCTGGGCCGGATGTTCAACGTGTTGGGCGAGCCCATTGACGGCAAGGGTGCGGTCAAGACCGACCAGCGGTGGTCCATCCACCGCCAGGCACCGCCCTTTGCCGACCAGAGCCCCGTGGTAGACATCTTTGAGACGGGCATCAAGGTCATCGACCTGCTGGCCCCATACGCCCGCGGCGGTAAGATCGGCCTGTTCGGCGGCGCCGGCGTAGGCAAGACGGTGCTTATTCAGGAGCTCATCCACAACATTGCCACCCAGCACGGCGGCTACTCCATCTTCACCGGCGTGGGCGAGCGTACCCGTGAGGGCAGCGACCTGTGGCGGGAGATGAACGAGTCGGGGGTCATTGAAAAGACCGCCCTGGTCTTTGGCCAGATGAACGAGTCCCCCGGCGCCCGTATGCGGGTGGCCCTCACCGGCCTGACCATGGCCGAGTATTTCCGGGATCAGCAGCACCAGGACGTGCTGCTGTTTATCGACAACATCTTCCGTTATGTCCAGGCAGGCAGCGAGGTGTCCGCCCTGATGGGCCGTATGCCCTCCGCCGTGGGCTATCAGCCTACCCTGGCCAACGAGATGGGCGCGCTCCAGGAGCGCATTACCTCTACGAAAAACGGAGCCGTCACCTCGGTGCAGGCGGTCTACGTCCCTGCCGACGACTTGACCGACCCCGCTCCGGCGACCACCTTCACCCACCTGGACGCCACCACGGTGCTTTCCCGTAAGATCGTGGAGCAGGGCATCTATCCGGCGGTGGACCCCCTGGAGTCCACCTCCCGTATTCTGGAGCCCGACGTGGTGGGCGAGCGGCACTACAAGATCGCCCGTGCGGTGCAGGAGCTGCTCCAGCGCTACCGGGAGCTGCAGGACATCATTGCCATCCTGGGTATGGAGGAGCTGAGTGAGAACGACAAGCTGGCCGTGGAGCGTGCCCGCCGGATCCAGCAGTTCTTCTCCCAGCCCTTCTCGGTGGCCGAGCCCTTTACCGGTATGGAGGGCCGCTTCGTGAAGCTGGAGGACACCCTGCGCAGCTTCGAGGCCATCCTGGGCGGCGAGCTGGATAACCTGCCCGAGGCCGCCTTCAGCATGGTGGGCAGCGTGGACGAGGTGCGCAAGAAGGCTCAGGACATGGGGGTGTTGTAACATGGCCGAGGAGCGGCAGTTCCACCTGGAGATCGTGACCCCGGACCGGCAGTTTTTTGTCGGCCAGGCCCAGGAGCTGACGGTGCCCGCCATTGACGGCTCCCTTGGGGTGTTGGCCGGCCATGAGCCGGCGGTCACTGCCCTGGAACCGGGCTTGCTGCGCTACCGCGCGGGCGGAGAGTGGCATGAGGCGGTGGTCAGTCAGGGCCTGGCAGAGATTATGCCCGACCGGGTGATCGTACTGGTCTTTTCCGCCGAGCGCCCCGAGGAGATCGACTGGGCTCGTGCCGAGGCCGCCAAGGAGCGGGCGGAGGAGCGCCTGCGCCAGAAGCTGAGTATGCGGGATTATTACAATTCCAAGGCTGCCCTGGCCCGGGCTCTGGCCCGCCTGAAAGCGGCCAAGCGGCATTAAAACAGCATGAAAAAACCGCGGTTTCGTTGAAAACCGCGGTTTTTTGTATGGATCAATCGATGGGCAGCTCCCGCACACAGGCCACGCCCAGCGCGCCCGGACCAGTGTGGCAGGCGATGCTCATGGGAAGCACGGTGGAGTAGACCTGGAACTGGGGGAAGGCCTGCTGGACAAATTCGTTCCACTCCGCACCCAGCTTATCAGAGCCGGAGTAGGCGGTCTGGACGATAAGCTTGCCCTCTCCCTCCAGACAGGGAAGCTTGGCCTCCAGTGCATGGACCAGCTCGGTCTTGGCGGCCTTGGTGCCCCGCACCTTTTTGTAGGCGTCCAGCTTGCCGGCCTGGAGCTGAAGGATGGGCTTGAGATTCAGTGCGCTGCCCAGCAGAGCGGCGGTAGGAGTGATCCGGCCGCCTTTCTTCAAATAGTGGAGGGTGTCTACCATGATGTAGATCTGGGAGTGGAGGGAGGCCGCCTCCAGACGCTGCTTGATTTCCCCACCGGATTTGCCCCGCTCCCGCAGAGCCAGGGCGTCCAGCACCGACTGGCGCTGGGGGGCGGAGATGCGCTTGTTGTCTGCCACAAAGACGCGGCCCTCGTAGGGGTCGTCGCAGGCCAGACTGGCGGCAGTAGCGGCGGTGCCGCTGAGACCGCTGGACATGGGGATGTAGACCAGCTGATCGTATTCCTCCAGCAGCTTGTCCCACAGCTCCAGAGTATCGGCAGGGGAGGGCTGGGAGGTGGACACATCGGCCCCCTGAGCCAGGCGGGCGTAGAACTCCGGGGGAAACAGGTCGATCCCTTCCAGGTACATCTGTCCATCGATCTGGATGGGCATGGGCAGAAGGGCAACGCCCAGCTGCTGGGCCTCCTGGGCGGTGATGCCGCTGTTGCTGTCTGTCATAATGGCGATCTTCATTCCAATTTCTCCTACCTTTGCCGTGGCTTGGCGGCGCATTCAATCACATCTTAACGTATATTAAGATTATTTTATAGTTCTTGTTAGAACTTGAGTAGATACAAAATCAGACAAATGCGCAAAAATAGGACAAAAATAAATATCTGTCCTAAAAAGGGGAGGGGTGAGACTGGGGTTGGATGGAGAGAATCTGGTGGACGGTGTCGCTGGAGAGGAGTTTTTCCAACATGGTGACGGCGGGCTCCGGGTCGGCAGTCATACCGTTATGGGCCCAGTCCAGCAGCACGCCGGTGATGCCGTGGGCATAGAAGCGGGAGACCATCCGGATCTGCTCCTGGGACAGAGCGGGCTGGCTGTCGGCGTGGAAGAGCAAATGGGCCACCAGGCCCTGATAGAAGTCCATCAGACATTCAGAAAAGCTGTTCTGTCCCTGAAATTCCAGAACATTGAGGTAGAAATCCCGGTTTTCCTGCATGTATTTGCACAGAGACAGCAGACTGTCCCGCCAGTGGCCCAGGGAGATGTCATCGGTGAGAATGGAGGTGATCTCGGTATAAAAAATCCAGGAGATGAGATCATATTTATCCTTGAAGTGATAGTAAAAGGTGTTGCGGCTGATCTGGCACTCCCGGGCGATGTCTCCCACGGAGACATTGACAAAGGATGTGGTTTTCAGCAGCCGCTTGAGCCCCTGGGCGATCATCAGCTTGGTAAACGCAGCGTTTGACACCGGTCTGTTCCCCCTTTGCTTGTCTTGGAGGTCTATATTTTACCATCCTTTTGGAAGGGGGGCAAATCTTTTTCCGGGAGAGAAAAGGGCGCAGCGGAGGAGAGAGTGCCAAGAGAAACCAGCACTGCGCACAAAAAAGAATGTATATAATTGTGGATTTGGGCGAAAATGTGGAGGGGTACATTGACAGGTAAGAAGGGCTGTGCTATACTCCCGCCAGAATCTATTTTAAATAGGTGTGTTACTGTATTGTCAGGCACTAACCTTAGCTATTACATAGAGAAATGTAATAGTTGTCGGTTAGTGCTTTTTTCATCTGAGCAGCTGGCCGACAGAATTTGTGTGAGGAGGTTGCACGATGAAGGAAAAGTTTTTTGGCGTGCTGCAGCGGGTGGGCAGATCTTTTATGCTCCCCATCGCCATCCTGCCGGTGGCAGGACTGCTGCTGGGTCTGGGCAGTTCCTTTACCAATGAGACTACCCTGGCCACCTATAACCTGCTGGGCCTGATGGGGCCCGGCACCGTCCCGTACTTTATTTTCTCTGTGCTCAGTAAGTGCGGCGGCGTAATCTTTGATAACCTGCCCCTGATCTTCGCCATCGGCGTGGCCATTGGTATGGCCCGCCAGGAGAAGGAAGTGGCCGCCCTGGCTGCCGCTGTCTCCTTCTTGGTGATGCACTCGGGCATCTCCGCCATGATCGGTCTGACTGGCGGGGTGGACAACCTGCTGGAGGGCTCCACCACCACGGTGCTGGGCATCACCTCCCTGCAGATGGGCGCCTTCGGCGGCATCATCGTAGGCTTGGGTGTGGCCGCCCTGCACAACCGCTTTTATAAGATCCAGCTGCCCCAGGTGCTCTCCTTCTTCGGCGGCACCCGGTTCGTGCCCATCATCAGCACCCTGGTGTTTGCCCTGGTGGGTATCCTCATGTTCTTCATCTGGCAGCCCATCCAGGAGGGCATCAACGCCCTGGGCATGCTGGTGTACAGCTCGGGCTACTTCGGCACCTTCCTGTTTGGTATGATCAAGCGTCTGCTCATCCCCTTTGGCCTGCACCACGTGTTCTATCTGCCCTTCTGGCAGACCGCGGTGGGCGGCACCATGGAGGTGGCTGGCACCATGGTATCCGGTGCCCAGAACATCTTCTTTGCCCAGCTGGCTGACCCCACCGTCACCCACTTCTCCACGGCCGGTACCTGGTGCTTCACCGGTGAGTTTGTGCTGTATATCTTCGGTTTCCCCGGAGCTGCTCTGGCCATGTACCGCTGCGCCAAGCCGGAGCGGAAAAAGCAGGTGGGCGGCCTGCTCCTGTCCGCTGCCCTCACCTCCATCCTCACTGGCATCACCGAGCCTCTGGAGTTCTCTTTCCTGTTTGTGGCCCCGGTGCTGTTTATCATCAGCTCCGTGTTTGCGGGCCTGGCCTATATGCTCTGCCACATCCTGAACATCACCGTAGGCCTGACCTTCTCCGGCGGCTTTATTGACCTGGCCCTCTTTGGCATCCTCCAGGGCAATGAAAAGACCAGCTGGCTGCTGATTATCCCGCTGGGCATTGTCTTCTTCCTGGTCTACTATTTTGTGTTCACCTTCCTCATCAAGAAGTTCAACTTCAAGACTCCCGGCCGGGAGGAGGGCGACCAGGAGACCAAGCTGTACACCAAGGCCGACTACAACGCCCGGAAAGAGCAGGGCGGGGAGGACCAGGTGTCCGCCGCTATTGCCCAGGGTCTGGGCGGCGCGGCCAACATCTCCGATGTGGACTGCTGTGCCACCCGCCTGCGCTGCACCGTCCATGACGCGTCCAAGGTGGACCAGCAGCTGCTCAAATCCACTGGTGCGGCCGGTGTGATCCAGAAGGGTCAGGGTGTCCAGGTGGTCTACGGACCTCAGGTCAATATCATCAAGGCCAACCTGGAGGACTACCTGCGTTCCGGCGCCGCCGGGGCGGAGCAGGCTGTCATCCAGGCCGAACCCGAGAGCCAGGAGGAGGCCAAGCCGGAGCACGGTGCTCTGCTGCGTACCATCGTCATTGGCAGCCCCTTCCACGGGGAGTCCGCTCCCATCACCGCCTCCCCCGACGAAGCCTTTGCGGAGAAGATGATGGGCGACGGTGCTACCGTGGTGCCCTGTGAGGGCGTGGTTACCGCCCCCTGTGACGCCACCATCAGCTTTGTCTTTGATACCAACCACGCCATCGGTCTGGAGATTGAGGACGGGGTGGAGATGCTCATCCATGTGGGCATCAATACTGTGGCCCTGAAGGGCCAGGGCTTCCATGCCCTGGTGCAGGAGGGCGACCAGGTGAAGAAGGGAGATAAGCTCCTGGAGTTCGATCTGGACTATATCCGGGAGAACGCCTCCTCTACCTCTTCGCCGGTGCTGTTTACCACCATGGAGGACAACCAGCAGCTGCGTCTCCTCAAGGCCGGCCATGTGAAGCCGGGGGAGGACCTGCTGGCCCTGGATATCTACGAGTCTTAATCGAAATGGGGGGAGGTGAGAAGCATGTATCGAATCACCAAAGTGCTTAACCATAACGCGGTGCTGGCCCAGAACCTGGACGACCGCCAGGAAAATCTGGTGGTGGGGAAGGGGGCCGGCTTTGGAAGAAAGCCCGGAGAGCGGGTGAACTTTCCCGGGGAGATCACCGTGTACCAGCTCTCCCAGAAGTGCGACCGGGGCAACCCCCGGGAGCTGGTCAAGCGCATCGATCCCATCTACCTGAGCATCGCCAACAGCATCATTCTGGACGCCCGAAAGACCTTTGGCCAGGTGGACACCAGCATCCTGGTGCCCATGGCCGACCACATCGCCTTTGCCGCCCAGCGTATCTCCAAAAATGCTCCCCTCAGCAACCCCCTTACCCCCGACATCAAGGCTCTGTTCCCCCAGGAGTACGAAGTAGCCGCCCGGGGCGGCGAGCTCATCCGGCAGCAGACTGGCGTGGTCTTCAGCGACGACGAGCTGGGCTATATTGCCCTGCACGTCCATTCTTCGCTGGAGTCCATGCAGGTCTCCCAGGCCATGCAGACCGCGGCCATCATCCGGGAGTGTGTGGACCTGGTGCAGCAGGAGACAGGAGTTGTCATCGATGTGTCCTCCCTGTCCTATAACCGCCTGATGAGCCACATCAAATATATGGCTGCCCGCCTCATCAAGGGGGAGAAGCTGAGCATGGATGTAAACACCATCATGCGCCAGTCCTGCCCCAAGGCCTTTGACATTGCCCAGGAGATCTGCTGCCAGCTGCAGCGCAGCCTGGGACGGCAGGTAGATGAGGCGGAGGTGGGATACCTGGCTATGCACGTACAGCGGGTATTTTCCACCGAACCCAGTGTATGCTAAATGCCGCAGAGAACGGCGTGCGCCGGTCTGAGCGGTTTCAAACCCATTGTTTAAAATAGAAAGGAAGTTTTACCCATGAAGCAGTTTACCTATGTGATTCAGGACCCCCTCGGCATCCACGCCCGTCCCGCCGGAGCGTTGGTCAAGGCCGCCAAGCCCTTTGCTGACACTGCCATCCAGGTAGTCAAGGGGGACAAGAGTGTGAAGGCCACCCAGCTGATGAAGCTGATGGGCCTGGGCGTCAAGACCGGGGACGAGATCACCGTCACCGCCGAGGGCCCCTCCGAGGAGGCCGCCATCGCTGCCATGGAGCAGTTCTTCAAGGAGAACCTGTAAGGAATATACGGAAAGAGGCGCCCGCTGCCGGAGAAAGACAGCGGGCGCCTCTGAGAAGATATGGAAAGGGATCGAGACATGAAGATCATTCAGGGGCAAGGGGTCTCCAAGGGTATTGAGCAGGGGACCATCTATTTTTATCACCGCGCCGCTGCCCAGGTAGAAATGCGCACCGGCGCCGACGAGCAGGAGGAGCGGACTCGGCTGGAGCGGGCCAAGGAGCGTACCGCCCAGCAGCTGAGCGACATGGCAGAGAAGGCCAGAGAAGAGGCCGGAGACGAGGCGGCGGTGCTCTTTGAGACCCACGCCATGTTCTTGGAGGACGAGGACTACATGGGGGCCATGGACGAGCTGCTGGCCCAGGGCTTTAACGCGGAGTACGCTGTGGACCAGGCGGGGCAGGAGTTTGCCGCCATGCTGGCATCCATGGAGGACCCCTATATGCAGGCCCGTGCCGCCGACATCAAGGACGTGACCGGCCGCATTTTGAATAACCTGATGGGGGTAGTGGAGGGAGGCATCGACTCCGATGTGCCCGTTATCCTGGCCGCCGACGATCTGGCCCCCTCCGAGACTATCCAGCTGGATAAGAGCAAGATTCTGGCCATTGCCACCCAAAAGGGCTCGGGCAACAGCCACACCGCCATCCTGGCCCGCACCATGGGCATCCCCGCCGTGTGCGGCCTGGGAGAGGACTTTAACGAGGACTTTCACGGCAAGCAGGCCTATATTGTGGGAGAGACCGGCCAGTTGATTCTGGAGCCCGACGAGGAGACCTTGGTCTCTCTGAAAGCCCGCCACGCCAAGCAGGAGGAGACCCGGGAGCTGATGCGCAGCATGGTGGGCCAGGAGGACGTGACCCTGGACGGTAAGCGGGTGAATGTGTACTGCAACATCGGCTCTCCCGAGGATGTAGCCTCCGTGCTGGCCAACGACGGCCAGGGCATCGGCCTGTTCCGCTCCGAGTTCCTCTATCTGGCCAGCCAGGACTACCCCACCGAGGAGGAGCAGTTCCGGGCCTATAAAGAGGTAGCCGCCGCTATGAACGGCAAGCGGGTCATCATCCGCACCCTGGACATTGGTGCGGACAAGCAGGTGGACTACTTCCATCTCCACAAGGAGGAGAACCCGGCCATGGGCCTGCGGGCCATCCGCATCTGCCTCAACCGGCCTGAGGTGTTCCGCACCCAGCTGCGGGCTCTCTACCGGGCCAGCGCCTATGGAAAAATTGCCATCATGTTCCCCATGATTGCCAGCGTGTGGGAGGTAAAGGAGTGCCGCCGGGCCTGTCAGCGGGTGATGGACGAGCTCACCGCCGAGGGCATTCCCTTCAACCCGGATACTGAGATCGGCATTATGATCGAGACCCCGGCGGCGGTATTCATCGCCGACGAGCTGGCCCAGCTGGTGGACTTTTTCTCCGTGGGAACCAACGACCTGACCCAGTATACCCTGGCCTGTGACCGGCAGTGCAACGACCTGGGCAAGTTCTTTGATCCCCACCATCCCGCCCTGCTCCGGGCCCTGAAGATGACAGCAGACGCCGCCCATGCGGCGGGCATCTGGATCGGCATCTGCGGGGAACTGGGGGCCGACCTGAGCCTGCTGCCCACCTTCCTGGCCATGGGTATCGACGAGCTGAGCGTCACCCCCACCGCGGTGCTGCCCCTGCGCGCCGCCATCCGCAAGAGTATCGCCAAGACCTGTACCTTGGAGCTGCTCAACAGTTAAATCCAGACTCTTTTTTTGTGCCGGAGACCCTTGTGGCCTCCGGCATTTTTTATTTCACCCTTGCGGGAGGGGGGAATCAGGTGTAAAATGTAAAAATCGTGTAAAAAGATGTGACTGGAAGGAGGCCACAGGGGATGGTGCAGACCCACGACTTTTCCCAAGGCAAGATTTCAAAGAACATTATGTCGCTGGCGCTGCCCATGACGGCTGCCCAGCTCATCAATGTGCTGTACAGCGTGGTGGACCGGATGTATTTGGGGCGGCTGCCCGGCCATCTGGCCCTCACCGGACTGGGTCTGACCATTCCCATCATCTCCATCATTATGGGCTTTGCCAATCTCTGCGGCACCGGCGGCGCGCCGCTGTGTTCCATCCACCGGGGCAGGGGAGACAATGAGAAGGCAGAGTATGTGATGGGAAATGCCTTTACACTCCTTCTGATCTTCGGCACGGTAGTGACCGTGTTTTTTATGGCCTTGCGCCGCCCTGTCCTCTATCTCTTCGGCGCCAGCGACGCCACCTACCCCTATGCCAGCGCCTACATGACCATCTACCTGCTGGGTACCCTGTTTGTGATGATCGGCCTGGGGATGAATCCGTTTATCAACTCCCAGGGCTTTGGCCGGGTGGGCATGATGACGGTGGGACTGGGTGCAGTGGTGAACATCGTGCTGGACCCCATCTTCATCTTCCTGATGGATATGGGTGTAAAGGGTGCTGCCTTGGCAACCGTCATTGCCCAGGGGTGCTCGGCGATATGGGTGCTGCGGTTTCTTACCGGGCCCAAGGCCATTTTAAAGCTGCGTTTGGGGTGCATGAAGCTGAAAGCCAGCCGGGTGAAACGGATCATTACCCTGGGCCTGTCCGGCTTCTTCATGAACCTCACCAACAGCCTGGTGCAGGTGGTGTGCAACGCCACCCTCCAGGCCTATGGCGGCGACCTGTACGTGGGCATCATGACCATCATCAACTCCCTGCGGGAGGTGTGCACCATGCCGGTGCAGGGCCTGTCCAACGGGGCCCAGCCGGTAACCGGCTTCAATTACGGGGCCAAGCTCTATGACCGGGTGCGTCAGTCCATCCGGTTCAGCGTGACAGGCACTGTGCTGTACGCCGCCGCCTTCTGGGCCATCGCCATGCTGTTCCCCGGATTTTTGCTCCGGATTTTCAGCAACGAGCCGGATGTGATTGAACAGGGCATTCCCGCCCTGCGCATCTACTTCTGCCTGTTTATCCCCATGTCGCTCCAGATGGCGGGCCAGGGCGTGTTCGTCAGCCTGGGCCGGTCCAAGCAGGCGGTGTTCTTCTCCCTGCTGCGCAAGGCCATCATCAATGCCCCTCTCACCGTGATCCTCCCCATCTGGATGGGTACCACCGGCGTATTTACTGCCGAGGCGATCTCTCAACTGCTGGGTGGTATGGCCTGTATTCTCACCATGTACTTTACCGTCTACCGGAAATTGGGGCGGGAAGCGGCCCAGACCGCTTAAACCAAGCGCGCTGCAAGCATGCAGCGCGCTTTTTCTTGACTTCTGAGGTTTAACATGATAAACTTCAAATAGGGAATAGGTTTATGAAAATAAACCCATAATCTGTAAGGAGGTGATACCATGGAGAAATTGACCGATGGCGAGCTGAGGCTGATGGAAGTGCTGTGGGATTTGGCACCCATCAACTCCACCCAGCTGGTGGCCGCCTGTAAGGAGCGGCTGAGCTGGAGCAAGAGCACCACCTACACCGTCCTGCGCCGCCTGGTCCACAAGGGGGCGGTGGAGAACCGGGAGGCCACTGTGACCACCAAGTGGTCCCGGGAAGAGGTGCTTCAGGACCAGGGCAGCGAGCTGCTTACCCAGGCGGGAGGAATGCTGAGTCTCTTCAATGCCTTTTTCAGCGGGCGGCGGCTCACCCCCAAGGAGGCGGAGGAGCTGAAGGAGCTCATCGACCAGCACACCTGGGAGGAGTGAGACCATGGAGTGGTTCTTTGCGAATTTCCTGTTTGATATCTGGAACGCGGGGCTGACCGCCGGGCTGATGCTGGGCGTCATGCTGGTACTGCGTCCGGTACTGTGCAAGCTCCTGACGGCCCAGCAGCGGGCCTGGGTGGGGATGGTAGGGTGGTACGGAACTGGGTTTCCACCTATTTTCGGCTTACTGGGGCGGCTCCATATTCTTCCGGTCACCTTTCGGGATCTGATCACGCCCCGCACCGGCATCAGTGCCTATGACGTCCCGGCCTATCTGCCTGAAAACTATCAGGGCGCGGGGGAGTACGCCGTGGCCCTGCCTGGAGGTAAGGCGGTGTGGGTGGAGTTCAGCAATGGTATGGTGCTTGCCCTGCTCCTGCTTTGGGTGGGAGTGGCGGTGGCCCTGGTGCTGTGGCTGACGTGCCGCACCAACCAACTGAAAGCCCTGGGACAGCAGGGGCAGCTGTTGGCCGACGATGATCCCCTGCTGTTTCGCGGCCTGTCCCGGCGTCCGCATGACAAGCCGGTGGCGGTGCGGCTGTGCCGGGGCCTGCCCACCAGCTTTGTGTACCAGAACGGGGAAAAGATAGGCGGCGTTCGGTACAACATGATCTACCTCCAGGCGGAGCTGTCGCCCCAGCGGCGGGAGCTGGTGCTGCGCCACGAGTGGAACCATATCCGTCTCCACCACGGCTGGATGAAGTGCTGGGCCAGCGCCCTGCTGGTGATGTTCTGGTGGAACCCCATTTTGTGGGTGGCCTACTACTTCTTCTGCCGGGACCTGGAAATGGCCTGTGACGAAAAGACGCTGGACGACCTGCCCGGGTCGGAGGAGCGCAAGCAGTACGCCCAGACCCTGGTGGAGCTGGCGGCAGGGAAGATGCTGTGGGACGTTCCCCTGGCCTTCGGGGAGTGTGACGCCATTCCCCGGGTGAAGGCGGTGGTGGCCTGGCATAAGCCCAAGGAGTGGGTGTGGATGGCCAAGTGGTGCGCCTTTGCCCTGGTGTTCCTGTTCTTTGTGGGCGGACCGCGAAACATCCCCTATCTGCCCCAGGAAGTGGTCCTATACTGGCAGCAGGCGGCGGTGGAAGTAGAGCTGCCCGGTGGCTGGACGCCTGCGGAGCGCTGGCTGGGGGCGGAAGGGGACGGCCGGGTGACCCTACTGGCGAAAGATACTCAGGGGATCTGGTACCAGAACGATTATTTGTGGGATGGGCGGGACAAGGAGTTTAAGGGCGGCGGCCCATGGGAGACTCTGAACGAGACCCCCGACCTGTCCGGCTTTCAGCAGGGGCTGTGGTAGACAAAGGACTGGGAACTGCCCGGGAGGAGTGAGACCATGAATACACTGGCGCGCATCAGTTTGATGTTCTGGAATATGGGGATCACCGCCGGGCTGATGCTTGGCGTCATGCTGATCCTTCGTCCGGCACTGTGCAAGCTCCTGACGGCCCAGCAACGGGCTTGGCTAGGGATGCTGGGGTGGTACGGGACCGGGTTTCCACCCATGTTCAGCTTGCTGGGGTGGCTCCATATTCTTCCGGTCACGTTTCGGGATTTGATTACGCCGCGCACCGGGATCAGCAGCTATGACATCCCAGCCTATTTGCCCGGAGACTACTGGGGACCGGGGGAGTACGCCGTGGCCCTGCCGGGGGGCAAGGCGGTGTGGGTGGAGTTCAGCGACGGTATCGTGATCGCCCTGGCCCTGCTCTGGATCGGTGTGGTGGTGGCCCTGACACTGTGGCTGACGCGCAGAAGCAACCAGATGAAAGCCCTGGGACGGCAGGGACTGTTGCTGGCCGACGACGACCTGCTGCTGTTCCGCAGCCTGTCCCGGCAGCCGGAGGATAAGCCGGTGGGGGTGCGGCTGTGCCGGGGGCTGCCCACCAGCTTTGTGTACCAGGGTGGGGAAAAGATCAACGGGAAGCGGTACAACATGATCTACCTCCAGGAGGAATTGTCCCCCCAGCGGCGAGTGCTGGTGCTGCGCCATGAGTGGAACCACATCCGCCTGCACCACAGTTGGATGAAGTGCTGGGCCAGTGCGCTGCTGATCCTGTCCTGGTGGAACCCTATTTTGTGGGTGGCCTACTACTTCTTCTGCCGGGATCTGGAGATGGCCTGCGACGAAAAGACCCTGGACGACCTGACCGGGTCGGAGGAGCGCAAGCAGTACGCCCAGACCCTGGTGGAGCTGGCGGCAGGGAAGATGCTGTGGGACGTTCCCCTGGCCTTCGGGGAGTGTGATGCCATTCCCCGGGTGAAGGCGGCGGTGGCCTGGCACAAGCCCAAGGAGTGGGTCAAAAACGGCAAGTGGTGCGCCTTTGCCCTGGTGTTCCTATTCTTTGTGGGCGGACCCCAGAACATCCCCTACCTGCCCCAGGAGCTGGTCCAGTACTGGCAGCAGGAGGCAGTGGAAGTAGAGCTTCCCGGCGGCTGGACGCCGGCGGAGCGCTGGATGAGCGTAGATCAGAATGGCTTTGTAACCCTGTTGGCTAAGGACACTCAGGGGATCTGGCATGATCAGATGTATATCTATCGGACACGGGACCGAGGTTTTCATGGCAGCGACAGCTGGTATACTCTGTCCGAGCCCCCCGACCTCACCGGCTTTCAGCAGGGGCTGTGGTAAAGAAGGATACGGCTCGCCCGGGCATCTGGGAGGAGTGAGACCATGGAATGGTTTTTCGTCAATGTGGCTTTGAATGTGTGGAATATGGGGCTTGCGGCAGGCCTGATTCTGGGCTGTATGCTGGTGCTGCGGCCTGTACTGGTAAAGGTTCTGACGGCCCAGCAGCGGGCTTGGTTTGGCGTGATGGGGTGGTATGGAGCCTCACTGGGGTTTCTGTATTCTCTGATGAACTGGCTGCATGTTTTTCCTGTTACATTCCAGGACCTGATTACGCCTCGGACAGAGATCGGCAGCAGTACCCCGGCCTATCTGCCGGTGAGCTATGATGGAGCAGGGGAGTACGCCCTGACCATGCCGGGAGGTAAGGCCTTTTGGGTGGAACTGACGGACGAGAAGATGCTGGCGCTGGTATTGGTCTGGCTGGCCGGAGCTGCCGCACTGGGATTTGTGCTGTGGCGGAGGACCCGGAGACTGAAAACCTTGGGGCGGCAGGGACAGCTGTTGGCGGACGATGACCCC
>ENA-UPXC01001997-UPXC01001997.1-human-gut-metagenome-genome-assembly--contig:-NODE-1997-length-25741-cov-5.491817_pt1 | contig 25741 bp, 31 predicted proteins | sample MGYA00250047_ERZ773371 | MGnify/ENA primary metagenome ERZ773371 (study PRJEB29103, sample SAMN06111975) | human gut metagenome | biome: human gut; feature: ankylosing spondylitis patient; material... | reverse complement strand
CCCGTTTTTTAATGATACGGCGACCACCGAGATCTACACTCTTTCCCTACACGACGCTCTTCCGATCTAGACGGCTCTGCTGGCGGCGGCCCGGGACCGGGGCCTCACGGCCATCGGCGGCATGGAGCTGCTGGTGCAGCAGGCCATCCTGGCCTTTTCCCGCTTCACCGGCACGGCCCTGGACCGGGAGTCCGTCCGCCGGGACCTGCTGGCGATGATGGGGGAGAAATAAAAAATACACGCCGCAATCCTCTCAGATTGCGGCGTGTTTGCGTGCGTGTAAGCACAGGCCTGCGGGGCCGTGGGGGCCGAGTTATAACCTGCACCGATTCAGCAGGTGGGTTGTCTCCAGCTTGCTTCGTAGCTTCCAACTTCCAGCCGCAGACGGCAGCCGGGAGGCCTGCTGTTCACATACTGATCCGACATCCCCTATAACAAAATGTGAGGATAAAAAAGGCCCGTCACACCTCGCAGGGAGCCGTCTTCCGACGACACCCATAGTATAGCAGACCCGGCGGGAAAATAAAAGGGGAAACTTGCGGATTCCCCCTGGAATTTTCCGGAAGCGGCCCCCGCCTTTCGGCATTTTCACGAAAGGGCTTTCGGTTTGCTAAAATCGTTTCCGGCATGGAAAAGGCGCTCCATTGGAGCGCCTTTTGTGTTCCATATGCCGGATGCAGCATCCATAAACCGGAAACCGGTCAGGAATTTTCGTCATCCTCGTCCATCAGCTGCTCCATAAACAGGTCATACACCCGCTGCAGCTCCTCGTCGCTGTCCAGGGTGGTCAGCAGCTCCTCGCCGTTTTCCGTCACGGACTTCAGGATCACCAAGCCGAAATCCTCGGCGGCTGCCTCGTCGGTCTCGTCGTCCACCGTGGGGAAGAAGGCCATATAGGTCTGGCCGTTGTCCTCCAGGGCGTCCACATATTCCAGCTCGATGTCGTTGCCGTCCTCATCGGTGAGGGTGATGAAATTGGGGCCGAATTCTTCGCTCATTTCCGTTTACCTCCTGTTGCAGTTGCCTGTATCATACCCGATTCCGCCGGAAAAAGCAAGTGATTCTTATTTTTCCCGCAGCATCCGCAGCACCCGCCGGGGCGTGGGGGGATTGCCCTTATACAGGGACATCAGCCGGTATACCCGGCCCGCCAGGGCCGTCAGCACCCCGGCGCACACCACCACCAGCGCCAGGGACACCAGGCCCCCCAGCAGGGAGGTCTGCCCCAGCAGCACCCGGCTGGGCGTCACCAGAATGGCGGTGAAGGGGACATAGTCCAGCCACCGGGCCGAGGAGGTCATGCCGTCCATGCCCCCGGCGAACATGCAGCAGAAGAAGCTGGCCACCAGCACCAGGGAAAACAGCACGTTGGTGCTGGACAGGTCCTCGGCCTTTCCGGCCATGGACCCGCCGATGGCGGACAGACTGCAATACAGCAGGAAGCCCGCCAGCAGCAGTCCCGCCGCCTCCAGCATGGCGGGAACGCTGAACAGACCCGTCAGCCGTCCCACGCCCTTGAGCACCTCCAGCAGCGGCAGGGTCACCCCCGTCTGCCGGGCCACGGCTCCGCCGATGGCAAAGCCTCCCGCCAGACCCGCCGCCCATACGGCCAGCTGCAGAAGTCCCGCCAGGGCTGTGGCCAGCACCTTGCCCAGCACCATGGCCCCCGGCTCCACGGACACCAGGAACAGGTCCATGAGCTTGGAGGTTTTTTCCAGGATCACGCTGGCCGCCGTGCTCTGGCCGTACAGCAGCACCAGGAAATACAGCAGCATCAGCGACGCAAACGGCAGCAGCATGGACAGCAGGCCCATGGCCTCCCCTTCCCCGGTCTGCCCGCCGGTGACGGTGACCTCCACCGGTGCCGTCAGAAGGGCCCTCTGCTCCGGCGTCAGCTCCGCCCGGTCCAGGGCCTCCTGGGTATAGCCCTCCTCCATCACCGGATTCTGCTCCGGGGCGGCGTTTTTCTGGTGCTGGGCCGCCACAGTCAGGGAGAGGATGGGGATCAGCAGGCACGCCAGGGCCACCGCGATGGTGGCCGTGCGCCAGCCCCTCTGCCGCAGCTGCTGGGTCAGGGTGAAGGAAAACACCCGTCCCAGTCCCTTGTATCGTTTCATCGGACCGCACCTCCCTTGGCCATGGACATCAGCTCACGCAGCTTCACCCGGCTGCCCCGGTGCACGATGAGTCCCGCATATACCCGGGACGCCAGAGTCAGCAGACCCCAGATCACCGCCGCCTGGATCGCCCAGGACGCCAGCACCAGCCAGAAGGACACATTGCCCCCGGCAAACTGCACCGGGGCGCAGAAAATACTCACAACGGGGCACAGGGTGGAAAACACCGCCACCGGCCCGGAGGGCACGGCCCCCACCACGAAGGAGGCCAGATATCCCGCCATGGTCAGCAGCATCACAGGCCCCGTGGCCTCGCCTGCCTCCTCCATGCCGGAGCAGCAGGCCCCGGCCACGCCGCCGATCAGGGACATGGTCAGATACCCCAGCCCCAGGGACACCAGCAGCACCAGCAGCACCCCCGCCGCCTGCCACAGGTCCTCCTGCACCCGGGGCACAGCCGCCAGCAGGCCGGACAGCTGCTTCTGCAGCACACCGGGGCCCATCAGCCCCGCCGTCAGCCCGCAGGACACGCCGAGGCCCGCCAGCATGGCCAGCAGCCACCCGAAGGTGAAGGCCATCACCGCCAGGATCTTCCCCGCCAGCAGGGCCATGGGCTTCACGCTGACCAGCAGCAGCTCCACCAGCCGGGAGTCCTTCTCCTCCACCACGGCCCGGATCACATAGGACGCGCTCATCAGGCACAGGATCATGGCCAGGATGGAATAGCCGTACTGGACCCAGAAGCCGTCCTCATGGGAGTCCTCCTCCCCGGTGGATGCCGTCAGGGCCTCCAGCTGCCGGGACGACAGGCCCGCCGCCCGAAGGCAGGCGTCCCGGACGGCCTGCCGGGCCGTCTCCGCCAGCTGGGACAGCTCCCCGGCGTCGGCGGTTTCGCTGCCGTTCACCGCCACCTGATAGCCGGTCTCATCGCCGGTGACCGTCACCACGGCATCCGGCTCCCCGGCGTCGGCGGAAAAGTCCGTGTCCGCCCAATAGGCGTCGCCGGAGAAGTCCAGTGCTAGGTCCGTGCGGTTGTCCACCCGCACCGACGCCAGACCCGCGGTGTCCGATGTCTCCGGCGTCTCGCCGCCCAGGAGGGCCGTCAGCGGCATACTCACCGCCGCCAGCAGCACCATGATGATCAGCGTCACCCGGTTTGCCCTGCTTTTCAGCAGCTGCGACAGGGTGAAGCGGTACACCTGGCCCGTGCCGGACAGGTCACGCATCGGACTCACCCCCCACGGTTTCCACGAAAATCTCATGGAGGGACGGCTCCCGCAGGTTGAACAGCACCACCGTGACCCCGGCCCGGGTCAGCCGGGCCAGCAGGTCGTTGGCCTGCTCCTGGCCGGTGACCTTCAGCTGATACTCAAACTCCTTCCGGGTCACGATCTGCGCCCCGCTTTCGGCGATGTACGGCCCGGCGTCCTCCTCGGTTTTCAGCTGTAAATGCACCCGGCCGTAGCCCTTCTTGATGTCGTTCAGGTGCCCCTGCAGAACCGTTCTGGACCGGTCCAGAATGGTCAGGTCCGTGCAGAACTCCTCCACCGTGGCCATCTGGTGGCTGGACATGATCAGGTATTTCCCGGCCTCGATCTCCTCCCGGATGATCCCCTTGAACAGGTCCGTGTTGATGGGGTCCAGGCCGGACAGGGGCTCATCCAGAATCAGCAGCTCCGGGTCCGACAGCAGGGCCGCCATCAGCTGGATTTTCTGCTGATTGCCCTTGGACAGCTGGTCCGGCCGCTTGGGCTTTTCCCGCTGGGCGGAGCCGCCCAGAAGCCCCCGCCGTCCCGCCTGCGCCGGGGCGCTGGGATAGAGATACTCCTCCACCTCCAGCCGCTGTGCCCAGTACCGGATGCGCCGTTTGGCCTCCGCCCGGGGCACGTCCCGCAGGGACGCGAAGTACAGCAGCTGATCCATCAGCGCATACTTGGGGTACAGCCCCCGCTCCTCCGCCAGATATCCCACGTTGCAGCGGCTGATATCCAGCGGTTCCCCGTTCCACAGCACCTCTCCCCCGTCCCGGGACAGCATATTCAGCATCATGCGGATGCTGGTGGTTTTTCCCGCGCCGTTGGTGCCCAGCAGGGCATACACCCCCGGCCCGGGCATCCCGAAGGACAGCCGGTCCACCACCGTCCTGTCCCCGTATCGCTTGGTCAGGTTCTTTACCGTCAGGCTCATGTTTCTTCCTCCTCCCAGAATAACTGGTCCAATGTCTTATCCAGCGCCCGGCAGATGGCGATGCACAGGCGGATGGTGGGGTTATAGTCCCCTTTTTCGATGGCGTTGATGGTCTGCCGGGACACGGACACCATGTCCGCCAGCTGCTGCTGGCTCAGGTCCTTGGCGGCCCGGGCCGATTTCAGGCGCAGATTCTTCATGCCTCCGCGTCCTCCTGCTCCTCCCGCTTCTGGCGGCGCAGACGGACCAGCATGCACACGAACATTACCCCGAACAGCACCCCGCAGGCCGGGGACAGCGCGTTCCAGGTCAGCAGTCCGTCCTCCACCAGGTCCCCGCTGCGCAGCTGCAGGAGGAAGTTGGGAATCTGGCACAGCACCACCGCGCCGAACAGCCACAGATAGGTCCGGGGATTCTGGGCCACGGCGAAATACGCGTCCTTCCGGACGCAGGCCACGATGAACACCCCGATGGACAGAAAGATCAGCATCCACGCCGACACCCCGGGCTTGGCCCAGGGGCCCCAGATGGCCTCCACCCCGGTGTTGACGGCCAGGCTGAGCATCAGCGTCAGAAACGCCCAGCGATAGGCCACCCCCCGGGCGGCCATCTGCCGCTCGTCATATTCCGGCTTGGGCCGGCCCTGCTTCTTCCGCACCGCCGTCAGTATCGCCGTGACCACCGCCACGGCCATGATCCCCGCCAGAATGCCCGCCAGATAAGGTTCCGTATCCATCGCTCCTTTCATACTGATTCTTGATTAAAAAATTGAATCAAGAATCCCGTGCGCTGCGCGCACGCACAGCGTGGGAAAACACACTGTGCCGTCTCATACAAAACCTGACGCACCTCCGGTGCTATAAAAAGCTTTTCAAGCTTTTTAACAGGTTTTAGTATCATACTGTTGCCCCCTGCTGCCCCAGCATATCATCCGCCCGACAGTTTGTCAAGTATATTTTACAAAAGTTTTATTTTAGCTGTCACCCGGGCAGGCCGCCCTTTTCTCCTCGACAAAGGCGGTCCGGCCGGGTATAATGGTTCTATCCCACCAAGGAGGACCACGGATATGAAGAAAAAACGCCTGTTTCTGATCCCCCTGTGCCTGTTGCTGCTGGCCGCGGCCTGGTTCCTGCTGCGAAGCCGCATTCCCCAGCGGTGGTACACCGCCGATGAACTGGGCATCCCCCAGCTGCAAAGCCCCCTGGACGCCGACGGCGACGGCGTGGACGACTGGACGGACATGGTCCTGGGCGCCCGGGCCTATATCGGCACCCACCCCCACTATAAGAGCAAATACTACGCCGGCGGCTATCCCGACGACGGCCTGGGGGTATGCACCGACGTGATCTGGCAGGCCTTCCGGGCGGCGGGCTATTCCCTGAAGGACCTGGTGGACCGGGACATCGCCGACCATCCCGCCTGCTATCCCAACATCGAGACCCCTGACGGCAACATCGACTTCCGCCGGGTCAGCAATCTGGATACCTTCTTCCGCCGCCATGCCCAGGTGCTGACCTGTGAGCTGGACGATCCCGCCCAGTGGCAGCCCGGGGACATTGTGATCTTCGGCGACCGGGACCACATCGGCATCTGCTCCGACCGCCGGAACCGGCAGGGGATCCCCTTCCTCATCCACCACGGAAACCCCATCGACGAGGCCGTGGAGCGCAACGACATGGGCAAATACGTCATTACCGGCCATTTCCGCTGGATGGGATAAGGTTTTTTATAAAAAACGCCGTCTTTCCGTCACAAACCGCAAAATTTATCTTGCAATTCCCGGCGCACTGTGGTATTATATTTCAGCATTCCGCACAGGGGCGGACTTTCGGTCGGTGCCGCAAGGTTGGCCGGGGGGAGGAAGCTCCTGGAGGCAACAAACTAAAAATCAAAGGAGAAATGAAACCATGGCTAACCAGAACGTCGTATCCATGAAGGCCCTGCTGGAGGCCGGTGTCCACTTCGGTCACCAGACCCGCCGCTGGAACCCCAAGATGGCCCCCTACATTTACACCGAGCGCAACGGCATCTATATCATCGATCTGCAGAAGACCGTGAAGAAGCTGGAGGAGGCCTATAACTTCGTGCGTCAGCTGTCCGAGAGCGGCCAGTCCCTGCTGTTCGTGGGCACCAAGAAGCAGGCTCAGGAGGCCATCAAGGAAGAGGCTCTGCGCTGCAATATGTACTATGTCAACGCCCGCTGGCTGGGCGGCATGATGACCAACTTCAAGACCATGCGCACCCGTATCGACCGCCTGAACCAGCTCAAGACCATGCAGGCCGACGGCACCTTCGATATGCTGCCCAAGAAGGAAGTCATCAAGCACCTGGGCGAGATCGAGAAGCTGGAGAAGTACCTGGGCGGCGTGAAGGAAATGAAGAAGCTGCCCGGCGCCCTGTTCATCGTGGACACCCGCAAGGAGCGCAACGCCATCGCCGAGGCCCATCGTCTGGGCATCCCCGTTGTGGCCATCGCCGATACCAACTGCGATCCCGACGAGATCGACTATCCCATCCCCGGCAACGATGACGCCATCCGCGCCATCCGCCTGATCTCCTCCATTATGGCCAACGCCATGATCGAGGGCCGCCAGGGCGAGCAGACCGAGGAAGCCGCCCAGGAGACCGCTGAGTAAGCGTATATTTTCCGGCTGTATCACCGCGTAACCACGGGGCAGGGTGTATGCCCTGCCCCTTTTACTGTATTATTATGAAATTGGAGGAACTAAGAATGTCTTTTACTGCTGCTGATGTGAAGACCCTGCGCGAGATGACCAGCGTGGGCATGATGGACTGCAAGAAGGCCCTGACCGAGTGCGACGGCGACATGGACAAGGCCGTTGAGTATCTGCGCGAGAAGGGCCTGGCCAAGGCCGCCAAGAAGGCCGGCCGCATCGCCGCCGAGGGTATGTCCTATGCCCTGGTGGAGAACGGCGTGGGCGCCCTGGTGGAAGTCAACTGCGAGACCGACTTCTGCGCCAAGAGCGACCTGTTTGTCGCCTTCGTCAAGGATATCGCCAAGGCCGTTCTGGATAACGACCCCGCCGATGTGGACGCCCTGATGAACTGCAAGTATCCCGGCGCCGAGCTGACCGTGTCCGAGACCATGCCCGAGAAGGTCATGTCCATCGGCGAGAACCTGCAGATCCGCCGCTTCGTCCGCTTCGCCGAGAACACCAGCGTGGGCTATGTCCATGCCGGCGGCAAGATCGGCGTTCTGGTGAACCTGGCCGTGGAGGGCGTGGACGCCTCCGAGATCGGCAAGAACGTCGCCATGCAGATCGCCGCTCTGAATCCCCGCTTCTGGGATAAGTCCCAGGTCACCGAGGACGTCCTGGCCGAGGAGAAGAAGATCGCCCTGGCTCTGATGGACAGCGATCCCAAGATGGCCTCCAAGCCCGCCCAGGTCAAGGAGAAGATCGTCATGGGCAAGATGAACAAGTTCTACGAGGAGAACTGCCTGCTGCAGATGGAGTTCGTCCGCAGCGACCTGTTCCAGGGCACCGTGGAGCACTACATTGCCGACGCCGCCAAGAAGCTGGGCGGTTCCGTGAAGTTCGTCACCGCCGTTCGCTTCCAGACCGGCGAGGGCATCGAGAAGAAGCAGGAGGACTTCGCCGCCGAGGTCGCCGCTCAGATGAACATGGGCAAGTAAGCCTCTATTCCGCTTTCAAAAAATCCCGCGCCGGTTCCGGCGCGGGATTTTTTCAGCTCTTTATCACTTTTTCAGCCGCTTGTCGCACTTCACGGCCAGCTTGGTGCCCACCGTCTGAAACAGCTGCACCAGCAGAATCAGCAGGATCACCGCCGCGAACATCACCAGGTACTTATACCGGTAATAGCCGTAGTCGATGGCGACCTTGCCCAGGCCGCCGCCGCCGATGATGCCGCTCATGGCGGAGTAGCCCAGAATGGTGGTCAGGGAGATGGTGACGTTCTGGATCAGGGACGGCACGCTTTCGGGGATCATCACCTTGCAGATGATCTGCATGGGCGTTGCGCCCATGCTCTGGGCCGCCTCGATGATGTTGGGGTCCACCTCCCGCAGGCTGCTCTCCACCAGTCTTGCCACAAAGGGGAAGGCCGCCACCACCAGGGGAACGATGGTGGCCGTGGTGCCCACGGCGGTGCCGATGATCAGCCGGGACAGGGGGAACACCATAATCATCAGGATCAGAAACGGGATGGAACGCAGCAGGTTGATAACCACGTTCAGCGCCGACAGCACCGGCTTCGGCAGGGGCAGGACGCCGTCCTTCTCCCCGGCCACCAGCAGCACCCCCAGGGGCAGGCCCAGCAGGATGGCCAGGGCGGTGGACAGCACCGTCACATAGAAGGTCTCCCACAGTGCCATGGGAAACTGGGTCAGAAAGGCGGTTTTCAGCTCCGCCAGGGACTCCGCCGTAAACAGATCACTGTACATCCACGCTTACCTCCTCTGCCTGCAAATTGGGGATGGTCCGGAAAAACTGCCAGGCCCGGTCAAACTGGCTGTTGGGGATGCCCAGCAGCATACTGCCGTAAACCTCCTCCGACAGCTTCTGGGTGCTGGCGGAGATGACGTTGGCATAGATGCTCTCCTCCGCCGCCAGACGGGCCACCATGGGGATGGCCGTGGTCTGGGCGCTGCGGAAAATCAGCCGGATGCGCCGCTCCTGGCTGGGGTCGGACACTGCCGCGTCGGCCCCGCCGGGGAACACCAGGTGCCGGGCCGCCTGGGACTTGGGGGCGGAGAACACCGCCGATACCAGGCCGTCCTCCACCACCTCGCCGTCGTCCAGGATGGCCACGTGGGTGCAGATCTCCTTCACCACGCTCATCTGGTGGGTGATGACCACCACGGTGATGCCCAGCTTGCGGTTGATGTCCTGAATCAGCTCCAGGATCTGCCGGGTGGTTTTGGGGTCCAGGGCGCTGGTGGCCTCGTCGCACAGCAGCACCTTGGGATTGGTGGCCAGGGCCCGGGCGATGGCAATGCGCTGCTGCTGGCCGCCGGAGAGCTGCGCGGGATAGGCCTGGGCCTTATCCGGCAGCCCCACCAGCTCCAGCAGCTGCCGGGCCTTGGCCTGGGCCTCCTTCCGGCCCACCCCGGCCAGCTCCATGGGGAAGCAGATGTTCTGCAAACAGGTGCGCTGCATCAGCAGGTTGAACCGCTGGAAGATCATGGTGATCTCCCGCCGGGCCGCCCGCAGCTGGGCCGGGGTCATGGCGTCCAGCTGCTGGCCGTTGACGATGACCCGGCCCTCCGTGGGCCGCTCCAGCATATTGATGCAGCGGACCAGCGTGCTCTTGCCTGCGCCGCTCATGCCGATGATGCCATAGATATCCCCGTCGGCGATGGTCAGGGACACGTCCCGCAGGGCGTCCACCCGCCCGCCGGCGTTTTCAAAGGTCTTGCTGACATGCTGTAATTCGATCAAGGCTGCTGCCTCCCCTTCTGTTGTTGATAAACGGTTACTTGGAAGCCTTCAGAGCGTCCAGGCTGGTCTGCAGGCCGCCATACAGGCCCATGGGCTCCACATGGATGGCGCTGACGGACACGATGTGGGTGTTGTTCTCGGCGTTGAAGTCCTCCAGATAGGGCAGATGCTGGAAATAGTTGGCGTCCAGGGTGCCGTCATCCACCACGGTGTTGGGCACCACATAGTCGTTATAAACCTGAATGTCCAGGGTGATGCCCTTGGCGGCCAGGATCTCCTTGGCCACCTCCAGGATCTCGGCGTGAGGCGTGGGGGAGGCGGCCACGGTGATGGTCTGGCCCTTCAGGGCGTCGTAATCCACGGAATCGTCATAGCCGTTGCCGGGGTTGGTGACGGTGCTGACCACGGAGCCGTTGTACTTGCTCTCGATGAAGCTGGCCACCTGCCGGCTCTCCAGGGCGGCCTTCAGGGTCAGGATCTTGGGGGAATTCTCGTTACCCTCCTTCACAGCCAGGATGTTGGCATAGGCGGAGGAGGAGCCCTCGATGGCCAGGGAGTCCTTCACGGGGTTCAGCCCGGCGTTGATGGCGTAGTTAGAGTTGATGACGGCGTAGTCGGCGTCCTTCAGCATATCGGGCAGACGGGCGGCCTCGGCCTCCACGATCTCCACGTTATAGGGGTTCTCCACAATGTCGTTCTTGGTGGCGGTGATGCCTGCGCCGTCCCGCAGCTTGATAATGCCGTTTTCCTGCAGCAGCAGCAGGGCCCGGGCCTCGTTGGTGGTGTCGTTGGGAACGGCGATCTTCAGGGAGGTGCTCTTGGAGCCGCAGCCCGTCAGGGCCAGGGCCAGGGACAGGACCAGCGCCAGAACCAGCGCCGTCAGCTTCACGGAAGTCTTTTTCATGATGTATTATCTCCTTGTTATCATTAATACTGATTCTTGATTAAAAGATTTAATCAAGAATCCCGTGCGCTGTGCGCACGCACAGCGTGTGAAAACACGCTGTGACGTCTCATACAAAACCTGACGCACCTTCGGTGCTATAAAAAGCTTTTCAAGCTTTTTAACAGGTTTTGGTATAATTTGGTGATTGGTTGGTTTTCAGAATGGATGGAACGTCCGGCGGCCCGGGGCCACATTCGGTCATCCAGCAGGTTCAGCAGGCCCGGCATCAGGCGCATGGTTTTTCAGCTCCTTTCTTATTCTGCTATGCTTTCGCACAGCAAAAAAACAGCGGAAGGTCATTGACCCTCCGCTGCCGCAAACGCTTCATTCAGGCAGGTGATGAAAGAGAATGACCATTTTTTCCACAGCAAAGCATGCACATGCCGCACATGTGCATCATGGTCATCATCATGCTGTTGTTGCAGAGCAGCTTCGTCATGGCGCATTCCCTTTCTCGCCGCAGGTGCGGCGGTTTTCGTTGACGGGTGCATGTTAGCACCATCCGTGCCGTTTGTCAAGGCGTATTTTTCATATTTTTTCATCTTGATGCAAATATTTTCACGCAGCCCGCCGGGAATAATCTTGCAAAAAAGACCGGTTTTTTCGATTTTCACCCGTCTGACAAGGGTTTTCTCTTGTCACAGGTTCACAAAATTTTTACAGATTCTTTCTTGCCGGAATGCGGGATTTATGGTATGATAAATACTAATGGTAGAGATTGCGTATCTGCCCGTCAGCCCGGACAGGTACGCTATCGTTTTGATGAACGGAATGGATGAAGGAGGAATCGTTTGTTGTCTCGCAAGAAACCTGATCTGTTGACCCAGCAGGCCCGCCTGCGCCGGAGGCACCGGGAAAAGGGCCAGGTCCTGGCCATTTTCCGCAAGCCCATGTGGGAATCCCTGACCTCGGTGCTGCCCATCACGGCCATCGTCCTGCTGCTGTGCTTCACCGTAACCCCGGTGTCCAACAACGCCATGATGGCCTTCCTGGTGGGAAGCCTTCTGCTGATCGTGGGCATGGGGCTGTTTTCCCTGGGCTCCGAGATGTCCATGATCCCCCTGGGCGAGGCCGTGGGTAAGGAAATCACCCGCTCCAAGAAGGTGTGGATCATCGTGGCCATCAGCTTCCTGATCGGCGTGATCATCACCGTGGCGGAACCGGACCTGCAGGTTCTGGCCAGCCAGGTCCCCGCCATTGAAAACAATGTCATCATCTGGTCCGTGGCCCTGGGCGTGGGCGTGTTCCTGGTCATCGCTCTGCTGCGTATCCTGCTGGGCATTCCCCTGTCCTATCTGCTCATCGGGTTTTACGCGGTGGTGTTCACCCTGGCCATGTTCGTGTCCCCGGACTTCTGGTCCATCGCCTTCGACTCCGGCGGCGTTACCACCGGCCCCATGACCGTGCCCTTTATCATGGCCCTGGGCGTGGGCGTCAGCGCCGTCCGCAACGACAAGCACGCCGGAGGCGACAGCTTCGGCCTGGTGGCCCTGTGCTCCATCGGCCCCATCCTGACGGTGCTGCTGCTGGGCCTTTTATACAAGCCCGACGGCAGCAGCTACACCCCGGTGACCGTGCCCGACGCCCAGGACACCGTGGAGATGTTCCGCTCCTATACCCACGCTCTGCCGGAGTATTTCAAGGAAATTCTGGTGTCCCTGGCCCCCATTGCCGGGTTCTTCCTGATCTTCCAGCTGCTGACCCGCCGCCTGAACCGCCGCCAGGTCATGAGCATGATCGTGGGCTTCCTGTATACTTATCTGGGCCTGGTGCTGTTCCTGACCGGCGTCAACGTGGGCTTCATGCCCGTGGGCAACTTCCTGGGCCAGAGCATCGCCTCCCTGGAGTGCAGCTGGGTGCTGATCCCCATCGCCATGGTCATCGGCTACTTCATCGTGGCGGCGGAGCCCGCCGTCCACATCCTCAACCGCCAGGTGGAGGAGATCACCGCCGGCTCCATCCCCGCCAGCGCCATGAATCTGGCCCTGTCGCTGGGCGTGGCGGTGTCCCTGGCCCTGGCCATGATCCGGGTGCTGACGGGCATCTCCATCATGTGGTTCCTGCTGCCGGGCTATGCCCTGAGCCTGGCTCTGTCCTTTGTGGTGCCGAAAATATTCACCTCCATCGCCTTCGACTCCGGCGGCGTGGCCTCCGGCCCCATGACCGCCACCTTCCTGCTGCCCTTCGCCATGGGCGCCTGCGACGCCCTGGGCGGCAACGTGGTCACCGATGCCTTCGGCGTGGTGGCCATGGTGGCCATGACCCCCCTGGTGACCATCCAGCTGCTGGGCGTCAGCTATAAGCGCCGCATCAAGCGCACCGCCCCCGTGGCCGTGGCCGAAGTGGAAGAGATCATCGAGCTGGCATAGGAGGAAACCCAATGAAACGACTGTATCTTATGATCACCATCACCAACCGGGTGGTTGGCTCCGGCCGGTTTGTGGATTTTTACCGGGCCTTCGGCGCGCCGGTGGTGTTCACGGCCCTGGGCCGGGGCACCGCCAGCGACGATGTGCTGAGCTATCTGGGCCTGGAGGCCACGGAGAAGGCCGTGCTGTTCTCCGTGGTGACGCCCGCCTGCAAGGAGACCCTGGTGAAGGAGCTGGTGTCCACCATGCACCTGACCGCCCCCGGCAGCGGCATCGCCGTCTGCCTGCCCCTGAGCAGCATCGGCGGCAAGTCCGCCATGAACTACCTGACCTCCGGCGACCCCTCCAAGGCCCCGGAAATCGACATTGAGGAGGACCATACCATGAAGGAAGCAGCCTATCAGCTGATCGTTGCCATCGCCAACCAGGGCTACACCGATAAGGTCATGGAGGCGGCCCGGTCCGCCGGCGCCCGTGGCGGCACCATTGTCCATACCCGCAGCACCGGAGCCGAGGACGCCGGGAAGTTCTTCGGCATGTCCATTGCCGAGGAGCGGGAGATGATCTTCATCGTGGCCCCCACCGGTGAGAAAAACGCCATCATGCAGGCCATCATGGCCCAGGCCGGCCCCAGCACCAAGGCCCAGGCCATCACCCTGAGCCTGGCCCTGGAGGACGTGGTGGGCCTGTTCACCACCAACCCGGACCAATAAGCCTTTCGGGGCAGTTCGGCTTATCCAAAAGCCTCGCAGAGTTTGCCGCCCGCAGGCGGCAAAGCAAATTGGATCCGTTTTTTGCGGCGGCGTGTACGTCGCAAAAAACACTTTGCGCGGAGAGAGTGTATCCCGCCGGGACGGCGGGATGCGCGGTTTGGAGCGAAACCTATATTCACAAAAAGGCGCAGCCTTTTTGTGAAGAAATGCCCGCCCCCGGTTTCCCGGGGGCGTTTTTTCTTGTCAAACGGCCCCCGGTCTGCTACAATGGGGAAAAACACACAGGAGGTGAGACCATGGAGGAGCATGCGGTCTATCGGGTGCTGATGGTGGAGGATGACCGGGGCATCGCCCAGGCGGTGCAGACCCAGGGCCAGCTTTGGAATCTGGAGGTGCGCCAGGTGCAGGACCCGCGGCATGTGATGGAGGAGTTCGCCGCCTTTGATCCCCATCTGGTACTGCTGGACATCGGCCTGCCCTGCTTCGACGGCTACCATTGGTGCACGGAGATCCGCCGGGTATCCCGGGTGCCGGTGATCTTTATCTCGTCTGCGGCGGACAATATGAACATCATCATGGCCATGAACCTGGGAGCCGACGACTTCATCGCCAAGCCCTTTGACCAGAGCGTGCTGATGGCCAAAATTCAGGCCCTGCTGCGCCGGACCTACGACTTCGGGGCCTCGGCTCCGGTGCTGGAGCACCGGGGCGCCCTGCTGAACACCGGGGACAACACCCTAACCTATCAGGGCCAGCGGGTCTCCCTGACCAAAAACGAGTACCGCATTCTGCTGTGCCTGATGCAGAGCAAGGGCCGGGTGGTGAGCCGGGAGAAGCTCATGGAGCGCCTGTGGGAAACCGACAGCTTCGTGGACGAGAACACCCTCACCGTGAACATCGGCCGTCTGCGGAAAAAGCTGGACGCCGCCGGTCTGCCGGGGTTCATCACCACCCGGGTGGGCCTGGGCTATATGGTGGGGTGAGGGCCATGCTGACCGGATATCTGCGGCAGCGGCGCAGGACGCTGCTGGCGTTTTTCCTGTTCGGCGGCATCTTCGCCGCCGCCTTCGCCCTGTACCAGCTGCCGCTGCGGGCGGTGGCCTATCCCTTTGTGCTGTGCGCCGCAGCCGGGGCGGTGCTGCTGACCCTGGACTATCGCCGGGTCCTGCGGCAGCACCGGCAGCTGGAGCTGCTGCGGCAGCTGCCGGAGGAGCTGGCCGACGCCCTGCCCCCGGCGGACACGGTGACGGAGGCCGACTATCGCAGCCTTGTGACCCTGCTGGCGGAAAGCCGCCGGGCCATCCGCACCCAGGAGGAGCAGCGCTACGGCGACATGGTGGACTACTATACCATGTGGGCCCACCAGATCAAAACCCCCATCGCCTCCATGCGCCTGACCCTGCAGAACGAGGACTCCGGCCTGGCCCGCTCCCTGTCCGGGGACCTGATGCGGGTGGAGCAATATGTGGAGATGGTGCTGGTGTTCCTGCGGCTGGACAGCAGCACCACCGACTATGTGATCCGCTCCCACAGCCTGGACGATATCGTGCGCCCGGCGGTGCGGAAGTTCGCCGGGGAGTTCATCCGCCGCCGTCTGCGGCTGGACTATCAGCCCCTGGACCGCACCGTGGTCACCGACGCCAAGTGGCTGGGCTTCGTGGTGGAGCAGGTGCTGTCCAACGCCCTGAAATACACCGCAAGCGGCTCCGTGACCATCGCCATGGACGGCGATGACCTGTGCATCCGGGACACCGGCATGGGCATCGCACCGGAGGACCTGCCCCGGATCTTCGACCGGGGGTTCACGGGCCTCAACGGCCGCCGGGACACCCGGGCCAGCGGCATCGGTCTGGGCCAGAAGAAAACGTTGCCGGAGTGAAAATCGCCCCAAATCGCAAACAAAACACGACACCCCGTCAGGGGTGTCGTGTTCTTCTATCTTAACACTTTTCCATATGTAAAACAACTGAAAATTTACATAAAATTAACACTTAAAAATTGTCGAATATTGCCCCTTGCAAGATCAAAACCAGAGGTATATAGTATGAAATGTGATTTTTCGGTAAACAACTTTACAAAACCCATGCGAACTCCGGAAAAAGTCAACTTTTTTCGGGTCTAGTTTTTTTGGGCAAAAATTGCAAAAGCGCCATAAGCTGATGTTAAGGAAGCGTTAACGGCGATTTTGCCGGAAGGGAGGCGGAACCATGACAAGAGAGGACGCAGTGGAGCGGCTGTGCGACGTATACGGCGGCAGCTTCGACATCACCCGCTGTGAGGAGGCGGAGCTTCCCCTGGCGGCGAAGATGGATTTTTATGTCCACAACTCCAAATATGTGCTGTCAAAAAAAGCCAAGCTGTGGGAGGCCAACAGCTTTGAATATGTGTATCTGTTCACCGTTCCGCACCTGACCCGGGAGATCTACGAGCAGTGCGAGCGCCTGGCCTACGAGCAGGGCAGGGCCCGCATCCGGCCCGGCCCCAACCATATGTACACCTATATCTCCGCCATCTTCCTGTGCGACTCCTGCGACCCGGAGGCACGGAAGGCCCTGAAGCGGTGCCGCCGGTACGAGAGCTTCCGGCTGTCCTATTGGGGATGGATGGATTTTCATACCGCTCTGGTGGTGCTCCCGGAGGAATCCGTGGCCACCAACGCCAGCGGACACAGTGCAGCGCAGGTGCTCAAACGGGCCCTGTTTCATAAGCAAAAGAGAAAATTGTTTCGAAAGGAGAGAAGTTTATGAATGCTGCTTTGTTCCTGATCATTGGCGTTGCCGTGCTGATCGTAGGATATATTTTCTACGGCGGTTGGCTGGCCAAGAAGTGGGGCGTGGATAACTCCCGCGTCACCCCTGCCCACGAGCTGGAAGACGGCAAGGACTATTGTCCCGCCAAGGCTCCCGTTCTGATGGGCCATCACTTTTCCTCTATCGCCGGCGCAGGCCCCATCAACGGCCCCATCCAGGCCGCTGTGTTCGGCTGGGTCCCCGTTATGCTGTGGGTCCTGATCGGCGGCATCTTCTTCGGCGGCGTCCACGATTTCGGCGCCCTGTTCGCCTCCATTCGCCATAAGGGCGAGTCCATCGGCGAGGTCATCGGCGACGCCATCGGCGCCCGGGCCAAGAAGCTGTTCATCATCTTCGCGTATCTGACCCTGATCCTGGTGGTGGCTGCATTTGCCTCCATCGTGGCCAACACCTTCAAGGCCACCTATGTGGACGGCGTGCTGGATAAGGCCGCTTCCGCCGCCAACGCCTCCACCGCCATCATCTCCATCATGTTCATCCTGATGGCCATCGTCTTCGGCTTCTTTGTCTATCGCCGGAATGCTCCTCTGGGCATCTCCACCGTCATCGGCGTCATCGGCATTGCCGTGTGTATGTACATCGGCCTCCAGTGGCACCCCATCTATCTCAGCGGCAACACTTGGATGATCATCGTTGGCCTGTATATCGCCATCGCATCCGTCACCCCCGTGTGGATCCTGCTGCAGCCCCGTGACTATCTGAGCTCCTTCCTGCTGTATGCCATGATGATCCTGGCCGTGGTGGGCATCATCGGCTGCCACCCCACCGTGGATATGCCCGCCTTCACCGGCTTCAAGGATACGCTGGCTCCCTCCGGCACCTCCCTGGGCTACATGTTCCCTGCCCTGTTCGTGACCATCGCCTGCGGCGCCGTGTCCGGCTTCCACTCCCTGGTGGGCTCCGGCACCACCGCCAAGCAGCTGGATCAGGAAAAGGACGCCAAGCCCATCGCTTACGGCGGTATGCTGATCGAGTGCGCTCTGGCCCTGATCTCCGTCTGCGCCGTTGGTTACATCTGGGCGCAGTACGCCGACGGCACCACCGTGACCCCCACCGTGGTGTTCGCCACCGGCCTGGCCTCCATGTTCTCCAAGGTGTTCGGCGCCGGCTGCTACAACGTGGTGTATTCCATGCTGATCCTGGCCGTGTCCGCTTTCTGCCTGACCTCCGTGGATACCGCTACCCGTCTGGCCCGCTATATGTTCCAGGAGTTCTTCACCGCCCCCGGTGAGAGCCGCGAGAATATGGCCGGCTGGAAGAAGGTCGTGACCAACCCCTATGTGGCCACTGCCATCACCGTGGTGGCCGGCGTGGCCCTGGGCATGACCGGTTATGCCAAGATCTGGGCTCTGTTCGGCGCTGCCAACCAGCTGCTGGCCGCCCTGGGTCTGCTGGCTGTGTGCTGCTGGCTGGGCAAGATCGGCCGCAACAACAAGATGTTCTACTTCCCCATGTTCTTCATGCTGATTGTGACCCTGACCTCCCTGGTGTTCACCATCAAGGCCCAGTTTGCCGGTATCGCTGCCGGCGGCGAGGGTGTTGCCTGGTTCTACATCCGCGCGATCATCGCCATCCTGCTGGTGGTTCTGGCCATCGTGCTGGTGGTGGAGGGCATCCAGGCCCTGTCCCGCAACAAGAAGGCTGCCGCCGCCAAGTAACGGCTGCGTGATACCTTCCGCTGCATAAAGCAATATAACAAATCCCGCCCCCGGCAATCGCCGGGGGCGGGATGCTTTTGCGTTCCGCCGATCTCCTTGCCGTGTCATTGCCAGGAGCGAAGCGACGCGGCAATCCGTTCCTCGCGCAGCGGCCCGCTGAGGGCAGCGGGCCCTACGGACGGCTTCCGGGAATCCTCCCATTTCCGGCAATCTCCCGGTACACCTGGCGCCCCACGCCCCCCTGAACGCCGAAACAGCCGTCTGACCGACGGCTGCTTCAACACGATTCACTTTCATATCCGCTTCCGATACACCAGGCTGTCCTCTTTTCCGAAGGCCCGGGCGGCATGCGCCACGGTGATGGCCGCCTCCCGGGAATAGGGGAAGAACAGCAGCACCGGGGTCCTGAAGGTCAGCACGATGACCTTGGGGGTCACCACGCACACGTCCCAGTCCGCCCAGTCGAAATGGGTGGGCTTTCCCTTTTCGTTCTCCTCCCGGATGCCGCCGGCGTCGAAGTTTACGGTGCCGTCGGGGCCGTTCTGCTGCCGGAACTGCTGCCAGCTGCGGCGATAGCTCCGCCTCATCGTACCCCGCAGCACCAGCTCCATCACGCCGCAGCCCGCGCACACCCCGGTCATGGCCCAGGACATGCCGCCCAGCTCCAACAGGGCCGTCATGGCCCCCAGCACCGCCGCCAGGATCAGAAAGGCGATCCCCCGCCGCAGCAGTCCCCGGGCATACCAGGTGAAGCTGCGGCACCGGGCGTCATGCTTTTTTAGCCGGCGCCGCCGGGCCGCGATGCCCTGGGCCAGGTCAAACAGCCGCTCCGTGTCCGTCAGGTGATAGTGCAGCTGGAAGAAGGTCTCCCCTGTCATGCCCGCTCAGCCGCCAGGGCCTCCTCCAGGGCGTGGGCCATCTGGTCGGGGCAGGAGGTGGGCTTGGGGCCGCAGTGGATGCCCTTCATCCGCTCAATGGCGTCCTGGGCGTTCATGCCCACCACCAGGCGGCTGATGCCCTGCAAATTGCCGTTGCAGCCGCCCTCCACGCTGACGCTCTTGATCACGCCGTTCTCCAGCTCCACGGTCATCTTCCGGGAACAGACGCCCCGGGGGGTATAAGTATAGGTCATATCGCTCAAACTCCTTTTGTGTAATCAGGAGTCCATTATACCCCAGACCGGTGGATTTGGCAAGACCTACGCCCGCTGCTGCTTCCGCTGCAATTGCAATCGGTCGGCGATCATGGCGATAAACTCGGAGTTGGTGGGCTTGCCCTTGGCGGAATTCACCGTATACCCGAAGTATTTCTGCAGCGTCTCGATGTCTCCCCGGTCCCAGGCCACCTCGATGGCGTGGCGGATGGCCCGCTCCACCCGGGACGGCGTGGTGCAGAAGCGCTTGGCTACCTCGGGATACAGTACCTTTGTCACGGCGTTGATCACATCCATGTCATTCACCGCGATCATGATGGCCTCCCGTAGGTACTGGTATCCCTTGATGTGTGCCGGGACGCCGATCTCGTGAATGATGGCGGTCACCATCCCCTCCAGAGCCGGGGCAAAGGGAGCCTCCTCCTGCTCCGGTGCGGCGGCCTGCCGCATCAGCTCCAACAGGGACTCCTCGTTCACCGGCTTGGGCAGGAAGAAATACACACCCATTTCCATGGCCTGGGCCACGGTCCGGCGGCTGCAGAAGGAGGACACCACGATGGTCCGGGGCGCGCCCTGGCCCAGCTGGTTCAGCTGCCGCAGCAGCCCGAACCCGTCCAGGCCCGGCAGCACCACGTCCGTCACCAGCAGCTGCGGCCGCAGCCGCCGCACCAGGTCCAGGGCCTGGTCCCCATTTTCCGTGCTGCCTGCCACATGGAACTCGCCGGTGCCCTCCATCCGTTGTCGCAGCATGGTCCGAAACTCCTCATTGGCGTCTGCCAATACCACTGTTACCTTGTTTTCCATTTTGTTCCAACCCTTTTCCACACAATTTACACAGCCAAGGCTGTCGGTTTCACGGCAAACCAACATTTGTCGCTTGACCTGCATATAATTTACCAGGATTGGACAGGTTTTTCAAGGGGTAATTGTCGAATACTCATAATTTCTTTTCGACAAAACCATGTTAATTTGTTGTAAGTGACATATATTGTGGTTCTTAACAGGTCTTTAGCCAGCATCTTGTTATCCGCCGCGAACGAAATTTGCCCGATAGGACTCGTTGATTTCCCGCAGCTCCCGCTTTCCCTCGATATACGGGCGGTACATCTCCTCCACCCGGCCGCCGCCGAGATTTCCGCACCCGCTGCACCCATCGCAGCCGCCGTCGCACAGAGCCCGCCGGACGATCTCCTCCCGCTGGGCCCGGGTGGTGTCCTTGATGAGCACCGATTTCATATGCCGCACCTCCCTTCCTGGTCAGTATACCCCCGCCCCGGCGCTATATGCCCAAATTTTTTGTTCCGGACGCCAAATTTCGCCTTGACATTTTGGCTAAAATCCTGTATGATACTCCATGTTGTAAAGCATCATAACTTTACATAGGAGGGACCATCGTGAAGAACCAGACCTATCGCATGACGATGTTGTTCGATTTTTACGGCGAGGTCCTGACCCCGCGGCAGAAGGAATTCTTCGACCTGTACTATAACGAGGACCTGTCCCTGGCCGAGATCGCGGAGAATTACGGCATCTCCCGCCAGGGCGTCCGGGACGTGATCGTCCGGGCCGAGGCCATCATGACCGACCTGGAAGACAAAACCGGCCTCATGAAGCGCTTTATGCTGATGCAGCAGCAGGTGCAGGCCATTCTCGACGCCGCCGAGAAGATCCAGACCGTCAACTACCGGCAGTATGACAACCCGGAGCTGGCCCGTCTGGCCAACGAGATCACGCGCAGCGCCCAGGCGCTGAAGGAGTAACACCTATGGCATTTGAAGGACTTTCCGAAAAATTAAGCGCCACATTCAAACGCCTGCGGGGCAAGGGCCGCCTGACGGAGGCCGACGTCCGGGAGGGCATGCGGGAGGTCCGCCTGGCCCTGCTGGAGGCCGACGTCAGCTATAAGGTGGTCAAGGACTTTGTGGCCCAGGTCACCGAGCGCTGCATCGGCGCAGACGTGCTGGACAGCCTCACCCCCGCCCAGCAGATCGTCAAGATCGTCAACGAGGAGCTGGTGCAGCTGATGGGCGGCACCAACGCCAAGCTGACCTTTGCCTCCAAGGGCCCCACCGTTGTGATGATGGTGGGTCTCCAGGGCGCCGGTAAAACCACCAACGGCGCCAAGCTGGCGGGCCTGATGCGCCGCCAGTTCGGCAAGCGTCCCCTGCTGGTGGCCTGCGACGTATACCGTCCCGCCGCCATCACCCAGCTGCAAGTGGTGGGCAAGCAGCTGGACATCCCCGTTTTCGAGATGGGACAGGCCAACCCCGTGCACATTGCCCAGGAGGCCATCAAATACGCCCGGGACCACGGACACGACATGGTGTTCCTGGACACCGCCGGCCGTCTGCATGTGGACGAGGCCCTGATGAACGAGCTGAAGAACATCAAGGTCAAGGTCCATCCCAACGAAATTCTCCTGGTGGTGGACGCCATGACCGGCCAGGATGCCGTCAACGCCGCCACCGCCTTTGACCAGGCCCTGGGCATCGACGGCGTCATGCTCACCAAACTGGACGGCGATGCCCGAGGCGGCGCGGCCCTGTCCATCCGGGCCGCCACCGGCAAGCCCATCAAGTTCGTGGGCACCGGCGAAAAGCTGGACATGATCGAGCTGTTCCACCCGGACCGCATGGCCTCCCGTATTCTGGGCATGGGCGACATGCTCACCTTCATCGAAAAGGCCGAGCAGCAGTATGACGAGGAGCAGGCCCGCAAGCTGGAGGAAAAGCTCAAGAAAAACCGTCTGACCCTGACGGACTACATGGAGCAGATGGACCAGCTGCAAAAAATGGGCAACCTGGGCCAGCTGGCCGGGATGCTGCCCGGTGACATGGGCAAGCAGCTGGACGCCGCTAACCTGGACGAAAAGCAGCTGGGCCGCACCCGGGCCATCATCCAGTCCATGACCCCTCTGGAGCGGGAAAACCCCTCCATCCTCAACGCCAGCCGCAAAAAGCGCATTGCCGCCGGCTGCGGCTTGCAGGTGTCGGATGTGAACCGGCTGCTGAAGTCCTTCGAGATGCTCCAGCAGCTCACCAAGTCCATTTCCAAGGGCCGCTTCGGCGGCTTCGGGGGCCCCGGCGGCATGCCTACCCTGGGCAAGGCCAAAAAGGGCAAGCTCCAGGGCTTCGGCCGGAAAAAACGCTTGAAATAAGTGCACAGGCATTTATATAATCTGAAATTACATTACAATTTGGAGGAAAAACATCATGGTTAAGATTCGTCTGAGAAGAATGGGCGCCAAGAAGGCTCCTTACTATCGCGTGGTCGTGGCGGATTCCCGCTATCCCCGCGACGGCCGCTTCATCGAGGAGATCGGCACTTATAACCCCTGCGTCTCCCCTGCCGAGATCAAGATCGACGCTGACCGCGCCCGTGAGTGGATCAAGACCGGCGCTCAGCCCACCGACACCGTTCGCGCCCTGCTGAAGAAGGTCGACGTTCTGTAAGGCAGGGGCACCATGAAGGAACTGCTGCTCTACATCGCCAGGAGCCTTGTGGACCACCCGGACCAGGTCACGGTGACGGAGGTGGAAAACGGCGACGAGCTGACGCTGGAGCTGCGCGTGGCCCCCGAGGATATGGGTAAGGTCATCGGCCGCCAGGGCCGCATCGCCAAGGAGATCCGCACGGTCGTGCGCTCCTATGCCCAGCGCACAGGCGTCAAGGCATCCGTGGATATTGTGGACTGATCGTCCGATATCCCTGCAATGGCTGAAAAAAGAGACAGACACTTTCGTGTCTGTCTCTTTTTTACGCATTTTCCTCCAGGTTGCGGAATACCGGCCGCAGCAGCAGGGCCGTCACATAGCTGAGGCTGCTGTATCCGATCAGCACCCACACGATGCTCAGGTAGAACCCCACCTCCGGGATGAACACGCTTACCCCCACCGGGACCGCCCAAACGGCCCAGATCAGCAGCATCCGGGGCAGGTGCCCCACCGCCACCAGCATGGCGTTTTTCAGGTGGTTGCGCCAGGTGTTTTCATACCGGGCCATCAGCGGGAAGGCGAAGGTCATCACCATGGCCGCCAGCTGCAAGGCGAACACCGCCAGCAGCTCCCAGAAAAACGAGTCGTTCAGCCGGGCCATATACAGGTCGAAGCCGCACAGGGCCGCCACCGCCAGCAAAATCAGCCACACCGGCGTGGCTTTTTTCCAGTTTTCGCCCCAGGCCCAGAAGAATTGCCGGGCAACGTGGCCGTCCTCCCCGGCGATGAGCTTTCCCAGCACCTGGTACAGGGCGGCGCAGGAGGCCCCCATGGTCACCACCGGCAGCGAGCACACCAGCCACAGCACATTCAGAACGATCAGGCTCCAAACCCGCTCCATGCCCCGGGCAAAGGCCCCGTTGGGGTCAAAAAACGACTTCAGCACCGCTTACTCCCCCTTCAGCAGGTCCCGGAACCGGTGGGCTGTCTCCCGTCCCGCCAGCACCCGGGAGGCTCCGGCGGCCAGGGCCTCCATCTCGAACTCACCGGCCATAACCTCCACCGGCGCGATAAATCCTACCTTTTGGGTCAGGTAATCCGTCACATACCGGGAGTGAGCAATGCCGCCGGTGAGGATGATGCGGTCAATGCGGCCGTCTGCGGCGGCGGCCAGGGCCCCGATGGACTTGGCCGCGGTATACAGCATGGCGTCGTACACCATCCGGGCCTTCTCGTCCCCGGCGGCGATACGGCGCTCCACCTCCATGGCGTCGCTGGTGCCCAGGTGGGCCAGCAGGCCGCTTTTGCCCCGCACCAGCTTCATCATCTGCCCCCGGTCATACTTGCCGGAGTAGCACAGCTTCACCAGCTGCTCGGCGGCAATACCGCCGCTGCGCTCCGGGGCGAACAGCAGTTCGTCATCCCGGACGTTGTCCACCATTTTCCCGCCGATGAACAGCCGCACCGACGCACCGCCGCCCAGGTGCAGCACGATCAGGCGGCACTGGTCAAAGGGCTTGTGCAGCACCGTCTCCGCGCAGCGGATGGCCATGGCCCGGGTGTTCAGGGCGTGGCCCATCATCCGCCGGGGCAGCTCGGGAATGCCGGTGATCCGGGCCATAGGCGGCATCTCGTCCACCGCCACGGGGTCGTATACATAGGCCGGGATGTGCAGCGGCTCCGCCAGGTCCCGGGCCATGACGCAGCCCAGGTTGGAGGCGTGTGCCCCCTGGGTGATGGCGGAGAGATAGTCGATCATGTCCTGGTCCACGGCGAAGGCCCCGCTGGGGCAGGCCGGCAGCATGCCGCCCCGGGCGCACACCGCGTCCAGCCGGGTCAGGTCGAAGCCCGCCAGCGCCTGCTCCACGCACCGCAGGCGGAAGGGGGCCTGGTCCATGATGGCTCCAAAGGGGGCCAGCTCCTCCCCGCTGTGGCGGATGGTTTTCTGCAAAAGGGCCTTCTCCCCCTGAAACACGGCGATTTTGGTGGAGGTAGACCCTGGGTTGACCACAAGGATGCAATATTCCATACCCTTATGCCTCCTTCCGGTCCGGAAATGTTACCCCATTGCACCGCAGCAGCATCCGGAAGGGGTAGTCCCGGTCCAGATAGTTCCGGCAGTACCATTCATAGGTGGCCTGGGGCAGGTGCACCAGCTCCGGCGCTTCGCAGCGGAAGGTCTCAAAGGTATGTTGGTCTCCGGACAGCAGCGCCGCCAGCAGCTCCAGCCGCCCCTCCTGCCGCAGCCGCTCCATGCACGCGTCCATCACGGCGGCACAGGCCCGCTCCTCATCGTCGGCCCAAAGCTCCTTGTTGCCCAGCCAGAACAGAAATTCCTCCGGGTCCAGGTCCATTTTCGTGGTGATCTGGGACAGCTTGTAAAACCCCGCCCAGTCCCGGTCCCGCAGCACCTGGGTCAGATACTGCACCAGACCGTCGTCCAGGGCCACGCAGTCCAGCAGCACCTGGAAGGCGTGCTTTCCGGCGTCCGGGTCCGGCTGCTGTTCCGGTTCCTCCGGGGCTGCATCCCCTTCCCCTGCCAGCTGGGTCAGGGACTCCGGGTCGAAGCTGTCGAACACCTCCTGGGGGATCTCCGTGCCGTCCTGGGCGGCGCACATCCGCACCAGGGTGGGAATGTCACCGGCCTTCTGCATCAGCTCCAGGCTGCGGCGCATGGGGTCCGTCTCCGTCAGGGTCACGCCCTCCGGGGCGGCGCGTTTTCCGTCCATGATCTCGCCGATATATTGCATGCAATAATCCATCAAGGTCATAAAAAAGCTCCTCACTTTGCAGATATCTACCCCAGACTATACCATATCCGGGACGCTTTTGCAAGGCACAGGATCGCCCCGGCTTGTCCCGGCCCTGTCCCGGGATAAATCACCCCTGTCCCGGGACAGAAACTGTCCAAAAAGGGCAGCGCCCTTTTTGGGC
>ENA-UPXC01001985-UPXC01001985.1-human-gut-metagenome-genome-assembly--contig:-NODE-1985-length-25850-cov-4.736430_pt1 | contig 25850 bp, 20 predicted proteins | sample MGYA00250047_ERZ773371 | MGnify/ENA primary metagenome ERZ773371 (study PRJEB29103, sample SAMN06111975) | human gut metagenome | biome: human gut; feature: ankylosing spondylitis patient; material... | reverse complement strand
GTGGGCGTAGGATATCTGAGAGGAGCTGTCCTTAGTACGAGAGGACCGGGATGGACTGACCTCTGGTGTACCGGTTGGCGATCAACGCCACGGCCGGGTAGCCATGTCGGGACGGGATAAACGCTGAAGGCATCTAAGCGTGAAGCCCCCCTCAAGATGAGATATCCCATCGTAAGAGTAAGACCCCTTGAAGACGACGAGGTTGATAGGGCAGGGGTGGAAGTGCTGTAAAGCATGGAGCTGACTGCTACTAATCGGTCGAGGGCTTGACCAAAAGGTCAGGGTAGGAAATGGTAATAGGTTTGAGATGAAAAGTTTGTGTGCAGTTTTGAAGGTACAGTGAAATAGAAAGTATGAGAGAAGGAATCCGAGTGATCGGATTCTTTTTTTATGCAGAAAATAAAATGCACTAGAATCATACTTTGGTATGATTTAAATTTACAATAAAAAGAGTAAAATGATAGTAGTTATTAAGAATATAGAGTTTTTTGGCAAAACCTAGCGGGTAGCCCTAGTGGAAGTCAGAACAAAATTGCTAGATACAACAGTAAAAGCAAAAGGAGAACACAATATGGAAAATGAGATGCTTGATCAGATGCATAAGAAGCTAGTGTGGAAGATAACTATTCAATTTATTTGGATTTTATGTATTATTGCAATGATGGTCTGCATTATTTATGAGGGAATTGTGCAGGTGCATAGGAGCCATGTGTGGGCATTGGGAGGCATGGCTCTTATTTTGCTTATAACATATTTTATATGGAATTTACATACATTATGGGAACTTTTTGAAAACAAAACGAAGGTGGAAAATGAGCTAGAGCGCAGTTCAACATTGATACATTGTGTTACAGAATTGTCGGCTAATCAAGATGTTGATGAAGCAATTAATCATCTGCTAGAAATAATTAATCAATATTTTAAAAGTGATCGTACGTACATTTTTGAAATTGATGAAGAACGGCAGATTGTACATAATAGTTACGAATATGCAGCAAAAGGTGTTTCAAAGGAGATTGAAAATCTTAATCAAGTTCCTATCCAAATTATTGCATCATGGATAAAAAAATTTGAAAGAGAGGGAAGCTTTTATATTTCGAACTTAGATTTAGAGAAAGATAGAGAGGATGAACGGGCATATGAGTGCTTAAAGGCACAGAATGTAAATAGCCTACTTGCTGTACCGCTTATAAGAAATCGAGAAATTATCGGATTTATTGGTGTTGATAACCCAAGAAAAAATTATCGGGATTTTCCGTTTCTTTCCTCAATTCAGTTTTTCATTATGAACCGCTTGGACACAAAGGCGCAGCAGGAGAAGCTGCAGTACCTATCCTATAGAGATGCACTTACAAATCTGTATAATCGCAACCGCTATATGAATGTGCTGGAGAACTATAGCCAGAATAAGGGACAGTTAATTAGGAATGTTGGGGTTATATATATGGATCTCAATGAATTGAAAAAAGTCAATGATGAGCAGGGACATGAAGCTGGAGACTCTTATATTCGAAGAGCTGCGCAGCAAATTGTTGCAGTCTTTCCAGAGCATACATATCGCATTGGCGGAGATGAGTTTGTAGTTCTTTATCCGGAAATAAAACAGGCAGAATTTGAATATTTTGTTTCGCAGTTGCAGAAAAATGCAAAGGAACATCATGTTAATATTTCTTATGGTGTAGTATGGAAAGAAATTTGCGAGAACCTAGAAGATCTGCTTACAGAAGCAGATAAGAAAATGTACGAAGATAAGAAACTTTATTATTCGAATACAAAGCATAACCGTAGAGGGCAGATTGAAAGAAATTCGCCACTTTTTACAGCAGAGAAAAAGGTAATGCAAGATTGAATTTTATACCCGTTGTGCATAAGAGCACAGCGGGTAGACTGTTTATTAGTGATCGGTATTGTCAAAAATACGAAGAAGCTTGGAACGCTGGTTGTCCTGTTTAAAGGAACGAAGCGTTTCTTTTAATGTTGTGTTGCGAAGGGTGTATGTATTATGCAAGAAACAGACCAATGTAATCATCCAAAGAGCAGGCCATAGCAGCGGGCATTTACCAAGTTTCGGAAAGCGCACATGCATCTGAAGATGACCCTCCTTGAAATATGTAAGAAAATTTATTTTTTCATAGGAACCACTGCCAACAAGTGTTGAACCATTGTTGTGGGTTACATCTCCATCCTCTAGCAGTTGTGTGATAAAAGCCTCACAGTCATTTTTGTTATAATGAATTTTTGAATCAATCGTTTCTGGCAGGCCGAGATAGATGCGGCATGTTTCCAAAATGATTTCATATAGGTGTAAGATTTTTGATTCTTCGCACCATGTATGGATTTTTACAAAGTCAACATCTGTGTAATTGTGCTCTAAATAAAATGAGAAATCACACAGTAGTCGAATGCCGAAACCACTGTATAAATAATGTTTGAGCATATGGTGGATCATATAAAAGGTGTATTCAGTAGGAGGAAGAACCGGATAGCTTCGATCATTCACTTTTTGTATAATGGGAGTAAAAGCGCCGAACGCAAAAACAGCATCAACAATTTTGTTGGCAGGGGCATATTGATATAGTCCAACAATTCGGTAGTGAAGTTCTAAGATCATAGTGCGCCCTGTTTGGGGAACTTTATAGAGATAGCCTTGATGATGGTCACTTATTTCATCATCCTTTGTGTAGCCATTTGCAAGCAAAAGAGCACTAGCACGATTAAACATTTCTTTGTCATTGATATAAATATCAACATCTCCTAGTTTTCTATATTCAGGAACTGGATAAAAGGCAGCAAGACTAATTCCCTTTAGGAGAATATAAGATATATTATTTGCGTCAAAGAGATCAGCAATTCGCCGTGTGAACTGTTCGATCTGGTAATAGTTTAGCATCATTAGTTTTGTTTGATGTTTTAGGCTATTAAGAATAGTGGGATTCTTTATATAGGAAAGAAGAAACGGGAGTGTGGATTGCACCTTTGTAAGCTCTGTAAGTGGTTGTTCATTCTCTGGTTGAATTGTTATAAAATCGGTAGGATTTTGAACACAGGTATTATAAATAATTTGAAGGTAGAGCTGATCAATATGGTTCATAGCAAACTCCTAATTTAAAATTAAAATTTCAATGGTAAAACAATGCTATTAGTATAACATAAAACAAAAAAAGCGTGAATAGGGAAATTGAGAAAATTGCAACAGGTAACAAAAAAATCATAAAAGAATAATTGCGTTAAGAAAGAAAAGGTAATATACTAGACGAAGGCATAAAAGCTTGAAGGTACGACAGGAGAGGAGTTAAAGGATGCTTGAAAGAAAGCGAAATTTGACCAACAATGCAATAGATTTTGTTATAACATGGGTAAATGGAAATGACCCTGAGTGGAGAAAAGAAAAAAGCCTATATAGTGGAGATGCGATATCTAATTCTTTTGAATTGGATATTAGAGAAGAGCGCTATAGAGACTGGGATAATTTGCAATATTGGTTTCGTGGGGTAGAAAAATTTGCACCATGGGTACGAAAAATTCATTTTGTTACTTGGGGGCATCTGCCGAAGTGGTTAAATTTGGATAACCCAAAGCTTCACATAGTGAATCATAAGGATTATATTCCAAAAACATTTCTTCCAACATTTAATTCTCATACGATAGAATTGAATTTCCATCGTATTTCTGGTCTTTCAGAGCATTTTGTATATTTTAATGATGATATATTTTTATTACAAAAGGTAGAACCAGGGGAGTTCTTTAAAGGTGGAAAACCAGTGGATATGTTAGCGCTCCAGCCAGACGTTGCAAATGCAGATGATCAGGTTATGCCTTATATTTATTTAAATAATGCAATGGTGCTTGCAAAATATTTTGACAAGAGAGAAAATATGAAAAAACAGCCAGAGGCATATTTTCATATTGGATATCCATTACAGTATTTTATCTATAATATTTTGGAGACTGCATTTCCAAGATTTACAGGTTTTTATACTGTGCATGGTCCATCACCGCTAAAAAAGAAAACATATGAAACACTTTGGAAGATGGAGCCAGAGCTTTTAAATGAAGTGTGCAGCCATAAATTTCGTGAGAAAAGTGATATCAGTCAGTATGTTCTTAGGGAATATCAAAAGTTAAGTGGAGATTTTATTCCTAGAAATATACAGAAGCTAAATGGTTATTATGAAATTTCAAATGAAAATGAAACACTGCTACAGGCAATCAAAGGTCAGAAAAAGAAAATTTTGTGTTTGAATGATGCAAATTGCAACGTTGATTTTGAAAAAATTGAGGGGGAAATAAGGAAATCATTTGACCAAATCCTTCCAGAAAAGTCTTCATTTGAGATATAATGCAACTTCAAAAAATGATAAATAGGAATAAATGATAAATAGGAATAGATGAGGAAAGCAAATGAAACAAAAAGGAAACTTTGTTCTTCGAAAATTATTGGATGAATATGTACTGGTTCCTTGCAAGGAGACTGCCGAGCAAATGAATCAGGTGATTACATTAAGTGAGATTGCTGCTTATATTTATAAGCATATTCCAGATGTAGATACAGCAGATCAGCTAGCAGATTTGGTCAGCAGGGAGTACAATGAGCCAAAGGAGAATGTAGTAGAGGATGTAAATATGGTAATAGAAAAATTTGAGCAGATGGGGCTATTGGAAAAATAATGGAAGGAGAGATCTATGATCGCTTTTTTAATAGGCGGTGAGGGCCGCTTTATGGATGCCATGATTAATAAGCTAAATAAAGACGGACATAGGGTTTATCTGTTGACTGGAAGCAAGAATAGTCAGACATCCTATCAAAAGGTATTTGAAAAATACAATTTTGAATACGATAGCGATAGTATCCGGGAGATTCTAGTAAGTGCAAACCCGGATGTTGTTATTTTTATGGGGGCTTATGATTCGCGGTATGACTGGGAGAATGCAAGAAAAACTTCAGTGCAGTTCACAGCTGATCTGACAAATGTAATTTCTGCATATTCATCAGTAAAAAAGGGGCGTTTCCTTTATCTTTCTTCACAGGAGGTCTTTGGTAGATCTTATGTCAAGGATATCAAAGAGGATGAGCCAGTTTCTGCGACGAGCTTTCGGGCGCTTGCTTTGGCTCAAGGTGAGGAAATTTGTAAAAGCTATTACAATACACGAGGAATGCAGTCAATTGTTGTTCGAATGGATCATCTGTATGGGACACCAAAGAGAGGAAAAATGGAGAATAATCCGTGCTTTCAGATGACATTAGAGATGCTAAGAGACAATAAAGTGTCGGCCAATAGCAGAAATTTGTTTTCGATGATTCACCAAAATGATGCAGTTCAGTTTTTGTATCAGCTTGCAACAGCAGAAAAACTGGAGCATTCAATCTACCATATTTCATCGGGCAGTGTGATCAGCCAGATGCAATTGGCACATATGGTCAGTAACGCAGCCGGCAGAGGCATAGAAGTGGTTGACGATACGGTAGGAAGCGGATATCGTATGGTGCTAAGTGGTGAGCGGTTTGAAAAGGAGTTTGGCCGTAAGATATTTGTCTCCTATGAAGAAGGTGTAAAAAAGACTGTGCAATATATGAAAAAGCACAGTAGCTCATTTCTAAATCCGCAGGATAGCGGGGCAGGTTTGGGAAATCATCTGTGGAGAAGTATCTGTCAAATTTTCTGGTTGCTTGTGCCGTATCTGGAGAATTTGGTCTGTTTTATTCCATTCTTTATGTTGAATAATAGAGCAGTTTCCAGCCAGTATTTTAGTAAACTGGATTTTTATTTGCTTTATGTGTTATTATTTGCAATTGTATATGGACAACAGCAGGCGATTTTTTCGGCACTTTTAGCAACAGCCGGTTATTGCTTTAGACAGATGTATGATAAGACTGGATTTGAGGTATTGCTTGATTATAATACGTATGTTTGGATGGCTCAGCTATTTATTGTCGGTATGGTAGTTGGATATATGAAGGATCAGATCAAAAATATCCGAAATCAGGATGAGGATCAGATCCAATACTTGAATGGACAGCTCGGCGATATGTCAGATATCAACGATAGCAACGTTCGAATGAAGCATACGTTTGAGCGCCAGATCGTTAATCAGAAGGATAGTCTTGGAAAGATTTATGAGATTACCTCTCAGCTGGATCAAAGAGGACCAGAGGAGGTGCTTTTCTATGCGGCTCAAGTGCTTTCGAAGCTGATGGAGACCGATGATGCAGCAATTTATACAGTGGCCAACAAAGATTATGCTCGTCTGTTTTCCTTCACATCTCAGACGGCAAAAAAGCTTGGAAAATCAATTCGCTATTCAGATATGAAGGACATGTACGATGAGCTGCTTGCACACAGAGTTTATATTAACAAAACAATGGATAGTAATTATCCGTTAATGGCCTGCGCAGTCTATTCAGAAGATCAGATGCAGACCATTTTGATGCTCTGGGGTCTTCCTTGGGAGCGTATGAATTTAGCAGAGACCAATCGTTTGACAGTGGTTGGATATCTGATTCAAAATGCAGTTGTAAGAGCAAGTCGCTATCTGGATGCACTCCGCGAAAGACGTTATGTAGAAGATAGCGATATATTAGGAAATGAGGCATTCAAGCAATTGGTAAATGCATTTTTTGATGCAAAGCGCAATGGTCTTACTGAGTGTTGCCTATTAAAAATTCAGCATACAGCTGAAAATTTTAAGGAGACAGCTCAAAGATTGGAAAAGAAGTTGCGCCAGACAGATTATTTTGGTGTGCTTTCAGATGATCTCTATGTGCTTCTTCCGAATACAGATGACGAAGATGCAGAGGGCGTAATAGCACGTTTTAAAAAGGAAGGTTTTGAGAGTACAATTGTTCATACGGAGGATGTAGTAGCATGACAAGAGCAGAATGGATGTTTGTGATTGTATGGATCATCAATTTGATTGTATCTGTTCTTTATTATTTGTGGGGAGCTTTGTTCTATGTTCCAGCGAGACAACAGCAAGATAAGGATGAGGCAGAATATCTTCATGATAACAGACGAACCTACTTGATTCGAGTGATCGTTATGGTGCTGTGTCCAATCGTAGGACCTCTTTTCTTTCTAGTCAGTCATCTGATTTATATGACAATATTTAGACAGGAAGTGGATCTTGAGGATGTAATTTTTAGTAAGGAACGAGTCAAGACACATGCAAAGGCAGATGAGGAACGAGAGCGAAATCTGGTTCCTCTTGAGGAGGCACTTGCGGTAAGTGATAAGAAAAATCTTCGAATGCTGATGTTGAATGTAATTCGAGGGGATCTTCAAGATTCACTTGAATCTATTGCGCTTGCATTAAATAGTTCTGATTCCGAGACCTCTCATTATGCCGCGTCAGTGCTTCGAGATGAGTTGAATGACTTTCGTGTAAATGTGCAGAAAATCTATACCGATATGAAAGAGGAGAAGGAAGAACAGACTGATGCAGAGACGATGCTGATTGATTATATGAAGCGAATTTTGTGTCAAAAGGTTTTTACAGAGATAGAGCAAGCAAAGTTTGTTCAAATGATGGTAGATGCAGCAGAATCTCTTTATCAGAAGAATGCGCAGTTGGTAACGCCAGCGAGATATGAGGCTGTTTGTTTGCGATTGATTGAACAAAAACAGTTTGACCAAGCTGATGTTTGGTGTGAGCGCCTTGCAAAACAGTATCCAGAGGAATTATCAGCATACACATGTAGATTGAAATTATATTTTATAAAAGGCGACAAAGAACATTTCTTTGCCGTGATGGATCAGCTAAAGAAGTCCGATACGATTATTGATAATGAGACGTTGGAGCTGATTCGCGTATTTAGCTAAAAGAAAGAAGGTGAAGGCGATGTCTATGACAATACTTACAATCCTGCAGATTGCGCAGGCGCTCAGTGCATATACGTTGGTGACATGTATTTTTCCAGCGATCTTATTGCATAAACGGCTGGCAGCATATAAAATGTCAGAAAGGTTGATTGGATATTTCCTTGCCGGTAATTTTTATATTATTTATCTGGTATTTTTGCTCCAGTTTCTTCATATATCACATCCTATCACATTGCAGATTGGTACGATTGCTCCGTTTTTTCCAATTATTTGGAAGAAAAGAAAAAATTTCCATATTGTCTCAAGAGTCAGTTCTGCCTCTCAGCTTGCAATTCATGTTCTTCGCAGAGAAGTGGGCGTTAAGACATTGATTGTAAAGGGATGGAAAAATTTTAATAATCAACATTCAGATAAAATAAAAAAATGGCTGGTTTGTTATTTGCCAGATTTGATCCTTACGATAGCAATCATAGTAGGTGTGTTTTATGTTTATGGAGTAAATACAGTTACTGTATTTGGATATAAGGCTTCAGATGTTCCGGTTCATAATCTTTGGATTAATGAAATGGACAACAATAATATTTTTGCAAATGGTGTATATCCACATGGATTTCACTGCGTCATTTATTATCTGCATGCGACATTTGGAATTAAAACCTATATCTTATTAAGAGTATTTTCACTTGTGCAGACGCTATTTGTGCATTTGGCACTGCTGGTATCATTAAAGGTAATTTGTAAGGTTCGATTTACACCATATATAGGAACAGCAGCATATTTAATGTTAAACATCTATAATAGCAATTCATTTGAGCGTTATTCAAGTACACTTCCTCAAGAATATGGAATGTTGTTTATTTTTCCTGCTGGTGTACTTGCCATTCGCTTCTTCCAAGAATATGCAGCATTTCAAGTTGAGACAGATGAAAATAAAAAAAGTTGGATGAAAAAAAGAATAAAAGACTATCTGGTTGCATTTGCAGCCAGCTTTTCTCTAACTCTTACCGTCCATTTTTACAATACAATGCCAACTGGTATTTTATGTTTGGGAATTGCGGTGGGCTTTTGTTTCCGTTTTTGTAAATGGAGATACTTTTGGCGTATTATTCTGACGGGCATTTTAAGTGTGATGCTTGCAGTTTTGCCAATGGCAATTGGTGTGGTTATGGGACATCCATTGCAGGGATCATTGTATTGGGGACTGAATGTAATAAATGGAACAGCAAACAAAACAGAAGAGGGAGATTTTAAGGAAACAGTTATTATTGATAAAAATGGAAATGAAATTCGAGTTGTCGGTGATGTAGATGAGGAGGTGCTTGGAAATATCATAAATGGAGAGCAAATGACAGATGGAGAAGAATCTTCTTATGAGTCACAGACTGATCCCTCCCAGATGTCACAGGAGCCAAAAAAGAAAGAGTCAAAAGTAAAACAGTTGTTGGCATCTATAAAAAATAAGTTCGATATTATCTTAATTGAAATTCAGGTGTATTGTACGGTTCCCAATCACAAGGTTATGATAATAATGGTTCTTGCAATTGTGAATTTGATTCTGTTAGGTGCAATTGCGTTAGTGCTTAAGAAAAATGATTATGGCGGAATGATTTGGTCGATTGGATTCTATATGCTTTTCATGTGTCTAATGCAGTCATTACCAGCACTTGGTCTTCCAGAATTGATGCAGCCGTCTCGAGTTTGTATTTTCTTTTGCTATTCGCTGGGGTTGGTGTGGGCATTGAATGCAGATGCATTTCTTTATCTAGTATTCGGCTGGATAAAAAGGCAGGAAATCTCGCATATCTTTTCAGGAGCAATGCTTGCAATCGTTTCTGTGGCAGCATTGTTATTAGGATTAGTGAGAACACCTGTTACAGCAAATGGTTTGGAGACGAATGAGGCAATCATTTGTCTTACCAATATCATGCATGAAAATAAAAAATTTAATTGGACGATTGTATCGGCGGACGATGAGCATCAAATGTTGGTGGACGATGGCCGTCACTATGAGATGATCACTTTTTTAAAACAATTGATGAATTTAGAAAAGAATCCCGAGATTACGCTTCCAACAGAATATGTGTATTTCTTTATCGAGAAACAGCCAATCAACTATGCTGGAAGTGCCAATGGAATTGATCTCCAACCAGTATCAGAAGAGGGAGCAAAAACATCAGTCAATACAGGTGGAGGTATTTCGCCTTATACAGCTGATGCGCGTTGGAGTACGATGTCTCATATGTACTATTGGGCACAGGCATTTATGAAGCTGTATCCGAATGAGATGAAGGTGTATTATGAGACAGATGATTTTGTCTGCTATTATATTCATCAGAATGTAGAGTGTCTTTACAATCTGGCAATTGATTATGGTTATAACAATCCAAAGGAACAGGAGGAAGAGTAATGGTATCACGCAGAAATTATGCAGCGATTACGATTGTAATGGCAATTATCTTTTTCCTGTTTCAGTTTTTGAATATGGCAAAGGATCACTGGAATAACTATAGCACGAACCAGTATGCCAAAAATGTGGAGAAGCTTCCAGGGGCGGACAGTGTATATCTTGCTTCGACTAGCGATAATCTGGATCAACAGGACGATAATTTCATAAAGTGGTCACAGAATCCGTGTATTGTATGTATTGGTTCCGACAAGGAAGGAACAATGGGAGAGATGCTTGGAAATTGGGCCTTATATATGAAAAGAGAACTTCAATATTATGAGTCGATCTTTGATTATGACGAGGCAATCTCAAGTAAAAAACAGAAAACACCACAATTTATTTTAATTGATCCAGACTATGTTGACTGGGATGATACTAAGCAGATTCGCAGCTTACAAAGTAGCATGGAAAATGGTGTGAATCTGATTTTTGGAAAGCTTCCGGATGTTTCTGTTGTTAGCAGTCATAAGCTGTTACGTCGTTTGCTTGGCATTAACGAGATTACAAGTGAGCATGTGACGGCAGAGGGAATCCATCTATATGGTGGTTTTTTGTTGGGTGGAGAAGCGATTTATAAAGCAGAAACCGAGGAAGAGAAGAAAAATCAAGACCTTGAGCTTACATTCCCTTGGTACCATCTGACAAGTGGCACAAAGATTTATATGAAGGGAATGCTTGAGAATCCAGATGTGAAGATTCAAGAGTATCCTCCTCTTATCTGGAGAAAAAATTTTGACACGGCATCGGTTTTTGCGGTGGTAGGCGATTATATGTCAGATGCGACCGGGTTAGGTCTTGTCGCTGCAATGCTGTCTGAAATGCAGTCGTACACGGTTTATCCGGTGATTAATGCGCAGAACTTTATCGCAGTGAACTATCCGGGAACGGCGAATGAGAATACGTTGGCATTGCGCCAGATGTACAGTCAGACGATGAGAGGACTGTTTCGCGATGTTATTTGGCCAACCTTCTCATCAATAAACATCAAAACATCATTTCGACTCTCCAGTATGATGGCAATGCAATTTGATTATTCTGATACGGCAAAGCCAAATGGGGAGGATGTTCAATACTATATGGAGGCCGTAAATGAGGAAGAGGGCGAGATGGGTTACTCTGCCTACAGTGTATCAGATACCTCCATCGTAGAAAAGGTCGATGAGGATGAATCGTTTTGGAATAAAATACTTCCAGATTATCAATTTGCGTCGCTCTATGCATCAGACAGATCCGACGAGGAACTTCAAACAGCATTAGACAGCGATTTCTTGAACCAGGTTAGCACAGTTGTCAAAGGTATTAAAGAGACGAGTGATGTTGTCGGCTATGAAAATAATCAGGTGACAAGGCAGAATGCATTGATTGATGGGTATGAGCATACATTTCGCCAGGATTTGCGGATTAGAAGTGTGGAGACAGCACTTGGCTATACATGCATTCTTGCCGATGTGAGTAGAGCTGCCTATCCGCAGTCTGATGAGGATGGTTGGGAAAAACTATCCGAGAAGCTGATGGCTAATACAATCACCTACTGGGAGCCATTTTCTAATTTTGCAGGTACCACGGTCTCTGAGTGTGATAGTCGTATCAGACGTTTTTTGTCACTTAATTATGAAGATGCCAAAAGTGAAAGTGAAGATAAAATTCTGATTCATGCATCAGAGGGAAGCGAAACGGCATGGTTTCTTCTTCGAACAAGTGGAGAAGTTGTAACTGATGTGACAGGTGGCACCTATCAGAAGATAGAGGATAATGTCTGGTTGATTGGAGTGGAAGAGTCCACTGTAATGGTGACATTAGGAGCATCACACAAGCTGTTTTATTATGACTGAGAAGACAAAAATAAGTGCAAACGAAAAATAAATTGATCGTTTAATACTAATAAACACAAAAATAACGAAAGGAGTTGTCGCATGAGGGTATGTATTGTGGCAGAGGGATGCTATCCATTTGTGGTTGGCGGTGTGTCGAGCTGGATACACAGTATGATTCGATTGTTTCCGAAGACTGAATTTGTGATTTTGGCAATTGCAGCGAATCGCTCACTTCGTGGAAAGTATGCGTATGAACTCCCAGAAAATGTGTCAGAGGTATATGAATTATATTTGCAGGATGTAGATTGGAGTAAAAAACACAGAAGAAGACATCGTTTAAATAAAGAACAGTATAGGGCTCTTAGAAGTTTGATATTGGATCAAGATGTACAGTGGAATATATTGTTTGATCTTTTTCAGAAAAATGATATCTCACTCAATGATCTTTTGATGGGAGAGGACTTTCTGCTTGCTGTTACAGACTGCTACAATTTAAAATATAGTCAGCTCGTTTTTTCGGATTTTTTGTGGACAATGAGATCCATCTATCTTCCATTGTTTATTACATTGCAGATGGAGCTTCCAAAGGCAGATCTGTATCACTGCGTAGCAACTGGTTATGCTGGTGTGCTAGGCAGTATGGCTAAGCACATATATGGAAGCCGTTTGCTTGTATCGGAGCATGGAATCTATACACGTGAACGAGAAGAGGAACTGATCAAGGCAAAGTGGGTAAATGGAATCTATAAAAATATCTGGATTGATCAGTTTCGAAAGATGTCAAAGCTTGCTTATCAGGAGAGTAGTTTAGTCACAAGTCTCTTTGAGCAGGCAAGACAGCTTCAGATTGAACTGGGGTGTCCACCAGAGAAAACAGCAGTTACGCCTAATGGAATCCGCGTGGAAAACTTGCAAAATATTGCCAAAAAGCAGCCTGAGGATGAGGTGAAAATCAATATCGGAGCTGTTCTTCGTGTTACACCGATAAAGGATGTTAAGACAATGATTCAGGCATTTGCCTTTGCAAAAGCCAAAGAGCCACGCTTGAAACTATGGATCATGGGACCCTGGGATGAGGATGAGGAGTATGCGAAGGAATGCTTTGAACTTTCCGAGACACTTGGTCTTTCTGAGGATATTGAGTTTACTGGACGAATCAACATTAAGGATTATCTAGGACGAATGGATATGACAATTTTAACAAGTGTCAGTGAGGGTCAGCCACTTACTATTCTTGAAAGTTATGCAGCGCATAAGCCGGTGATTGCAACTGATGTTGGAAACTGTCATGGTTTAATCTATGGTGAGAGCGATGATTTTGGACCAGCAGGAATGATTACCCATATCATGAATGTCGAGGAGATTGCTAAGGCGATGGTTGAGATGGCTCAGAAGAAGGAGATGCGTCTTGCAATGGGTGAGAACGGTTATCGTCGTGTAATGGCAAAATATAGAGTTGAATATATGCAAAAGACCTATTGGGAAATCTATCGAGATTTTGCAAATAATATGAAGCTTGAATGGACAGAGCCGCCTGTGGTGATTCCAAAAGAAGAATGAAGAGAGGAGGAGTGAAATAATGGCTGGAATTGGAGTAAGGCTCAATAAAATTTTTGGAAGAAATACGCTGACAACAAATATGATCGGTTTCTTTTACAGTACATTGGTTACAGTAGCGCCGATGTTTGCAATCATCATTAACTTAGTTTTGATGGAATATTTCTTAAAATTTTCAACACTAGGTTATGCCCAACGTGAGCTATTTTCCTGTACAATCCTCTATACCTTTATTTTCTCGTTGTTGACAGCATCGCCGTTTAATGCAGTGCTGTCGCGCTATATTTCCGATGTTATCTACGAGGAACGCTATCAGGATATTTTGCCGTGTTACCATATCGGAATGATGCTAAACATTGTGTTAAGCTGTCTTGTCGGCATTCCATTTTGTCTGTGGGAGCATTTTGTTGGAGGCGTGAGTGTCGCCTATGTGTTTGCTGGTTTTTGGTGCTATATCAGTCTGGTGTTTGTCTTTTATTCGATGATTTATCTGTCGATCTGTAAGGATTATCAAAGAATTGCCCAGTACTATATAGTAGGTATGCTGGTTGCGTTCTTTTTGTCCTTGTTTCTTCGGTATATCTGCCACTGGGGAATTACTCAGAGTATGCTTGCAGCGATGGATGCCGGATTTTTCTTAACGGCAGTTCTCGAAAATGCACTTGTAAAACGGTATTTTCGAAAAAACAGCAATCGTTATAAGCCAGTGCTCTCCTATTTCAAAAAGTATTGGCAGCTAGTTGTCACCAACTTCCTCTATATTTTGGGCTTATATGTGCATAACTTTGTATTTTGGACAACAGATATGAGAATGGTGGTTGTGGATAGCTTTGTCTGTAATCAGCCGTATGATATGGCATCCTGTCTTGCGATGTTTACGAATATCTCGGCAACAATTATCTTTATTGCCAGAGTTGAGATGTATTTTCATGAGAAATATAAGCTGTATTCGGAAGCAGTCATTGGAGGACGAGGAGCCGATATTCAGAATGCAAAAAAAAGAATGTTTCGTCAGTTGGCAAGCGAGCTGATGACACTGGCAAGGATTCAATTTATTATATCTGTAGTGATTTATTTAATCTGCATTGTTGTTTTGCCGACAATTGGAATTTCAGGAATGACAATGAAGATTTATCCGTCACTTGCAGTGGGCTATTTTATTTTGTTTTTGATGTATTCTGCAATTATTTTTCTTTATTATTTTAATGATTTAAAGGGGGCAGTCTTGACAGCAGTTGTCTTTTGCTCTATTACGTTTGTAGGCAGTATCATTTCAACCCATCTCTCACCCATCTGGTATGGCATGGGTGTGGTGGCAGGCTCATTTGCAGGTTGGACAATGGCCTATGCGAGACTGCGATGGATTGAGAAAAATATGGATACTCATATTTTTTGCAGTGGTTCCTTGATTCCGAGAGGGAAGGGACTAAAGCCGTCGGCAAAGGCGTATGACCGAAAGCAAATGATACAGGAATCAACAACGAATGCCAACAACCTATGATGAAAAGTATAAGTTGGAAATACAGAATTTATCAATGAAAAAGCAGGGAGAGGAGACTTACAATGAGCATAGCAGCAATCGTACGAATTGGAATAAGCGCAACAGGTTTTTTAATTATGGGACTTACATTCTACTTACATGCAGTGAAAAAGCTTACTGTAAATTTGGCAGTGGCATGGGAAGGAATCGGAATTGGACTAGTCCTAGTCGGAGCCATACCTGTTTTGTCTTCATGGTGTTATCTGATTGGTGAAGGTACAGTAGTAGCGATGTTTCTGGTCGGAGCAGTTGCCGTGTGGAGTGGTTATGAATTAAGTGTTCAAATTTCATCGCTGTCTTTGAAGACACAGGAGCTTGCAATGCAGGTTTCTCTATTAAATCAGGAGAATGAACGAATGTTAAAGGCACTTTCCGAACTTACTGGAAAAGATGTGCGAGATATCTAAACGGTGGTATGCATATGAAAAAGAAAAAAGTATTATTTGTAATCAATACACTGGGAAGAGCTGGGGCAGAGGTGGCTCTACTATCGCTATTTTCTGCTCTTGATCCGAACAAGTATGACATATCCTTATATGTAATTATGGCTCAAGGCGAGATGGCAGATGAACTTCCATCATATGTACATTTGAGAAATCCCTATTTTAGCACCGAGTCTGTTTTGACAGAAGATGGTAGAAAAGATTTGGTGCGTACGGTGATGCGAAAAATGATAAAAAATGGTCACTGGTTTCAGAAAGTATCATATATGCTTCAGGTTTGGAAACAGATGAAGCAGACGGGGACTATGCTTCCAGATAAGATTTTGTGGCGAGTGCTGTCCGATGGAAGTGAGCGCTTTGAAAAAGAGTTTGATCTGGCAGTTGCCTATCTGGAGGGGGCGTCTACCTATTATGTGGCAGACCATGTGAAGGCAAAGAAAAAGGTTGCATTTGTACATATTGATTATGAAAGTTCTGGTTATACGCCATTTATGGATAAAGACTGTTATGAGAAGATGGATCGCATCTTTGCTGTATCTGATGAGGTAAAGGCACATTTTTTAAAATGCTATCCACAGTATCAAAATAAGGTGGGGGTATTTCATAACATTATTGACCATATCCAAATCAAAAAAATGGCAAATGAGGCAGGCGGATTTACCGATCAATACGAAGGAATTCGCATTCTTACAGTGGGACGTTTAACCTACCAGAAAGCATATGACATTGCGATTGATGCAATGAAGCTAGTCAAGCAGTCGGGCTGCAAAGCGAGATGGTATGTACTCGGTGAAGGAAACGAGCGCGAAAAACTGGAGAAAAAGATCAAAGAGCTTGGACTCGAAGAGGACTTTTTATTGCTTGGTGCAGTCGAAAATCCATATCCGTACTATGCTCAGGCTGATCTTTATGTGCATGCGACTCGCTTTGAGGGAAAGAGTATTGCAATTCAAGAGGCACAGGTTTTGGGATGTCCAGTGATTGCATCTGATTGCAATGGCAACCAGGAACAGATTGAAAGTGGCGTAGATGGCATTTTATGTAAGTTATCACCAGAGGATATCGCAAAGAGTATAGAAGAACTTATTGCGGATCCGAAGAAGCGTCAGATATATGAAAAATGCGCCCAAGAACGAAATAAAGAAAACAAGGAAGAAATCAATCAGTTGCTGACTATGATGAGATAAGGAGATGGACAACATGAGGGAAAAAGAAGTGCTGGTAATTATTCCTGCTTATAATGAGGCAGCTAATATTGGAAAAGTATTAGATCAGCTGGAAAAACCGGAAATATCCGAGATTGCAGATATTCTTGTTGTGAATGATGCGTCAGTAGACAATACGAACTGGCTTGTAAAGGCAAGAGGACATGCTGTCATTACTCATGTGTTTAATCTTGGATATGGAAGCGGAATTCAGCTAGGCTACAAGTATGCAGTGCGAAGAGACTATAAATATGTGATTCAAATGGATGCAGATGGTCAACATGATGTCTGCAATATTCCAGTTATCTATGATCGCCTTCGCCAAAAGGATGAGGATGGCCGTTATCCAGATATTGTGCTTGGCTCTCGATTTATGAATGGAAGTGCTGATTTTTCAGTTTCTATTGCAAAAAAAATAGCTTTTCATTTATTTCGCTTTATGATTGAGGTAGCAGCAGGAAGAAAGATTGCAGATCCAACGACTGGTCTTCAGGGACTAAGCCGCAAGGCAGTGCTATATTATTCAAAATACAACCATTTTGATGATAAGTACCCAGATACCAATATGATTATGCAAATGATTCTTCTGAAATTTAAGGTAGTAGAGGTTCCAGCAGTCATGCATCCAAGAACAGTTGGTGCCAGTATGCATTCCGGTTTAAAACCAATTTGGTATATGCTTCGAATGTTTTTCTCTGTGCTAGCAGTTGTCTTTCGTTGCAAGGTCTTAAAGGTTGATGAGAATGCGGGATTACAGAATGTAGAAATTCCTTATACACAGCAAAAAACTGCTGAGCTAAAAAAGCAAAATTAAAATAGAATTAAAAATAGGATAAAATAAGCTATGAAAATAAAAAGTCTGTTTAAAAATAGTTTTTTTAGCCTCCTATCCCAGTTGGTGCTTTTGCTGTTTGGTTTTTTGAGCCAAAGGGCAATGAACTTATACATAGGAACTGAGCTAGTCGGCATGAATGGTGTAATTTCTAATGTAATTGCAATGCTTTCCGTGACCGAGCTTGGAATTTCAACTGCCATTGTCTATCATCTCTACAGTGCGATTGTGCATCAGGATGAGAAAGAAATAGCAGCACTTATGAATCTGTACCGAAAGGCTTATTATTTATTTGCATTTGTGCTGGGTGGAATTGGCTTATTGATTACACCGTTTGTTCATCTGTTTATGAAAAATGAGAGCTATTCTCTTGGCTATGTGAGAACACTTTACCTTTTGTGGTTGCTTCGAACGGTCATTTCGTATCCGCTCTCCTACAAAAAGTCGCTACTGATTGCTGATCAGAATGAATACGTCGTCAGCGTCGCAACGATATTGACCAACATCATTGGATATTCGGCAATCATTTTATTTGTAACCTTTACAGGAGAATATTTGCCAGCGTTAATTACTGGAATCATCGGTGATACCGTATTAAACGTTTGTATCAATCGCTATGTAGATAAAGAATATCCATTTTTGGTCCAATTAAAAAAAGAAAAGCCCAAAAAAGAGCTTGTCTCAAAGATTTTTGATGACTTAAAAAATGTGTTTGTCTCAAAACTGTCAATGAATCTTTTGAGTGGAACCGATAATCTAATTATCTCTGGATTTATCAATGTCGCCACAGTAGGAATTTTTAGTAACTACGGGCTTATCACGCGATCAGTGAGCAATATTATTCGTGCGCTGGCATCAAGCATTCAGCCGGGTGTTGGAAATATGTTTGTAGAGTCTGGCCGAGAACGAAATTACCAGGTTCTCAGGCAGATGACTTTTTTATTTTTTCTGATTGTAGCAGTTGCTGCGTGTGGTTTGTATGTGTTAATTGACCCATTTGTTGAGGATATTTGGCTTGGAACCGATTTTATGTGGGATCCAATCTCTGTTTTTTTGTCAGTTACAGCGTGTGTATTGATTGGAATTGGACAGCCGATTTCGGTTGTGATGAGCGTTAGTGGATTGTTTAATCGAGAGAAAACACTTTCTGTCATTTCAGCAGTCGTCAATTTAGTCGTATCATTGGCATTGGTGGTTCCATTTGGTACAGCAGGAGTACTCCTTGGAACCTGTTTAGCCTATCTAATACAGATCATATACCGAATTGTGATATTCTTTGGAGAATATATCAAGATGAATGCAAGACGGTATGTAATGGATCTTTTCGAATATGCAGTTTTACTTTCTGGTGAAGTATGGCTGTCAAAGAGAGCAGTTGCGCTAGTGTACAATCACTCATTTTTGACTTTCCTAATAGGTATGATCATTTGTGTCCTCGTTCCAATGTGTCTAAATTTACTTCTTTTTTGTAGGAGTGAGCGCTTTAAAAGCTTTACGAAGTTGTTTCATAAGCTTCCAAGCTAGTGGCCGAATCGGGCGTAAAAATAGCCAGAGAGAGGAGAAAAAGCGATATGGAGGATTTTGAACGTCGGTAAATTTTCCGTTTCGAACAAATCCAATCATTTTTCCGCGTACTTGGTCAGCTCGCAGAGGTCCTTCAATTTGTGTTTGATTATCACCGACCATATAAAAAGAGTCATTTGTGATTTTCCAGATGCGATGAAGGACTAAGATACTTTCGTCGCGTCGATAAAGGACGACATCGCCACGCTTTAGAGAGGAAAAAGCCACGTGCTCAATGCACGCTTCGTCTCGTCCTGGGATAAAGAGTGGATACATGCTATAGCCTTGGGGCTTAATTTTAATGATATTGCCATCAGCCAAAAGCTTTTCAATATCAATAGGAAAGGTAGAGGACTCGTTTGATTGTTGCATAAGAAAAACCTCCTTAAAAAATAAAAATAAATTAGGAAAATCAGGCATAGCTCTTATGATGAGTATACCATTTTTTTAAGAAAAAACCATAAAAGGATTGCAAAGAAAAAATTTTGTATTAAGATAAAGATAGAAAGCGATGATGAGAAACGTAGGAATATAGTGGGAGAGAAGTGATGAAGATTTCTGTTATTGTGCCCGTATACAATGCACAGGCATATTTGAGTGACATGATAGATAGTGTTCTTTCACAAAAATTTGCTGAATGGGAGTTGCTATTGATTGTTAGTAAGTCAGAAGATAACAGTCTTACAATATGTCAAAGTTATGCAAAAAAGACATCCAAAATTCGAGTAATTGAAATGCCGAGTGGATCTGCTGGAATGGCAAGAAATATAGGCTTAAAAGAAGCAATGGCAGAATATATTATGTTTGTCGATGCAGATGATTTGCTACCGGATGGGGAAGTTTTTGAGCGATTTTATCATCGGGCAATAGAGAGCAAAGCTGATATTGTTGTATCCAATTATATGCGATTATGGAAAGGGAAACTCTTAAAGGCGGCATCACATGCAAGCTTTTCTGGTATCGATCAGGACAAAGAAGATTTTCGTTTCCAAGGCTTCTTTTCGGTAGGAACACTGTCATATGTATGGGGAAATATATACCGAAAGCATTTTCTTGAAGAAAATCAAATCCTTTTTACAGATCTCTCATATGCAGAGGATAAGCTCTTTAATATGCAGTGTTGTTTAAGTGGTGCACGATATGCTTTTTTAGATGATATTGGATATATTTACCGAAGAAATGAGCAGTCAATTTCTTATCAATATAATCCCAAGCAAAGTCAGTGCTGGATAACGATTGCAAAGCAGATTCGAGATTATGCAAAAAAGAATAAAACAAATACAGAGAATAAAAATATAAAAAATGCGGCAACAGGGCTGATGGAATATATTTTATTCTTTGGAATTTTCTTTGCAGCAAAGATGGAATATACCGATGGATCGGGATCAATAAAGAGAGTAAGAGCGCTTGTTAAAAATTATCATACAGATCCGCTTGTAAAAAAAGCATTTAAAAAGCTTGTGAGAGATCCGAGGGTAAAAGAATTATCGCAGCTTCATTGGAGGGTAATGCTTCGCTTGTTTTCAATGGCAATCAATTGGAAATTATATGGAGTGCTTGCGGTAGGAATTAAAGTGCTTGTGCTACTTCGTATCGATGAGAGATTGTCAGATACTGGGTTAAGAGAATAAACGAATCATAGTTAGAGAAAAAAAGGAGGAAGGGCGGATGTGGATTAAACGTCAGGAGGGCTATTGTCTAAAGAAAATTGCAGGAGTACAGTATCTGCTTCCGTATGGACAAAAGGTAGCCGATCAAAAAAATGGTATTGTATTAAATGATACAGGTGTATTTTTGTGGAATGAACTGGATGAGCCAATGACACAGAGTGTTCTTGCAGAAAGACTTGTGGAGCAATATGCACAGGATAATGAAGAAAAATTAAATGATGAAATTCGAGATGAGATACGACAAGACGTAAAACAATTTGTACAGGAACTGATTGCGCTTGAAATTTTGCAGGAGTGCCCTGAGTTTGAGCGCGATGAAAATGGTTGCTATCCGACGAATCAGGTGCTGGCAGGATATTTAAAGATCGCAGGAATGATAATTTATTTGTATGGTGATAGAGAACTGATTTCGTCTCAGTTTGATCCATTTTTTTTCGATACAATTTCTTATAAATCCTGTAAAGATAAAAATAGTAAGCAGAATGCGCAGCAACTTGACATGCAAATCGAGCTGCTTCAGAGTCTACCGCATGTCCATCCAAATGGACAGACACTACTCCGAAATGAAGAGCTAGAAGTAAATAAAACAAATGAGGGGTATCTGGTACGATTTCCATCCATGAATCAGATTCGGGAAGCACATATGACAGCAGATGGGCGTTTTGTTCAGGTTTACGTGAAAGGCTGGGATAAGGAGAAAGCAAAGGAAGAACTGTTTCATGCAATTCGCCATTTCTTTTTATTCTTTGCTCAGAGACAGGGCTTTTTTGCGATTCATTCAGCATCCATTCTTTATCGAGATCAAGTATGGCTTTTTTCGGGTCATTCTGGAATGGGTAAAAGTACACATACAAATCTTTGGAAAGAACAATTTGGCACTGAAATCATAAATGGTGATTTAAATTTGATTGGATGGAGTAATGGTGAGCAGACTAATATTGGACAAAGTGTAGATAAAACAGGTTCAAAGGGACATCCAATCGTATACGGAATGCCATGGTGTGGCACATCTGGCATTGCATCGACAAAATCGTATCCGCTTGGAGGAATAGTTCTTTTAGGGCGTTCAGATAATGATCATTTTGAGTCATTGACGAATGATCAGAAAATTGTGCGCGTGATGCAGCGGATGATTTCACCAGTTTGGACAGAAGATATGCTTGAGACAAATCTAAAATGCGCAGCTAAGCTGGCAAAAGAAGTGCCGATTTACTATCTGCTTTGTACGAAGGAGCCGTCATCTGCATATGTGATGAAGGCGCGAATTGATAAGGAGGATGCGCAGCAGTGAAGCAAAAACTAAAGCTTATTAAAAAATATCTTCAAAAGGATAGCTTGCGCAAGCTGACTCGTCAGGGCTTATGGATTGGCCAGTATGCCAGACGTTACTGGAAGGCAATGGTGCTGTACACGCTTCTTGGTGTTATGGGTACGGGTGTTTCACTTGTATCTAGTTTAATCTCAAAAGATCTGGTTGATATTATAACAGGTCATGAGACGGGGCGATTAATCAGTACATTTGCGGCAATGATTGGATTTTCAATTGGAAATATTTTGGTAGCACAGGCATCAGGCTATGCGTCTACACTCATTAACCTGAAGGTGGATACCGAAATAAAAAATGATATTTTTGCGAAGATGATGGTTACTGATTGGGAATCGCTTACTACATATCATACTGGTGATCTTGTGACAAGGTGGAGTTCAGATGCATCAAACATTGCAAGTGGTATTTTAAACTGGATTCCTAACCTGATCATTTATACAGTTCGTTTTATCAGTGCGCTTGCAATTGTAATTTACTATGATCCTACATTTGCAATATTTGCATTGCTTGGAATTCCATTTAGTGCATTGCTGTCAAAGCCGCTTTTAAAGCGTATGAGTAAAAATAATCAGCGCAGTGCGCAGATGAGTGCAAAGCTATATGGATTTAATCAAGAGACTTTTTCAAACATTCAGACAATCAAAGCCTTTGATCTTATTAAATTTTATATCGAAAAATTGGGTTCTCTTCAAAAAGAATATATTGGAATGCGCCTTGAGTTTCAGAGAATGTCAATTCTTACTTCTATTTTGATGTCTATCATTGGTTTTATTGTGTCATACAGCTGCTATGGATGGGGAATTTACCGTGTATGGAGCGGGGTAATCAGTTATGGTACAATGACAATGTTTTTATCATTATCAGGTACATTGACAAGTTCAGTAAATTCACTTGCAGGCTTAATCCCGTCAGCAGTATCACTTACGATTTCAGCAGGACGTCTAATGGATATTGTAGAGATGCCGCAGGAAGATTATAGTCATGATAAAGAAGTGGAAGTGTTTGAAAAAAAATATCGAATGGGAGGTATGGGACTCGTTGTAGAGGATATGGGGTATACCTATCATACTGGAACAGAGGTATTTAAGCATGCTTCTATGCAGGCATTTCCGCATGAAGTTGTTGCTCTTGTAGGTCCTTCAGGTGAAGGAAAAACAACGATGCTTCGTTTGATACTAGCACTTCTATGTCCAAAAGAAGGCCGTATGTGGGTATGCGCTGAGGAAAACAGAGAAGAAAAGATTTTACTTAGCGCATCGGCAAGAAAGCTGTTTTCTTATGTTCCGCAGGGAAATACAATGTTTTCAGGGACAATAGCAGAAAATCTGAGAACGGTAAAGCCAGATGCATCAGATGAAGAATTGATTGAAGCATTAAAGCTTGCCTGCGCATGGGATTTTGTAGAGAAGCTTCCTGATGGAATAAACAGTGCAGTAAAAGAGCGTGGTGGTGGATTTTCAGAAGGACAGGCACAGCGTTTGTCAATTGCCAGGGCGCTTCTTAGAAAATCTCCAATATTATTGTTGGATGAGGCTACTTCTGCTCTTGATGTAGCAACCGAGCGTCGAGTAATCCGAAACATCATGACAGATACTTATCCGCGCACTTGTATTGTAACGACACATCGTCCAACTGTATTAAATATCTGTGCGAGAGTGTATGCAATAAAAGATAAGAGCTGCAGGGAATTAAAAGAGCAGGAGATAGAACAGATGATACGAGAATTTTAATGCATTTATGCATGAGATTTCATAGCGCATAAAGTATTATGATTGGATTTTGCGGGGTAAAACAAACCTGTATCTTTTATGTTGAAAAATATTGACATATTTTTGGCAAGGTGCTAGAGTAAGGAAAGAAAAGAAACTAACAGAAACTGCTAATCTGTTTTCTGATTAGTCATTTATAAATTTTTCAGGAGGGAATTTTATGACAAAATATTCTAAGCCTGTCATCACTGTAGATGCAGGAATGGCAGAAGGTGTTTATGCAGCAAGCGGATGTCTGGTAGGAAGAATTGCGGATGAAAGCTATGAAGGCGGAATGGGAAATAAGTATCGTTTTGCCGTATATTATACTCATGAAACAAAAGAACACAGTAATACTGCTCAGACAGTAGTTGTAAAATTAAATGCTCCGGTTAATGTTGTTGATGGAAATGCACAAGGATTCTATCAGAGTGGAAACGGTACGGATACATTAACTTTTGTTAGGAATTCCAGCATGAATGCTAGTGGTGCTGATCAGGGAATGTTTAATGTTGTTGTCCAGCCAGTTACTGGAGAGGCCTCTAGCTTGAAAGCTACATTGGTATCAGTTACAGATAGTGGTTATATCAGTTGATTTTAATATAGGATGTTGTGAATACATGAAAAAGGTCGCTTCCTTTTGCTAGGAAAGCGACCTTTTTTTCATACGTATCATGTAATGAAGAATCAAAAATTAGTTTACAGAGTAGGTAAATCCAGTCATCTTAAGATCGTCAATGCTGGTACCGTGGTTCAGATGAATACCAATTGTAAGCGGATTTTTTGCTGTGCTTGCAAATGTAAATGTAGCAGTCTTTCCAGACCAAGATGTTTGAACAGAAGCATCATCTGTTTCAGCCTGATCAACAGTATCATTAAAGGTAATATTTAATGTGATAGTACCGTTAAGATCAGACCAGTCAGCCATAGCCAGTCCCTTACCGCCGTTTGTGCCCCAGCGATCCCATACACCATAATAAGTTACATTTAAAGTTCCCTTAGCTGCACCGCTTGCTGCATAAACACCCTCAGCTAAACCAGAATCAACAGTGATCATTGGTTTTTTATAAGTTCTCATAATAGTACCTCCAGTAAGAATTAAGAAAAATAAAAGATGAAATCCCCACTGGCCGGAGTGTGTTCTCGGGATATTCAGTGTGAGACCGGACACCTCCGATACGGCATTTTGAAAAACAAAACAACCATACTCTTCCCAGAACCAGCGGATAATTGCATTTTAGCATGAGCCATTTTAAATGTCAATTTCTATTAAAAAAAATAGAAAAAAGTTGAAAAAAGTGGTTGACAAACCCTTGGAAGGGTGGTATTATAGTCAACGTTGCAGCGAGAGACAACACTGAAACAACAGCAATAACTTAGAAACAGTTAAGTTAATTGAGTAAAATTAATTCTTTTAAAAGGATAGTTGAAACAATTGAAACTTAGCGAAAATAAAGTTAAAAAGTTGAAAAAAGTGCTTGACAAACGCAAGCGACTGTGATATATTAGATGAGCTGTCGCTGAGACAGTGAAGAGATCACAAGAACCTTGATAATTGAACAGTATAACCAACCCTGAAAATTTCTTAAAAAAGTCTGGAAACAGACGAGTGAAATTTTTAGCGTAGTATAAACTACAACCTATAAAAACAGTAAAGTCTTAGAGATAAGACACACAAACGGACAGGAATGCGTTAGCGCATGACTGACCGGGAGACAACTTGAACATGAGAGTTCGATCCTGGCTCAGGATAAACGCTGGCGGCGTGCTTAACACATGCAAGTCGAACGGAGCTTTTCTTTCGGGGAAAGCTTAGTGGCGGACGGGTGAGTAACGCGTGGGTAACCTGCCCTGTACAGGGGGACAACAGCTGGAAACGGCTGCTAAT
>ENA-UPXC01001982-UPXC01001982.1-human-gut-metagenome-genome-assembly--contig:-NODE-1982-length-25875-cov-5.295488_pt1 | contig 25875 bp, 19 predicted proteins | sample MGYA00250047_ERZ773371 | MGnify/ENA primary metagenome ERZ773371 (study PRJEB29103, sample SAMN06111975) | human gut metagenome | biome: human gut; feature: ankylosing spondylitis patient; material... | reverse complement strand
GGCTCTGCCCATTTGTAACTATTCACAAATCTTATATCAGTTTTTAACGTTTACACAAAACTTGAAACGGTCTCGAATAAATTGAAATATAGCCTTTAAAACAAAAGAGTAAGAAATCTTTACATCAGATTTCTTACTCTTTATTATTTTTCAGACGAATATGTGTCATACAGTTTCATTGTTTCTTCAATGTTTCTGAGTCCGCCTATAGAGTCTTCCGCAGATAGATTCGCCGCTGCAGTGGCTACTGCGATCTTCAATGCTTCATTCATAGAAAGTTTTTTATACACAGCATATAGTATTCCTGCGCAGAAAGAATCTCCCGCTCCAACGGTTCCTGCTATGTATCCATCTGGTAAATTCAACGATGGCTGTCCTGCATAATTTCCTTCATTGTCGAGTGCACACCCATATTCCGGAGCATGAAGAACACAACATTTCTGAACTCCCATACTCATAATCTTACTGGCAGCCTTTTTCATTGCATCACGATCAAGCATACCATCTGCTTTTCTGATCTCAATCTCGGTAATTTCTCCAGCTTCAATTTCATTAACTATCAGATAATCAACATATTTCAGAGAAGGAATCACCAATCGCTGCATCTCTTCTTTGTCTTTCATAGATGCAACGTCCATTGCTGTGATCAATCCCTTCTCTTTAAGATCATGAAAAGCTCTTGCAAGGTCGGTTCCATATTTTTCATTCGGTTTGTTCAATGCATCTAAGATACCACCATATCCAAGAAGAATAATACTACCTTCTTCCTCTTCAATTTGCAGATTGCTTTCATCGAAGATTTTGTTTGCCCCTCTGTTCAGAAAGAACGTTCTTTCACCCGTGCTCTCTATTGTCATTACGTCTGTAAAACCAGTCACTTCACAATCAGTTTCCTGAATCATCGAAATATCAATTCCATATTCAGAGAGCTTCTTCTTAACAAAGGTTCCCTGCTCATCTTTCCCTACTAAAGCAACACTTTTTACATTTATGGAAGAATCTAATTTTTTTACACTGACTGCCGTATTGGCAACACATCCGCCGATCCCGTAGGTCACCTTAGAAATATCTGCAAGCATCCCCTTTTGTGGATAATGACTGATTAGTTTTATGATATCTGCCACCAAAATTCCCGCAATAATAATATCTGCCATACTGTTCACCTTCTCTTTTCTTTAACCATTTTTACATTTATTTAAGAAAAGAATAAAGAAGAAGATCTTCTTATTACATATTTCTGTTCTACAAAAGTTTTTGCTTCCACTTATGTAAGTTAATTCTCTCTTTTATAGATTCAATAGTGACATTTTCAGCTATGCTGTCTTCACATTCCACTGCCATTCCCGCACACAATGTTGCCAGTTCAGTCGCTGAACATAACGTACTGTCTCCGAACTTTTTGTCATTCTCCTCTTTCCGGAAAGGAAGTCCCATAATTAGACCGCTCACAACTCCGCCAAGAAATGCATCCCCTGCTCCCGTTGTATTTACCGCCTCTGCTGGATAAGACGGGATAAATTCCAGACCATCTTTTTCCCCACAGAACGCTCCCTTACTGCCTGCCGTCATACACACCTTGATATCTGGATTCCAGCGTTGCAAATATTTTGTAAGACATGATGCTAGTCTCTCACCCTGATATTCACATTTCGCCATTGCCTGCGCTTCTTCTTCATTAACAGCTATCAGATCACATTTTGCATATATATCTGATTTTTCAAATGTATCTGCTTCACTGATTGGAACAGAAAGAACGCACATTGCCCCTTTTTTCTTTCCAATTTCCAACATTCTAATTCTGCTTTCAATCGGCACTTCCGGAACTGCTACCAAACAGCATTCTTCATTTATGTCTATCCGTTCTAACGCCTGTTCTATAAACTCTGGTGTCACATATTCTGCCGCATTGTTCTGTGCTGTAAAGTTACATCCCTCTTTATCCGGGTACTGTAAGCAGATGCTCAACATTGTTGATGTTCCGCTGATCTGTTTTATATACCGGACGTCCATCCCCTGTCTCAGCATGATGTCAACCAGCTCTGTACCTATATTGTCATCTCCCACAGCTCCCACAGGAATAACCTCACACTTTCCTTTCAGGAGCTCCGCTATATAATAAAACACAATCTGCTGTTTACAATAATCCTTTGCGTTGCTTATTGTTACCAGCCTGGATTCACTTCGCCCCAACGTCTCGTTATTGGGGCTGTGAAACAACAGCCCTTTTCCGATTCCACCGCAGCCAATAACTTTCTTTATTTTTAAATTCATACGTTAACCCCTCTGAATTTCCATTCAGGATTACTTGCAAATGGATGCTCTGCAGTTTCCATGGTAGCTGTAACAAGCGCATCCGGATGTTCCTGAAGAAGCGTCATCGGATACTCCGGTGTCATTTCTGAGAACAGGGCTACTCTCAGCGCAGTCTGCTTCCATGCGCCTGTTGCGGAATAAACTCTGATTTTCTTTGCCTTAAAACACTCTTTTACACCCAGAGTCAAGGACATCGGCGGCATAAACTGCCATGCTGAGCCAAAACTCCGATGAGCTAACGCCAGAATTGTATCTGTATTATTATTCTGAATTCTGGCTGTACTGTTCCGGATATCATCCAGGGTAACCTGTGTATAAGGATCTCTCCTTGCCTGGTTGAACGCCACATGTCCATCCTGTCCCCAGCCGCCTAAGGTATAGTCGATTTCTGTATTTAAAATCATCTCAGAAATTCTGTGATAATTTTCCGGAGTCAGGAAAAATCTGCTTTCCTCCGGAACAGCCAGTTCTTCCCGTACCGGACCATAAAAATATTCTTTCATGAAGCTCTGGAAGTTAGACGGATCATCCGGATGAAGCATCTTACCTTCCCAGTCAAGGTTCTCATCCATATGGAATACAGTCATTCTCTTCAGGGATACATTCTCCTCATTTACCATCCGTACAAATGGACCGTACCACTCCTTCGGTCCACAGGGAACGATTGCGTGATAATCCCTGTTTTCCTTATTTGCCTGCTTGATGTCTTCTACAAAATCTCTGGCCATCACCTCTCCCAGCTCTTCCGCATCCTTTACAATCCGTAAAGGAACCTTTCTGTCCGGATGGTTCATAAGCTCTTCTCTCGGTACGGTACACCACTGATATAACTCCTTTTTATTTATCATAACTATTTTTCTCCTCTGATTTTAAAATGATATTTTGTTTCATGCCGATATCTTTCTTCCGCTCTTACTATCGGATACAGATATCCCTGCTTCAACTGCTCTTCTGACGGACAATACTGTGTTTCCAGACATACCCCGGCATTTTCTTTGAATTTTTCACCACTTAGATAATTTCCGGTATATAATTGAATTCCGGTCTGATTGGTTAATACATCCATTTCAATTCCGGTTCTGTCCGAAAAGAGAGTTGTCACTTTTCTCAACTCTTTATCGCCCCCCAGATAATAATTATGATCATAACCATGACCATATTTCAGCTGTGGGGTTTCTTCTCCAATGTTCTCTCCGATTCTTTTTTCTTTCGAAAAATCAAAGGGCGTATTTTTTACATCCAGCAGTTCCCAGTCAGAAATTCCTTCCTCATTATCAGACTGCACCTTCTGGGACTTTATTTCCAGACTATGTCCCAAAATATTCCCGGAGTTTCTACCATTCAGATTAAAATATGTATGATTGGTCAGATTGCATACGGTATCTTTATCGCAAATTGCGTCATAACAGATCCCCAGTTCTCCATCTTCTGTCAATTCATAGGAAATTTCCAGTTTCATTGTTCCTGGATAATTCTCTTCCCCATCAGAAGAAATTCTGCTGAAAAGGATTTTATGATCCCGGCATTCTCCCTTCCATACATATTTGTCAAATCCTTTTATTCCGCCATGCAGATGATTTTTCCCATCTGTCGGATTCAATTTTATCTTTTCTCCATTTACCGTAATTTCAGAATTTTGAATCCAGCCTCCGAATCTTCCTACACAGGCTCCCAGAAAATCTGAGTTTTCTTCATATTCTTCCAGGCACTGATATCCCAAGACTACATTAACTTTGTTTCCTTCTTTGTCAGGTACCCATAATTCCTGTAATGTACAGCCATACTCCAGAACGGCTGCTTCCATCCCCTTGGAATTTTTCATTATAAACCTGAATACCGGAATTCCATCTTTTGTTTTTCCAAAAAATTCCTTCGTCACTTCCATTTAAATGCCTCCTGCCCATCTGATTAGTTACATTCCGGAACCAAGGGACCTGCCAGCTCTTTTAAGAAAAACAGCTTTCCGGCTACGGTAGGAACAAAAGATGAGGTCACCGCCTTATCCGGCCCGTATCTCAATGTCATCCAGAGAGGCATTCCCTGCCACTGCATTCCACGTCCCAAGATTCCATCTGCTCCGCCAATCATATAATCTGATTGCAGGAAAATACCAGGTCCTATGGTATTTGCCCGGCACGAAACCAGAGTGGTTCTGCTCTTAAAGCTGGTAAGGGCATTCTGTTCTATGGTAAGCGGATGCAACTTTGCTCCTAATCTGTAGGGACATTTTTTCCACTCTTCTATACTGGAAAACTCTTTTCCGAAATGCGGCTCCCAGAAAGCAACATGGCACATTCTTCCAATTCCATATACCGTTACCATCCTTGCCCCTTCTTCTTTCAGGCGAGCTATTTTTTCCGGATACAGAGGCAGATTTGTTTTTGTCGCAAAATTTCTCTGCTCCTTTGGCACGGTTAATTCTCCCAACGGACCGTAGAACGCTTCTTCCATAGCATTTTGAAACGCTGCCGGATCGGAATTATCCAAGGTATTTCCTTCTCCATCTGCCCACTCATCCATATTGAACCCGTAGACATGACTGCATGATACATTCCATTCCTTCAAGAAATATACCGCCCATCGATACATTCCCATAGGCCCAACCGGAAAAATCATAATTAGTTTTCGTTTTTCTTCACGTGTCTTTCTGATTGTTTGCGCAATCTCGTGGCCCATCATCATATTGAAATCTGAAACATCTTCGCAAGGTATCGGTTTAAAATCCTCATGCCAGAAATCCTGTCGTTCAAATATTTCTTCTGGCTTATGGCTGCAGCACTCATCAATTTTCTGGAAATCCCACTCTTCCGGATAAAAATTTTCCAAAAGCGATCCTTTTACTGTAGAATTAAAATTTATCATCGATTTTCTCCTATTCATTCACGATAATGCCTTTTACGACTGCTTCGTCACCCATATATATTTTTCTGAACTGTTCCGTATCTGTCAGAGAAATCCGGTGGGTTAATAATCTTCTTGTAGGGATAACTTCTTTTTCAATCAGCTTAATACAGCGAGGGAAATAACAGGATGGCTCTGTTAAAACTGTCTTTATCTGCTTTTTATTTAATATCATGTCATCCAGATCTATCACTGTTTTTGTTGAATCATCCAGAGCAATTCCGAAAGGAACAATTACACTACCATACCCGACCAGTCTTATCGCTTCTGTTAGTGTGGATGGCGGCGATGTTACAATTACGGAACAATTTTCATCCCGCAAATGCTCCCTCGTCTTCAAATAGCGTGTGTAGGTTACCTCTGTGGCACCTAGTTCCATAGCAAGCTGTTCACATTTTCTACTTTTTGCCGACTCTTCCCTATGTCCCACACAAATAATTTCCTTTGCGTGAAAGTATTTTCCCAAAGCCACACACATCAATGCTTGCACGCCCATTCCCCAGATGATAAGTGACTTATCTTCCCTTATATCCGCTTGAAGGCAGGCAGTAAATGCCACTGCACTCGGCTCTACAAAAGTAGCCTGCTCCTTTGTTAAATTGGAACATTTGACAAGATTATTCTCATGAACAACCAGATATTCCCCCATGCCTGACTGTCCGTTCAATCCTGTCGTGTTTCTACATAAATAAAATTCTCCATTTTTACAGTTATCACAGCTTCCACAGGGACTTGCATCTTCCACCACGACCATTTCCCCTACAGTAACTTTCGTCACGTTTTCACCTATAGATACTACGATCGCAGAAATCTCATGACCAAGAGGCTGATAGTTCGTACTCTTTTTCAAATAATGAATATCTGTTCCACAGATACCACATGCAAGAATCCGAACCAATACCTGATTAAATTGAGGAATGGGAATCTTATCTTCTCTGATTACTAAATCAAATTCTTTTCTTCCCTGTAAATATTTCATTCATTTATCCTTTATGCACTTTGCTTATCTGTGATAGTATCCACTGCTACTGCGAGTAACAGAACAAGTCCTTTTACAATATATTTTTCGCAGGATCCCATACTTAAAATACTCATACCATTATCAAGCGAAGCCATGACAAGTGCTCCAATAATACAGCCAAAGATAGATCCCTTTCCTCCTGCAGGGCTTGTTCCTCCAATAATCGCTGCTGCAATAATATCTGTCTCTGCACCTGTTCCTCCAGCAATAGCCGCAGAATTTAATCTTGATGTGTAAATAATTCCAGAAATTGCTGTTAATACTCCCATGAGCACAAAATTTATGATCATATTTTTCTTGACATTAATTCCAGATAATTTCGCCGCATCCAGGTTTCCGCCAATAGCATATACATGACGGCCAAAGGCTGTATTATTTGCTATCACATGCATAATCAGTACTACTGCAGCTAAGATGATAATCGGAACTGGAATTCCTCTATCACTTGCCCAAATTGCAAATACTAATCCAATAATGACCCCAAATCCAACTATTTTCAGCCAAAAGATGCTTGATTTTTCTACATCAAACTGATACTTCAGTCTTTTCTTTCTTTTCTGAACCATCAATAATGTATAAATAACAAAGAAAACGATTCCAAATACTATGGCAGTAATATTTAACTTTCCATTTCCTATATTAGGAAGATAACCCTGTCCAATCGCCTTGAACACTGCATCGTTCGGCTGAACTGTGTTACCTCCCGTCACTCCAAGAACTCCGCCTCTAAACAGCATCATAGATGAAAGTGTCACAATAAATGCCGGAAGACCTACCTTAGCAACCCAAAATCCCTGCCACAAACCGACAGCTGCTCCAACCAATAAGGTTATTACAATTGCAAGAACTGGATTCATATTATAGTTTTTTAGTAACACCGCAATTACCGCACCTGTAAAGCCAATAACCGAACCCGCTGCAAGGTCAATCTGTCCAGCTACCATGATCAGCACCATTCCGCACGAACAAACCCCAATGTAACACATCTGTAAAAATAAATTATTCAAGTTACGAGACATCATAAATATGCCGCCTGTTGTCACCTGAAAATACAGCCAAATAGCAAGCATTGCTAATATCATCGTATATTGACGAATATTCGCTTTCAGTGTTCTCTTCCACTTTTCCATTCTAATTTCCTCCCGTTGCGTAATACATTACCTTTTCCTGAGTTGCTTCTTTTCGTTCCAGTTCCTTAACCATTTCTCCTTCACGCATAACAAGGATTCGGTCACTCATTCCTAAAACCTCCGGAAGCTCTGACGATATCATGATTACTCCCACGCCTTGAGCAACTAACTGATTCATAATATGGTAGATTTCAACCTTTGCTCCTACATCAATTCCTCTTGTAGGTTCATCTAAAATCAACAATTTGGGTGCTGTCATAAGCCATTTTGATAAAACGACCTTCTGCTGATTTCCACCGGATAGATTTTTTACTTTCTGCTCAATACTTGGTGTTTTAATATTTAGTTCCTTCACATACTGATTGACTTTATAAATCAACTGATTATCATCTATCAGTCCATTGCAGCTCAAATCCCCAAAGCATGACATTCCCGCATTAAATTTTATGTCCTGTTGCAGAACTAACCCATACCGTTTTCTATCCTCTGACACATAACCAATACCATAGCGAATGGCATCTTCTGACGATTTTATTGCGACTTTTTCCCCATCTATTTTTATTTCACCTGTAATATTACATCCGTATTCTCCGATCAGGCTCATCATTAATTCAGTTCGACCAGCTCCCATCAGACCTGCAATCCCCAAGATTTCACCTTTTTTCACACAAAATGAAACATCTTTTAAGAGTTTTTTGTCCGGCACATCTGGACGATGCACTGTCCAATTATTTACCTCCATGATTACATCCTCTGCATGATGTTCCTCGCGGGGATACATTTGCGTCAGCTCCCGTCCTACCATGTTGGCAATCAGTTCTTTAGTGGTAAATTCCGATTTTGGTTTTGTGATAACTGTTTTTCCATCACGTAATACGGTTATGCTATCTGCAATTTCAAATACCTCTTCCAGCTTATGTGATATATAAATACAACTAACTCCCTGTTTTTTAAATTCCCTCAATAGCTTTAAAAGATTAGCTGATTCTGTCTCTGTTAAAGCAGCTGTCGGCTCGTCTAAGATCAACAATTTGGCATTCTTGCTGATTGCCTTACATATTTCAATTAACTGCTGCTGTCCGACTCCCAGATTAATAATTTTTGTTTCTGGGCTCAAATCCAGATTTACTTTCTTCAGATATTCCTTACACTTATGATAGGTCTCATTCCAGTCGATGACCCCAGCTTTGTTTTTAATCTCCTGACCTAAAAAAATACTTTCAGCCACATTCATGTTTCGACACAAAGCCAGCTCCTGATAGATAATGGCAATTCCTTTTTTTTCGCTGTCCTTTATTGAATAAAATTTTTGCTCTTCATTCTCAAAAATTATTTTTCCTGTATATGTGTTGGCCGTATAAATACCGCTCAGGACCTTCATCAGAGTAGATTTTCCAGCTCCGTTTTCCCCTACTAACGCATGTATTTCACCCTTTTTTACCTGAAATGTAACATCATCCAACGCTTTAACTCCTGGAAAAGTTTTGGTAATATGTTCCATTTGTAAAATATATTTTTCCATATGCAAAACCACCTTTATTTTCAATAAGGGGCAGTCCCCTTATCAGTAACTGCCCCCTATGGAATTCTGTGCTACTTATCCATAAATGTCTTCTTTCGTATGGTAGCCCTCATCAATCAGAATATCGATATTATCTTTATCAATAAATGTTACATCCAGTAATACTGCGGGAACTTCAATTTTATTACCGTCTGCGTCAACACTTTCTTCCTTCTCGCTAGTCGGATAGGTTCCCTTCTCCAGAAGCTCAATTGCTACATCCACTGCTGTTTTTCCCATCTGTCTTGTATCACCCCAGGAAGTCATAGACTGCGTTCCTGCGACAATTCTCTGACAGCCTGCTGCATCTGCATCCATTCCTGTAATAATTGTCTCTTTTGCCATTTCGTCGCCCAGTGCCGCAATTGCACCGCCTGCAGTTCCATCATTAGGTGCTAAAATGGCATCAATTGTGATTCCCTCACTTGCTGCAATACTCATTGCATTTTCCACATGTTTTGTTGCTTCCTCCGGCTTCCAGCCCACACAGTCGTTTTCGCTGATGACATTGATTGCGCCGCTTTCGATGTACGGCTTCAGCTCGGCATAAGCACCTCCGAAGTATAAGGGTGCACAAGAATCACCTGGGTCACCCTTTAACAGAACGACATTTCCCTTTGGTTCTCCATACTTCTCTACCAGCTTCTCAACGATGTACTCACCGTTGATCTGTCCCATTCTCCAGCTGTTAAATGTAATATATACATCTACCAGATCTGTTCCTGTTACAAGTCTATCATAGGAGATTACATAAATATCTTCCGTCTTTGCTTCTTCAACAATTGCTGCAGCCGCATTTCCATCATTGGGTGCAAGAATCAGTACATTGATTCCCTGTGTGATCATCGTAGAGACCTGTTCTTTCTGTTTATTACTGTCTCCATCCGCACATGCTGTTACCAGCTTAATACCTTTTTCTTCACAATAATTCTTAATTGTTTCTGTATCAATACTCCATCTTTCCTCTGCGAAAGTAGGCATTGACAAACCGATAAATAAGTCTCCTGACGCTTCCTGCGTCGGTGCCCCTGTTTCTAATGTTTCTTTCTTTCCTCCACAAGCTGTGAGAGACAGCACCATAACCCCCGTTGCTAAAAGTGCCCAAATCTTTTTCATTGAAAGACCTCCTTTGTTTTTTTGCGTGCCCGTGCACGCTTTGTTTGTGATTACATCTTACTTATTTTGTTTCATTTTGTCAATATTATTTTTATTTTTTCAATTTTTTTATTAGTTTTGCATATATTTCAGATTATTTTTTTGTTAATCTTTTTATGTACATGCTTTTTTTCTGTTTTTTAGCAAAAAAACAAGCGGTGATTGCGTGCTTTTATTATAGTGCACGCAATCACCGCTTATAAGTTTTCATATAATTTTATTTCATTTTCTATTTCGATATTTCCTGTTATTTCATCCCCAACCAGATAGCGGATTGCAACATCTAAAGCTTGATACCCCTGTCTCCAGGGTTGCTGCACTATGGTAGCCTGAATCCATTTTTCCTCCATCATCCTACGCACAGCCGGAATCGTATCACACGCGACCACCTTCACATGTCCCATTTCATATTCCTTTAACGCTGTACATATTCCTGTAACGCCACCTCCCGCAATAAATACTGCCTGTATGTTTTTATTTCTTTCTAAAAATCCTTTCATTTTTTTATATGCTTCTTCATGATTGTCCTGCGTTTCTATTATTTCTGTAAGCTTTATCCCAGGATATCGTTTTTCCATTGTACTGCAAAAGCCAAAAATTCTATTTCGCGACTCTAAGAGTGACAAAGATCCAGTCGCAATTAATACATTGCCTACTTCTCCGCATAACAACGCTATTAGTCCACAAGCAATTCTCCCACATTCCAAAACATCTACCCCAATATGCAAGATTCGTTTAGAATCTGATATATCTGTATTAAGCGTAAACACTCCTATACCTTTTTCCATGCACTCGTCTATTTTTCTTGCAATTTGGATATCATCTATAGCTGTTAATATAATACATTGAACATTGATTTTCAATTCATCCAACAGATCTAATTGTTCCCTGACATCATATCCTTTCATATATCGATATACTATTTCAATCTGATAATCCCGGTGTTCTTCTTCTGCAGCTTTTAATCCTTCAATAACATCGTCATAAAACTCATTTCCATCCGAACATAAAATTATCCCTATTCGAAGTTTCTTTTTTTGTAATGCTAATGCCTTTCCAAATGTGTTAGGTTTATATCCTAATTTTTCTACTGCATCATTTACTTTCTGTATCGTTTCTTCACTTACGCGCCCCCGATGATTCAACACTCTATCCACGGTTCCTCTGGATACATTACACATTTCTGCTATCTGTTTAATTGTAACTGCCATATTTATCTCCCCACTATTTTATCGCTTTTGCAATTACTTTCTTTAGGCATTATAGCATACCGGTTCCGCACCGTCCATCCTAATCATAGACAGTCATCGTTTCATTTTTTCCGTCAAATTGACAGTTTTATTGCTTCTGTCAGTTGCTTCTTTGTGCATATATTGGTACAATAATGATAACAAAGACGCAAAGGGGGATTTTGCATGAAACTTGGATTTGTAGGTGCCGACCATGAAGTTACCGGCAGTTGTCACTATCTGGAAGCCTGCGGAAAACAGATCCTGATCGACTGCGGAATGGAACAGGGCAAAGATATTTATGTAAACCAGGATATTCCTATACCGATCAACCAGATCGATTATGTTCTACTGACACACGCACATATCGATCATTCGGGTCGTCTGCCACTTCTGTATAAAAATGGTTTCAAAGGCAGCATTATCTCTACCTTTGCCACCAGTGACCTGTGCAGCATTATGCTCCGCGACAGTGCTCATATTCAGGAATTTGAGGCAGAATGGCGTAACCGTAAAGCAAGACGTGCCGGCAGCGAGGAATATGTACCGCTCTACACTACAGAGGATGCACTGGGAGCCATCTCTTTGTTCCATCCCTGTGATTACGAGCAGACCATCGAATTAAGCGAAGGCATCAACATCCGTTTCCGAGATGTGGGTCATCTGCTCGGTTCTGCTTCCATTGAAATATGGATCACTGAGAACGACATTTCCAGAAAACTGGTCTTCTCAGGCGATATTGGAAATATCAATCAACCACTGATCAAAGACCCACAGACTACCAGCTCCGCAGATTACGTGATCATGGAGTCCACCTACGGCGACCGCCTTCACAAGGCTCCACCGGATTATGCAGTGGAACTGGCAAATGTGATCAACCGTACCTTACGTCGGGGAGGCAATCTGGTTATTCCTGCATTTGCAGTGGGCCGTACGCAGGAAATGCTGTATTTTATCAGGGAGATCAAAGAACGAAAGCTGGTAGAGTTTGATTTTCCGGTATACGTGGACAGTCCGCTTGCTATAGAGGCTACATCCATTTTTAATAAGAATTTCCAGTCCTGTTTTGACGAAGAAGCTATGGCACTGATCCAGTCTGGTATCAGCCCCATCCGTTTTCCGAATCTCCATCTGGCCATCTCCAGCGACGAGTCGAAAGCCATCAACTTTGACTCCACACCAAAGGTGATCATCTCTGCTTCCGGTATGTGTGAAGCCGGTCGTATCAAGCATCACCTGAAACACAATCTGTGGAGACCGGAGTGTACTGTCCTCTTCGTAGGTTATCAGGCTTATGGAACACTGGGACGCGCTCTGACGGAGGGAGCTGAATATGTGAAGCTCTTTGGTGAGACCATCGAAGTAAAAGCCGAGCTGGCACAGCTGGACGGCGTCAGTGGTCACGCAGACAAGAACGGCCTGCTTCACTGGGTGGAAGCCTTCTCTCCGAAGCCGCAGATGGTATTTGTAGTCCACGGTGAGGATGAGACTTGTGATCATTTTGCAGAATGCCTGACAGATGAGCATCAGATTCCTGCCTGTGCACCATTCTCAGGCGCACTGTTTGATCTTGCCACCGGCGAATGGATCAAAGAAGGACTGAAGATCCCTGTAGCAGCCGAAAAGCCTGCTGCAAAACGCAAATCCGATATTTATGCCCGTCTGATCGAGGCCGGGAAACGATTGATGCAGGTTATCTACCACAACGAAGGCGGAGCCAACAAGGATCTTGCCAAATTTATCAGCCAGATCAACTCCCTCTGCGACAAATGGGACAGATAAGCATAAGAGCCGCGTTTTTGCGCGGCTCTTTCTCGTTACAGATTAAAGATTATTTTAATAAACAGCAGTGCAAGCACTACCAGAATAATGGGACGGATAACTTTCGTCCCATTTTTTAGTACCATACCAGCACCCGCATAATGTCCTGCAATGCTGAACACCGATGCAGTCAGTCCCAGAAGTAACAGGATATGCCCGCCCAGCAAGAATGTCACCATCGAACACACATTGGAGCTTAGATTCAGAATCTTCGTATAGGCAGCCGACTCCATGGATGTCAGATGTGCCAGCCCCATGAACATGATCAGCAGGAATGTGCCGGTTCCCGGCCCGTAGAATCCGTCATATGTACCGATGATCAATGCACTGGTCCAGACGATCAGCTGCTCCTTTTTCGGTTCCAGGCGCTCCGTTTTTTCTGATATCAGTGAATTTTTCCGAAGTACGAAAAATGCTACCACTGGAAGCACAATCAACAGGACCTGACGCAGAATCTTCTCATCTGTCAGAATACTCAGTCTGGTTCCCAGATATGATCCGATCAATGCCATCACTACGGCCGGAGCAATCAGTTTCCAACGGATCTTTACCGACTTTCCGATCCTTATCGTCGAGATCAGCGTACCGGTAGCTGATGACAGTTTATTGGTTGCGATCGCATGATGGATGGGCACCCCCGCCAGATAATAGGCCGGAAGCGAGATCAGTCCTCCGCCACCACCGATGGCATCCACAAAACCCGCAAGGAACACCAGCGGACATACGATCAAAAAAGTTGTCATATGTAATTCCATTCTCAATCTCCTCATTTGTATCCAATTTTTTCAACTTGTCCATTATACCGGTTTTCTTCCGGAATGTACAGCCTTTACACCTTTCTGTCCATATTGTATGATAAAAACAACCTATGAGAAGAGGAGACAACCATTATGAGAATCCTGATTGCAGAAGACGAAAAAGATCTGAACCACATTCTTGTACAAAAGCTTACACAGGACGGATACAGCGTAGACAACTGCTATGACGGACAGGAAGCTATGGATATTCTGACCTATACAAAATATGATGCTGTCATTCTGGATATTATGATGCCAAAAGCAGATGGATTTGCTGTTCTATCTTTCATCCGACAAAGGAATGATGACACACCTGTCCTGTTTCTGACTGCAAAGGATTCCGTTTCTGACCGGGTCAAGGGACTTGATAGTGGAGCGAATGATTATCTGATCAAACCATTTTCGCTGGAAGAGCTCTGTGCCCGCCTGCGTTCCATGCTGCGCACTTCGCATGGTCAGATCTCAAATATTCTTTCTGTTGGAGATCTGACTTTGGACTGCTCTACACACCATGTTGCCCGTGCGGGCAAAGAGATCACTCTTTCTTCAAAAGAATATGCATTGCTGGAATACCTTATGCACAATCAAGGACTGATTCTTTCCCGGGAAAAAATTGAAAATCATATCTGGAACTTTGATTACGAAGGTGGAACAAATGTGGTCGATGTCTATATCAGTTATCTCCGACGAAAAATTGACTCCGGGCATGAGCGGCACCTGATCCACACTGTCAGAGGACGCGGCTACGTCCTCCGGGAGGATACTGATTCATGAAAAAATGGTCAATTCGCACGAAAATCACTTTGCTCTTCACAGTTGCCCTGACACTGATGGCTACGCTATCCTGTCTCATCGTTTTTTCTGTCAGCCACCAGGTCATTCAAAAGACTGTTCGTGATAACCTGATTGAAAATGTAGAGCGAAATGTAGATGAAATAGAATATTATGAGACATTGGATGAAATCCAACCGGATCCTGATTTTACTAATCATGTGGATCTGTTGTTTCCCTATAAATCAGGATTTCTGGAAGTTGATGATGATTTTTTAAAACAGATCAATGGTGTATTCACATCTCTCTACAATCAGGATCAGGAACTGATCTACGGCGAGAATCCCATTGCTGTTGCCAGTCAGTCTGTTGAATTCAAGAATTCTGTAATACAAACGGTCAATGCAGATCATACAAAATATTATATTTTTGACCGGATGTTAAAAACAGGTTCCCAGGATCTATGGCTTCGCGGAGTCGTATCAAAAGATCAAGGTCATGCCGAACTCTCATCCATTACCAGACTGTCACTGATCCTTATGCCGTTGCTGATCCTTCTATCTGTTCTCATCAGTTACCTTTTTTCCGGACAGATTCTAAAACCTATCCGACAGATTTCAGATACTGCACTTCATATTTCTACTGGAAATGACCTGAAGCAACGTATCGAACTGAACCGCGGCGAAGATGAACTCCATCAGCTTGCAGACCAGTTTAATCATATGTTCCAACGTCTGGACCAGGCATTCGAGACCGAACAACAATTTACCTCTGATGCTTCCCATGAGCTTCGGACTCCTATGTCTGTAATTCTCGCTCAATGCGAGCTATCTCTGAGTGATCCTGAGACTTCTGTATCCAGCCGCACTGCATTCCTGACTATTCAGCGTCAGGGAAAACGTATGTCCCGGCTGATTAATGACATGCTGGATTATACCCGTCTGGAAATGCGCCCGGACCGGTATCCGAAGCAGAATGTAGATCTGTCAGCACTGATTACCTCTCTCTGCGATGATATGGCATTGATCCGTCAGCAAGGAATACAGTTAACTGCAGATATCCAGCCTGAGATCAATATTTATGGTAATCCCCAGTTGCTCAGTCGTCTTGTGACCAATCTGATCTCCAATGCATACAGGTACGGAAAAGAAAACGGCCATATCCTGGTTCGTTTGCATTCGAATGACACCGGTGTATCTGAACGCAGATCGCTCTCTCTTTCTGTGGAAGATGACGGCATTGGCATTTCCAAAGAAGAGCAGAAACATATTTTCCAGCGTTTTTATCAGGTTGATCCATCCCGCTCCGGAGCAGGCACCGGTCTTGGTCTGTCCATGGTTCAACAGATCGCCGAATTTCATAATGGAACAGTAACTGTAAAGAGCGCTCCTGGCGATGGAAGTATTTTTACCGTTCTAATGTTTCTCTAATCTTTCTGTAGTATGCTGTTATTACAAACAAAACAAGCCCGGCGAACAGCTATTTACAGTTCCCGACAGAAAGGAGATCTTTATGTTACAGATCAGACAGTTTTTTAATACTCGAAAGCGAGCACTTACCTCTTCTGCAGTTGCTGTCGCTATTCTTGCCCTGGCAGGTACCGGCACTGCTTTTGCCACAGAGACCGTTGCACGAAATACTTCCATTGGTTCCGGAAATGCACAGAATTTCGCATTTGCCGATGCCGGTGTTGATCCAACTTCCGCCACAGGTATTCGCACTGAATTTGATTTTGAGCAGGGACAATTCATCTATGAAGTCGAGTTTCTTGCTAATGGAACAGAATACGAATATTGGATCAAGGCTTCCGATGGAAGTATCGTTAAAAAAGAGCAGGATCTGATTGATCCAACGATCTCTTCAGCTCAAAAAACAACAACACCATCGACACCACAGGACACACAGCAATCTACCCCAGCTCAGACTCAGCAATCTGTCCCAGCTCATGCTCAGCAATCTACTCCTGCTCAGACTCAGCAATCTGCCCCAGCTCAGGCTCAGCAATCTGCCTCTGTTAAGACCCAGCAATCTGCTCCAGCTCAGGCTCAACAGATCAGTATCGACACTGCAAAGGCAACCGCTGTCAGCCATGCGGGCTTTCAGACAGCTGATGTCACTTTCTCCAAGGCGAAGCTGGATCATGAGGATGGCCGTACCATCTATGAAATTGAATTTTTCAATAATCATGTGGAATATGAATATGAGATTGATGCCATAACCGGATCCGTCCTGAAATCTGATTCAGACTATGATGATTATGATGATTACGATGATCATGACGACCATGACGATCATGATGATCATGATGATTACGATGATTACGACGATTACGACGATCATGATGATTACGATGATTGATTTTACAGTTCGTTTCGTAGTATAATTTAGACAGCTATATAGAAAAAACTTCTATATAGCTGTCATTTTTATGTTATCACACAGGAGGGTATGATATTGGAAAAATCAACTGTCTATTTTACTAACTTCCGATGTCCGGTAGGCACCAGCCAGATTGACAAGCTAAAAAAGCTCTGCATTGCTGCCGGTATCCGCAATATTGACATGGATGGAAAGTTCGTAGCTATCAAAATGCATTTCGGTGAGCTGGGCAATCTGGCCTTCCTGCGCCCCAACTATGCAAAAGCAGTGGCAGATCTATGTAAGGAACAGGGAGGACTGCCGTTCCTGACTGACTGTAATACACTATATCCGGGCAGCCGCAAGAATGCACTGGAACACCTGGATTGTGCGAACCTGAACGGATTCAACACCATCAGCACTGGCTGTCAGATTCTGATCGGCGATGGGCTTCGCGGAACAGACGAGATCGAAGTTCCCGTTGTAAACGGTGAATATTGTAAAACCGCAAAGATCGGCCGCGCTATCATGGATGCAGATATCTTCATCAGTCTGACCCATTTCAAAGGTCATGAAGCTACCGGTTTTGGTGGTACAGTTAAGAATATTGGTATGGGCTGTGGAAGTCGTGCCGGTAAAATGGAACAGCACAAGAGCGGAAAACCGGCTATTGATGAAAATCTGTGCCGTGGCTGCAAACGCTGTGCCAAAGAATGCGGAAGTGATGCTATCTCTTATCCGAATAAAAAAGCCGTTATTGATTATGATAAATGCAAAGGCTGTGGCCGTTGTATTGGAGCCTGCAGCTTTGACGCAGTCTACAATCCGAATGACAGCGCTAACGAGCTTCTGGACCGCAAGATGGCAGAATATGCACAGGCTGTCTGTCACGACCGTCCTTGCTTCCATATCTCTCTGGTTCAGGACATCAGCCCTAACTGTGACTGTCACGGTGAAAATGACGCGCCGATCCTGCCGGATATCGGAATGTTCGCAAGCTTTGACCCGATCGCGCTGGATCAGGCCTGTGCTGATGCCTGCCTGAAGGCAACTCCAATCGCCAACAGCCAGCTCGGCGAAAATCTGGCAAAACCCGGCTGGGTCTGCCACCACAATCATTTCAAGGATTCCAATCCGAATGTAGAGTGGGAAGCTACCCTGGATCAGGGTGAGAAGATCGGCCTTGGAAGCCGTTCCTATGAATTGAAAGAGATCTGATAAAAAAGCGCTGGTATCATTAAATAATGATGTCTACCCTTTTTTTGAATTTATCAAGTAAAGCGTGTAAATTTTATGGTGGCCGAATTATCGACCACCATAAATCGCTTCGTGAATTCACCAGCTGTTCCGGATATAATCACTCAGGATTCCGAGAGATCATCAAATGGTGCCAACCTCGCACCACAGCTAATCAGAATTGATTTCGCTGTCTTTCCAGTAACAAAATGTCAATAGTTTTTTAATCACTTTTTTCTAAAAATGGGCAAAAAATAGAGCATATAGATTTCTCTATACACTCTACTTATAGTAATTTCCTTTTCTTCTCAATTATCAGTCATCTGAAAGTTGATTTTTTATTATCGTGGCTTACATCCATTCGTGCAATATTCTGTTCAATTTTTCCATATCAAGAGGTTTCGCAATATGTTCATTCATTCCTGCACTCTTTGCAAGTATCACATCCTCCGTAAATGCATTTGCCGTCATTGCAACGATTGGCAACAGCTCACCTTTGTGTTTAGGCAGGGAACGGATAGCTGTAGCCGCCTCATACCCATTCATAATCGGCATCTGCACATCCATAAAGACCAAATCATAATATCCATTTGGATGATCTGCTACCTTATCTACAGCTTCTTTTCCATTTACAGCCATTTCAATCTCAGCACCTGTCATACCTATGATCTCAGCTGCAACTTCTCTGTTCAGTTCATTATCTTCCACCAAAAGGATTTTCTTTCCTGTATAATCACTTGCAGCGATATTTTTCAGGTAATCTCTTGCATCCTGACTCGGCTTTCCGGATATTATATTTTGCAGTGCTGCGGTAAGTCTTGATCTGAACAACGGTTTTGAAATGAATTCATCTACTCCTGCTGCTTTGGCTTCTTCTTCGATTTTTGTATAATCATAGGACGTCAGAACAATGACAGAAACATCAGGTCCTATCTTTTGGCGTATCTGCCTTGTTGTTTCAATTCCATCCATTCCCGGCATCTGCCAGTCAATAATATATACAAAATAATCATTGCCATTCTCATGACGTTTCACCGCACGCTCTACTGCCTCTTTTCCTGACAGTACCCACTCTCCGTCGATTCCAATCTCATTAAGAGTAGCCACTGTTCCTTCACAGCATGTCTTATCATCATCCACAACCAGCACGGGCAAGTTGACCAGTTCATCAATAGTTTCTGACTTTTCATCCCGCAGACGAAGGAAAATAGTAACGGTAAATCTGCTTCCCTTTCCCAGCTTGCTTTCTACCTTAATGTTTCCATTCATCATATTGACGATATTTCTTGTGATTGCCATTCCCAAACCGGTTCCTTGGATTTCGCTGATGCGTTTATCATCTTCACGAGTAAATGGGTCAAACATAACCTTTTGAAATTCCTCGCTCATTCCCATGCCGTTGTCTTGAATCACAAACTCATAGCATCCTATATCCAGGGAAGTGGTAGGCTTTTCCGTAATAGAAAACAGTATCTTGCCGCCATCTGGGGTATATTTGATGGCATTACTCATAATATTGGTAAATATCTGTTGTACTCTTAAACTGTCTCCTCTTACATATTCATGTTCAATTTTGTTGAGCCGTACTTCAAAATTATGATGGTGAGCTTCAATCTCGGAACGTGTCATTGCGATCAAGTTATCTACCAGTTCAGCCAGATTAAAGTCTTCTTCCGTCAGTTCGATCTTTCCATTTTCAATGCGTGACATATCCAGTACTTCATTAATCAAACTAAGCAGATGACGGCTCGACTTGGTTATTTTTCCAAGGCAATCAATCACACGATCCTGATGATCAATATTTGCTCCGGCAATGGCTGTCATACCAACGATTGCATTCATCGGAGTCCGAATATCATGAGACATATTTGATAAAAATTCTGTCTTTGACCTGTTTGCCTTGTTAGCCGCTTCATAAGCTTCCTTCAAAGCAATCCTCGATTCTATCTCCGCAAGTTTTTCCTGAGTGGTATCCTGTGAGATCAACAGCACCTTTTCAAGTACTCCGTCTTTCCAAGACAAAGGAATGAAAGCCATGCTCTTAAAATGCTTTTCATCTTCCGTACAATATTCCAGCTTATAAATATCATCCATGCTTCTAATCATGCCACGGATATGGTCTGCTGAAATCACTTTGTCAATCGTTTCATCCTTTGCCACCACTTTATAGCGGGATGCAATCCTCCTGATCAGGTCATGATATGTTCCGCAAGCATCGTATGGTGGCTTTTTTTCGTGCAGACTATAAAACTTATAAGTATCATCTTCCAGATTGCACATAGCAAAACGGCTGACCAGACGCATTGTTCCCTGAAGAAGCAGATCCATCGCATCATTCTTACGTGTCAGCTCCAATATGTTTTCCATTTCTTTTCTGGCATCTGTAATATCCCGGACAAAAATCATTGCATAACGGGAACCGTCATTTTCTTCTCCTCTCATAAGGACGTTGCGAACCCAACGTTCCTCACCTTTTATCCGTATTCTGCATTCAAGAGTGATTTCTTTTGAACCTTCACTCAGTTTTTCAACAATAAAATTACGGTTGTAAAAATGAGAAACCGCTTCCTTGTCCTCATCAACAACATAATTATCCAGGTATGCCTGAATCAGTTCATCCCATGTATGGCTCTTTTCAAAAATCTCCAGAAGGGAATCCTCTACTTTTAGTGACTCAAAAGAATTATCCTTTAGATTTACATAATACTCGCAGATATTTCCCTCTGTATAGGCGCGATGAAATGCCTCATTTCTCTGTGCTTTCATCTCGCTCTGCTTTCTCTTGTCAATATTTATGAATGTACCGACAATAAGACGTACTGTTCCGTCCAGACGTCTGGTTGTCTCGGCATTTGCCCGGAACCATTGATAGGAACCATCTTTCATCTTCAAGCGGTATTCACAGTCATATTTCACACTATCTGTTTTGTCTTGAATTGCTTGCTCTAACAGTGTAAGTGTTGCTTCCTTGTCTTCTGGATGTAACAAATCTGCCCACGATTCCAGTTTATTTGGGAAATCAAGAATGTCATGATACCCAAGCATCGTGCGAAACTCATGACTCCAGTACACTTCCTTAATATTTCCGCTTTTGTCACAATCAAAATGCCACATCCCAGAATGAATCACGTTATTGATCAGTTTCAGATTCTGCTGCATCCAGTCAATCTGAACAGACAATACCCATACCTGCTTTCCATCATCTGCTATGGCATCTTTCTTGCACATACGGACAAATACAGGTGTGCCATCGCTCATCAGCATCTGTCCTTCCCCACACCCTTGAAGACGCTGAAACCTGTCGTATTCAAGAAAGGTCTGGTTTTCTCCATAGAAAAGATTTCTCAGAGAACCTGATGTTTTCTTTTGAAATTCTTCAAACGTATATCCCAGATTCTTCAATATGCGTGAACTGACCTGTGTAATTGTAAGATTTTCATCATAATATCCTGTCATGAATCCAACAATATTCAGTTCGCTCACTGCATCCTGTACGATTTTTTGACAGTTTTCATTTAACTTTGTATTATCCAGTGAAAAGATATTATTTTCACTTTGCTTTTCTTTATTGAACATTTTCATTCTCCGTATATTCTAAATCCAACAGGGATGTAAGTACTTCCATTAGTTTATTTATATCAAAGGGCTTTGGAAGATGAGCATTCATTCCTGCTTCAGCACAATGTTCTTCATCACTCTTAAAGGCATTGGCAGTCACAGCAATGATCGGAATTTCAGCACCTTCTGCATCCATCTGGCGAATATGCTTTGCAGCATCTATTCCATCCATGACGGGCATCTGCATATCCATGAGAATTGCGCCATATGTCTTTGGTTCTGCTCTGTGAAATTTATCTACACAAATCTCGCCATTTGCTGCCCTTTCACATGTGATTCCATACATTCCAAGCAATTCCTGTTCCACTTCATAGTTTAAATCATTATCTTCTGCCACCAGCAGATGTATCCTTTTAAGCTTATTAAACTTTTTTTCTGGTTTAGCTGATATTTTTTCTTTCGCTTCTTTTATATATTCAACATCAAATGAGACAGTAAAGACTGTACCCTCTCCAACAGCGCTTTTCGCTGTAATAGTTCCCTCCATAAGTACTGTTAGTTCCTTTACCACAGAGAGTCCCAATCCGCTTCCTCTAACCTGATTCACTCTGGTATCCACAGCCCTTGAAAAACGATCATACATTTTCTCCATGTATTCCTTCGTCATTCCTATTCCGTTATCCTGAATGACAGATATCAGACGAATATAACCTTTTCTGTCACTCTTCTCCTGTTTTACTTCAAAAACAATCTGACCGCCATCTGGCGTATACTTTATCGCATTTGAAAGAAGATTCATGTAAATTTGTTTCAGACGGAGTTCATCCAGAATGATTCTGTCATATTCTATATTTTTCAATCTGCATGAGATTTGCTGGTGCTTATCCGGCATCACTTCCTGTATGGTATCCCGGAACTGTGAAAACACCTCAGACACACTCATCTCCTCCATCAAAATATTTAGTTTTCCTTTTTCGATTCGGCTTAAATCCAATACATCGTTAACAATCTGTTGAAGATAGTTGCTTGCAATATCAATCTGAGCCAGACCATGACGCACTTTTTCTTTATTGTCAATATTTTCTCTTGCAATTCTCGTAAATCCACGAACTGCATTCAACGGTGTCCGTATGTCGTGAGAAACCTGTGACAGAAAATCAGTTTTTGCTTCGCTTTCTCTTTTTGCACGTTCTGCCATTAGTGCAAGGCTTTCTTCTCTGCGTTTTGTTTCGCTGATTATGCGTGTCACATACAGAACATGAATTGCCCTGCCTTCTTCATTCCTTATTTTTACAATAAAACGTGCTAAATGCCAGTTTCCGTCTTTTGCCTTATACTCTATTGCCGTTGTATCATCATTCTTCAATCTGTCCGCAAGAGTAGACAAATCGAAGAATTTCAAAACCATGTCATAATGTTCCTGACAAACTAAATTATCACAGATCTCCTTCATTTTTTCTGAAGCAAGTCCGACTTTTCCTGTCAAACGATGAACTTCCTGTTCTGCTGATATTTCTTCATACTGATCATTCTCAAGAACAATTCGATACATAGAAAAATATATTTTTCCAATGGCAGAAACAATACTGTTGCTGATTTTTGATTCTTCCAAGGCTTTTTCTAAAGCCTTCTGTATTTTCTGTTCCTGCTTTATAATATCATCTATATAACGAAACGCTACCATGATACCAAAACTATTCTGGTCTGTTCCGTTTGCCCGAATCGCATGTACTTCAAAACATTTATGTGTTTTACTATTTGGAAGACTTCTGTAGCGAAACGACACCCGTTCTTCTTTCAAAAGTTCTTCTTTTAAAGCATGTGTTTCCAGTCTTGTCAGAAAATAATCTCTGTCTTCTTCAATCACATAACTCTCTGCATATGCTTTTAACATTGGCATATATGCAATCATCGTTTTATTGGGAGTTTTTATAAATTTTGCAGCATTCGCACCTGAATCAACCTTTATTACTTCCCCAACACCTGCATCTAAATCTACATAATATACAGATGTATACTCCTGACAGAGCGTGTCGAGAAACATGTTTTTGTGCTCCAGTTCTTTGGTTTTTTGTTTAAGATGCTGTTCTACAAGTGTATTAACCAATGCACTGCCAAGATGTGCTCCGATCAGTTCAAGGAAAAATATAAAATTTTCGTTTTCCTGGATATATGGATTGTCCAGCCCTAAAAAACCAGTCAGGTAGGAGCCATGAAAAAGCGGCAAAACAACCACTGACTTTATCGCCTTCATTTTTAAAAGTTCATATTCCAAAGGCATAGTGTGGCATATGTCCTCTATATTGTTTACGACAACGCTTTCTCCTTGCCTGAACTTTTTCACCCAACATGGCATTTCTTCAAATTTCACATCCTGAAGATTATCTCTTTGAGCTGTAATTCCATCTGCACACCACTCATAGGTATTTGTAAATGTCTCTGGCGTATGAACCGTTTCAAAAAGATAAGTTCGATCTGCATTTCCATAATTGCCGAGAACTTCAAGGAGTTTCTGAATTCCTGCTCCAATACTCTCTCTATTTTTGGATTTGTCAATTTCTTTTAAAATCCGCAGAATAGCTCCTTCTCCTGCAAGGATACTGTAGTTCTGCTTGTCAGTCTCCTTTTTTATCATCTTTAATCTCCATTATCTTTTTTACTTAATCTTTCTATTTCTTTTTTCTGTTACTCTATTCAGATAAGCTAAACCATAATAAAAAGCAAAGAAACTACTACTAATTAACCATAGTATCACTTTGCTATTTCATATGCAACTGGCTGCCATTTTACAGGTCCTATAGCTTTGCGTCACAGACTTTCATCTGTTTTGCTAAAATATATATTTTCTTCTGGAAGCACAATTTTTTTTATTATACCCACCCCACAAAATCGTGTCAATTTGCATTTCACACAATATGAATCCTGCTGCAAAACAGGTAGTGCTCATAAGCATCACTCCCATAAGTGCTCCGGATACTGCCGAAACCATTCTTTTCTCATGATAAAAATCTCCTTCCAAGGCATGAAAAAAGCACTCTAACCTGTTGTGGCTAAAGTGCTTTGTAAATCAGTTATTAAATTGTTTATGAGTCAGACAAACTTGAAGTTGTCATTTTGTTGTAGTTACTTCAGTTGCAAAAATCTTGCTGCATAATTCCAAATATTTCTCATAAGATATTTCCGTTCCATTCAATGTATATTTTTCTTTGCCTTCCACATTATCTACATCAATAAGTTCTTCACAAAAATTCATTTCTGCAACTAAATTATCTGCTCCTTCAAATTTTTCCATATGGTATGCTTCATATCCTGTATTCATTCTGTTGCTGTGCATAATCCATACGGCACCATTATAAACAACATAAGAAAGCTCAAGCGCATTACCCTCTCCTACAGCAAATTCGTAGACCTTATTATCACGTGCATCAAGATATATGCCACCATAAGGTCCGCAAATAATCAGTTCATTTTCCCCATCATTATCAAGATCGACTCTTTCACCAATAGAATAAGAATCCCATTCGTCAGAATCCATATCTAAATCGGTAATATAAAATGCCGATGTCGAATCCTCGGAACTGATTGCATTTATTGAACCATTAACAAACAAATCTAATAATTCTTCTGCTGTCATTTCTGTATCTATATTCTCCGTTTGTATGTTGGATTCTTCCGCACTAATTGCTTTATTTTCTTCTTTTTCCAAATTTGTACTTTCATCTATCTGCACACTGCTTTCTTGCTGTCTTGTAGGAGATGCATCAGTAGTGACAACTTCATCTCCTTTTTCTTGTCCGCAAGCAACTACATTTAATGTTGCTAGAAAAACACATACCAATACTCCCATCTTTTTACATCTGCTCATGTACATACCCTCCGATAACTTCCGATTGAGATTTCACCTGTTTTAAGAGATTTAATAACTGTTATATTTTGTTATTAAATTTTCCGCAAACCCTTGAAAACACTGGATTTGTCGCAGGTGAGCTTTCCCTTATTTTTTCCCTTGTGTTATATCGTCCCA
>ENA-UPXC01001981-UPXC01001981.1-human-gut-metagenome-genome-assembly--contig:-NODE-1981-length-25881-cov-4.404317_pt1 | contig 25881 bp, 27 predicted proteins | sample MGYA00250047_ERZ773371 | MGnify/ENA primary metagenome ERZ773371 (study PRJEB29103, sample SAMN06111975) | human gut metagenome | biome: human gut; feature: ankylosing spondylitis patient; material... | reverse complement strand
TTGGGCAGTGTGTCTTTTGCAGTGTTGCTCGTGATGACGATAGCAATCAATGGTTCCAGTAATTTCTGGTACAGAGGAGGACAATTAAAGCAGAAAGCGAAAGACTCAGAGAGTGAAGATACCATCTGTACGGCTGATCTGACGGATGATGAGATTCTGGAAGGTTTAAATCTCCTGCTCATCGGGGATTCTATTGCAGTTGATGTAACAGATGATTTTTATGAAATATTTCCAAACAGTGTCAGTGATACTAAAATCGGACGGATCACATCACTTGGTAAACAAGTTCTTGATTCCTACATTGACGAAAAGAAATGGGAGGGAGAAGGCGTCATATTTGCATCACTTTCGAACAGTCCGATCAATGGTGAACTTGAAGATATTCGGGAGAAGATAGGGAAGGATATGCCATTGTTTCTGACAACAGTCCGAATTCCGCATGATACGTTCGAAGAGGAAAGCAACAGCAAGATAAAAAAATTCGTAGAAGAAAATGATCATACATATCTGATCGACTGGTATGCTGCAAGCGAGGGTCATGATGAGTATTTTGATGCAGACGATACACATTTGCTCTCGGCAGGTGCGAAAGCATATGCAAAATGTATCAAGGAGGCTGTACTGGATGCATACAAGAAGGAGAATATCGAAATTCCTAAGTCAAGATTAGTTAGTAGTACAGACACAAGTACGGACAGCAGTAATGATAGTAGTAAAAACGCAAGTACAGAATAGTTTTTATTTACTGAGAAAAAAGCATGTAAAACTGGTGTAAAGGCTGTAAATACGGTGTCAGATATTTAACAACAATCACTGATAGAATTCTAACAAGTAAGAAAAATATTTAACGCTTGACTTTATTGTCAGACAGTTGTATTCTGAGGTTAAGTTGAAGGAAGGACTTGTGAGATACCACTATCATGTGATACGCGACACATGGAATGATAGACTGGAGCCGAAGGGGCAAGCAGAAACTCTCAGGCAAAAGGAACGGGTCTGGACAACACTCTGGAGAACAATGGAAGGGATTGTACCGAAGAAGTAACTTACCTGCCATACACGCGAAGACTGGTAAGCAATCTTTCAGGTGAAAGGACAGAGGCAGATAAAAAATAATAAGTCTTAAGATTGTTAAGAAATTATTTTTTACCTGCTTTTTTTTGTACCCTTTTTTAAAAATTTTTGGGGAAATTTGGAGGATGATTAGAAAATGAACATGGTTGAACAGGTAACAGATTATGTGAAGAACTATGACGAAGAGGTTGGAAAAGCAATTGAGTTGGAGCTTGGACGCCAGAGAAGAAACCTGGAGCTGATCGCATCTGAGAACATTATCAGCCCGGCAGTGATGATGGCTATGGCAACTGTACCGGCAAATAAATACGCAGAAGGATATCCGGGCAAGAGATATTATGGTGGCTGCGAGAATGTAGATATCATTGAAAATCTGGCAATTGAGAGATTAAAAGAATTATTTGGCTGTGATCATGCATGTGTTCAGCCACACTCAGGAGCAAATGCAAACAATGCAGTATATCAGGCACTGATTAAACCGGGTGACACAGTAATGGGACTGAACCTGGCACACGGCGGACATCTGACACATGGATCACCGGTAAACCAATCCGGTATTTTATATAATTTTGTTCCTTACAACATCAACGATGACGGAGTACTGGATTACGATGAGATTCGAAAACTTGCACATGAATGTAAGCCAAAGATGATTGTTGCAGGAGCTTCTGCTTATCCAAGAGAGATCCGATTCGATATCTTTGCAGATATTGCAAAAGAAGTTGGCGCTTATCTATTCGTAGATATGGCACATATCGCAGGACTGGTTGCAGCAGGACTTCACCAGAATCCGGTTCCATACGCAGATGTAGTTACAACGACAACTCACAAGACACTGAGAGGACCAAGAGGCGGAGTGATCATGTGTAAGGAAGAACATGCAAAAGCAATTAACAAAGCAATCTTCCCGGGAACTCAGGGTGGTCCGCTGATGCATATTATTGCAGCAAAAGCTGTCTGCTTTGGAGAGGCATTGAAACCAGAGTTCAAAGAGTATCAGAAGCAGATAGTGAATAACGCGAAAGCACTTGCAGATGCATTGATTGCAGAAGGCTTCAATCTGGTAAGTGGTGGAACGGATAACCACTTGATGTTAGTAGATCTTCAGAACATGAACATTACCGGAAAAGAACTTCAGAACCGACTGGATGAGGTTTACATCACAGTCAATAAGAACTCAGTACCAAATGATCCGGCAAGCCCATTTATAACAAGTGGAATCAGAATCGGTACACCAGCAGTTACAACAAGAGGACTGAAGGAAGAGGATATGAAGATAATCGCAAAACTGATCAAGATGACAGTGACAGACTTTGAGACAAAGGCAGATGAAATCAGAGATGAAGTTACAAAAATCTGCGAGAAATATCCATTATATGAATAAATTAATGTACCTCTATAATTAACGTCCCTATTAAAAACAAGAAGGAGGATATGATATGGAGTTAAAAACACCACTTTATGATGCGCATGTGAAAGCAGGCGGTAAGATCGTTCCATTTGCAGGATATCTCTTACCGGTACAGTATGGAACAGGTGTTATCACAGAGCATATGGCAGTTAGAGAAAAAGCAGGACTTTTCGATGTATCTCATATGGGAGAGGTATTGTGCCAGGGAAAAGATGCACTTGCAAACCTGCAGAAGCTGCTGACAAATGATTTTACCAACATGGTAGATGGGCAGGCAAGATACAGCCCGATGTGTAACGAGAATGGTGGAACGGTTGATGACCTGATCGTATACAAACGTGGAGATAATGATTACTTTATCGTAGTAAATGCGGCGAACAAAGATAAAGATTATCAGTGGATGTTAGATCATCAATTCGGAGAGGTCACATTTACAGATGCATCTTCCCAGTATGGGCAGATCGCACTTCAGGGACCGAAAGCAATGGAGATTCTGAAGAAATTAACGGCAGAAGAGAACATCCCAAAGAAATATTATCATGCAGTATTCGATACAGAGGTAGCTGGAATCCCATGTATCATTTCCAAGACAGGATACACAGGAGAGGACGGAGTCGAGTTATATCTGACAAGTGAAAATGCTGAGAAAATGTGGGATGCACTTTTAGAGGCCGGAAAAGACGAAGGGCTGATTCCATGTGGACTTGGAGCCAGAGATACACTTCGTATGGAAGCAGCGATGCCACTGTACGGACATGAGATGGATGATGAAATATCACCACTTGAGACAGGCCTGAAATTTGCAGTCAAGATGGGAAAAGAGGAAGACTTCATCGGAAAGAAAGCCATGGAAGAGCGTGGTGAGCCGGAGATTACAAGAATCGGACTTAAAGTAACCGGAAGAGGAATTATCCGTGAACATCAGGATATCTATATTGGAGAAAAGAAAATCGGACATACAACAAGCGGAACACATTGTCCGTTCCTGGGATATCCAATCGCAATGGCATTAGTAGATGCCGGAAGTGTAGAGATCGGTAATAAAGTAGAAGTAGATGTAAGAGGACGTAAAGTCGAGGCAGAGGTCATAGCACTGCCATTCTACAAGAGAGCGAAATAAGTTTTGTTGAAGGATTAAAAAAGAGAATATATAAAAAAGGAGATTATTAAGATGGAAATCAGAGAAGGATTATTATATGCAAAATCACATGAGTGGGTAAAAGAAGAAGGAGATGTTGTTACAATTGGTCTTACAGACTACGCACAGTCTGAGCTTGGAGACTTAGTATTTGTAAATCTTCCGGAAGAGGGAGATAGCGTATCCGTTGGTGAGGCATTTGGTGATGTTGAGTCTGTAAAAGCTGTTTCCGATGTATATTCACCGATTTCCGGAGTTGTGTGTGAGATTAACGAGGAGCTTTTAGATGCACCGGAATCTATCAACGGAGCACCATATGATGCATGGTTTATCAAAGTAAAAGAAGTATCTGAGAAAGAGGAATTATTATCCCCATCAGAATACGAGGCATTTGTAGCAAGCGAGCAGTAAGACAAAGACGGGAGGTGGACGGCATATGGGAAGCTATGTACCGAATACGTTAGAAGAACGTCAGGAAATGATAAAAGAGATTGGATACAGTTCTATCGAGAATCTGTTCGCACACATTCCTGATGAGGTTAAGATCAAAGGCGGACTGAATATTCCGGAAGGAAAGTCAGAGCTGGAAGTCCGCAGAGAGATGGAAAATATTGCATCAAAGAATCAGGTATTTAAGATCATTTTCCGAGGTGCAGGAGCATACAGACATTTTATTCCATCCATAGTGAACAGTGTGATTTCAAAAGAAAATCTGCTGACAGCATATACACCGTATCAGGCAGAGATCAGTCAGGGAATCTTACAGTCCATTTTCGAGTATCAGACAATGATCTGTGATCTGACCGGAATGGATGTGTCCAATGCCTGTGTGTATGATGGTGCCGAGGCGGCAGCAGAAGGCGTGGCAATGTGCCAGGAGAGAAAGCGTAAGAAAGCCTTCGTATCCGCAGCGATCCTGCCGGATGCACTGGCAACGATACATACGTATTGTCATGGAAATGGAATGGAGATCGTGGAGATTCCGGAAAAAGACGGCGTGACAGATCTGGATTATCTGAAAGAAAATATAGACGAGCAGACAGCATGTGTCTATATCCAGCATCCGAACTATTACGGTAATCTGGAAGATGCACAGGCAATCGGGGAAATTGCTCATGGTGCCGGGGCAAAATATATCATGGGTGTGAATCCAATCTCCCTTGGAATCATCAAGACACCGGCAGAGTACGGTGCAGATGTGGCAGTCGGAGATGGACAGCCACTGGGACTTCCACTTGGATTTGGAGGACCATACTTAGGATTTATGGCAGCCACAGAAGGCATGATAAGAAAGCTTCCGGGAAGAATTGTCGGTCAGACAGAAGATCATAATGGAAAGACCGGATATGTATTAACACTTCAGGCAAGAGAGCAGCATATCCGCAGAGAAAAAGCTTCCAGTAACATTTGTTCCAATCAGGCACTTTGTGCGCTGGCAGTTGGCGTGTACATGTCGGCTATGGGAAGTGAAGGAATCAAAGAAGCAGCGCTTCAGTCTGCTTCCAAAGCACATTATCTGGCAGCAGAGCTTGATAAGATCGGATTCAAAGTAGAGAATAAGGGAGAATTCTTCCACGAATTTGTAACTGTATCTGAAAAATGTCCTTGCGAAGCATTAAAGGCGCTGGAAGAGCATGGAATCCTGGGAGGATATCCACTTGGAAACCATCGAGTATTATGGTGCTGTACAGAGATGAACACAAAAGAAGAGATGGATGAAGTTATCCGCATTTTAAAGGAGGTGTAGAGCATGTTAGTATTTGAAAAAAGCAGAGCCGGACGAGGCATGAGCATGCTCCCAGCCTGCGATGTAGAAATCAAAAAACCTGGTGAGAAGGATGCAAGACAAAAAGAGCTTCACCTTCCGCAAATGTCTGAGAATGACCTTTCCAGACACTATACAGAACTGGCAAAGAAATCCCATGGAGTCAATGATGGATTCTATCCACTTGGATCTTGTACGATGAAGTACAATCCGAAAATTAATGAAGATATGGCAGCATTGCCTGGATTTACCCAAATCCATCCGCTACAGCCAGAACATTCTGTACAGGGATGCCTGGAAGTTCTGAAAAAATCCGAAGAATACCTGTGCGAGATCACAGGAATGGACGGTATGACATTCCAGCCTGCAGCAGGAGCTCACGGAGAGTTTACAGGTCTGATGCTCATTAAGGCATATCATGAGAACAGAGGGGACGAGAAGAGAACAAAAATCATTGTACCGGATTCTGCGCATGGAACCAACCCGGCCAGTGCTACAATGGCAGGCTATAAGGTAGTCAGCATTGCATCTGCACCGGACGGAGGAGTAGACCTTGAAGCGTTAAAGGCAGCATGTGGAGAAGATACTGCAGGACTGATGCTGACCAATCCGAACACGGTTGGATTGTTTGACAAAAATATTTTAAAAATTACAGAAATCGTACATGAATGCGGTGGTCTTTGCTATTACGATGGAGCAAACCTGAATGCAGTTATGGGAACTGTAAGACCTGGAGATATGGGATTCGACGTGATTCACCTGAACCTTCATAAGACATTTTCAACACCTCATGGAGGCGGAGGTCCGGGAAGCGGACCGGTTGGCTGCAAGAGTATGTTGCTGCAGTTCCTGCCATCCTACAGAGTGGTAGAAAAAGAAGGGGCTCTGGCAATGGAGAAAGCCGAGCACAGCATTGGTGAGATGAAAGAATTCTATGGAAACTTCCTTGTAGTTGTCAAAGCACTGACTTACCTGATGACACTTGGAAAAGAAGGAATTCCGGAGGCAAGCCAGAACGCAGTTCTGAACGCGAACTATATGATGAACAAGTTAAAAGACCTCTATACAATGGCATATGATGAGGTATGCATGCATGAGTTTGTTATGAGTCTGGAAGATCTGAAGAAGAAAGCAGGCGTATCTGCAATGGATATCGCAAAAGGACTTCTGGATAACGGAATCCATCCGCCTACAATGTATTTCCCGTTAATTGTACATGAAGCGCTGATGGTAGAGCCGACAGAGACAGAGTCAAAAGAAGTACTGGATCATGCAATTGAGGTATTTCGTAAGCTTTACAATGACGCACTTGAGAATCCGGAAAGCCTGCTTCAGGCACCGGTGACAACACCGGTCACAAGAATGGATGAGGTAGAGGCAGCAAGACATCCGGTACTTAAGTATAATTTTGAGGTATAATTTCAGAAGTAATGTAAATAAAAGCGAAAGATATTATTTGAAAATAGGATAAGGGGATTGCGTATGGTAGAGAAGATTACATACATTGAGAGCGGTCAGTTTCATCCATATAAAAATCTTGCAGTGGAGGAGTATTTACTCCTCCACTGTGAACCTCAGGAGTGTATTTTATATTTGTGGCAGAATCAGAATACCGTTGTAATCGGAAGAAATCAAAATGCCTGGAAAGAATGTAAAGTTGAAAGTCTTGAGGAAAATGGAGGACATCTGGCACGTCGTCTTTCCGGTGGCGGAGCGGTATATCATGATCTGGGAAATCTGAATTTCACATTTCTCGTATCAAAAGAAAATTACAGCATTGACAGACAGTTGGAAGTTATTGTCAAAGCAGTGCAAAAGTTAGGTGCAAAAGCGGAGAAGTCCGGAAGAAATGACATTTTGATTGATGGAAAGAAATTTTCCGGAAATGCATTTTATGAGCAGGAGCAGCATTGCTATCATCACGGAACATTGATGATGAATGTGAACAAAGAGATGCTTTCCAAGTATCTGACTGTATCAAAGGAAAAATTACAGTCCAAAGGTGTGGACTCTGTAAAATCAAGAGTGACTAATCTGGTGGATTACATACCGGATCTGACATTGGAAGCATTGAAAAAAGCACTTCATGAAGCATTTGAAGAAGTCTATGGCCTGACATCGAATGAGTGTAAGATGGAAGACCTGGATCAGGAAGAAATCGAAATGAGGACGAAACATTTTTCCTCCTGGGACTGGCGCTTTGGACGGAAAATTGATTTCCAGTATGAGATATCAAAGAGATTTTCGTGGGGGCAGATGAATATTCAGTTCCAGGTGGATAAAGGAAAGATTTCTGATGTCAATGTGTACTCAGATTCGCTGAAACCTATGACGATCGAGAAGCTTCCGAAGTATTTAAAAGGTATCCGTTATCATAAGAAGAATATTTGCTCGGAGCTTAGACTTTACTGGGCTGAGGATAAGCAGGAAGAAGAGATGATAGCAGATATTATCGAGTGGATAAAAGAGGAAGAACTCTAGCAGAAAAAATGTCTTTCCGAATTCAATTCAAGTGTTACATCCAGTTGAACAAGGTGGAAAGATATGAAAGAAGTTGTGGAAAAAGACACTGCCATCTGGCAGTATTGTGGATAATTACAGGAGGACATCCGTATGAGCGAGAAATATGATGTAATCGTGATCGGTGCCGGACCGGGGGGATATGTGGCTGCTATTAAGGCAGCGAAGCTTGGATTTAAAACGGCTGTTATTGAGGCAAGAGAAGCAGGCGGAACATGTCTGAACCGTGGATGTATTCCGGCAAAAGCAATGATTCATGCAGCAGAAGTATATAGAAACGCAAAAGAGTGTGAGCGCTTTGGTATCCATGCAGAAAATGTAACATTTGATTTTGAAAAAATATTTGAATACAAAGAAGAGACAACAAAGCAGCTTGTTTCCGGTGTGGAAGGGCTGTTTAAGGGCAATGAAGTTGACCAGATCTCTGGAAAAGGAACCCTTCTTCCGGATAAGAAAGTAAAAGTTGTGTCTGAAAGCGGGGAACAGGTGCTGGAAGCAGAGCATATTATTCTGGCAGCAGGATCTAAGCCGTTGCTCCTGCCGATTCCGGGAATGGATCTTCCGGGAGTCCTGACCAGTGATGAACTGTTCCGTATGAAGAGTGTGCCGGAGAGCCTTACAATTATCGGTGGCGGAGTTATCAGTGTGGAATTCGCAACGGTTTACGCAGAACTTGGCTGTAAGGTGACGATTCTTGAGGCACTCCCAAGAATTCTTCCGAATATGGATAAGGAGATTTCTCAGAATCTGAAATTGATTTTGAAAAAACGCGGCATTGATATTCACACAGCAGCTGCTGTACAGGGTGTAGAAGCAGACGGAGACCAGTACATTTGTAAGTATGTGGAGAAAGAAAAAGAGCAGAGTGCAGCCTCCCAGTATGTATTATGTGCGGTTGGAAGATGCCCGAACACAGACGGACTCTTTGCAGAAGATGCGACACCGGAGATGAACCGCGGACGTGTCGTTGTAAATGAGAAGTTCGAGACAAGTATTCCGGGCGTGTATGCAATCGGAGATCTGATCTTTGGAGCACAGCTTGCCCATGCAGCAAGTGCCCAGGGAATCCAGGTTGTAGAGCAGCTTGCTGGAAAAGAAGTGTCTGTCGATGTAAATGTAGTTCCGGGCTGTGTATACACAGATCCTGAAATTGCATCTGTCGGTATTACGGAAGAGGAGGCAAAAGAAAAAGGTATTGCCGTTAAAGTTGGTAAGTTCATTATGAGCGCAAATGGAAAATCGCTCATCACAAAAGAGGAGCGGGGATTTATTAAAATCGTTGCAGAAGAAGAGAGTGGCGTGATTGTCGGAGCACAGATGATGTGCGCAAGAGCGACCGATATGATCGGTGAATTCGTGACAGCAGTTGCCAATAATATGACAGTATCACAGCTTCTGAAAGGTATGCGGGCACATCCGACTTACAATGAAGGAATCGGAGAAGCGCTTGAAGAGCTGGAAGGCGGAGCTATCCATGTAATGCCGAAGAAAAAGAAATAAAAAGAAATAAAAGAGGAACGGATATGGGAAGTATTTTTGATATTTTGGGACCGGTCATGGTCGGTCCGTCCAGTTCCCATACAGCGGGAGCTGCCAGGATCGGTTATACGGCCAGGCAGCTCTTTGGTGAACCTGTGAAAAAAGCAGAAGTTTATCTTCATGGTTCATTTGCTGCTACAGGGAAAGGACACGGTACAGACCGGGCAATTATTGCCGGACTTCTTGGCATGAAGCCGGACGACCTTCGGATTCCGGTGGCATTTGAAGAAGCAAAAAAGGCTGGGATGGAATTTACCATTGCAAATAGAGAATTAAAAAATGCACATCCGAATACGGCACGCGTTGTGATGAAAAATGCAGAAGGAAGAAAGATGGTACTTCAGGCATATTCTATTGGAGGAGGACGTATCCGGGTCAGTATTTTGGATGGAATTGAAGTAGATTTCAGCGGGGAGAGTAATACATTGATTGTCCGGAATATGGACCGTCCGGGATGTATTACAGAAGTTTCAGCAGCACTGAGCCGCGAAAAAATAAACGTGGCTACGATGCAGGTGTTTCGACATAAAAGAGGCGGTGGCGCAGTGATGGTTGTAGAGACAGATGAACGGATACCGATTAGTGTGACAGAAGAACTGCGGAAGAAGGAAGACATTCTGGAAGTTATTTCGCTGAATTTGGAAGGGAGGAATGGATAATGGCGTATCAGGCAGTAGAAGAAATACAGGTCAGATGTGAGAAGGAGAACATTCCTTTCTGGAAAGCAGTTCAGTTAGAAGACTGCGAGGAAAATGGGATTACGGAAGAGGAATCTTGGCAGCAGATGACACTCATGTGGACGCGGATGAAAGAAAGCGTTGACGCCTATGATCCTTCCGAGAAATCCAGAAGTGGTTTGGTCGGAAAAGAAGGCGGTCTTATGGATGGATATCTCCAGAATGAAAAGCCGCTTTGTGGAGATTTTGTTTCAAAGGTCATTACAAATGCGTTGAAAATGGGCTGTAATAATGCCTGCATGAAGCGAATCGTGGCAGCGCCGACTGCCGGAGCATGTGGTGTAATGCCGGCAGTTCTTGTGACATATTGCAGAGAGTTTTTGATAGAGGAAGACCGTATGATCGAAGCTATGTATGTGGCAGCAGGAATCGGGCAGGTCATTGCGTCCCGTGCGTCCCTGGCGGGAGCTTCTGGCGGCTGTCAGGCAGAGATTGGTTCTGCTTCCGGCATGGCTGCGGCTGCAATCTGTGGTGCTCGCGGAGGAAGTAAAGAGCAGATGGGACATGCCTGTGCCATGGCACTTAAGAATCTGATGGGGCTTGTCTGTGATCCAGTGGCAGGACTTGTGGAAGTGCCTTGTGTGAAGCGAAATGTCGGTGGCGCAGTAAACGCACTGGCGGCAGCAGATATGGCACTGGCTGGTATCATCAGTCAGATTCCGGTAGATCAAGTCATTGATGCCATGGGAGAAGTAGGAATCAAGATGGATGTAAGTCTTAGAGAGACCAGTCTTGGGGGCGTAGCGGTCAGCCCACGAGGGGTGGAGATTGCGGAAAAGCTTGGAATGTAGGTAGGGACTTTCGAAGTTTAAGTTTGAAAAAGAAGTGTATGGATATAGAAAAAAAGCTGCCTTTGAAGACAGCTTTTTTTCTATAAGATTTATCAATAGGGAAATGAAAACGTCTGTTTCATATTGCTGATTGTTTAGATCAGCTCGAGGTATGCTGCGCACAGTTCTAATGTGTTCATCAGTCCTTTGATGTGTGTGCGTTCCATACCGTGGGAAGCCTGCACGCCCGGTCCGATGAGTGCAGCGCGTGTGTCATATCCGGCTCTCCATACTGCTAAAGCATCTGAGCTATAACGTGGATAAATGTCTGTGACAGCGTCAAGATTATGTTTTTTAGCGAGGTTAACAAGTCTAGTTGTCATCTCGTAGTCGAAAGGACCGGATGAATCTTTTACACAGATGGATACCTGTTCTTCTGTGCAATTCAGGTCAAGACCGACACATCCCATGTCTACAACGAGAAGTTCTTTAATATCTTTCGGGAGTGTTGCTCCGCCGTATCCGATTTCCTCGTGCGTTGAGAAACAAATATATGTCTTATGCTTTGGTTTTATGTCGTTGTCTTTCATGATTTTTAAAAGTGTAAGCTCCAGCGCGGAACAAGCTTTATCATCGATGAAACGAGATTTCAAGAATCCGCTTTTTGTAAATGTTGTCTTAGGGTCGTAGCATACGAAATCTCCTGCATGAATTCCGAGTGCTTCTACATCTTCTTTCGAGTGAACAATCTCATCGATACGAACGGCCATGTTCTGCTCATCTCTGTTTCTTGTAGATGCATCCGGGAATACGTGAACTGCCGGTGACAGGGAAAGAATGGTTCCGGTGTAAACTCTTCCGTCTCTTGTGTGGATATTACAGTATTCACCGTCCAGAGATGGAAGAAGTGGTGATCCGATGGAAGTAATCATCAGCATTCCGTCAGATGTAATAGAGCGGACCATAAGTCCCAATGTATCTACGTGTGCAGACAGAGCAACTGGCTCAGTATTATCTTCCCCCTCTATTGTTACGATAACATTGCCGATGTTATTCTTGAAAACAGGATACCCAAGATCCTCTATGGTTTTTAATAAGTAATCAGCTACATTTGATGTGAATCCGCTTGCACTGTCGATGGACAGAAGAGAAGTTGCTGTGTCGATCAGATAATCATGGTATTGTTCAAAATTCATAGTAAAACCTCCGGTATTTTAAATTTGTTGTTGCATTTTGTGAATCCGCGTAGTATATTTAAACCACAAATCCTATTGTTAACAATCTACATTAAACAAAATGAATTGTCAAGTATTACTAGGAAAATCCATTTGTCTGTTAAGCATGAATGTGACAAAGCTTAAGAAGCTGAATCGTCAGCCGGTTATTGCTTTAGGAGAGTTCGTAGGATCAGCATTTATGATGACATTATATGTATTCCTGATGTTAATCGGATGTACAGTATTACATTTCCTGATCTGCCGTTTGTTCAAGATCAAATACGAGTATGTACTTCTTTCTATGGTAGGATGTATAGTAGACGGACCGACAGCATCTCTGACAGCAGCAGGTGGAAACTGGAAATCACTGATTAATGTCGGATTGATCATGGGAGTTATCGCCGGAGCATGCGGAAACTATGTCGGAATATTTGTCGCATATGCGGTCAAAGCTATATGTGGACTATAGGTTTGTAAGTGGTAGTATATAGTAAAAAAATATCAGTAAAAAGTTTCCTTTTCTACATTTACTGTGCTATGATTAAAGAAATTATAATTATTGCGCATTGCATGAAAACAACTGCTGGGAGCAGAATGATATTATATGTAGTAAGGAAATGAAATCATATGGCAAAACTAAGATATCGTACATTGAGAGAAAATGTTGTAGATGAAATTCGGATGAAAATCCTGAACCGGGAATATGAACCGGGAATGCGGATCGTGGAGCAGAACCTGTCCGATGAACTTGGAGTAAGTCGAGGACCAATCAGGGAAGCTTTGCGTCAGCTGGAACAGGAAGGACTCGTAGAATATGTTAGAAATGTTGGATGTTCGGTCAAGCAGGTTACTTTGGAAGATATTTATGAAATCTATCTGCTTCGTGCAACTTATGAGCAGGTTGCAGTTCGAACATATGAGGGACAGCTTTCCGATGAAGATCTTGCACAGATGGAATCCATCGTGGAAGAGATGAAGATTTTTGGTGAGGATGATTTAGGGGATCTTGTAGATTGTGATTGTAGGTTTCACCAAGTGATCGTCGAAAAAGCAGGTCTGAACAGACTTCTGAAAGCCTGGACCGAATTGAATTACGGCAATATCGTCTGCTATTTTGCTGGAAATTCGGACCGGAAGGAAGCGGCAAACCGACAGCATGGTATTCATGAACGACTTTTGAATGTATTCAAGAGTAAAGACGAAGAGACAATCTGCAACGCAATTTCGGAGCATTATATGACGACAGTAAAGCGTCTGATGAAAGAGGGATCCATGTCAGACGAAGGTTTTAAATATAAAGTGTAGAAGTATATGAATTGAATGAAAGATGCCGGTCCATGGGGGGACGGCATCTTTTTTGTATAATAGGAAATTCCTCCTTGCGGAGGAACTTTGAATTAAAATAGCCCGCCGAAGGCGGGCATACTGATAAGACGAATGCCTTTAGAAGATATAAAAACCTTCTTCAAATTCGTCATCATCAAGGTCATCATCCTCAGTGAGGAAGTAATGCATGTCGAGCAGATCAGAGTCAGTCATGTTTTTGACCAGCTTTGTTGTCATGCCTTCCGGAGGATTTTTGATATATTTTTGCCTGAGTTCTTCTATAAATTTTGGATCCATTGTACGCCTCCTGTCTGTTGATGTTTTCAGTATGGAACAGACAGAAGATAAAATCAAGTATATTTGCCACTGGATCGGCAATGATATTTTGCCATTGCCCTTTCGTAGAGTTCTTCCAGAGAAACAGGCTTGTGTTTATGGTAGAGTTCCAGAAACTCCATTTTGTGGTTACATTTTGGACATTGAAGAGGATCGTAACCAAAAGATAAGGGAAAGAGTTGTCGCCATTTATTAAAATCCATTAGGATCCGGCGCTTGGATTTGGGGACAGCCCGGCGGAGTTTTTCATCCGATTTCCGATGTCTTGCATAGAGGCCGTAATAACGTGTCATCTTGAAATGCTTTTCGGGTATGTGTTGGATAAGCAGGGAAATGAAGTCCATTACAGGAACTGTTTTTTCCACATAGGAATCATCTTCATGTTTATTGTAATGAAAGGCTATGTTTTCACCATCATAGGAATCAATGCGTGAGGTGGCGATAACAGGGCGACCGAGATACCGGCTGATATATTTTACAACCATATCGGTGTCACAGAGGTTTGGCTTTGCGTAGACATAAAAGCCGTTTTTATCTTTTTTGTAAATGGCAGCTTTTGTTTTTTTTAAAGGAAGGGCCAATGCGTTTTTCCAGTTCGTTCAAAAGAGCAGTCTGGAAAGCTTTGCGGAGATAGGTGTAGTTAAAGTGTTTAACAACTCTCCAGAAGCCGTCATCGGAGAAACCACCCTCGGTAAGAAGACAATGGATATGTGGATTTCACTCCAGGGGTCTGCCAAAGGTATGCAGGACGCAAATGAAACCAGGGACAAAGTTCCTGCTTTTATTCAATGAATGGAACATCCTAAGAATGACGCTGCGCACTGACTGAAAAAGGCAGTCAAGGAGGGAACGGTCATTCAGAAAGAAAGGACGGAGTTCTTCGTCAATGGTAAAAACAAGGTGTCTGTGAGTACAGTCAATAAGTTTAAAGGACATTTTTGTAGAGCGGTCAATGCAGTACTTGTTACCGCAGGTAGGGCAGAACTTAGGATGGCAGCGGAAAGGAACAAATTTCAGTTCGCCGTAGTGGGGACAGCCATACATGGCACCGCCAAAAGAAGGGTCGCCACAATTGATCATCTTCTCAATGTTTTCCATGACAATGGGACGTGGATGAAGGATATATTCAATTTCTTCGTAGTGTTCTTTAAAAATCTTTTGAAGGATGTTCATAAGAGTATTATGAAGGAATTAGGGACAGAAAACAACCCCCACCCCTCATGATTGAGGGGCAGGGGAGCTGAATAGGCGAAGCCTATTTTTTATATTGTATAAGGAAGGTTTTGACTGTTGCGTTGCTTGAATTATGATTATAAATTCGTTAAAATTAGTCGTAGAAAGTCATAGAATAGCTATAATTTATAACAAAGCTTTCAAATTACAAAGGAATAGGATGTAGAATGAATAATTTTGAAAATGCAAGAATATTAAAAGCATTTGGTGATGAGCGCAGGCTGGACATTTTAATGGAGTTGCAAAATGGAGAGATGGGAGCCAGTGAACTGATTGAAAAATTGAATATCGGACAATCTACCTTGTCTCATCACATGCGTATTTTATGTGATTCAGGGATTGTTCAGATGAAAAAAAGCGGAAAATGTGTTTATTATTCTATAAGTGAAGAAGGGCGGAATCATATCATCAATATCATAGATGCTCTTACGAAGATAAACGGCTATAGTGACAGAAGGAGAAAGTAAAATGACAAAAGAACAGGTGTTGGAAGAATTCGATAAAGGATATGATTGCTGCCAGGTTGTGTTTCGTTACTGGGCGGAGAAGTTGAATATGGATGCGGAGCTGGCTTATAAGGTGTCATCAGGATTTGGAGCAGGTATGTTCCAGGGAGAGACATGTGGTGCAGTTATTGGGGCATATATGGCATTGGGGTTAAAATATGGTAGTATATTGCCAAGTCCGGAAGGTGATGAACAAAGAGTAGAATCTATCATAAAAGATGTTGAATTTAGAGAAAAATTTTTACAAAAATATAATTCTACTATGTGCAGAGAACTTATGGGTGCAGATTTTGCGACAAAAGAAGGAGCACAGAAAATAAAAGAAGAACAAAAAATGATTACTTTCTGTCCACAGTTGGTTTCCGATATAATAGATGTGCTGGAAGAAATTATACATATATAGAAATAACAAATATATAAATAAATTTATAAAAATAAACAATGTAAAATTACATCCGATAACTTGACTTTGTATAATAAAATCTCTATTCTTTTTATAGATATATTCACATATGTAGATATGTAAATAAAAGGAGGAAAAAGATGAAAAGACTAGCAGTATTATTAGCACTTGTTATGACTGTAGGATTAGTCGGATGTGGAAATTCCGGTACACAGTCAAAGACAGAGTCAAAAAATGACACAAAGGAAGAGGCAACAACAGAAGAAGCATTTGAAGGAGAGTATATTGTCAATGCAGATTATGTAAAAGAGCATTTGGATGATATTATTCTTGTTGATGCCAGAGGTGAGGATGCCGCTAATAAAGAGACAATCAAAGGAGCAATTCCGATTGCATGGCAGTATCTGGCTACATGTGAGGACGGAAAATCAGGAGATGCGAATTGGGGATGCATCCTTGATACAGAGCGCTTAAGTGAGCGTTTAGGAGAAAAGGGTCTTGATCCTAATAAAGAAATAGTATTATTTGCAGCAGCTCAGAATGGCTGGGGAGACGATGGACGTATTGCGTGGGAATTAATCGCAGCAGGTTATAAAGATGTAAAAATGGTTGATGGTGGTTTTGATGCACTGAAAGAAGCCGGAATTGAGACTGCAAAAGGTGGAAGTGAGCCAAAAGCAGTTGATGTGAAGATTGATTCTATCGACACAACGCATGTGATCAACACAGATGAATTAAAAGCAAATTATGATGATTACAAGGTTGTTGATGTACGTGCAGATGAAGAATATGATGGTGAGACATTATATGGAGAGGCTAAAGGTGGTCATTTACCGGGAGCGATTCATATTCGTTACACAGACTTATTTCAGAAATCAGGTATGTTAAAGAGTAATGCAGAGATTACAAAGATGTTTGAAGATGCAGGTATTACAAAAGATGACAAGATTGTAACATACTGCACAGCCGGAATCAGATCTGGTTATATGCAGTTGATTCTGGAAATGTGTGGCTTTAAAAATACACAGAATTATGATGAGTCTTATTATCGTTGGTGTGCAGTCGAGGATGTAGAGAAGTAGATGAAGAAAAAAACAATAGCAAGGATTATATTAGGCCTGGCAATAGTGCTTATTGTGGGATTATACATCCTGAATCCACAGGTGAACTCAAAGATTAATTACATATTTATGTTATTTAGTTCTATGAGTGTGGAGAGTATTATTGGTTATATAAGATCATTTGGGCCATATGCCGTTGCAGTATCATTCTTTTTAATGGTGTTTCAGTCTGTTGCAGCCCCGCTTCCGGCATTTTTAATTACATTTGCAAATGCTACAATTTGGGGATGGTGGAGAGGTGCAATCCTGTCATGGAGCAGTGCAATGGCAGGCGCAATCCTTTGCTTTATGATTGCAAGAATTGCAGGGCGTGACGTTGTGGAGAAACTGACCACAAAGTTTGCGATGGACAGTATCGAGCAATATTTTGAGAGATATGGAAAACATACAATTTTAATATGCAGACTATTACCGTTTGTTTCATTTGACTTTGTCAGTTATGCAGCAGGGTTGACTTCCATGAGTCTGGCAGCATTTTTGATAGCAACAGGAATTGGACAACTTCCGGCAACAATTGTATATTCCTACGTTGGCGGGATGCTGACAGGAAGTGTAAAGATGGTAGTCACAGCGTTATTATTAATTTTTGCATTGTCGGCATTTATAGCACTTGCGAAAAAGATGTACACAGATAAACATTCAAAATAAAATATTGATTTAATTTTAGAGAGAGAATCGTCAGTATCGGCAAAAGTTGGTGCTGGCGATTTTTTACTTTATAAGATTAGAGTGTCAAAAACACCATTTTAATTCAAATTTCAGACTATAAACAGACAAGTTTAAAAAAATAAAAATAGTTTACTAAGTGGTAAGTGTTTTTGTGATGAACATTGTGTATTATGTCATGCTGTTGCTGGGAGCAATTTTATTTGTTTTTTATGGTGGAAAAGTTATTTTTGTAGCATTTAACGGAAGTGTGAAATCAATACTTGATCTGGTCGGCAGCTATATCTCATATTTTGTAGGACCTGCAGCGGGCGCATTTATACTGGCAATGTTTACTAAAAAGCAAATGATAAAGGAACTGCCATAGGTGTCATCATCGGATTTGTACTTGGCTGGATTATTGCAATAAAGTTCCAGGTTAATTGGTTGTGGAATCCGATTATAGGTGCTATAATAACAATTGCTTTTGGAAATATTTTGAGCCTGTTATGGAACCAAAACAGCAATGAGGAACACTGAGTGCAATTTTCTGTACAAGTGATTTGATCGCGTTAGGAGTCATGGATGCAGCAAGAAAAGAGTTAGGATTGAGGATTCCAGAAGATGTTGCTATTATAGGATATGATGACATCGAGATGTCATCCTGGGAATCATACAGTCTTACATCGGTTCATCAGCCAGTCGAAGAAATGATTGAAAAAGCGATGGGAATTCTTGATAACCTGCTTAAAGGTGAAAAACGTAGAGATATAAAAGTGTTTAATCCGGTGTTGAAAAAAAGAAATTCTGTGTAAAGCAATGTGAGAAATGGACATAATTGATAATATGTTTATTTCTCATATTTGTTGCCAAGCATACGACAAAAAGGTCCGGTGGATCTTTTTTAGTTTGAAACTCATACAGGAAAATTTTGTCATTGATTGAAATAAAAGAGGAGGAGCTTGTAATGAGCAGCATATTTGACATATTAGGGCCAATTATGGTCGGTCCGTCCAGTTCTCATACAGCGGGGGCAGTGCGGATCGGCTATACAGCCAGACAACTTTTTGGAGAACCGGTGAAAAAAGCAGAAGTGTATCTGCACGGATCATTTGCGGCGACAGGAGAAGGTCATGGAACAGACAAGGCGATCATTGCAGGTCTTCTCGGAATGAAACCAGATGATCTTCGAATCCCGGATAGTTTTACAGTAGCAGAAGAAAATGACATGGAATTTACCATTGCAAAAAAAGAAATCCGCGGCGCACATCCGAATACAGCAAGAGTGATCATGGAAAATGGTGCGGATAAAAAGATGGTCATGCAGGCATACTCTATTGGAGGAGGCCGGATCCGTGTCAGTATGCTTGACGGGATAGAAGTTGATTTCAGCGGGGAGAGCAATACGTTGATCGTGCGGAACATGGACCGCCCGGGCTGTATTACAGAGGTAAGCGCGGCACTGAGCCGGGAGAAGATCAATGTTGCGACGATGCAGGTGTTCCGTCACAAAAGAGGCGGTCTTGCCGTTATGGTCGTAGAGACAGATCAGTCCATACCGGAAAATGTTGTGGCTGAACTGAAAATGAAAGAAGATATTCTGGAAGTAATATCTCTGAATCTGGAGGAGGGACGATAGTTATGGCATATCAGGCAGTGGATGAGATTATGGCAAGATGCGAAAAAGACGGTGTAGAATTCTGGAAAGCCGTTCAGCTTGAGGACTGTGAGGAAAACGGAATCAGTGAAGAAGAGTCCTGGAATCAGATGACACATATGTGGAATTCTATGAAAGAGAGTGTTGCAGCATATGACCCGGAGGAAATTTCCAGAAGTGGACTTGTCGGAAGAGAAGGAAAGCTGATGGATGCATATCGGGAGCAGGAAAAACCGTTGTGCGGCGATTTTGTATCAAAGGTTATTGCAAATGCATTAAAAATGGGATGTAACAATGCCTGTATGAAGCGAATTGTGGCAGCTCCGACTGCCGGAGCCTGTGGAGTAATGCCGGCAGTTCTTGTTACTTATTATAAAGAATATGAAGCTTCAGAGGAAACCATGATCCAGGCGCTGTATGTGGCAGCAGGAATCGGTCAGGTCATTGCGTCCCGTGCTTCCCTGGCGGGAGCCTCCGGCGGTTGTCAGGCAGAGATAGGTTCTGCTTCTGGAATGGCAGCAGCGGCAATCTGTAGTGTACGCGGCGGAAGTAAAGAGCAGATGGGATATGCATGCGCCATGGCACTTAAGAATCTGATGGGACTTGTCTGTGATCCGGTAGCCGGGCTGGTAGAAGTTCCGTGTGTGAAAAGAAATGTAGGAGGTGCAGTCAACGCTTTGGCGGCAGCAGATATGGCACTGGCAGGAATCGCAAGCCACATTCCGGTAGATCAGGTCATTGATGCCATGGGCGAAGTCGGAATGAAGATGGACGTGTCACTCAGAGAGACAAGTATGGGTGGTGTCGCAACAAGTCCTAAGGGACTTGAAATTGCAGAGAGACTTGGAATGTAAATATTACGAAAAGGAATGCCGGAGGGCATTCCCTTTTTTAGGAGAGTATGTTATAACAAAGATAAACAATCAAGAGTCATGAGTAAGGTAAAGAGAGGATAAATTATGTTAGATGAGCACATGGGACCGATTAAAAAATACAGTATACTGACTGTGGGGGCAGTCGTACTTGCACTGGCGAACTATGTATTTAAGTTTCCGAACCATTTCAGTTTCGGAGGTGTAGCCGGTTTTGCAGTTATTTTAAGTGGAATGTTTGGCGGTTCCGCCAGTACGTACACATTTGTAATCAATATGTTACTGTTATTGATCGCATTTCCAATATTGGGAAAGGAAGTTGCAATGCGGTCTTTCTATGTCAGTATCGTATTCAGTGGTGTGCTGGAAGTTGCGCAGTATGTGTATCCGATAGACAAGCCAATCACGAACCAGCCGGTGCTGGAGCTTGTATTTTCTTTTATGCTGCTGGCAGTGTGTTCCGCGATATTCTTCTTCATGGATGCGTCCAGCGGAGGAACCGATATTATTGCTTTGATATTAAAAAAGTATACCAGCGTGTCAATCGGAATGGCGTTACTGCTTGTAGACTTCGCAGTTGTTGTGATTTCTTTCTTTGTATATAATCCGACCGTTGGACTGTTTTCATTTGCCGGATTCCTTGCAAAATCATTTTTCATTGATTCCGTAATTGAGAGTCTGAACCTGTGTAAATATTTTACAATCGTGTCAGATGATGCTGATACAATCTGCGATTATATTCATAAAGAGCTGAATCACAGTGCGACCATTATGTCAGCAGAAGGCTCTTATTCACACGAGCCGAAGAAAGTCATCATAACCGTTGTGAACAGGGACCAGGCATTGAAACTGAGGAAATTCGTAAGAAGCGTAGAGCCGCATGCATTTATGATGATTACAAACAGTAGTGAGATTATAGGAAAAGGATTCCGGAATACGATGTAGTAAAATCGTAGTGAGAGGAATAATAAACCCCGTATTTTTGCAAGAAATTTTGCATAAATACGGGCTGTTTTTAAATTTTATTTTCATTAGGGCTACTCATTTTTGGAAGTTAGAGTATTATTTTATTGTAATTAAAAAAAAGATTGACAAAACGAACAAAGATAATATAATGAAAGTATAACTTGTCAGACAACATACAACAATTAATAAAAAAGCATGAAAAGGAGGAATTTATGGCAACAACGATAGAGCGAGTCAGAGTTATTTGTACAGCACCAGAGGGAATCAATCTAGTTGTAGTAAAAGTTGATACGAATCAAGATGGTTTATATGGATTAGGTTGTGCAACATTTGCATATCGACATTTGGCGGTAAAAACAGTAGTCGAAGAGTATCTGGATCCTTTGCTGAAAGGTCGCAATGTGGAAAACATTGAAGAAATATGGCAGTTAATGCATCAGAATGGATACTGGAGAAATGGTCCAATTGAAAACAATGCAATTTCGGGTGTTGATATGGCACTTTGGGATATCAAAGGTAAGATGGCAAATATGCCAGTTTATCAACTGTTTGGTGGTAAATGCAGAGAAGGAATTCCAGTGTACAGACATGCAGATGGAAAAGATCTTAGTGAATTATGTGAGAATATTCAGAGATTTCAGGAAATGGGTATTACAAATATTAGATGCCAATGTGGTGGATATGGAGGAGACAGTTATGGAACAACTCCAAAGACATCTCCAAACGGAGCACTTCCAGGAGTATATCTGGATTCTCGCACTTATATCAAAAATACAGTTGAACTTTTTAGCGGAATCAGAGATAAAATTGGGTATGATATGAACCTTGTGCATGATGTACATGAACGAATTGCACCAATGGAAGTGATTAGACTTGCAAAAGAACTGGAACCATTTGACTTATTTTTCTTAGAAGATCCTGTATGCATAGAGCAGACAGAATGGCTTAGAAGACTAAGACAACAGAGTAGCATACCAATTGCAGAGGGTGAATTGTTCAACAATCCAAAAGAGTGGAAGACGTTGATATCAGAGCAATTGATTGATTATATTCGTGTACATATCAGTCAGATTGGTGGTATTACACCAGCTAGAAAATTACAGATTTTCGCAGAGCAATATGGTGTAAAAACAGCATGGCATGGACCAGGCGATATGTCTCCTATTGCCCATGCTGCTAATATTCACATTGATTTGGCAGCACCAAATTTTGGAGTTCAAGAATGGTCAGGAATAGAACCACCAAATTTTGTGATTCAAGATTTGAAAGGTCCACATGGAGCGTTGCTTGAAGTATTCCCAGGACTTCCAGAATTTGATAAAGGGTATGTGTATGCGAATGATACACCTGGACTCGGAGTGGATATTAATGAAGAGGAAGCAGCAAAATATCCGTGTGAGAATACAGTTACAACGTGGACACAAACCAGAAAACGAGATGGGTCATTACAAACACCATAAAGAGTAATTGTAAATCGTAAGATTTATTTATATCAGCTGGGAGATGACTCCCACTATAGGTGGTGAGAAACAAGCTGGTATCAGTGGTGGGAGTCAATCTCCCAGCTGATATAGCCTCCGGCAGGATTGCAGAGGTGCGCAGTAGAAGTGTGTCATGCAATTGCATGACGCGCACCTCGCAGCAAGAATGCCGAGGCATTCTTGAATAATTTTAGAAAGAATAGCGTTAATAATTAAGGAGGAGAAACATGAAAGATACAATGAAAGAAGTCGTTGTAGTTGAGCCCCACAAAGTGGAAATAAGAGAAGTGGAGATTCCTGAATTAGCAAATGAAGACGAGGTGTTGATTCAGATGAAATCTGCAGGTGTGTGTGGAAGCGATCATCATATTTATCATGGATTAAATCCGTGTTCTACATATCCAAGAATTCCTGGACATGAGAATGCAGGTATTGTAAAAAAAGTCGGAAAAAATGTAACTAATGTTAAAGTAGGAGATCATGTAATAGTTGATCTTATTTCAACATGTGGAGAATGCTATCAGTGTAAAATCGGCAGAAAAAACGTGTGTGAACATGTGAAAGTTAGAGGGTCTGGAGCAGATGGAGGATGGAGAGAATATTTCACAGCACCAGCAAAAGAAGTATATAAAATTAATGAATCCGTAAAATGGGAAGATGCTGCATTGGTTGAACCGTATGCAATTGGTGCACATAGTACAGCTAGGGGAAGAGTTGTTCCAGAAGATGTTGTATTTATTCTTGGAACAGGAACAATTGGGTCTATTATATTGCAGACATGTAAAGCAAAAGGATGTAAGACAGTTATTTGTTGTGATATTGATGATTCTTCATTGGAAAGAGCAAAAGGATATGGAGCAGATTATGTAATTAATTCTAAGACAGAGGACATTGTTGCAAGAGTGCAGGAAATTACGAACAATAAAGGAGTTACTATTGCATTTGATTCTGCATGCTTTCCAGGGTCATTGACTATGTGTATGCAACCAGGTATTATCTGCAATGCCGGCAGAATGGTTCCGCTTGGTTTCTGTACCGCACCAGAGCAGATCACACAGGCAATGATTAATCAAAGGGAAATCGATATTATTGGAACGAGAATGTCAGCATTCCAGTTTGAGCCAACTATTAAGAGAATGGAAAATCATGAGTTTCAGACAGAAGGAATAGCAACTACATTTATTAAATTTTCGGAGATTGATAAAGTGTTTGATCTTATGGATCATCCAGATCCAAGTGCAAAGAAGATGGTTATTATGTTTGATTAATAAAGTGTAGAAAATAAGAAGGAGAATATTACTATGAAATTTGATTATAAAGAGCAGTTTAGCGTGGCAGGAAAATGTTGTATTGTAACAGGTGGAGCACAAGGATTATCAAAAGGTATGGCAGAAGGTCTTCTTGAAAATGGAGCAAAAGTTGTATTAATGGATGTTCAGAAAGAAAAACTTCAGGCAGTTGTTGATGAGTATCGTGCGATGGGGTATGAAGTTTACGGAGTATGTGGTGATTTATCAAACCGAGCAGAAATTGATAGAATGTTTAATGAGGCTATGGAAAACTTAAATGGTCATCTGGATGTATTAATTCCAGCAGCAGGTATTCAACGCCGTCATCTCCCAGAAGAATTTCCAATTGAAGAATGGGATCTTGTTCTGAAAATTAACCTGGATCATGTCTTTATTATGATACAGAAAGCATTGACGGTTATGTTGAAGCAGCCAGAAGGTGGAAAAATTATTAATATTGCTTCGATGGTATCTTGGTTCGGTGGAACAACAGTGCCTGCATATACAGCCAGCAAGGGAGCTGTTACACAATTGACAAAGAGTCTTGCAGTAGACTGTGCAGGAAGAAATATCAATATTAATGCAATTGCACCAGGATATATGGATACAGAAATGTGTGCAAATATGACACAGGCAAGAAAAGATGAGACCACAGCGCGTATTCCGGCAGGTCGTTGGGGAACTCCAGATGATTTAAAGGGACCAGTATTATTCCTGGCATCCAGTGCATCCGATTATTTAAATGGTGCTGTAATACCAGTAGATGGAGCATATTTGGTTAAATAGACATTTTACTTGCTGTTGAACCAAAAGAAAAGACAAGCTATACTATATATAATAGGTTGTTTGAAAGTTCAATGGAAGGTGATGATAAATGAATATAACACATCAAAATATTACAGAACAAATAGTAAATTATTTTAAACAAAAAATTGAATCTGGAGAATGGAAAGTTGGAGAGAAGATTCCTTCTGAAAATCAATTAACGCAAATGCTAGGAGTGAGTCGGGCGAGTGTGCGTTCAGCGATGAATCAATTGATTGGAATAGGAGTACTGGAAAGTGTTCATGGAAAAGGAACATATCTGTTAGATGATCAGATTGAAGATAATTTGGGAGGAAACAGCAGAATCACTGCAGAGGACTGCCGTGACGTTCTGAAAGTACTTGAGTTTCGCAGAATTGTTGAAAGTGAAGCTTGTTACATGGCTACGCTTTATCAGTCGGAGGATTTGATTGTTGATTTAAAGAAGTGTTTAAAGACAATGATTGAAAGTAAAGATGATATTGAAAAATTTGTTATTGCAGACATCAAATTTCATCATAAAATTTGCAAGGCATCTCAGAATCCGCTTCTTGAAAAGTGTATGTATCGTGTTTTTGAAGAAAACAAAAAAAGTCAGCAATTGACAAGAAAAACATTTGGATTCCGAGACGGTATTATTTATCATGAGAAAATAATTGAGGCTATTGAGGCTGGTGATGCTAGACTGGCCAGACACTATATGTATCAGCATTTGCAGAATGGTATAGACCGTGTTGTTGAACAACAAAAAGAAACCTAGATAGAAGAATAAAAGAAAACAGAGATTGCATAGTAAAGTAGCAGTCTCTGTTTTTTTATAATTTATTCGATAATTCACAAATGGTTTTATCTAAATGTTCATACATTGAACTGCGGGCTTTTTTTGCATTTCGGTCTTTCAAATCTTTTATAATCAGAGAATGATAATAAATACCGTTATAAGATCCTACACTTTCACTTACGCTTTGAAGCAATAGATGATTTTCTAAAAGGGTAGGATCTTATAAAGGTATTTATTATCATAGATCGGAAGAGCACACGTCTGAACTCCAGTCACAGTCAACAATCTCG
>ENA-UPXC01001970-UPXC01001970.1-human-gut-metagenome-genome-assembly--contig:-NODE-1970-length-25960-cov-56.733184_pt1 | contig 25960 bp, 23 predicted proteins | sample MGYA00250047_ERZ773371 | MGnify/ENA primary metagenome ERZ773371 (study PRJEB29103, sample SAMN06111975) | human gut metagenome | biome: human gut; feature: ankylosing spondylitis patient; material... | reverse complement strand
CATTGTCTTTTTTTAATGATACGGCGACCACCGAGATCTACACTCTTTCCCTACACGACGCTCTTCCGATCTATTTTATAGCGTCCTCACTGTTTGTGAACACCTCGTATTTGGCTGTAGGAATATTGTATTTCTTCATAAGATCCTTAGAAAAGACCTTTGAACCCTCGATTATAGCCGCATTTTTCTTAGGGCCAAAGGTCTTGAAACCCTCAGCCTGCAAAGCGTCTACCATTCCAAGTACAAGCGGATCGTCAGGTGCAACAGCCACCATGTCTACTTTAAGCTTCTTTGCCAGAGCCACAACGCCCTCAATATCCGTTGCCGCAACATCAAAACATTCTGCATAGCGTGAAATGCCACCGTTTCCGGGTGTGCAGTAAAGCTTTCCTACCTTAGGGGACTCCGCAAGCTTCATAACGATAGCGTGTTCACGTCCGCCTCCGCCAACAACTAATATGTCCATTTTCAGACCTCCTCAGTGTGTTTTTCCAATTATAACAATACCGCACACCTATGCTGTGCGGTATCGTCATTTATTTACTTCGTATATTATTACTTAAGCTCAAAGCTGTCAAGAACTGTCTTGAACTCGTCAGAAAGCTTGCTGTAAGCGTTCTCGCTTGCACCATATGTGATAACAACAAGGTTGCCGTTGTCAGAAGTGATTATCTGATTGAGCAGTACCTTCTGTGAGCCGATCTCGCCTGTTACGTCAACAATGTAAGCGTCCTTGCCTGCAAACTTATCTTCCTTGTCGTTTGTAACAGTGTAGCCGTCCATGGAATTATATGTTTGCTTGATCTGGTCAGCATAATCACTTGCTGTAAGACCATTGAGCAGATCGTTTGACATTGAGATAACGTTGATAGAAGCAGACTCAAGCTCAGCATCATCGCCTGCGTCAGCGTATGTGAACATTACGTCAACACCAGCGGACTCCTGCATTGCCCACTTCTTTGAGTCGATCTTGAAAGTATACAGATCGCTTGTGTACTTAACCATTTCTTCCGCCAGGGCAAAAGCATCCTCCCTGCTCTTCATAAATGCCCCGCTTCCGGTCTTCACATCCAATACAATGGCATCCGCACCGGCAGCCAGTTTCTTACTCATAATGGAGCTGGCGATCAGCGACATATTGTCTACCGTAGCGGTCACATCCCGCAGGGCGTACAGCTTTTTATCCGCCGGTGCCAGATCTGCGGTCTGTCCCATAATGGCAATACCGATTTTGTTCACATTTTCAATAAACTGTTCCGTAGTCAGTGAAGTAGAAAATCCGGGGAAACTTTCCAGCTTATCAATGGTTCCGCCGGTGTGTCCCAGACCCCGACCGCTCATTTTGGCTACGGGAATTCCGCAGGCCGCCACCATGGGTGTCAATGCCAGAGAAGTCTTATCTCCCACACCTCCGGTGCTGTGTTTGTCTACCTTGCGACCATGGATGGATGACAGATCCAGCATCTCCCCGCTGTGTGCCATGGCCATGGTCAGTTCGTAAGTCTCCCTCTCTGTCATCTTCTGAAAATAAATTGCCATCATCAGAGCAGACACCTGATAATCCGGTATCTCTCCCTTCGTGTAGCCTTCAATAAAAAAGCGAATCTCTTCTTTGGATAACACTCCGCCGTTTCTCTTTTTCATGATAATATCATACATTCTCATAGGCTTCCTCCTGTCTGCGGCAACATTACCACCAGCTCTTATACACCGACTTTTTTACAGATATCACTGATACAGCATTTTTCGCAATAAGGATGGGTTCTGGCAGTACATACCTCTCTTCCGTGATATACCAGTCTGTGGCAGAAATCGCTGCCTTCCTCCGGCGGAATGATCTTCCAAAGCTCCTTTTCCACCTTGGCAGGCTCCTTGATACCGTCCACCAGTCCCATGCGGTTCACCAGGCGGATACAGTGAGTGTCCGTCACGATGGCGGGCTTACCGAAGACATCTCCCATGACCAGATTCGCACTTTTTCTTCCAACACCCGGCAGAGATAACAGTTCGTCAAAGTCATCCGGCACTTTCCCCTGATATTTATCCCTAAGGATCTTCATACAGGCGCTGATATCTCTCGCCTTGCTGTGACCTAAGCCACAGGGTTTTACGATTGCCTCGATCTCTTCCACCGGTGCATCCGCCAGGGCATCCACATCCGGGAATTTCTCGTAAAGCTTCTCCACCACGATATTTACCCGGGCATCGGTACACTGGGCCGCCAGGCGGACGCTGACAAGCAGCTTCCATGCCTGATCGTAATCCAGAGTGCATCCGGCATCCGGGTATTCTTTTTTCAGACGTTCTATGATTTCTAATGCTCGTTGTTTTTTTGTCATATTTTCGCCACTTTTATTTAAATCACAATACTTTTACTTATGGTAAGGCTCGTGCTGAATGATCCGGAACGCCCGATAGATCTGTTCGCACAGGATCACACGCATCAGCTGGTGCGGGAATGTCATTTTGGAAAAGCTGAGTGCCAGGTCCGCCCTTTTGCAGACGCTATTGTGCAGTCCTAAGGAGCCGCCAATGACAAAGCAGATGTGGCTTTTTCCACGGACACTGCAGTCCTCGATCCACGCAGCAAATTCTTCGGAAGAATAATTTCTGCCGGCGATCTCCAGTGTCACGATCAGGGCATCCTGGGGTAGCTTTGCAAGAATGCGGACTCCCTCTTTTTCACGGATCTGATCTTCCCAAACGGCGCTTGCTCCATCCGGTGTCATCTCATCCGCCACTTCGATAATGTTCAACTTCGAGTAACGACTCAGCCGTTTACTGTATTCATCAATGGCATCACGGAAAAATTTCTCCTTGATCTTCCCTACACATACGATGGATATTTTGATCATTCTTCCGCTGCTCCGTCAGTATCCGGGAAGATCTGTTCGTAAATCTTCGTGTCGATGAGATTCTCCAGCATCTGTTGGTCCAGATTCATAAACTGATGATTCATCTGGCTGCGGATCACTTCAAATCTCTTGTAATACAAGGCTTCTTCGGGAGTATCGGCGGCATTTTCGATCTGCGCATCGATTTTTTCTGCAGTCAGGTTTCCCTCGCTCCATTTAAGCAAGGTATCTACCAGAGAGTTCTCGGACTCTGCCTTTTTCTCGAAAAGCTTTGCATTACGCATGGACACCACGCCCATAACGATGAAGAGGATAAATACAGCACTCATGACCCCGTAGAACATGTACGGATTCCCAATGTTAAAGGGTAGTACCCCTGTAATTCCAAGAGCCATCACCAGTATTCCTAAAGCACCCACAATCAACAGTACCCAGGCGGAGGATCTGTTTTCCTCTGCTTTAGCACCACTGTTCATATAAGTCAGTCCTCCCTGTGTGGATGCAGCTTTCAATAGTTCCACAGAATTTGGCTTTTCTTCCGATGCTTCATCTCCGTCCGGCATCAGGAATTCGTCTACCGCTGCTTCTTCCTCTGCGGCATTCTCCTTGCGTTCCTTTTCCTGCTGCTCTAAGAAAACTCTGGCGATGGTCTTCGCCTTTTTTTCGTCCTTGGCATCTACAAACAGTTCATAAACCTGCTCTGTCTCATCATAGACAAGTTTACTTTTTCCCACTCCATTATATGTAAGGAAGTCTTTTAACTTCTCCATCTCGTCCTGTTCACCGAACAGCACGGAAACCCAGTCCGTCAGTTCTTCCTCACTTACCAGTGCTTCTCCGCAATCGGGACATACGGTGATTCCTTCCCGATATTCATTTTTACATTTCGGACACCATGCCATATGCTAACACCATCCTTAATATTCGCAACACTTTATTTTGCACTCAGATATTCATCAATACCCTTGGCAGCAGCCTTTCCTGCTCCCATTGCCAGAATTACGGTAGCTGCTCCGGTTACCGCATCTCCTCCGGCATAGACACCTTCCTTGGTGGTCTTGCCGTTATTTTCATCCGCAATGATGCACTTCCACTTATTGGTATCCAGTCCCTTGGTGGTAGAAGAGATCAGAGGATTCGGGGAGGTACCAAGAGACATGATCACGGTATCTAACTCCATCACGAATTCGGATCCGGGTACTTCCACGGGACGACGTCTGCCGCTCTCGTCGGGCTCGCCCAGTTCCATACGGATGCACTTCATGCCGGTCACCCAGCCCTTATCGTCGGACAGGATTTCTATAGGATTGGTCAGCAGATCAAAAATGATGCCTTCCTCTTTTGCATGATGTACTTCTTCCACTCTGGCAGGAAGCTCCTCTTCACTTCTGCGGTATACGATATGTACCTCAGCGCCCAGACGAAGTGCGGTTCTTGCAGCATCCATAGCCACGTTACCGCCGCCTACCACAGCTACCTTTTTACCGTGCATGATAGGTGTTCTGGAATCGGGATCAAACGCCTTCATCAGATTGCTTCTGGTCAGATACTCATTGGCAGAGAATACACCGTTGGCATTCTCACCGGGGATACCCATGAACTTCGGAAGTCCTGCACCGGAACCGATAAATACGGCATGGAAGCCCTCTTCATCCATCAGCTGATCGATGGTCACGGATTTACCTACCACTACGTTGGTTTCAATATGAACACCGAGAGATTTAACATTCTCGATCTCTTTTGCCACAACGCCGCTCTTGGGAAGACGGAACTCCGGAATACCGTATACCAGTACACCGCCTGCCTCATGCAGTGCCTCGAAGATGGTGACATCATAACCCATTTTTGCCAGATCTCCGGCACAGGTCAGACCCGCGGGGCCGGAACCGATGACAGCTACCTTTTTGCCGTTCTTCTGTGCTGCCGGTGTGGGTTTGATACCGTTTTCTCTTGCCCAGTCTGCAACGAAACGCTCCAGTTTACCGATGGAGATGGGATCCCCCTTGAAACCGCGGATACATTTTCCTTCACACTGGCTCTCCTGCGGGCATACACGACCGCAGACAGCGGGAAGTGCGCTGGATTCGCTGATGATACGATAAGCCTCTTCGATATTGCCGTTCTTCACCTGTTCAATGAACTGAGGGATCTGGATGGCTACGGGACAGCCTTTTACACACTGTGCGTTTTTACAGTTAATGCAGCGGGAAGCCTCTTCCATTGCTTCCTCTTTATTATATCCGAGACATACCTCCTTGAAGTTGGTAGCACGTTCCTTTGCATCCTGTTCTCTGACAGGAATTCTCTTTAATACATCCATTTTATTTAACCATGCCTTTCTGTTTTATCGTGTTCAGACTTTCCGTCTAAAAGCTTACTGGCAGTTGCCACAGCCGCCGTGATGGGTCTCGCCCTCTTCCAGGGCCAGCATTGCACGTCCCTCTGCGGTCTTGTAGATCTGCTGACGTCTCATTGCCTCGTCGAAGTTCACTTCATGTCCGTCAAACTCGGGGCCGTCCACGCAGGCAAATTTCACCTTGCCACCGACCGTTACACGACAGGCACCACACATTCCCGTTCCATCTACCATAATGGGGTTCAGGCTGACAACGGTCGGAATCTCCAGTTCTTTGGTTAATAAACATACAAACTTCATCATGATCATGGGGCCAATAGCAATACACAAATCGTATTTTTTGCCTTCTGCTACCAGATCTTTTATCGTCTGGGTTACCATACCACTTCTTCCGTAGGAACCGTCATCCGTGGTCACATAAAGATTTCCGGCTACAGATTCCATTTCCTTTTCCAGGATCAGAAGATCCTTGGTCTTGCTTCCTACGATAACATCTGCAGCGATTCCATGCTCATGCAGCCATTTCACCTGGGGATATACCGGTGCTGCTCCTACACCACCTGCAACGAAGAGGATCTTTTTGGATTTTACTTCTTCCAGAGGCTGCTCCACAAGTTCGGAAGGACGTCCTAAAGGGCCTACAAAATCATGGAAATATTCCCCTTCTTCTAACTGTGCCATCATTTTGGTTCCCGCGCCTACCGTCTGGAACACAATTGTGATGGTTCCTTTTTCTCTGTTGTAATCACAGATAGTCAGAGGGATTCTCTCTCCTTCACTGTCCATTCTTACGATGACAAACTGACCGGGTTCACAGGTCTTCGCCACTCTTTTTGCCTCTACCTCCATCAGATAGATGTTGGTTGTCAGCTCCTGTTTTTTTACGATCTTATACATTTCTCTTTTCCGTCCCTTCTGTTAGGATTTATATAGGATTTTATATATCTGAAACAGCCACCAGAGTATAACGGCGACCACTTTCGTCCACCTGCAGTTTATACAGTTCCTGATTATAGGCATTTACGGCAAACAGATTTCCTGTCTTTGTGTCGGTTCCGTCTTCACCTCTGTAGATTTCTGCGATGACATAAAAATCATCTATTTTATTTATGTTGGTCACATACTGATATTGATACAGATATGCTGCTCCGGACTCATCAAAGCTGCCGGACTCCTCTGATATTTTACCACTCTGTATTGCATGGTTCACAACTTTTTTAACGGCATCTTCCGGCATGAAGTCTGTATTCATAACCAGATTATAACTTTTTTCAACGATATCGCTTTTTCTTCCTTCTGCGATCCGTATGAAACGAAAAGTCGATTTTCCCAAAGGCATGGGAATCGGTCCGGAATATACGGCAGAATTCTGCGTAGGATCGGAACCGTCCGTCGTATAATAGACATCATTTCCATCTGTCACTTCAATGTTGATCGGGAACTCATAGTCACCGCTGACAGTCGTGACCTCCGGTGCGCTCAATTCATCAATCTCAATATGATAATTTTTGGTCACCACCGGACTTTCAATTCCGTTCTCATTGATGTATATTGCTTTAATACAATAATCCCCATTTTCCAGCAAAATAGGTGCGGTATACAGGGAACTGTTCTCTCCGGGTTTGCTTCCGTCCATGGTATAATAAATTTTCCCGCTTCCGAAAGTAGTCAATTTCAGCGGCTGAATACTGGTATAATATCCCTCCTGAAGATTGAATTCCGGTTCCATGGCCATATAACTCTGGTACTTACTCATAATGTTTACATTACCGCAGCTTTGCAGAAGATCATTTATGGTTTTATAATCTTCTCTGGCCGCATATATGGCAATCAGTTTTCCGTAAGCAGTCTCCAGCTGTTCGGAATTAGCCTCGGGATCTGCCACGATTTCCCTGAGTAAATATTCGTACTCTATCTTATTGTTTTTCCGGAAGTAAATATCTGCCAGTTCAAATTTAAAAGTAATGTTTTCGGGTTCCAGTTCCAGTGCTCTTTCATAACAGGCGACCGCCTGATCATATTCCTCTAATGAAACATAATCTTTGGCGCATTTTGCCTGATAGTCTGCGGAATGATAATGGGAATAAGAAATTCCAAAACCGGTACATACCACAGCAACCACCAGCAGAACCAGTACAAGGACAATAAATTTCCATCGAAATGGGTGCTGTGAAACATGGCTTTCCGGGAATTCATCCCAATCCTGTGATTCGGGATGAACAGGTTCTCCCTCCTCCGCAGGTTCCGGCTCCATTTCCTTCGCGATGTCACTCAGCGTCTGTTCCATATTGTATTCTACTTCCGGCTCAAAATCAGGGACTATATGGATATCTTCACCGCAATGCTCACAGTAAAGCTTTCCTTCCTCCATCTCTGCCCCGCAATTCGGACACTTCATACGATTATCCTCTTATTGCCTGCAAAGAAACAGATTCCAGACAATTATTCATCAGCATGGCTATGGTCATGGGTCCTACGCCACCGGGAACCGGGGTGATCGCTCCGCATACAGGCTCCACACTGTCGAAATCCACATCGCCACATAATTTATTCTGTTCGTTCCGGTGAATGCCGACATCGATCACAACAGCACCCTCTTTGACATAATCAGCGGTGATCATTTTCGGTCTGCCTACGGCAACTACCAGAATATCCGCCCGCTTTGTCACTTCTTTCAGATCCTTTGTGCGACTGTGAGCAACGGTAACCGTACCGTTCTCCCGCAACAATAAAAGTGCCATCGGTTTGCCTACAATGTTGCTTCTGCCAACAACAACACATTCCTTACCGGCAATCTCAATGCCGGATCTCTTAAGGAGCTGGATCACACCGGCAGGTGTACAGGATACAAATCCCGGTTTTCCGATACAGAGCGCACCGACATTCTGCGGATGGAATCCGTCCACATCCTTTAAAGGAGAAATGGCATCCAGTACCTTTTCCTCATCAATGTGTTTGGGTAACGGCAGTTGCACCAGAATGCCGTTCACATCCGTTCTGTCATTCATTTCTCGGATCAGCTCCAGAAGCTTTTCTTCTGTGGTCTCCTCCGGAAGTTCATACGCCAGAGAACGAACCCCCACGTATTCACATGCTTTTTTCTTATTTCGAACATATACGGAAGAAGCCGGATCGGCTCCTACCTGAATCACAGCCAGAGTCACTTCACGCCCCTGCTCTTTTAAAGCTGCAACTTTTTCTTTTACTTCCTCTTTGATCTGTGCGGAAATAGCTTTTCCATCTATCAACTGTGTCATGGGACACCAGTCCTCCTTACTAGAATAATCCTGTGATCTTCCCATTGTTATCCACATCAATATTGTAGGCAGCAGGTGCCTTGGGCAGTCCCGGCATGGTCATGACCGCACCGGTGAGTACTACGACAAAACCAGCGCCGGCAGATACATAAGCCTCTCTTACGTTTAATTCAAATCCGGATGGTCTTCCTAACAGTGTGGGATCATCCGACAGGGAATATTGATTCTTCGCCATACATACCGGCAGATTACCGAAGCCCAGCTCCGTCAGTCGTTTTAACTGCTTTACAGCAGCAGGTGCAAAGTTTACGCCGGATGCACCGTAGATTTCCTTCGCAATTTTTGTGATCTTATCCGCAAGAGGCATTTCATCCTCATAGAGGACATGGAAATCATTCTCTTTCTCTTCCATTGCCTTTAATACTTTTTCAGCCAGAGCGATTCCGCCTTCGCCACCCTTCTCCCATACTTCCGAGAGTGCAAACTCACAACCTCTTGCTTCACAGAAATCTCTGACATAAGCAGTCTCTGCCGCACTGTCCGTGATGAAGGAATTCAGGGTCACAACTACGGGTACACCATATTTCTGCAGATTCTCAATATGTTTCTCCAGGTTGACAATACCCTTTTTCAGGGCATCCAGATTCTCTGCACCCAGATCCGCTTTTGCTACACCGCCATTGTATTTCAATGCGCGAATCGTTGCTACCAGTACAACCGCATCAGGGGTAAGTCCGGCTTTACGGCACTTGATATCAAAGAACTTCTCCGCACCCAGATCGGCGCCGAAACCGGCTTCCGTAATACAATAATCCGCCATCTTCATGGCAGCTTTGGTCGCTCTGACAGAATTACATCCATGTGCAATATTGGCAAACGGTCCGCCGTGTACCAGAGCAGGGGTATGCTCCAGTGTCTGGATCAGATTCGGTTTTATAGCATCCTTTAACAAAGCTGCCATAGCGCCTACTGCCTTCAGCTGACCTGCCGTTACCGGTTCTCCCTGATAGTTATAGGCCACCACGATACGGGACAGACGATCCTTCAGATCCTTCATATCGTCAGCCAGGCACAGAATTGCCATAATTTCACTGGCCACAGTGATGACAAAATGATCCTCTCTGACATAGCCGTCTGTCTTATTGCCCAGCCCCACTACGATATTACGCAGGACACGATCATTCATGTCTTCACAGCGTTTCCAGACAATCTGTCTGGTATCAATGCCAAGTTCATTGCCCTGTTGGATATGGTTGTCCAAAAGTGCTGCCAGCAGATTGTTTGCAGAAGTAATTGCATGAAAATCTCCGGTAAAATGAAGATTCAGTTCCTCCATAGGTACTACCTGGGCATATCCACCGCCGGCTGCACCGCCTTTGATACCGAAACAGGGACCAAGAGATGGCTCTCTGAGAGCGATCACTGCTTTTTTCCCCATTCGTCCGAAAGCTTCTCCCAAACCTACCGTGGTGGTCGTCTTGCCCTCTCCGGCGGGTGTCGGGTTGATTGCTGTTACCAGAATCATTTTTCCGTTGGGACGAGCTTGTATTTTTTTCAGAAATTCCTCAGAAAGTTTTGCTTTGTACTTGCCGTAAAGCTCCAGATCATCTGCGTCGATGCCAATACCTGCCGCAACGCTCGTGATCGGTTCCATGACCGCTTCCTGTGCGATTTCAATATCTGTTTTCATATTTTTCCCTCCGTTTATTCAGACAGTTCTCCATGTCAGATTTCCTCTAACAACTGTTCAAACTGTTCCATACTCATAAGTACCTTTCTGGGCTTTGTGCCTTCTTCTTCGCCGACCACGCCGTACTCACACAATTGATCCATGATCCTGGCGGCACGGTTAAAGCCGATCTTAAGCACACGCTGCAGCATTCCGATGGATGCCTTATCCTTGTCTATAATAAAACGCGCGGCTTCCTCAAAATATTCGTCTCTGTCGTTGCCACCGCCGGATCCGCTTCCGGAAGAGCCTCCCGATGAGCCGATATTTTTAATCTTTTCTTCTATATCCTCGGCATAGCTGTTATAGACATTGCCAAGGGTCTGATTTTTCAGATAATCCACCACATCGGATACTTCCTTATCCGATACGAAAGCTCCCTGTACACGGGCCGGCTTCGAATAGCCCTGAGGGTAGAACAGCATATCTCCTTTTCCCAAAAGTTTTTCGGCTCCGTTCATATCCAGGATTGTACGGGAATCCACGCCACTGGATACGGAGAACGCCACACGGCTGGGCATGTTCGCCTTGATCAGACCGGTGATGACATCCACGCTGGGTCGCTGGGTAGCAATGATCAGATGGATCCCTGCCGCTCTGGCAAGCTGGGCCAGACGACAGATGGATTCTTCTACCTCGCCGGGACATACCATCATCAGATCCGCAAGTTCGTCTACGATAATAACAATCTGCGGCATCTTCTTAGGCCGTTCCTCTCCCTCGCAAACAGGCATGGTCTCTATCTTTTTATTATAGCCCTTCAGATCACGGACATTATAATCCGCGAACTTCCGGTAACGATCTTCCATCTCACTGACACCCCAATGCAATGCAGCAGATGCCTTCTTGGGATCTGTCACTACCGGGATCAGCAGATGAGGAATGCCGTTATACACACTCAGTTCTACGACCTTCGGGTCTACCATGATCAGTTTTACATCATCCGGATGTGCCTTGTACAAAATACTCATGATCAGAGTATTAATACATACGGATTTACCGGAACCGGTAGCTCCGGCGATCAGCATATGGGGCATCTTGGCAATATCCGCTACTACCGTCTTGCCAGCAATATCCTTACCTACGGCAAAAGCTATGTTGGAATTAAATTCCCGGAATTCGTTACTCTCTAAAAGATCACGGAGTGCTACTGTCATATTTTCTTTGTTCGGGACTTCGATACCGATGGCAGCTTTGCCTGGGATCGGTGCCTCGATACGTATATCCGTGGCTGCCAGATTCAATTTGATATCATCTGCCAGACCTACGATCTTGGATACCTTCACGCCCTGCTCCGGTTGTAATTCATACCGGGTAACACTGGGACCCTGACTGATATCGGTGATCGTTACCTTCACACCGAAAGTATTCAGTGTCTGTTGTAAGCGCATGGCAGTCTCTTTTAATTCTCTGGAAGAATCTCCCGTAGCTGCCTTTCCCTTCTGTAACAGACTTAAAGGAGGGATCCGGTATTCTGCGGGCGGCTGTTTGGCGGCTTTCGCAATATCCTTATGTATCTGGTCTTCCGCAAGGGAATTCCCCTTAGGAGGCTCCGGTGCCGTGATCTTCGGGCGTACAGGGTTCTCAGCCGGTTCTGCAGGTGTCTCATCATGCTCCGGAATGTCTTCCTTATGGATCCGGATAGCTTCCGCCTGGGGCGTCAGAAGCGCCGCTTCCTCCTGCCAGGACTCTCTGCGTTCAAAAGGCTTTTTAAACGTAGCTGCACTGCTTACTTCCTCCACCGGAATATCTTCGTAGGAAACATCGTCTGACGCTTCCTGCATCGTCACCTGATGCATATCCGTCACATTGATTTTATCAAAATCACTGGAAGTCACCCGGGTCTCTTCCACTTCAGGAGCTTCCTGTGCATCCTCTTCGTATACGATCTCATGGATATCATCCCGTCTACCGGCAGGCTGTGTATCCTGCTTTTTCAAGGAGGTATCCATCATAACTCCTGTCACCTTTTTCTCTCTGCGGGGGACAGCATTCAGGATCTGTTCGTTCTCTTTCTCCTCAGCGCGAAGTCTTCGCTCTTCTTCACGGATCCGGCGCTCCTCTTCGCGGATGCGGCGTGCTTCCTCTCTTTGGGAAGTACGCTCTTCCTGCTCCTGCCTGCGGATTTCGGCATTCTCTCGTCTACGCACCGCGTCTTCTCTGGACATTTCACGGATCCTGTCGCCGCCGTTACGCATACTGTTTAAGAAGGATCGCTCTGTTACCAGGATCAGACTGATCAATGAACACAAAAGCACTACCAGCACTGTTCCTACGGTCTCCAGATAATGTAACAACAGATAACAGATACTGCCTGCCAGAATACCGCCGCCTTTTTTGCCGGTGCTGCAGTTCGTATATAACAGCTTGATATCGTACTGTTCCATGGAACCGGCAGTCTTCGTGATCAGATCGCATACTACACCGATCATTAAAAACAATACGACACCGGCGATCATTTTCCGCACAGCAGTTGGGTTCCCCTCATTGGCGAACCAGAAAGCCACCGCCAGAAATATTACAATAGGCGCAATATACGCAGTGAATCCGAAAATGCCAAATAAGACCCCACTGATTGCATTGCCAACCGGACCGATAATACCAAAATTGCAACAAAATAATATCAACATCGCAACAAACAGGACGATCAGACCAATCTCGTGAAAAAGTTCACTGTCCTGTGCAGATCTCTGCGCCTGCCTGTTGCGGCTGCTCGTCGTACTTTTTCTTGTCCTGCCGGAAGATGATGTTCTTTTGCCTGATGAAGATGCCATGTCATCATACCCCTAACTTTAATGTTAATACGAATATAACTATTCAGAACCGCATTAGTAAAATCGCATCTACGATGCTTTTCTTTTACGTTAGCCTAATAGTCATAATTAGAAGTATATCATTTTTCCACTGCCTTGTCATCCTTTTTTATATTGCTGTCCATCATCTCCCGAAGCTTTCGGATTGCGCGGTCAATCCCGCCCACTTCATCAAGGATACCGTGTTTCACAGCATCTTCTCCTACCAGGATACTGCCGACATCTTTCGTCAGGAATCCGGTCTCCATCATGAGATCTTCCAGCTTCTGCCGGCTGATCCTGCAATGTTGACACACAAACCCCGTAATTCTGTCCTGGATCAGCTTAAAATATTCAAAAGTCTGTGGAACACCGATCACCATACCGTTCGTCCGTACCGGATGTATCACCATAGTTCCCGTTGGGACAATAAAAGAATATTTACAGCTGACTGCTATGGGAACGCCTATGGAATGGCTGCCTCCCAGGACCAGAGATACTGTAGGTTTACTCAACGACGCCAGCATTTCAGCAATGGCAAGTCCCGCTTCCACATCTCCACCCATAGTATTTAACAGCACCAGCACACCGCCGATTTCTTCACTGTCTTCGATTGCCGCAAGCTGAGGAAGAATGTGTTCATATTTCGTCGTCTTGGAATTCCCTGCAAGATTCTCATGCCCTTCCACTTCTCCGATGATCGTAAGCAAATGTATCTTCTGTTCCCCCACATGATCCTGCAGGGTGATCTGTCCGGTTTTTTCGATCCGTTCATCTCTGTGTTCTTCCGCTTCCGCTTTTTCTTTTTCACTTTTCATATCACTCATACTTTTACCGGCCTTTCTTAAAAATAAAAAAGACGATACCTTTTTTAAAGTATCGCCTTTAGTGTGTCCGTTTTTCTGCTTTTCATCACACAATTTTAATGGTCAAAATCATCATCATCCGCTACAGGATAATCAAAATCGGAGACATCATCATTCAATTTATAATCCAACACTTTGGGAACATGTTTTTTCGGAACCGGAAGCGGATTCTCGATCAATCGCACTTTATTGTCCGTTTCTGCAGGAAGCCCTTCTTCCTCCAGATCCTGTATCTTAAGCTGTCGTTTCTTCGGCTTGGTTTCCGCCGTAGGTTCTTCGACTGCTCCCCGGACTTGCTGCAATGCATTCTGTTGTGTAAGCTCATACGGCAGGACTGCCTGTACTCCTGCACCGGCCACCACAGCTATGATCAGATACAGCAAAGTAAATCCCTGCATTTCCGCACTCGTCATTCCATAACAGATCATCCCACCCAGGGAAAGGGCAATTACCAGCCACACGGATTGTCTTTCCAGGCTCTTCCGGCACCAAAATCCAAAAACTCCGATTCCGAGAATCGCAACTACTGCAATGGTTATCGCATTATCGTTTTCAATGGTTACCGGTAATACAAAATTTTCCGGAAGATAGACCTTTCCCCATGCTGCCAGTACATTTTCCATCATTTTACCGCTGCCTACGGCATCTAAAGCTATGGAAAGCAAAAAGCCCGCCAGGCTTCCCACAATTCCAAGGATAGCCGCACCGATTTTACGAGCCAGTCGAATCTTCTCCTGTGTTACCAAAAAAATCACAGAAAATATCGGTAGCAATAATAAAAAACCCATAACATCCAGATATCCCAGAACGCCCGTAGCTACCCCGGCAAAAAAGAAACCGATTACGGAGCGGATCCCCGGTTCAGCTCCCGACTGTACAAAATGATCCAGGGACTCTGCTGTTATGCACAACCCAATCATCCACAGAAGTATGTACAGCGTTTCCGGTCCCAGAATAACCACCTCTGAGATCACCGGGCACAGCATCCAATATGCGAATGTCACCACTGCTGTTACCGCACCCGACATTTTTCTTAATGCAAAATAGAGAAAAATTCCGGACAGGATCTGCAATATCACCTGAAGGATCAGAGCCGCTGTCATTTTATTGCCCAGAAAAACCAGCAGACCATGTAATACCTGCAGATAAAAATATACCGCTCCATGCACCACCTGCGGAATTTGTGTATTCTCAGTAACCATGACGGTATCAAACCAGATATTCCCGCCCCCTGCGGACAGATCATACCGCATGATTTCTCCGGTACGAAGTACAATGCCAGCTGCGATCAGCGCAACCACCAACAGGCTTTCCGCGATCAGTTTTATCTGTTGTCTGTCCTCCGAAAATGGGTGCTTTGTTTTCTCCAAAAATCTATGTAGCAGAAACACAGCCAGTCCTGTCACCGCAAGCCAAACCCCTGTGATAATAAGGGCACCGTACGCAGGCAGGGTCACGGCCATAGCCGTGCCTACCATTCCGGTGCCCACTATTATTGCATAAATGAACCACAATACAACACTTAAAATGCTTTTTTTATAATTCATTATTTCAGTACCTTTTCGATGTTATATCTGGGACGATGTTTTACTTCAATGTAGATTTTGCCGATATACTGACCTACCAGTCCGACGGCCATCAGCTGAATACCACCCAAGAACCAGATGGACAGAATCAAAGAAGTCCATCCCGGTACCACATGTCCGGTGCAATAAGAGATCAGTGCATAGATTGCCGCAAGAATGCTTAATATTACAATGATCACACCGGCTCCCAGGATCATGCTGATTGGCTTCACACTGAAAGAAGAAATCCCGTTAAATGCCAATGCCAGCATTTTCTTTAACGGATACTTGGATTCCCCGGCCACTCTTTCCTTACGATCATAATATACACAGTCGGTCTGGTAACCGATCAGAGGCATCATACCTCTTAAGAACAGGTTCGTTTCCTGATATTTGGAGAACTGTTCTACCGCACGCTTGGACATCAGTCGGAAATCCGCATGATTGTAAACCGTCTTGACGCCCATCATCTCCATAACCTTATAGAACCCCTGCGCAGTGGTACGTTTGAAGAAAGTGTCGGTCTTACGTTCCTTACGGACACCGTATACGATGTCACAGCCGTTATGGAACTTATCGATCATCTCTTCGATCACACCCACATCATCCTGCAGATCCGCATCGATGGAAACCGTCACATCGGACAGATCCATCGCCGTGATCAGTCCGGCGGTCAGTGCGAACTGATGTCCCACATTGCCTGCCAGCTTCACGCCGCATACCTGTACCGGATGCGCCTGATGTTCTTCTTCGATCAGCTCCCATGTGCGATCCTTACTTCCATCATTAACAAACAGGATAAAACTGTCTTCCGCAATCTTCCCTTTGCGGATCAGATCATCCAGTACCCCCCTCAGTGCTTCGGAAGCGATCTTCAGCACCTCTTCTTCGTTATAACAAGGAACTACAATAGCAAGTTTCTCCATGCTGCTACCCCTACCCTTTCGAATTATTCGTCCCAGTTGTGATAAACTGCCTGAACGTCATCATCGTCTTCTAACAGATCCAGTGTTCTCTGTAAATTCTTCACTGCAGTCTCATCGGTCAGAGTTACATAATTCTGAGGAATCATTGTGACTTCCGCACTGATCATGGGAATTCCGGCATCCTCCAGTGCTTTACGTACCTCTTCGAAACTATCGGGATCGGTCAGGATCTCGAAGCTATCCTCCTCTTCGGAGAAGTCTTCCGCACCGGCATCCAGTGCTGTCATCATCAGATCATCCGCTTCCATATCACACTCTTCCTTGTCCACGATGATCTGGCCCTTTTTATCGAACATAAAGGATACGCATCCGGGAGTACCTACGTTACCCTGTCCCTTGGTGAATGCGCTTCTGACATTTGCAGCGGTACGGTTGGTATTGTCGGTAAGTGCATCTACGATGATGGCGATACCGTTGGGACCGTAACCTTCGTAAGTCACGTACTTGTAGTTCACATTGCCTACATCGCCGGCTGCCTTCTTAATACCGCGATCGATAGTATCATTTGGCATGTTGTTAGCCTTAGCTTTGGCGATAACGGTAGCCAGTTTAAAGTTGTTAGCAGGATCGGGACCGCCCTCTTTTACAGCGACTGCAATTTCACGTCCGATAATCGTGAAAATCTTACCCTTTGCTGCATCGTTTTTCTCTTTTTTATGCTTAATATTAGCAAATTTTGAATGTCCTGACATCTTTGTTACTCCTTTGAACTTAAAGTTTCTTTCTCTTTGTATGCGCAACGCCTGCGCAATAACGCTTTTTTTATCATAGCATTATTTTTGTTTTTCTTCAAGCACTGATTGTCCGTCTTCTGCATTCTCCTGTGTTTTTATCTCCGGAAGCTTTTTGACGAGGACACTTCCGATCATTTTTTTGACCACGGAAAGGATCTTGAAATTATATCCCTTATAGTCCACATCAAACTGCTCGTCCGGCTCCGGGATTCTGTCCAGTCTGGAGATCAAAAAGCCGTTTAACGTCTCGAATTCCTCCTCATCAAAGGTAATGTCTAAAAGCTCTTCCACTTCCTTAAGCGGTGTCTTACCTTCCATGACATATTCGCCTTTACCGCGGTTCTTGATATATTCCTGGTCTTCATCGTATTCATCCATGATATTGCCGACGATCTCCTCCAGGATGTCCTCCATGGCGATCAAGCCGTCGGTCTGACCGTATTCGTCTACAACAATGACCATCTGAAGTTTTTGGGACTGCATCTCTTTGAACAGTTCATCAATATTTTTGGTCTGAGGCACAAAATAAGGCTCTCTGAGCAACCCATCCAGCTTCGCAATGGGCACATCCAGCTTGTCATCGCTGATGTGGAACCTCATGGCATCCTTCAGATGTAAGATACCGATGATATGGTCAATATTCTCTTCATACACCGGATAGCGGCTGTTCTTACCTCCCAGCATGGATGCAATGGCATCCTTTAACTTTGTCTCGCCGTCGATAGCTACGATACTTCCGCGGTGTGTCATGATGTCCTGGGCTTCCTTGTCCCCGTATTCAAAAATATTTGAGATCATCTCTGCTTCACTTGCCTGGATGACACCCTGCTCATGACCTTCCTGTACCATGTTGATGATTTCTTCCTCGGTCACATCATTTTCATCTGTGTTATTGCGGACACCAAAGAGGAATAATATTCCCTTTGCAGTCAGATTTACCAGCCCCGTCAAAGGAGATAAGAGTCTCGTAATCCAAAAGATCGGATCAATGCAGGCATATGCCCACTTTTCCGGTTTTCTGGATGCCATTTTTCTCGGGATCAGTACTCCGAAGGTCAGCAGAATATAAATCATGGCAACAAAAGACAATACCGTTGCAATCCCGGAGATCACTCCCGTGGGAACATTTTGAAGCGACAATCCGCCGACATTGATCACATGCAGGCCGTCGTCGATCGTCTGCAGCCAGATATTCAGGTAAAAGGCACCCATTAGAATATTGATCAGCGTAATGACTAACTGTACCGTATTGATATAGATCCCCGGACGGCTGACCATCTCAGAAAGCCGCACCGACCGGCGATCCTTTTCTTCCTCTGCTTTATGTAAGATCTCTTTTTCATTGAGGTTGTCAATGGCAGCATCAAATCCGTAAAAAAACATATCTACCAATAGCAGCAGGAAAAAGAGAAATATGGCCACAGGCCCACTGATATCCATCGTTCATTTCATCCTTTCGTATTTTAATTCTTTTATATATCCTCTGGATACGCAGGGTATCAGACTATGTATCCAGTTCCAGACTTACCTTCAGTGCCCGGTTCACTCTCCGCATAATGTCACCGTCGAGATGACATACTTTATCCTTTAATCTCTTCTTGTCAATGGTGCGCAGTTGTTCCAGAAGCACTACCGAATCCTTATCCATATCATAAAGACGGGCATTTAATTCAATGTGTGTAGGCAGCTTCGCCTTATTCATCTTTGAGGTGATTGCAGCGCAGATCACGGTAGGACTGTGTTTGTTGCCAACATCATTCTGGATGATGAGCACCGGTCTGATCCCGCCCTGTTCCGAGCCAATCACCGGCCGCAGATCCGCGTAATAGACATCTCCTCTTCTCATTTCTACTCCTTATATCAGCGATTTAGGATAAGTATTGCCGATTCTTACGGAGTTATACGAACACTTTTGATCCGTCAGAAATTTTCAAAATAGTCTCTTACTTCTGTAATCTCACCATGCTGTATGTAGACCCTGGGAATTCTTTTCCCCAGATCACAGACAAATTCATAATTAAATCTGCCGGAGAGTTCTCCCAATTCTTCCGCGGTGATCCGCTCTGTACCGTCCACACCGAGAAGAGTTACTTTGTCGCCCTCCATAACTCCCGGAATCTCCGAAACATCTACCATGAACTGATCCATACAGACTCTTCCGAGGATCGGTGCCTTCTTCCCCCGGATCAGTACATAGCCTTTTCCGGACAGACTTCTGGGATAACCGTCTCCGTAACCTACAGGGATCGTGGCTACTCTGGTATCCTTCTGTGCCGTAAACAGCCCGCCGTAGCTGACGCTCTGTCCCGCATGAATCGTCTTACAGTATACAATATGACTGTAGAGAGACATGGCTGCCCGTAAGGGTACAATATCCTTGCTCACTTCTTCGGAAGGATACAGACCGTAAGTAGTGATACCAGCACGGACCATATCCATATTCGCCTGGGGCATTTCCAAGATTGCCGCACTGTTGGAGCAGTGCTTGACGGGAATAGTAAGCCCCAGCTCTGTCTGTATTCTATCGATAAAATTCTGAAAAAGTTCCAGCTGATGGTATGCAGAAGTCTTATCTTCTTCATCGGATTTGGCAAAATGGGTGAAGATGCCCTCCACTTCCAGCTCCGGATGTCCCATAAGGAATCTGACGAACTCCAGTCCTTCCTCATCCGGCGTAATGCCGATTCTTCCCATGCCGGTATCTACCTTGATATGAACCTTTGCCTTCTGTCCGACCTTTGCCGCTGCTGCGACCAGCTCTTCCACCGTATCCCTGCGGTAGACTGCCGGGCGGATCTCCTCCCGGATCAATTCTTCGTAGCAATAGGGAAAAGTATATCCCAGGATCAGGATCGGTTTCTTCACGCCTGCTTCTCTGAGTACATGTGCCTCTTCATAAGTGGCTGCCGCATAGCCGAACATGAAGTCCAGCTGCTCTAACATTTTCGCGATGGGAACACCACCATGACCATATCCGTCCGTCTTAATGACAGCCAGTATTTTCGTCTTCTCCGCAATGTTTTCTTTCATATGGACCATATTTTCCCAGATGGCATCCAGATCCACTTCCGCCCATACCCGTTGATAGGACTCTAATTTTTCCTGCAGTTCTCTCGTCATATTTTCACGCTTTCTTATTTTGATTTTTCATCAGACATTCGGCGATATCTCCCGCCATCACACCATATTCGGTATGAAGTCCGGCCGCCAGATCTCCTGCCATGCCGTGCAGATATACGCCACAGGTCGCAGCCTCCGGGGCATCCATTCCCTGCGCCAGCAATCCCAGGATCACGCCGGTCAGCACATCTCCGCTGCCTGCCGTAGCCATTCCGCTGTTGCCCGTGGTATTCAGATAGCAGGCTCCCTGTTCCTTACATACCACAGTCCTCGCATCCTTGGCAACTGCTACGGCATGAAATCGTTTGGCCAGTATTTTCGCACATGTGGGGAGGTCGTCCTTGCACTCTGCGGTCGTCCGTTTTAGCAGTCTTGACATTTCCCCCACATGAGGTGTCAGAAGGATCACTCTGCCTTCCGCACCCTGGGCGCGCAGTTCTTCTGCCAGCATCCTGCCGTTCTCCTCTGCCAGGAGGTTTAGGGCATCTGCATCCAGCACCAGCGGCTTCCTGCTTCTCTCCACCACGGTCTTCAGACATTGCAGTGCCTGTTCTTCTCTGCCGATGCCGGGACCTATGGCGATGACATCCGCCCAGTCTAAGCTCTCCGTCAGCTGTCTGCAGGAGCCGTACAACGCTTCCGGAATCCCCTGCTGTATGATCTGTCGGTTTTCTTCCGCGGTAATCACCTTTACCATGCCGGCTCCGGTACGATAGGCTGCTTTCGCCGCCAAAATGGCTGCACCCGCCATGCCGTTACTTCCTGCAACAAGCAGTGCTTTGCCGAAGGTTCCTTTGTTCCCCGCAGCGTTTCTCTTAAGTAACTGTACGGAGCCTTTCTCATAAGTGTACATTACAGGTTCCTGTCCTAAAAAGCTCTCCGGTCCGATCCCCACATTCGCAGTCCGGACTTCTCCGGCGTATTCCGCACCGGGATACAGTACCAATCCTCTCTTACAGAAACCAAAAGTGACCGTGACATCCGCCAGAAATGCACAACCCAGCACTCTGCCGGTATCTGAGCAGATACCGCTTGGCACATCCAGTGCCAGCTTAAATCCCTCTGCCATGTTCATCTCTTTTACGGCATCCGCATAGCTTCCCTCCACAGGGCGGCTTAATCCCACGCCGAAGAGGGCATCTACAATTACATTATATTCATCCACCGCAATATTACTGTCTGTCTTCACCGGAAAATGTTGCAAAGTCTGCCACTGCGATTTCCATTGCTTCGTAGCTCTCTGCATATCTCCCACGCATTTTACCGCGACTGCGTATCCGTCCGCCGCAAGAAGTCTTGCTAACGCCAGGCCATCGCCGCCATTGTTCCCCATACCAGCAAAAATGAGCACTTTCGTCCGTTCTTTCACGGCATCAAAGCGCTCTTTCAGAAAATCCTCCGCTGCCAGCGCCGCTCTCTCCATCAGAACCGGCCCCGGTATGCCGAGGTACTCTATGGTATTCTTATCGTATTGCTTCATTTCCTGTGCAGTTACCAGATATTTCATACTATTTTTGCTCCGGATTATATTTCATGTCAAACAGATTGACCACCTCTGCACCAAAGATGTCATGCATGTAGTTATAGATCTCCTGATTCTGCTGTTCCATCTGCTGTTTCTCGATCAGACGTTTTTTCAGTTCAATGCGGATCGCGCCCACCCACTCTGCAGTCTCATTGATCTGTTTGTCATTATCCTTCATAATATCATAGCAGCACTCCATAGTAAACATCATAAGCTGAAGATTTAATCTTTCGATCTCCCGGGGGAGATCTTTCAGCTCATCTTCATAAGCATCCAGCTTCTCGTTGCACTCCTCGATCAGGCGCTTATGCTCTTCAATCTTCTTGTTTATCTTGCTGTTCTCTCCCTGCTGTTCCGCCTCATCCACCATAGGCACGATTTCTTTCATCAGCTTCTTTTTCAGATTACGGATGTCCTTCGACTCCGTATTCAGCTTTCCCTGTCTTTTTAACAGCTGATTCAGAGCATCCTCCGTCTCTTTTAACGGAACAGAACCAGTCTTATTCAGCAGCTTGTACCACTTATTATCCAGGGTGAGTACGGGCAAATGTTTCCCAACAAGTGCACTTTTAAAAGCTTCCTGCCGGTTCCTCGCATTTTCTCCTGCGTTATCGTTGCCCATAATATCACTCCCTTTATGCCTTACTCTCTCGTAAGCTCACGAATTCGTGCTATCGCACTCTTCATCCCGCTTCGCAGCCGCTTGTTTTTCCCTGAGGCTCATTATTTTATATCTGAACTGTAACGGTTAATGTTATACGAAAGTTTCATTAAACTGTCTGACAGATGTACATTCTCCACCTGTATTCCCTCCGGAACGTTCAGATCCACATGCGCAAAGTTCCAGATGGCGCGGATCCCGTTCGCCACCAGCTTGTCAGCCACTTCTACGGCACTGGTCTTGGGAATCGTCAGTACTGCAATATCAATGTCATTCTCCCGGATAAAAGATTCCAGCTGCTCCATGGGCATAACCTTCACACCACGGACATCTTTCCCCACAAGCTCCGGGTTCGCATCGAACATTCCCTTGAAAATAAAACCACGACGCTCGAAGTTCAAATAATTACCCAGGGCTCTGCCCAGGTTACCGGCTCCGATAATAACGAAATTATGCTGCTTATCCAGTCCTAATATCTTACCGATCTCACGGTACAGATATTCTACATTATATCCGTATCCCTGCTGACCGAAACCACCGAAATTATTAAAATCCTGACGTATCTGGGATGCGGTCACTTTCATCAGTCCGGAAAGCTCCTGCGAAGAGATACGTTCTACACCTTCATCCTTAAGTTCCCCCAAATATCGAAAGTATCTGGGCAGTCTGCCGATCACAGCCTGTGAAATTTCTTTTGCTTCCAATACTTTCACCTCCGATTTTTTTAAGTATACACCATATGTTAAAAACTTGTCAATGAATTGACAGGTTTTCTTCTTTTCGTTACAATAAAATTTAAAAAGCCCAGTCTCCGTGAGCTGGAAATACTGGAAATAAAGGATACATACTACCATGATATTATCTTGTCAGAATATTTCAAAAGCATTTGTAGAAAATCAAGTATTGAAAAATGTCTCTTTTCATATAGAGGATCATGAAAAAGCTGCCATTGTGGGCATCAACGGTGCCGGGAAAACGACACTGCTCCGCATCATTGTAGGAGAAATGACTCCCGATGACGGACAGGTGGTTCTGGCGAAAGACAAGACACTTGGGTATCTCGCCCAAAACAGCACCGTAGACACCTCTCACACCATTTACGAGGAACTGTTATCCGTCAAGGCGGATCTGCTGCGCCTGGAGGAAAAGATCCGAGAATGCGAAAACAATATGAAGCATGCTGATGGGGACGCTCTGGAAGACCTTATGAAGCAGTACACCTCTCTCACCCACGCTTTCGAGACCGGCGGCGGCTATCTCTACCGCAGTGAGCTGGTCGGTGTTTTAAAGGGTCTTGGCTTTACCGAAGATGAATTCTCCAAGCCGGTTGCCACGCTCTCCGGCGGTCAGAAGACCCGTGTGGCGTTAGGACGGCTTCTGTTACAAAATCCGGATCTGATCATCTTAGACGAGCCGACCAACCACTTAGATATGACCTCCATCGCCTGGTTGGAGACTTATCTGCTAAATTACAAAGGAGCCGTTCTCATCGTCTCCCACGACCGGTATTTCCTGGACCGGATCGCCGGGAAAGTCATCGAGATCGACCAGTCCAAGGCTACAACCTTTATGGGCAATTATTCCGATTATGCCGTAAAAAAGGAACAGCTGCGCGTTGCTGCCTGGAATGCCTATATGAACCAGCAGCGTGAGATCAAGCATCAGGAAGAAGTCATTGAAAAATTAAAGTCCTTCAACCGGGAAAAGTCCATCAAGCGGGCGGAAAGCCGGGAGAAAATGCTGGACAAGATCGAGGTCATCGAAAACCCCTCCGAAGTCCGCACGGATATGAAGCTGACGCTGACGCCCCGGATCTTAAGCGGAAATGATGTGCTGACTGTAGAGCATCTGTCCAAAAGCTTTGACTCCCATAAGCTTTTTACCGATGTCAATTTCGAGATCAAACGCGGCGAGCATGTGGCGATCATCGGTGATAATGGCAGCGGCAAGACCACTTTGCTTAAGATCTTAAACGGTCTCGTCCCCGCAGATCAGGGCACTTTCCGCCTAGGTTCCAATGTTGAGATCGGCTATTACGATCAGGAGCATCACGTGCTCCACAGCGAGAAGACATTGTTTGAAGAGATCTCGGACGATTATCCTTACCTGAACAATACCCAGATCCGCAATGTGCTGGCGGCTTTCCTCTTCACCGGGGAGGATGTGTTCAAGCGCATCAGTGATCTGAGCGGCGGTGAGCGCGGACGCGTGTCTCTCGCCAAGCTGGTACTCTCCAACGCGAACTTCCTCATCCTGGATGAGCCGACGAACCACTTAGATATCATGTCCAAGGAGATTCTGGAGGATGCCCTGAACGGTTACGAGGGAACGATATTGTATGTCTCCCACGACCGTTACTTCATCAACCGTACCGCCCACAGGATCCTGGATCTGACAGAGGGACAATTCGTAAGTTATGTTGGAAATTATGACTATTATCTCGAAAAGCACGACACCGTGATGGCTGCAATAGAAGCCAGTGTTCCACAGAGTGCTGACGCAGATAACACAGTTGCCGCTAAGGTTGCAGAATCCGAAGTTAAGCTGGACTGGAAAGCCCAGAAAGAAGAACAGGCCCGTCTTCGCAAACGCCAGAATGAACTTAAAAAAATTGAGGATAAGATCCATGAGCTTGAAACAAGGGATGGCGAGATCGATGAGCTCCTCTCCCAGGAAGATGTATATACCGATGTTTCCCGCCTTATGGAGCTGAACAAAGAGAAAGAATCCATTCAGAAAGAACTGGAAGTTCTCTATGAGAAATGGGAAGAACTGGCAGAATAAAAAGGAGTTATAGAAATTCATGAAGAAATTAAAACGGATATCAGCTGCCCTTATGGTAATATTATTAGCAGGCCTTTTTGTTGCAGCCATTGTACTTGCAATAACCGGTGCCCCGGCCAATCAGCTGATGGCAGTTATTTTCTCTATCGTGTTTATTTCCGTACTGTTTTATGCTATGGGACTGATGACACGGGTGTTAAAAAAAGATGACAGTAAGGATACATCTAATACATCATTAAAAAAATAGCCAGCCTCTCGTCTGCAATGCCAGGCCAGTTATTTATGAAACAGTGTACCGGCGTCACACCTAAGGAGTGGCGCAGCCTGGCAAAGCTGGTGGAGTTATAGAATGTTATTAAAAAACAGGCGCATCCTGATTTTTCGGATACGCCTGTCTTTTTTCGTTCATTTATTTAAGGATAATATCATCACGGCCAGGGCCATTAGATACCATTGTGATCGGTACTTCAATCTCTTTTTCTACAAACTCAATATACTTACGGCAGTTCTCTGGGAGATCTGCGTAATTCTTGATTCCGCGGATATCTGTCTTCCAGCCCGGGAGCTTGGTAAATACCGGTTTAGCCTTTTCAAGCTTTGCAGTAGTTGGGAAGTCTCTGGTCACTTCGCCGTCGATCTCATAGCCAATGCAAACCGGGATCTCATCTAAGTAGCCAAGTACATCTAATACTGTGAAAGCCACTTCAGTAGCGCCCTGGATACGGCAGCC
>ENA-UPXC01001968-UPXC01001968.1-human-gut-metagenome-genome-assembly--contig:-NODE-1968-length-25990-cov-4.027477_pt1 | contig 25990 bp, 25 predicted proteins | sample MGYA00250047_ERZ773371 | MGnify/ENA primary metagenome ERZ773371 (study PRJEB29103, sample SAMN06111975) | human gut metagenome | biome: human gut; feature: ankylosing spondylitis patient; material... | reverse complement strand
AACACGTTTTCAAAGTTCCCGTTAAACACCTGTGCCACCAGGGCCAGCACCACCAGCACCCGTAAAATGACGTAGACCGCGGCCAGCCGGGGGTTCTCACGCACCTGTTCCTTCAATGTTTTATGATAACGGCCGGGAATTTTCCCTTTCCTTTTCATACGCTTCCTCCTGTTTCGGACGCCTCGGCGGTGGGGAGCAGCTCGGCGGACAGAGTGCGGTAGGTCTCGGCCGACTGGAGCAGTTCGGCGGCCTCCTCCGGCCGGAGGGAGCGCACCACCCTGGCCGGGGAACCCACCACCAGGCTGCCGGGCGGAATCACAGCTCCCTGGGTGACCAGCGCCCCGGCGGCCACCAGGCTGCCCGCGCCGATGGTGCAGCCGTTGAGCAGGATGGCTCCCATGCCGATCAGGCAGGTGTCCTCCACTGAACAGCCGTGGAGAATGGCACCGTGCCCCACGGTCACGTCGCGGCCAATCACGGCCGGGCAGTCTGCGTCACAGTGGAGCACTGCGTTGTCCTGGATGTTGGAGCCCGCTCCCACGTGGATGGAACTCTCATCCCCCCGGAGCACAGCCCCGTACCAGATGCTGGAGGCGGCCTCCACCGTCACGCAGCCCACCAGGGTGGCGTTGGCGGCCAGCCGGGCGGCAGGGTGGATGATGGGCGAATGCCCGTGAAAGCGCTGTATCATGTCTGCTGGTTCCTCTCCCTTTCTACAGTGATATCTATCATTATAGCGCCTGTCCCCGGCGGTGGCAAGTCAAATCTCCCGCCGGCCCGGCATAGGATAGCTGGGAGGTGAAGCCAATGGACTTGAAGCGCAATCAGATCACGGTGGGGGAGCTGCTGGACCACCCGGGGGCCCGGGCGGTGTTTCAGCGCCGTTTTCCCATGCTGATGAAGCACCCCATGCTGGGAGCGGCCCGCACCATCACCCTGGAGCAGATTTTGTCTGTGGCCCAGGCATACGTACCGCAGAAGAAGATCGACGAGACCCTCAGTGAACTCCGCCGGGCGTAGATGCAAAAAGGGCGGGAGCGGCACGTGGCCGCCCCCGCCCTGCTTTATGCCGGCCGGCGGCGGGGCAGGCGGGCATACCAGCGCAGGGAATTGGGGTCTCCGGTCCGGCGCAGGAGCCGGGCGGTGAGGAGCGTGTCCAGCGCCGTGGCCAGCACGGCTGGAGGGAATGCCCACAGCGGAATCCGCGCCGCCAGCCAGGCCGCCGCCGGATGAATCACATGGAGGACGAGCAGGGCCAGTACCCCCCAGAACAGGGCGAACAGAAGGCATACCCGTCCGCCCAGATTGAGGGGCAGGTGGGAGTAATCCCAAAAGGATACCCGAAAGACCTTTTCATAAAACAGCCCGGTCACATACTCCACCGCCGTGCACACCAGGGCGGCGGCGGGGAAGAGAAGGGGCAGGCTGTCCCGGACCAGAGGCGGCAGGAGGAGAATGGCCAATGCCCCCAGGCCGTACACCGGGCAGATGGGGAGCACCAGACGGCACTTCCGGTCCCGTTTGACTCCACCCACCAGGCGGACATAGGCCACCTCCACCAGAAAGCCGAGAAAACTGTAAATCAGAAAGTACCAAAACCACACCATAAAACCGCCCCGCTTCGTCCGTTTTTCATAGCATGAGGCGAAGCGGGAGAGATCATGTGATGCAGTTTTTAACAGGGCGGGGGGACTGACAAGGCGGAGGAGAAAAAAGTGTAAAAATTTGTCCGTTCTGCTCTTGCCCGGGCCGGGGGAAATATGATACGATAGAAAAAATTCAAAAGGGGAAATGAAGCGTCATGCGGCATCTGATCGACTTTGGAGACCTGACGAGGGCGGAGTGGGAGTCCCTGTACCAGCGGTGCAGTGATATTATGGACCACCCCGCCGATTTTATGGACGCCTGCCGTGGGCGGGTGATGGCCAGCCTGTTCTATGAGCCGTCCACCCGCACCAACTTTTCCTTCCAGACCGCCATGCTGCGGGTGGGGGGCACGGTGTTCGGCTTCGCCGACCCCAAGTCCACCTCCACCGCCAAGGGCGAGACCCTGAAGGACACCATCAAGATGGTGTCGGGCTATGCCGACGTGGTGGTGATGCGCAACCCCAAGGAGGGCGCGGCCAAGGCGGCCTCCCTGTACTCCGACGTGCCGGTGATCAACGCCGGCGACGGCGGCCACATGCACCCCACCCAGACCACTGCGGATCTCACCACCATCACCCGCCTGCGGGGCAAGGTGGACGGGCTGTCCGTGGGCCTGTGCGGCGATTTGAAGAACGGCCGCACGGTTCACTCCCTCATCAAGGCCCTGGCCAAGTTTGAGGGCATCAAGTTTTTCCTCATCGCCCCCCGTGAGCTGGCGGTGCCCGAGTACATGCGGGCCTTTATGCGGGAGCATGGCATGTGGTTCACCGAGGTCACCGGCCTGGAGGCCGTCATCCCTCAGTTGGATGTGCTCTACATGACCCGCATCCAGCGGGAGCGCTTCGTAGACCCCCTGGAGTACGAGCGCTGCAAGGGCGTCTACGTCCTCACCCGGCGGAAGCTGGACCGGGCGAAGAAGGAACTGCTGGTCATGCACCCCCTGCCCCGGGTGGATGAAATTGCCATCGACGTGGACGACGATCCCCGGGCGGTCTACTTCGAGCAGGCCCGCTACGGAATGTACGCCCGCATGGCCCTGCTCACCGATCTGGCCAACCAGGAGCGGGAAAAACCGGAGCCGGTGGAAATCGGCGTCAAGCCGGTGTGCTCCAACCCCAACTGCATCACCCAGACCGAGCACTACCTGCCTCCCCTGGTGAAGCAGAACGGCGGCGTGGACTGCTGCGCCTACTGCGACAAGGAGCTGCGGTAAAGGGGGGAACAACCTCCGCCGGACACGGGGATATCGCGTTTTGCCTTGACTTTTTTCCCGATTTTGCATATACTAAATGCGATACACAGCGACGAAGGGAAGGAGTACCCGCGCGGGCGGTGCAGAGAGGGGCCGGATGGTGCAAGGCCCTCCGGCGGCGCGGGGAAGGTCGTCCCGGAGCTCCGGGCCTGAATACAGTAGGGCCCGGCGGGTTCTCCCGTTAGCGAGACAAGAGCGCCTCCATGGCTTCATGGGGGAATTCAGGTGGTACCGCGGACTTACGGGTTCGCCCTGAGCAACAGGCTTGGGGCGGGCCCTTTTGCTTTGCCCCGAAAAGGAGTGTAACAGATGAAAAAAGAACTGCCCAAGGTCTATGAACCCCGGGAGGTGGAGGGCCGCGTCTATGAGATGTGGGAGAAGAACGGCTGCTTTGAGGGCCACCGCGACCCGGACAAGCGCCCGTTCACCATCGTCATGCCGCCCCCCAACGTCACCGGCCAGCTCCACATGGGCCACGCCATGGACTGCACCCTCCAGGACATCCTGATCCGCTTCAAGCGGATGCAGGGCTATGCCGCCCTGTGGGTGCCCGGCACCGACCACGCCGGCATCGCCACCCAGATCAAGGTGGAGGAGGAGCTGCGCAAGAGCGAGGGCCTGACCCGTTACGATCTGGGCCGGGAGAAGTTCCTGGAGCGTGTGTGGGACTGGAAGCACAAGTTCGGCAACCGCATCGTGGAGCAGCAGAAGAAGCTGGGCGCCTCCTGTGACTGGAGCCGCGCCCGGTTCACCATGGACGAGGGCCTGTCCAACGCGGTGCGCCACGTGTTTGTGTCCCTCTACAACAAGGGCCTCATCTACAAGGGCAGCCGCATCATCAACTGGTGCCCCCACTGCGTCACCGCCCTGAGCGACGCGGAGGTGGAGTACAAGGAGAAGCCCGGCCACCTGTGGCACATCCGCTACCCCATCGCCGGGGAGGAGGGCCGCTATGTGACCGTGGCCACCACCCGGCCGGAGACCATGCTGGGCGACACCGGCGTGGCGGTCAACCCCGAGGACGGCCGTTACCGGGACATTGTGGGCAAGAAGTGCATCCTGCCCCTGGTGAACAAGGAGATCCCCATCGTGGCCGACGCCTATGTGGACATGGAGTTCGGCACCGGCTGCGTGAAGATGACCCCCGCCCACGATCCCAACGACTTTGAGGTGGGCCTGCGCCACAACCTGGAGTCCATCCGTGTGCTGGACGACAACGGCAAGGTGGTGGAGGGCTACGGCCGCTACTCCGGCATGGACCGCTACGAGGCCCGCAAGGCCATCGTGGCCGATCTGGAGGAGCAGGGCTACCTGGTGAAGGTGGAGGAGCACACCCACAATGTGGGCACCTGCTACCGCTGCGGCACCGACGTGGAGCCCATCATCTCCGCCCAGTGGTTCGTGAAGATGGAGCCTCTGGCCCGCGAGGCCCTGCGGGTGGTCAACGACGGGGAGGTCAAGTTCGTCCCCGACCGCTTCTCCAAGATCTACACCAACTGGATGGAGAACGTCCACGACTGGTGCATCTCCCGCCAGCTCTGGTGGGGCCACCGCATCCCCGCCTGGACGTGCGAGGACTGCGGCGAGATGACCGTCAGCGAGACCGATCCCACCGAGTGCCAGCACTGCCACTCCACCCACATCCGCCAGGAGGAGGATGTGCTGGACACCTGGTTCTCCTCCGCCCTGTGGCCCTTCTCCACCCTGGGCTGGCCCAACGAGAGCAGCGAGGACTTCAAGTACTTCTATCCCACCGATGTGCTGGTCACCGGCTACGACATCATCTTCTTCTGGGTGGCCCGGATGATCTTCTCCGCCTGCGAGCACACCGGAAAGCCCCCCTTCCACACCGTGTTCATCCACGGCCTGGTGCGGGACGACAAGGGCCGCAAGATGTCCAAGAGCCTGGGCAACGGCATCGACCCCCTGGAGATGGCCGACCAGTACGGTGCCGACGCCCTGCGCTTCAACCTGATCACCGGCAACTCCCCCGGAAACGACATGCGCTTCTACACCGAGCGGTGCGAGGCCATGCGCAACTTTGCCAACAAGATCTGGAACGCCAGCCGCTTCCTGATGATGAACCTGACCATCGACAAGTGCGAGCTGCCCGAGAAGCTGGAGCTGGAGGACAAGTGGATTCTCTCCAAGCTCAACCGTGCCATCGGCGAGATCACCGAGAACATGGACAAGTACGAGCTGGGCGTGGCCGCGCAGAAGATCTACGACTTCATCTGGGACGACTACTGCGACTGGTATATTGAACTGACCAAGACCCGCCTCCAGGGCGACGACGAGGACAGCAAGGTCCGTGCCCAGCAGGTTCTGTGCTACGTCCTCACCGACATGCTCAAGCTGCTGCACCCCTTCATGCCCTTCATCACCGAGGAGATCTGGCAGGCTCTGCCCCACGAGGGCGACTTCCTCATGCTGTCCCAGTGGCCTCAGGTCAGCGACAGCCGCAACTTCCCCGAGGAAGAGAAGGCCATGGAGCTCATCATGGACGCCATCCGCGCCGTGCGTACCCGCCGCAGCGAGATGAACGTGCCCCCCTCCAAGAAGGCCCACCTCACCGTGGCCACCAGCGAGAAGGCCGTCTTTGAGCTGGGTATCCCCTTCCTCAAGAAGCTGGCCTATGCCAGTGAAGTCTCCATTGTGGACAGCGGTGTGGCTCCCGAGGCCGCCGGCACCGTCACTGTAGTCACCCACGTGGCTCAGCTGTCCATGCCTCTGGCTGAGCTGGTGGATATGGAGAAGGAGAAGGCCCGCATGGAGAAGGAGCTGAAGAAGAACAGCGCCGAGCTGGAGAAGCTGAACACCAAGCTGAACAACCCCGGCTTTGTCAACAAGGCTCCCGCTCATGTAGTAGAGGCCGAGAAGGAGCGCGCCGTCAAGCTCACCGAGTTGGTGGCCAAGCTCCAGGAGCAGCTTCAATCCATGTAACCTACTTTTCTTGAAAGAAAAGTAGGCAAAAGAACTTTGTGGAAAACTGCGTTTTCCATCTACGGAAGGAAGATAGTGTGAAAGACTGCCCCGCAGGGCGATTCGAGGCGCAACCGCTGCAAAGCGGCGGCGCTTAGCGCCGAGATAACCCAGGAGGGGTGTCTTTCACGTGCAATCATCACAAATTTTGTGGCCTGCAAGGACAAGAAAATTTGCAAGCCCGGCGAATACATGTCGCCGGGCTTGGCAAAAGAACTTCCTGCGAAACTTCGTTTCGCCTCTGGGGAGACGCATTTGCGTCTCCCCTCTTTTTACCTTTATTTCCCCTTCCTGCTCTTGACAGGGCCAGACAAAGGTTTTTTAATAAAGATAAGAAAGCACCTATGAGGAGGACTTACCATGGGATTTGTTACATTGGGAAAAACCGGCATCAAAGCGCAGAAGCAGGCCTTTGGCTGTCTGCCCATTCAGCGCATCTCCAAGGAGGACGCGGTATCCCTGCTCCATCGGGCCTACGACGGCGGCATGAACTTCTTTGACACCGCCCGAGGCTATACCGATAGTGAAGAAAAGGTGGGCGCAGCCTTTGCCGGCATGCGGGACAAAATTTACATCGCCACGAAAACCGGAGCTACCACCGCCGAGGCCATGTGGAAGGACCTGGAGCAGAGCCTGCGCCTGCTCCAGACCGACTACATTGACATTTACCAGTTCCATAACCCCGCCTTCTGCCCCAAGCCCGGCGGAGAGGACGGTCTGTATGACGCCGCCCTGGAGGCCAAAAAGCAGGGCAAGATCCGTCACATCGCCATCACCAACCACCGCCTGGCTGTGGCCCACGAGGCCATCGACTCCGGCCTCTATGAGACCCTCCAGTTCCCCTACAGCTACCTGGCCGGTCCCCAGGAGCAGGAGCTGGTGGACAAGTGTAAGGCGGCCGGCATGGGCTTTATCGCCATGAAGGGCCTGGCGGGCGGTCTCATCCGGGACGGTATGGTAGCCGCTGCCTTTATGGAGCAGCAGCCCACGGTCCTGCCCATCTGGGGAGTGCAGCACCAGTGGGAGCTGGATGAGTTCCTCTCCTGCATCAAAGAGCCCCCCGCTATGACGGCGGAGCGGCAGGCAGTCATTGACCACGACCGAAAGGAGCTCTCCGGCGACTTCTGCCGGGGCTGCGGCTACTGTATGCCCTGTCCTATGGGGATCGAGATCAACAACTGCGCCCGCATGTCCCTCATGCTGCGCCGCGCTCCCGCCGCTGGCTGGCTCACCGAGGAATGGCAGGAGAAAATGAAGAAGATCGAGACCTGCCTGCACTGCAACAAATGCAGCTCCAAGTGCCCCTACGGTCTGGATACCCCCCGCCTGCTGAAAGAAAACTACGAGGATTATTGGAAGGTCCTGGAGGCCAGCAAAGGCTGATTTTCCCAGCCCTCCGCTCGATACCGGATTGTCACTTTACACTGGATTCCGGGAATGCTAAAATAAAAAGAGAGAGATTTGGGAGGACCCACCTTGGAGAGGAGGAGATTCCAATGGGTTTTTTTGCCGGTATTGCGGCGCTTTGTACCCCGATTGCTCTGATCGTTTTTTGGATCTTTGCCACCCGGGGACGCCGCAATCATCCCAAATGGGAGGTCCTGCGCCGGTTTCGTTATGCCCATCGCGGGCTGTATGATCCTGCCCGGGGCGTACCTGAAAACTCCATGGCGGCGTTCCGCCGGGCCCGGGCCTTTCAGTGCGGCATTGAGCTGGACGTCCACCTCACCAAGGACGGCCGTCTGGCTGTGATTCACGACAAGAGCCTTCTGCGCACCGCCGGGGCCGACCTGATCGTGGAGCAGCTGACCGTGCCTCAGCTAAAGGAATATCGTCTGGAAGGGACCCAGGAGAAGATTCCTCTGCTGGAGGAGGTTCTGGAGGTCTTCCAGGATGGCCCTCCCCTACTGGTGGAATTGAAGGCCGACTACTTCGACGTGAAAAAGTTGGTGGAGACCGCGGTGCGCACCCTGGACCAGTACCGGGTGAACTACTGCATCGAGTCCTTCCACCCCGGCGTGCTGCTCTGGCTGGCCCGTCACCGCCCCGACATCTGCCGGGGCCAGCTGTCGGAAAACTTCTGGCGTTGCCGGGGCGAGCTGAAGGCTTGGCAGGCCTTTGCCATGACCAACCTGCTCTCCAACTTCCTCACCCGGCCCGACTTCATCTCCTTCCGTCAGGAGCACCGCTGGGTGCCCTCTGTATGGCTGTGCCGCAAGCTCCACCGGCTGAAAATGTTCGGCTGGACGGTGCGCAGTCCCCGGGAGATGGAACAGCTGGAGAAGGAAGGTTTCTCCGTCATTTTTGAGGGCTTCCAGCCCCCGCTGCACGCTCCCGTTTGGGCACAGAAATCCGCATGAACCTAAAAAATTTGAGCCGCTGGAGGAATTTCCAGCGGCTCATTTTTTATTATGTATTGATCTCGGCGCTTCGCGCCTCCAGCCAGGCGGTCATCTCAGACAAACCTTCCTCGCTGAGAGGAAAGTCGGCCTCCGCCTCGATCTGGCTCAGCTCTTTGGTCAGCGGTCCCCGCCACAGCTCCACATGGATCTTCTCCTCCTGGGGCGCGGCATAAAACCGGGTATTTCCCAGACTTCCGTACCAGGTATTTCCGTTTTCCCAAAACAGCATGGTGGGAATAAATATCTCGCTCAACGTTTTACCTCCGTGTTCTTATTCCTCCGGCTCCGCCCAGTCCAAACTGCGGCCCACCGCCTTGTGCCAGCCCCGCAGCAGCTTCGTGCGGGTGGCCTCGTCCATGGCGGGTTCATACATGCGGTCCGTCTTCATCCGGCTTTTGACCTCCTCCAGGCTGCCCCAAACCCCAGTGGCCAGTCCGGCCAGTAGGGCGGCGCCCAGCGCGGTGGTCTCCCGGATCACCGGGCGGCGTACCGGCTTATGGAGGATATCCGCCTGGAACTGCATCAAAAACTTGTCCCGGCTGGCTCCGCCGTCGGCGTTCAGAACGCTGAGGGGGATGCCGGTGTCCTTCTCCATGGCGTCCACCAGATCCCAGCTCTGGTAGGCGATGGACTCCTGTGCCGCCCGGATGATATGGTCCCGGTTGGTCCCCCGCGTCAACCCCACCAGAGCGCCCCGGGCATACATGTCCCAATAGGGCGCGCCCAGGCCGGTAAAGGCGGGCACCAGGTAGACGCCCCCGGTATCAGGCACCTTGGATGCGTAATACTCCGCATCCCGAGATTCCGAGATGAACCGCAGCTCATCCCGTACCCACTGAATGACCGCTCCTCCCACAAAGACGGAGCCCTCCAGGGCATACTGCACCTTTCCACCCAGTCCGATGGCGATGGTGGTGAGCAGGCCGTTTTCGCTGCGGCACAGCTGCTCCCCGGTATTCATCAGCAAAAAGCAGCCGGTGCCGTAGGTATTTTTTGCCTCTCCGGGCTGGAAGCAGCCCTGGCCAAACAGGGCGGCCTGCTGGTCTCCCGCGATGCCCGCGATGGGTACCTCCAGTCCCTGGAGGTTGGCATAGCCGTACACCTGACTGGAGGAGCACACCTTCGGCAGCATCTCCATGGGGATGTCCAGCCGGCGGCAGATCTCCTCATCCCAGCACAGATTCTGGATGTCAAAGAGCATGGTGCGGCTGGCGTTGGTGTAGTCGGTGACATGGGCCTTGCCTCCCGTCAGCTTCCACACCAGCCAGGAGTCCACCGTGCCGAACAGCAACTCCCCCGCCTTCGCCCGCTCCCGGGCCCCCTCCACATGGTCCAAAATCCACTTGAGCTTGGTGGCGGAGAAGTAGGCGTCGATGAGCAGACCGGTGTGCTCCTTGATATAGTCACAGAAGGCTCCGTCCGCTTTCAGCTCCTCGCACAAGGAGGCGGTGCGGCGGCACTGCCAGACGATAGCGTTGTAGATAGGTCGGCCGGTGGTCTTGTCCCATACAATGGTGGTTTCCCGCTGGTTGGTGATGCCGATGGCGGCCACTTCGGTGGGGGCAATGCCGGTCTGAGCCAGCACCTCGGTGAGCACTGAGGACTGGCTGGACCAGATCTCCATGGGGTCCTGCTCCACCCAGCCGGGCTTTGGATAGATCTGAGTAAACTCCCGCTGGGCCACGCCCACGATATTCTGTTCCCGGTCAAAGAGAATACAGCGGCTGCTGGTGGTCCCTTGGTCCAGGGCGATGACATATTGCTTCATAGCGCGCCTCCTGAAGGAATCGTTTTCTCCATTATGCCAGAAAAGCCGGGGAGTGTAAAGGTTTAGTGGTTGGCCATGCGGTAGATGGCCAGGATGTCCTCATAGCCCAGCACCCGGAAGGAGCCGATGGTCCGGGCCCCATAGAAGGTGCACCGGCGGGCCAGATCCTGGAGCTCTTCCTCGGTCTGGATGGAGCATCCCAGCTCGCTGAGACAGGTGGGCATACCCAGGGAGCGGAAGTAATCCACCGTCTGCATGATCGCCTGCTGAGCCAGATCCTCCATCGTCGTCCCAGCCAACTCAAATCCCCAAACCTTGACCCCATACTGAGCAAAACGGGCAGGATTTTCCTTCCAGCAGTAGGCAGCCCAGCTGCCCCACACAGCGGACAGGGATGCCCCATGGGCGCAGTCGAATTTGGCGCTGAGCTCATGGCCCAGCTGGTGGGGCGCAAAGTCCTTGGGGGCGCCCAGACCGGTCAGGTCGTTGTGGGAGATGCTCCCCGTCCACATCAGCTCGCTCATGGCCTGGTAGTCCTTGGGGTTGGACAGGGCTTTCTTTCCCCAGCGAATCGTGTTGCGCAGCACACCTTCGGCAATCTCATCGGTAAGTGTGTTGTCCGTGACCGAGGTGAAGTAACGATCCATGGTGTGCATCATAATATCGACCACGCCGCAGGCAATTTGGTAGGACGGCAGCGTGTAGGTGAGCTCCGGGTCCATCACCGCAAAGCGGGGCCGCAGGAGCTGGCTGCCCAGTCCCCGCTTCTCCAGAGTATCATCCCGGGTCAGAACGGCAGTATCGCTGGTCTCGCTGCCAGCCGCCGGGATGGTAAGCACGGTACCTACGGGCAGGATGCGCTCCACCGGCTGCTTCCGCAGCCAGAAGCCCCACAGGTCTGCCTCCGGGTTGGCCGCGCCCAATGCAATGGCCTTAGCCGCGTCAATGACGCTGCCGCCGCCCACTGCCAGAATAAAGTCCACATTCATTTCTTTCGCCTTCTCCACGCCCTCCTGGATCTGAAAAAGCCGGGGATTGGGGTGGATACCGCCAAAGGTGCTCTGCTCCAGTCCTGCCTCATGTAAGGCGGTCTGTACTTTAGAAATCAGCCCGCTGCGCACTGCGCTCTGTCCGCCGTATACCACCAGCACCCGGCTGCCGCCCTGCTGTACGATCAGTCGGCCGGTCTCCGCCTCGGTGCCGGGGCCAAATACAATCTGTGTCGGAAGGGAAAAGGTAAATGCGCGCATGGAAATTCCTCCTGTATGTTTTCATCACTGTACAAACTGTACCACATCCCTCCCTCCCGGGCAAGGCACCCGGGACATTTTCCTCTTTGAAACATAGGATGGTCTGTGGCATAGCCACAGTCTTGCGGAAAGAGGAACTTGCTATGAATCATTATTATCCCTCCCAGAGGGAATGGAGCCGACAGGGTGAGGTGGTAGCCCATCTCAACGGCGGCTGTCAGCCGTCCCATTGTCCGCCGCCCTGTCCTCCTCCCTGCCCGCCCCCTTGTCCGCCTTGCTGCCCCGGCCCTACTGGGCCGACAGGAGCAACCGGACCGGCTGGGGCAACCGGTCCTGCCGGAGCTGCGGGACCGGCCGGCTCTCCAGGTCCCACCGGCCCCATGGGCCCCACCGGACCTCAGGGCTATCCGGGTCCGGATGGCGCAACCGGACCTACCGGACCTCAGGGTATTGCCGGCCCTGCCGGGGCAACCGGTCCCACCGGGCCCCAGGGTGCTGCGGGGGCCACTGGTCCTGCTGGTACTGCTGGAACAGCCGGGGCAACTGGGCCTACAGGCCCCGCCGGCAGCGCGGCTACTTTGCAAGTGGGAACGGTAACCACCGGTAATCCCGGCACCGCTGCTCAAGTTACCAACTCCGGAACACCCCAGAATGCACTCTTCGACTTTGTCATTCCTATGGGTCCCACTGGCCCTCAGGGTACTGCGGGGGCTACCGGTCCCACCGGACCTCAGGGCTCTGCGGGGGCTACTGGTCCTACCGGTCCTCAGGGTGCTGCGGGCGCTGCGGGTGCAACCGGTCCTACTGGTCCTCAGGGTGCTGCCGGGGCTACCGGTCCCTCTGGGCCTCAGGGTGCTGCGGGGGCTACTGGTCCCACCGGCCCTCAGGGTGCTGCGGGTGTAACCGGACCCACCGGGCCTCAGGGTGCTGCGGGGGCCACTGGTCCCACTGGGCCTCAGGGCGCTGTGGGTGCTACCGGCCCCACTGGTCCTCAGGGTGCTGCGGGTGTAACTGGCCCCACCGGGCCTCAGGGCACTGCGGGTGTCACCGGTCCTACTGGTCCTCAGGGTACTGCCGGAGTCACCGGTCCCACCGGGCCCCAGGGCATTGCTGGCCCTGCCGGTGCTACTGGCCCCACCGGACCGACCGGCCCTGCCGGTGCTACTGGCCCCACCGGACCGACCGGCCCTGCCGGTGCTACCGGTCCTGCTGGCGCAACTGGACCTGCTGGTGCTACCGGTCCCACTGGTCCCACCGGCCCTGCTGGCAATGAAGGTGCCGCGGGCGCAACCGGCCCGACGGGAACCGCTGCCACGTTAGCCGTCGGCACCGTGACAACCGGCGACCCTGGTACCAATGCCAAGGTAAGCAACTCCGGCACCGCCCAGAACGCCATCCTTGACTTTACCATTCCCCAGGGTCCAACCGGGTCCACACCGCCTGTCAACTTGCTGTCTGCCTACTCCTCGCCCTCTCAAGCCGGTGCCTCCGGCGATCCGTTGGAGTTTGACCGCAACGCATTCAGCTATGGCTCAGACATTTCCCACACCGACGGCAGCCCGGATTTCACCATCAATCAGCCCGGCGTCTATTCCGTGCAATTCCACGGCGTTATCTCCCCTGCTGACAGCGATTCCTTCCCTGCCAACATCGTTACTTCTCTGGAATCCAATGGAACCATTGTGCCCGGTGCCTCTGTGCCCTACAATTTCCAGAGTGCCGGAGATTCCACACCCCAGTCTTTTGTCGTTCCGCTGTCCGTCTCTACCGTCCCAACCACACTTCAGGTGGTACCTACCGGGAGCGGATATCAGGCCAGCGCCATTGCGCTCAATATCACCCGGCTGGGCGACATCCCCTCTTGACCGAAGCGCCCTGCCACTGCTCAGGGAGCGGAGCCTAAGCTCCGCTCCCTCTTTCATCTCCCGGCACAACTGCCGCAACAGGAGGCACAACTATGAAGATCGTTGTCTATGCCATCTGCAAAAACGAGGCCCAATTTGTATCCCGCTGGATGAAGTCCATGTCTGAGGCCGACCAGATCGTAGTGCTGGACACCGGTTCCACCGATGATACGGTAGAGCAGCTCCGGGCACTGGGGGCCCAGGTGACGGTAGATACCATACGTCCCTGGCGCTTTGATGTGGCCCGCAACCGTTCACTGGAGCTGGTAGACCCGGATGCGGACATCTGCGTCTGCACCGACCTGGACGAGGTATTCCATCCCGGCTGGCGAAACGCCCTGGAGTCCGCCTGGGTCCCCGGCACCACCCAGGCCACCTACCGCTACACTTGGAGCTTTCGCCCCGACGGGGGCGAGGGGGTGGTCTTCTGGTATGAAAAGATCCATGCCCGCCACGGCTACCGGTGGGTCCACCCGGTACACGAGGTGCTGGAGTGGGTAGGCCCCGGGCAGCCGGGCTTAAAGGTGCCGGCAGAGGGTATCCAGCTGGACCACCACCCCGATCCGGAAAAATCCCGGGCTCAGTACCTGCCTCTTCTGGAGCTGGCAGTGGCGGAGACGCCCCAGGACGACCGCAGCGTCCACTACTTGGGCCGGGAGTATCTGTTTCGCGGCCGGTGGGACGACTGCATCCGCACCCTCAAACAGCACCTGGCCATGCCCAGCGCCACTTGGGCGGATGAGCGGGCGGCCTCTATGCGGTTTATTGCCCAGTCCTATGAGCACAAGGGTGAGCCGGAGGAGGCCCTGCTCTGGTATCTGCGTGCAGTCGTCCAGGCCCCCCACCTGCGGGAGCCACTGGTGGAGCTGGCCCTACTGCTCTATACCCAGCAGGAGTGGGACGGGGTACTCTACTTTACCCAAAAAGCCCTTGCCATCCGGGAGCGCCCCCGTACCTACATCTGCGAGGCTAGAGCCTGGGGAGCGCTGCCCTATGACCTAAGGTGCCAGGCCTACTACCACACAAACCGGCCTCAGCTGGCCCTGGAGGCCGCCCGGGCTGCTCTGGCCTTGGAACCCCAGGATGAGCGGCTCCAGGACAATGTGACGCTGCTGGAAGAAATGTGCGAAGCTTTACGCTGACCCAAAAAGGTGGTATACTCTCCTGGAACAAGGAGGGATCCCCTATGCTGCGACTGGCTACGCCCCAAGACGCCCCCGCACTGGTCGGCATCTACGGGCAGTACATTCATACCCCTATTACCTTTGAGTATCAGCTCCCCTCGCCCCAGGAGTTTCAAGACCGAATTACCCACACTTTGGAGGGCTATCCCTATCTGATTTGGGAAGAGAACAGCGTCCCCGTGGGCTACGCCTATGCCCATCGATTCAAGGAACGGGCCGCCTATCAGTGGGGGGCCGAACTGTCCGTCTACGTAGCCCAGGGACACACCTCCCACGGTGTTGGCCGGAAGCTGTATGGGGCTCTGATGGAGCTGCTGGCCATCCAGGGGGTGCGTACCGTGTATGGCATCGTCACCGTTCCCAATGAGAAGAGCGAGGGGCTCCACTGCAGTATGGGCTTTCAGGACGCAGGCATCTGCCGCAATACCGGCTATGTAGACGGGGCCTGGCGGGATGTGCAGACCTTTGAAAAGGCCATCGGCCCCTATGACATGGATCCTGTCCCCATTACTCCCTTCCCTCAGCTCTCTCCAGAGCTGGTGCAAAGTATTTTGGAAAAATGGAAATAAAAAACCGGAGCATTCCACTAGGAAATGCTCCAGTTTTTTATACCTCTTTTTCCTCTGTGATCTGATGGGCAGGCGGAGGCGTCACCGGCTCGTCATGCTCCATAGGATCAAAGTAGTCCTGATCCACCAGGGTGGGTTTGCGGTGCTGGAATACGGCAATGATCACCGGATAGAGCACCGTAGCCACCAGACCGCCGGAAAAACCGTTGTTATACAGGTTCATCCCCGCCACCGGGCTGCCGGTGTACAGCACCACGGAGGAGTGGATAAAGCCAGCCAGAACACCGTAGGGCCAGCCGAAGTAGCCCGAGATGGGGGCCAGGGTGGTGCAGAACAGGCAGGCCAGCTGCACGGACGGATTGTTGAGCTCCCAGTGCATCACCAGGCTGCCCAAAAATACGCCTGCCATCACCGGCACGATATTGAACACGTGCTTGCCAAAGGCAGAAAAGCCCATGATGGTAAGGATTCCGCCTACGGTGGGACCGTTCAGCTCACCGCCGCCGCCCAGCACGAAGGCCATGCCGATCAGGCCGTTGACTCCCATGTTCACCAGCACAGGTCCCGCTCCAAACATACGCAGATAGTCGCTGGGGGCCCGGCCGCTGGTGGTCAGCAGCCGACGGTATCCCGCCCAGACGGCCCAGACAGGCTTTCCCGACGCGAACAGACCGGCCAGAATCAAAATGACACACAGCGTCCCCAGAGCAGCGCCAAAGGGCAGGTCATACCCCTCCGCCCAGTGGTACTGGGTGGTGGGGGTCGCACCCATAGAGCTGATCAAGGGCACCAGCAAAAAGGCTACCAATCCGCAGGCAAACCCCACATTGTACAGGTTCATGCCATTTTGGATCTTGTATGTATAGGCGGAAAGGGGCGGCATGATAAAGCCAATGATCACGCCGGTGATCAGTCCCGCCGCCGGGTTTCCCCAGCCGTTGTCCAGGGAGATGTAGCTCACCGCCGGGGCCAGAGCAGTGGCCAGCAGTCCTACGGAAATATACTTGCCAAAGTTCTCCCGACGGCTCTTGGCATACAGCCAGGTGCCCAGCAGAATGGGCCAGATGTTCACAAAGTTTTTCCCGAACAGGGAAAAACCCGACATCAGCCCGATCACCACCAGGGAAAAGCCGTTAAAGGGCTCCCGGGACAGCTTTAAAAGCACGATGGAGATTCCGGTGACCAAGGCAGAGTTCATCAGCGCAGCTCCAGGACCAGCAATGAGCACATAGTCAGTGATCAGGGAGTCCTCGGTCAATACGATGGTACGCAGCCCCGTCAGGATCTCTTCCGGCGAGGAAAACAGGAAGGCCGCCAGGGCCAGCACAGCAGCATACAGCCAGAAAAACAGATGCATCTGGTTGTAGCGCATAGTTTCTCCTTGCATGGCAGCCCCTCCTTACATCTGGGGATGGGCGGCAAAAAAGTCCCGGGTCTGCTGGGCGTTGCGGCCGATCTCTTCAGCCAGGGCCTGGAGGGAGGGGAACTTCCGCTCTCCCCGGAGGTAGCGGTAAAACTCCATGCGCAGTTCCTTGCCGTACAGGTCCCCGGAGAAGTCCAGGATAAACCCTTCCACCGTCACCCGTCCGTCGTTATCGGACACCGTGGGACGTACCCCCACGTTGGTCACCGCCATGTGGCTCTCTCCGTCCACCACTACCCGGGTGGCGTAGACCCCGAAGGCGGGGACGATCACCGGGGAGGGGATACGCAGGTTCACCGTGGGAAAACCCAGGGAGGAGCTGCCGATCTTCTTGCCGTGAGTCACCCGGTTGGTGAGCACATGGGGATGGCCCAAAAAGTCCACCGCCCGCTCCATCTCCCCCTGGGCGACCAAGGTCCGGATGTAGGTGGAGGAGATGGTGATGCCCTCCTGCTCCACCTTGCCGATGATGTCGCAGCCCACACCCAGCTTCTCGCAGGTCTCCTTAAGGCGCTGGGGATTGCCCTTGCCCATATAGCCGAAGTGGAAGTCGTGCCCGGCCACCACATGGACCACATTGAGCTGCTTGACCAGGTACTCCGTAATAAAGTCCTGCCAGTCCATACGCATCATGCCGTCAAAGCTGGACACGATGACCTCCTGGATGCCGTAGCAGCTGCGCATCAGCCACACCCGGTCCTCCACCGAGCTGAGCAGAGGCACCACCTGTCCGGTGATGGCGGCGGTGGGACTGCGGTCAAAGGTGAAGGCGCAGGCCGCCGCGTCCAGTTCCTTGGCCCGGCGCGTCACAGCGGACAGCAGTGCCCCATGGCCCTTGTGTACCCCGTCAAAAAAGCCCAGGGCGATCACCCGTCTGATATTGCTCAAAAGTATCCTCTCCTTATTTCCCTCAAACCTGGAAAAAGCTCTTGATGGTGATAAGTTTCCCCTGAGAAACCCGGCTCAGAGCCAGAAACTCTCCCGCCTCACTGTATACTCGGTACTCTCCGGCAGGGGGCGCGTCGGGCAGCACCAGGGTCATGCCGTTGCGCACCTTTTTCTCTGCCGGAGGCTTAAGAATCAGCACAGGGCGGCCGGCAAAGTAGGCGTCCACCCCCAGCAGCAGAGATGCGGCATCCTCAGATTGGAGTACCTGCTCCAAAGGCAGGGCGTCCTCCAGGGTAAACCCGGCCGCCATGGTCCGCCGCAGGGAGTACATGGTCCCGCCGCAGCCCAGAGCCTGGCCAATGTCGTGGCACAGGGTGCGCACATAGGTTCCCTTGGAACAGCGCACCCGGATGAGAAAATCGGTGGCGCTCTCCTGGCCCTCCACCTCCAGGGAGTGTATGGTAATGGCCCGGGGCTTGCGCTCCACCTCCCGGCCCTTCCGGGCCAGCTCGTAGAGCTTCTTCCCGTTTACCTTGATGGCGGAGTACATGGGGGGCAGCTGCTGGATCTCTCCCCGGAAGGGGGCCAGCGCCGCCTCCAATTCTTCCCCAGTCACCGAGACGGGGTGCTCCTCCAGCACCCGGCCGGAGGTATCCTGGGTGTCGGTGACAGTGCCCAGCCGCAGGCCGGCCAGGTACTCCTTGTCCCCCTCGCTGGCAAATTCCACCGCCCGGGTGGCCCGGCCCACAAACACCGGCAGTACGCCGGTGGCCATGGGGTCCAGGGTCCCGGCGTGGCCGATCCGCTTTTCGTGGAACAGCCCCCGCAGCTTAGCGCACACATCCATAGATGTCCAATCCTGGGGTTTATCAATCACAATAATTCCATTAGGCATAGCAGGTCCCCCTTTCCTCGCGTCGCAGCCCAGCAAAGCGGGTGCGACGCGAAAAGGAGGAGCCGCACGCCTGGATAAGCCCCTTTGCCTTGGCGAAGGGGCGTTCCAACAGGGCGTGCTCCGACGCCTTCCAATCCTGGGGTTTATCAATCACAATGATTCCGTTTGGCATGGGTCCTCCCTTTACTTGCCCTGATTCTGTACCTGGCGGATAGCCTCCACCAGCACCTTCCGGGTGTAGGCGGGGTCGCCCTCCACGGTGGCTCCGGCGGCAGCGGCGTGTCCGCCGCCCCCCAGAATGGCGCACACCGCGCTGGCATTCAGTTCACCGGGCTCGGTGCGCAGAGAGATCTTGCACACGCCGGGGCGCAGCTCCCGGATGGTCACGCCGGTGTGGACCCCCTCTACCCCGCCCACAAAGGCGGAGATGTCGTCCAGGTCCTCCTCTTTCGCCTCCACCTGGGCAATCATGTCCAGGGTCAGGGTGACAATGGCCAGTTTTCCCTCATCCAGCACTTCCATACCAGAAGTGAGCATGCCCTCCAGCTTCAGGCGCTTCAGAGAGCGGGTGCGGAAGTGGCGGCGGTTGATGGGATAGAAGTCGATTCCCGTCTCCAGCAGGGCGGCGGCCACCGCGTGGGTCGCGGGAGAGGTGTTGGAGTAGACAAAGCAGCCAGTATCGGTGGACACCGCCACATAGAGGGGCAGAGCCACAGCCTGGCTCACGCTTCCCCACTGGCGGATCACGTCGTACATCAGCTCGCCGCAGGCGGCCCGGCCCGCATCCAGGCAGGTCTCCTTGGCAAAGAACTCCTGGGAGGGATGGTGATCAAAGGCCAGGTCCACCTTCTCCAGATAGCACTGGGCGTTCTCCGGGAACAGTCCCCGGGCGGCCATGTCTACGCTGACCACCTTCTTGGGCTCATATCCCTCGGGGGCCAGCAGGCCCTCCAGATAGGGGGCAAAGATGGCGGTAAGCTCCGGGTTGGGCAGGACAAAAGCCTGCTTTCCCTGCTCCCGCAGGGCAGTACAAAGGGCGGCGGCACAGCCCACCGTGTCCCCGTCGGGGCGCACGTGGGTGAGGATCAGATAGCCGTCCCCCTCCAGCAGCCGCTGGGCGGCCTGCTCATAGGTCAGCGTGCTCATTCCTCTTCCTCCTGGTCCTCGCCGTAGTGGTTGTCGGGATTCACCGGCTTGACCACGTTGGGGTCTCGCAGCATGCTGAGGATGTGGGCGCCCTTGTCGATGGAATCGTCAGGGACGAAGGACAGCTGGGGGGTGTTGCGCAGGTTCAGGGTGCGGCCCAGCTCCCGGCGCAGATAGCCGCTCGCCGACTTCAGTCCCTTGAGCACCTGGCCCTCATTGGACTTGTCCAGCACGCTGATGTGAATTTTCGCGTATTTCAGATCCGGGGTGGTCTCCACCGCCGTCACCGAGATCATCCCGGTCACCCGGGGGTCTTTTACCGTAGGGATCAGGGAAGACAGCTCCCGCTGGATCTCCTCGTTGATGCGGCCGATACGATTGGAAGCCATAAAAACTCCTCCTTCATAGTCAAAACAGGGCGGGCGAAAACGCCCGCCCTGTCGTTGGGTCAAATAAAATTATACTTCAATCTGCTCCATCACGAAGGCCTCGATGATGTCGCCTTCCTTGATATCCTGGAACTTCTCAAAGGTAATACCGCACTCGTAGCCGGCGGCGACCTCCTTCACGCTGTCCTTAAAGCGCTGCAGGGAGGCGATGGCGCCGTCATAGATAACGATATTGTCACGCAGCAGACGCATCTGGGCGTTACGCTGCATCTTGCCGTCCAGCACGTAGCAGCCGGCCACCATGCCCACGCCGGTAATGCGGAACACGTTGCGCACCTCGGCCCGGCCCAGGTCCACTTCCTTGAACTTGGGAGCCAGCATGCCCTTCATGGCCGCCTCGATCTCGTTGATGGCGTCGTAGATGACCCGGTACATCCGCATATCCACCTTCATCCGGGCGGCGCTGTCCTTGGCGTTGGCATCGGGGCGGACGTTGAAGCCCACGATGATGGCCCCGGAGGTACTCGCCAGCATGACGTCGCTCTCGTTGATGGCGCCCACGGCGCAGTGGATGACCCGCACCCGGACCTCCTCGTTGGAGATCTTCTCCAGGGAGGACTTCACCGCCTCGGCGGAGCCCTGCACGTCGGCCTTGACGATGATGTTCAGATTCTTCATCTCACCGGCCTGGATCTGGCTGAACAGATCCTCCAGAGTGACCTTGCCCACGTTGCTGTTCATGCTGCTCTTCTGCTCTGCCTTGCGCTGCTCGGCCAGCTCCCGGGCCATGCGCTCGTCGGCCACAGCGTGGAAGTCATCGCCGGCCTCAGGCACTTCGCCCATACCGATGATCTCCACGGGGACGGAGGGGCCGGCCTCGGTGACCTTCTGGCCCTTGTCGTTGGTCATAGCGCGGACACGGCCCACGGCGGTGCCGGCAATGATCACGTCACCCTGATGGAGGGTACCGTTCTGCACCAGCAGGGTGGCCACAGGGCCGCGGCCCTTGTCCAGCCGGGCCTCGATGACGGCGCCGTGGGCGGAGCGGTTGGGGTTGGCCTTCAGTTCCCGCATCTCAGCGGTGAGGACCACCATGTCCAGCAGGTTGTCAATGCCCTCGCCGGTCTTGGCGGAGATGGGGCAGATGATGGTGTCGCCGCCCCACTCCTCGGGAACCAGGGAGTACTCGGTGAGCTGCTGCTTGATGCGCTCGGGGTTGGCGGTGGGTTTATCCATCTTGTTGATGGCCACGATCACAGGGATCTCGGCGGCCTTGGCGTGGTTGATGGACTCCACGGTCTGGGGCATGATGCCGTCGTCAGCGGCCACCACCAGGATGGCTACGTCGGTGACCATGGCGCCGCGGGCACGCATGGCGGTAAAGGCCTCGTGGCCGGGGGTGTCCAGGAAAGTAACGGGGCTGCCATTCACATCCACCTGATAGGCGCCGATGTGCTGAGTAATACCGCCGGCCTCGCCGGAAACCACGTTGGCGTGGCGGATATAGTCCAGCAGGGAGGTCTTGCCGTGGTCGACGTGGCCCATGACCACCACAACGGGGGCGCGGGGGATCAGATCCTCTTCCTTGTCCTCGGTGGTGTCGATGAGCTTCTCCTCGATGGTGACGACCACTTCCTTCTCCACCTTGCAGCCCAGTTCCATAGCAACCAGGGCGGCGGTATCGTAGTCGATGATCTCGCTGAGGGAGGCCATGACGCCCATCTTCATCAGGGTCTTGACCACCTCGGCGCCGGTCTTCTTCATGCGGCTGGCCAGCTCGCCCACGCCGATCTCGTCGGGGATCATCACCTTCAGAGGAGCCTTCTTGGCAATCTCCAGCTGCAGGCGGCGCAGACGATCCTGCTCCTCCTGCTTACGCTTGTTGCCGGGGCCCTGCTGACGGCCGCGCTGGCGCTGAGCGTTGCGGTTCTGGAACTTCTCCTTGCCGCCCCGGTCCTGCTGACGCTGGTCGGTGAAGGACTCCAGGCGCTCGTCGTACTTATCCAGGTTCACCGCGCCGCCGCCGCGGGTGTCCACCACCTTCTTGGTGGGCACACGGCTGGAGGGCTGGGACACGGTCTGCTGGCTCTGCTGAGGCTGGGCCTTGGGAGCTTGCTGTCCCTGCTGGGGACGGGCCTGGGCATTGCCGCCCTTGTTGTTCTGCTGCTGGGCGGGCTTGGGCTGTCCGGCGGGCTTGCCCTGCTGGGCAAGCTTGCTCTGGGCGGCCTTGGGGGCCTCTGCCTTGGCAGCAGGCTCGTGGTACACATCCTCATAGATGGACTGGATGGAGTCCACCTGGTTGTGCTGGGTGAGATATTCAAACACCAGGGACAGCTCCTGTTCAGTCAGGGGCTGCATGTGGTTCTTGGGCGGATGCCCATACTGAGTCAGGATGTCCATGACCTCCTTGGACTGGAGCTCCTTGGACCCCTTTTTAAAATCCTTGGCCACCTTGTGGATGGGATATTTGATCATCATATTCGGGAGCCACCTCGTTTCTTAGGGTTTGTGCCGGAATGTTCCGGACAGCTTGCGGCCGCCTGGGCCGGGTCGATGCTTCGGGCCCGGGCGCGGGCTTCCGGACCGGGGAGAACGTGCTTCCGGCGCGCCGGAGGACTCCCCTTTGCCTTTGCGCTGCCCGCTGGGGGCGGCGCTTTTCTTCTGGGACGGATTGGGTACCGCCCAGGGCTTCTTCTTTCCGTTTTGCAGGTTTTTCTCGTGCTGGCGCTTCTCCTTCTGCCGCTGGAGCACACGGTCCGCCTTCTGCCGCAGCTGCTGGGCGGCAGATCCGTAGCGCTCTGGGTCCCGGGCGGCCAGCTTCTCGGTCACCGCCGCAGCAAAGCCTGCGTCGGTGAGGGCCAGCATGGCGCAGGAGCCTCGGCCTAAGTGAAAGCCCAGCTCCGCTTTGGTGTAGGGCAGCTCCAGCCAGAGCACATTGCCCGCTTCACCGAAGTGGGCGGCCCGGCGGTTGGTGTTGGCTGCCGCGTCGCTGGCCATCAGCACCAGGCGGGCCTGACGGGCCCGGCATACGGCGCCCACCGGCTCCTCGCCGATCTCCAGCCGTCCCGCCTTACGGGCCAGGCCCAGCAGGTGGAGAATGGGGTCATTGGGCATCCTGGGGCACCTCCTTCATCTGTTCTTCCAGTGCCTGATATACTTCCTCAGGAAGAGGGGCAGAAAAGGCCCGCTCCAGCGCCTTGGACTTTTTGGCCTTTGCCAGACAGGCGGGGTTGGGACACACATAGGCCCCCCGCCCAGGCAACTTCCCCCGGAAATCCAGGGACACCTGCCCCTCCGGGGAACGGACCACCCGGATCAGTTCCTTTTTCGGCTTCATCTCCCGGCAGCCAACACACTGGCGCATAGGGATCTTCTTGGGCACAGATCTCACCCCTTTCATGACAAACTTGGTATGGATTATTCCTCTACGCTCTCCACAGGCTCCTCAGCCACCAGAGCGTCGTCCTCCAGCTCCTCCTGCTGAAGCTCCTCGATGGGCTCCAGGGGGGCGGAGGCGGGCTTAATGTCGATCTTCCAGCCGGTGAGCTTGGCGGCCAGGCGGGCGTTCTGGCCCTCCTTACCGATAGCCAGGGACAGCTGGTCGTCGGGCACTACCACGCGGCAGCTCTTGCCGTCGGGCAGGGGCTCCACGCTAACCACGTCGGCGGGAGACAGAGCGGCGGCAATGTACTCGGCGGGATCGTCGGAGTACTTGATGATGTCCATCTTCTCGCCCTTGAGCTCCTCCACGATGGTGTTGACGCGCTGACCGCGGGGGCCGACACAGGCGCCGATGGGGTCTACGTTGGGGTCGGCGGACCAGACCGCCAGTTTGGTGCGGGAACCGGCCTCACGGGCGATGGAGCGGATCTCCACGGTGCCGTCGTAGATTTCAGGCACTTCCAGCTCGAACAGGCGCTTCACCAGACCCGGGTGGGTGCGGGAGATAATGACCTGGGGACCCTTGGTGGCCTTGCGCACCTCCACCATGTACACCTTCAGGCGCTGGCCCTCGGTGTAGCTCTCGCCCTTGACCTGCTCGTTGGCGCCCAGATAGGCGTCGGTGAACTCAGAGCCGGAGCTGATGCGCAGGGTCACAGCCCCGTTGCGGGGGTCGATGCGGGTGACCACACCGGTGAGAAGCTCGTGTTCCTTAGAGGAGAACTCGTCGTACACCATGCCCTGCTCAGCCTCGCGGATGCCCTGGATGATGACCTGGCGGGCAGTCTGGGCGGCAATGCGGCCAAAGCTCTTGGGCTTTACCTCAATGCGCACCACGTCGCCCAGCTCAGCCCGGGGCAGAGCGGCCTTAGCCTCCTGCAGGCTGATCTCGGTGTTGGGGTTATCCACCACCTCCACCACGTCCTTCTTCAGGAACATGCGGACGGTGTTGGTCTCGGGGTTGGCGTCCACGATCAGGTTGTCGCCCACGCCCTCGTGGTCCCGACGATACGCCGACACCAGAGCCTGGGTGATTTTCTCCATCATATAGCCGGGCTTGATGCCCTTTTCCTGCTCGATCTGGGCAATGGCAGCAAAGAATTCCTGCCCGTCCAGCTCGTTGTTATTGACCTTTTTCGTTGTTCTCTTAGCCACGTCGGTCTCCTCCTACTATTCTCAGAAGCGGGGGTACAGCCGTACCAGCGCCAGTTCTTTCTTCTCAAATTTCATGGGCGCGCCGCCCATGTTCAGGGTCACGTCTCCGTCCTCATAGGACTCCAGCAGCCCCACATAATCCTTCCGGCCGTCCCGGGCCCGGTAGAGCTTGACCTCCACCTCAGCGCCCTGGAACTGGGCGAAGTGCTCCGGCTTTTTCAGCGCCCGGTCCGCACCAGCGGAGGACACCTCCAGCGTGTAGCTGCCCTCAATGGGGTCGGCCTCGTCCAGAGCGTCGGACAGGGGGCGGGAGACTGCCTCGCAGTCGTTGATGGACACGCCCCCCTCCTTATCAATATAGAAGCGGAGATACCACTCCCCCGCCTCCTTCACATATTCCACATCCCACAGGGAGCAGCCCGCCGCCTCCACGAAGGGCTGGGCAAGCTGGGCCGCCATCTCGGTCACTTTTGCCATGTCAAAAACCTCCAAACTGCACTGGGCACCCCGCTGGCCGGCGGTGGTCGGGCCCATTTGGTCAATCAAAAAGAGCGGAGCCGAAACCCCACTCTAGCCAATACTACCATAATTCTTTATTTAATATACCACAGCCCCGCCTGGATTGCAAGGGGCTGTATCATATTTTTTCCTGCCAGCCGTTTGAGGGAGGACGGCAAAGCCATCCTCCCTCAATAGAATATCTCTTTTAGGAGAGCAGGATTCGGTCGTTATCCAGCTCTTTTCCCGCCCCCTGGCGGAATTTCGCCAGCAAGTCGTCCACGGTGAGGGTGCTGCGCTCCTCCCCTGCCACGTCAAACACAACCCGTCCCCGATCCATCATCAGGGTGCGGTTGCCCAGCTCCAGGGCCTGGTGCATGTTGTGAGTCACCATCAGGGTGGTGATTTTGTTCTCCCGGACCACCTGCTTAGTGATCTCCAGCACCTTCTCCGCAGTGCCGGGGTCCAGAGCGGCGGTGTGCTCATCCAGCAGCAGCACCTTGGGAGGCACCATGGTAGACATCAGCAGCGTCAGGGCCTGGCGCTGGCCGCCGGAGAGCAACCCCACCGGTTGGCGCATCCGGTCCTCCAGCCCCATGTCCAACCGGGCCAACTGATCCCGGAAAAAGGCCCGGTCCGCCTTGCTGGTGCGGCTGAAAAAGGCGTTCTGGTGCTTGGCGGTACGGAGATAGGCCAGCGCCAAATTTTCCTCGATGGTCATGTGAGGAGCCGTGCCCCGCATGGGGTCCTGAAACAGGCGGCCCATTTCCCGGCTGCGCCGGTACTCCGGCTTATAAGTAATATCCTCCCCATCCAGCACGATGGAGCCGCCATCCACATAGAACACCCCGGCAATGGCGTGAAACAGGGTGGATTTTCCCGCACCGTTGGAGCCCACTATGGTAATAAAGTCTCCATCCTCTACTGTCAAACTCAGCCCGGATAAGGCCGTCTTTTCGTTGACCGTTCCAGGATTAAAGGTCTTGGTCAGATTCTTCATCTCCAGCTTACCCATAGTTACTGCTCCTCCTTTCTAGCAGCAATGGCCCGGCGCTTATGCATCTGGAAGGCAGCCCAGCGGCGCACCGCCGGAGCAGCAATGGCAGCGCCTACGATGATAGCGGAAACCAGCTTCATGTAGTCGGCCGGAACGTTAAAGCGCAGGGCGGCTGCGTAGATGCAGCGATAAATGATGCT
>ENA-UPXC01001954-UPXC01001954.1-human-gut-metagenome-genome-assembly--contig:-NODE-1954-length-26191-cov-7.940147_pt1 | contig 26191 bp, 30 predicted proteins | sample MGYA00250047_ERZ773371 | MGnify/ENA primary metagenome ERZ773371 (study PRJEB29103, sample SAMN06111975) | human gut metagenome | biome: human gut; feature: ankylosing spondylitis patient; material... | reverse complement strand
TTAAAATTTTCTCCGATCTAATTATTATTTATTTAATTATATACAAAAATACCCTATAGAGTAGACCTTTTTATTAGCTGTCTACTCTATAGGGTACACTTTATTATATAGATTCTTTTTTTATGTAATTATTTTATTTAATGAATTAATAATTTAAGTTAAGTGTATTATATATAATGTTAAGTTGAAAAAGAGGTTATAAAAAATAAATATAAAAATATAAATTAAAAATGTAATCAAAAAAATAATTAAGATATAGTTGAAATATTATAAATATTCAATTAAATAATTATATTTTACTTAATTAAAATAATAAAATAATACGAATTACTATAATAAAAAAAGTATAGGGTTTATATAAAAATATTTCATTAAGTTTCAAATTGAATCCTGAAAATAGAAATTCGTTCCAAAATATGAAAAAATATGATAGAATTAAGATAAAGTAAAACAAAGTTTCAATTTTAAGTATAAATTTTGATAAAATTGGTTTTTGTTATATAAAATTATACTCTTTTAGAGAGGATATATTAGTCAATGAACAAGAAAAAAACATATATGGAAATTGCTAATATGCTTTCACTAATAACTCAACTTGGGCTTATGGTATTAATATGCATATTAGGGTGCACATTTATAGGAAAGTTTTTAGATTCTAAATTAAATACATCTCCAATACTAACATTAATATTTATATTATTAGGTGTGGGGGGAGCATTTATGGGAGTATATAAGACTTTAATTGCATACACAAAAAGGAAGTGAAGTTATGGACAATAAGCTACAAGAAGAAATTAAAAAATTAACAAAGGGAATTATAGTGTATGATTTGTTAATATTATTAGCACTAGCGATAACTTTTAACCTTAACAAACAGATGGTATTAGGTTTGGTGTTTGGAACACTAATAGCGATACTCAACCTTAAATTATTAGCACTAACAATAAATAAAGCTGTATCTATGCCATCGACAAAAGCTCAAATATATTCATCTAGTCAATATTTGATTAGAATGGCAATAATGGCAGTAGTTTTATTTGTATCTGCTAAAGCGCCTCACTTGAATATAGTTGGAACTGCGATAGGATTACTATCTACTAAATTTGTTATTTTAACACAAAAACTATTAATAGAAAAAGTAAGAAGAAAGGAGGCATAAGAATGAGTCAAGCAAAATGGGTTTGGTATTTTGGAAATTTCAAGTTAAGTGAAACTGTTGTAGTGAGTTGGATAATAATAGCAGCTTTAGCTATAATATCATTTTTACTAACTAGGAATCTGAAAAAAGTACCCACAAGTAAAGTTCAAATATTTTTAGAATTTGCAATAGGTGGGCTTGATAAAATGGTTAAGAATACTATGGGTGAGAAAACAGTAAAAAGAATGCCTAATATTGTACCTTACATAGGAAGTTTGTTTTTATTCTTTGCGTGTTCTAACTTAATAGGATTATTAGGATTTAGATCTCCAACTACAGATTTAGATACTACATTAGCGTGGGCTATTATAACATTTTGTATGATTTACTACGCTGGAGTTAAGTTCCACGGGCTTAAGTACTTTAAGGGACTATTGGAACCAATACCTTTTTTATTACCATTAAACATAATAGGAGAGGTAGCGAAACCTATATCACTAAGTTTCCGTCCATTTGGGAATATATTAGGTGGAGCAGTTATAATGGCATTACTATATCAATTCTTAGGATGGTTATCAACATTGATACCAGGGGTTTCAATACCAATAGGTCAATTAGTTATACCAGTGCCATTACATTTATACTTTGATTTATTTGCAGGTTTACTACAAGCATTCATATTTATAATGTTAACAATGGTGTTTGTTGGAAATGCAGCAGAAGAATAAGTGATTAAACTAAAATAAATAAAAAATTTAAAAAATTCTAGGAGGAAAAGAAAATGGATATGAACATAGCAATAATCGCAGCAGGATCAGCTATAGGAGCAGGTCTTGCAGTTATAACAGGTATAGGAGCAGGTATAGGTCAAGGTTTTGCGGCAGGTAAAGCAGCAGAAGCAGTTGGGAACCAACCAGAAGCAAAAGGAGATATAACTCAAACAATGTTACTTGGAGCAGCAGTAGCAGAATCAACAGGTATATATGGACTAGTTATAGCTATAATCCTTTTATTCGCTAACCCATTCTTTAAATTATTAGGAGCTTAATAAATAAGATTAAGATAATTTAATGGAAAATATTTTTAATTTTGTAGTAAGGAGGTGGGAAAACCATCTCCTAATTACAAATTGTGGTTAGTAGAAAGGAGGATACATATGGAATTTAAACAGCTAATAGGTATAACATATGAATTTATATTTCAACTTGTAAATACTTTCTTAGTGTTTTTCCTTTTAAAGAAACTACTATTTAAACCTGTATTAGGAATAATAGAAGCTAGAGAAAAGGATATAAGAGAAGATTTAGCGCAAGGAGAAAGAGCTAAAAAAGAAGGTTTATCTTTAAAATCAGAATATGAAGAAAAATTAAACTCTGCAAAAGAGCAAGGTCAAGAAATAATCAAACAAGCAACTTTAAGAGCAGAGCAAAAAGAAAATGAAATAATAGCTAATGCTAAACAAGAAGCAAGCCAAATAAAAGAAAAAGCTAGCAAAGATGTAGAACAAGAAAGACAAAAAGTTATGAATGAGATAAAGAATGAAATCTCTAATATAGCAATTTTAGCTGCATCTAAAGTTATTGAAAAAGATATAGATTCTAAGAAACATAAAGAGTTAATAGATAACTTTATAAAAGAGGTGGGCGAATCTAAATGATAAATGTAATAGCAGATAGATATGCACAGGCTTTATTTGAAGTTGGAGAGGAAACTCAAACTACTAGTGAACTATATCAAGAATTAAGTGAATTAGTAGACATATTTAATGAAAATAAAGATTTATACAATTTCTTAAAATCACCTTTAATTGGTAGAGAAGATAAGAAAAATGTAATGCAAAATATATTCAAAAATCAATTAAGTAATAGTATGAATAATTTCTTAAAATTAGTTATAGATAAAGATAGAATATCAGCTATAGAGAATATGAAAGAATCATATAAAAGCTTATTAAATGATAAGAATAATATATTAGAAGGAACTGCAATAACTGCGGTTGAGTTAAGTGAAAAAGAAATCAAAGATTTAGAAAAGAATCTTTCTATAAAATATAATAAAAACGTTACTTTAAATAATATAGTTGATGAAACTATATTAGGAGGAGTTTTAGTTAAACTTGGAAATGAAGAGATAGATGGAACTGTTAGAACTCGTTTATCTAAAATGAAAAATCAATTATCTCAAGTAATATCTTAGAATGGCGGTGAACCCATGAATTTAAGACCAGAAGAAATAAGTTCAATAATAAAAGAACAAATAAAAAATTATGAAAATAAAGTTGAATTAACAGATACAGGAAGTGTTTTAAAAGTTGGAGATGGTATAGCAAGTGTTTACGGATTAGAAAATGCTATGGCAGGAGAACTTTTAGAATTCCCAGGAGAAGTTTATGGAATGGCTCTTAACCTTGAAGAAGATATGGTTGGGGCAGTTATGCTTGGTGATGACCGAGGTATAAAAGAAGGGGATGTAGTTAAGAGAACTGGAAACGTAGTTTCTGTTCCAGTTGGAGATGCATTAATAGGAAGAGTTGTAAATGCATTAGGTCAACCAATAGATGGAAAAGGACCTATAAACACAAATAAAACAAGACCAGTTGAATCTGAAGCTACAGGAATAATGGCTAGAAAATCTGTTCATCAACCACTTGAAACAGGAATAAAAGCTATAGATGCCATGATACCAATAGGTAAAGGTCAAAGAGAGCTTGTAATAGGGGATAGACAAACAGGTAAAACATCTATATGTATAGATACAATACTTAACCAAAAAGGTAAAGATGTTATATGTATATATGTTGCAATAGGGCAAAAGCGTTCTACAGTAGCTCAATTAGTAAACACTTTAGAAAAAGGTGGAGCTATGGACTACACAATAGTAGTATCTGCAAGTGCTTCAGAATCTGCACCACTTCAATTCATAGCACCATATGCTGGAGTTGCAATGGGTGAAGAATTCATGTTTGAAGGAAAACATGTATTAATAGTATATGATGACTTAACTAAGCATGCTGTTGCATATAGAGAGATGTCATTATTACTTAAGAGACCACCAGGACGTGAAGCTTACCCTGGGGATGTATTCTACTTACACTCAAGATTACTAGAAAGAGCTGCTAAGTTATCAGACGAATTAGGTGGTGGTTCTATAACTGCACTACCTATAATAGAAACTCAAGCTGGGGACGTTTCTGCGTACATACCAACTAACGTTATATCTATAACTGATGGACAGATATACTTAACACCTGAATTATTCTATGCAGGTATAAGACCAGCAGTTGACCCTGGTATATCAGTATCAAGGGTTGGAGGTTCTGCTCAAATAAAATCAATGAAAAAAGTTGCAGGACCATTAAAGCTTCTTTACTCTCAATATAAAGAACTTGCTGCATTCTCTCAATTTGGATCTGACTTAGATGAAGATACTAAGAAGAGACTTGCACAAGGGGAAAGAATAGTTGAGGTATTAAAGCAAGGTGAACATCAACCACTAAAAGTTGAAAATCAAGTTATGATAATACATGCAGTTACAAACGATTTATTATCTGATATACCAGTTAATAATATAGCAAGATTTGAAACTGAATTATTCCAATTTATAAATATAAATTATCCAGAAATAGGAAAGAAAATTCTTGAAAATGGAGATTTCACTCAAGAATTAACTAACGCTATAAAAGAATTTAAGAAAAAGTTTGTTATAGAAGCGTAATCCTTTTAAAAAAAGGAGGTAAACACAGTGGCAGGAGCTGGAATGAAGGAAATCAAAACTCGTATTAAAAGTGTTGAGAGTACTAAACAAATAACTAAGGCTATGGAACTTGTATCGTCATCTAAATTTAGAAAAGCTAAAGAAAGAGCTGAAAGTGCAAGACCATACTTTAATACTTTATACAACACAGTTCAAGATATAGCTAAAAATACGAGTAATAGTAGAAATGTATTTCTAAAAGAAAGAAAAGTTAATAACGTATGTTATATAGTAATAGCTGGTGATAGAGGATTAGCTGGAGGTTACAACTCTAACATTTTAAAAGCGGTGATTGCTCATAACAAATTAGGTACAGGAAAAGTTATACCTGTAGGAAAAAAAGCTAAGGAGTCTTTAAGTAAAAGAGGCTACGAAGTTATAGATTATATAGAATCTGTAGAAAAATGTGTTTATGAAGATGCAAACAGAGTAGCTCAAGCAGCTATGGAAGCTTATAAAAATGGAGAAGTTGATGAGGTTAATCTTGTTTATACAGAGTTTATATCTGCCTTATCACAAGAACCTAAGATAGTAAAATTATTACCAGTTACAATAGATAATACAAATACTGAAAAAGAAGTTAAAAAAGGCAAAGCTGCAGTTCAATATTTACCTTCTGCTGATGCAGTACTTGGGTATGTATTACCTAAGTATGTATCAGGAAGTGTATATGGAGCAATAGCAGAATCTTTTGCATCAGAGCAAGCTGCAAGAAGAACTGCTATGGAATCAGCTACAGACAATGCTAACGAAATGATATCAAAACTAGAATTAGTATATAATAGAGCGAGACAAGCGGCAGTTACTCAAGAAATATCTGAGATAGTTGGAGGAGCGGCAGCGGCTAAATAATAAGGAGGTTAGGACATGGCAAACATAGGTAAAATAGTTCAGGTTATAGGACCAGTATTAGACGTTAAGTTTGATAGTGAAAAAAGCTTACCTAATCTATTAAATGCATTAGTGATAAAGCAAGGAGATAAAGAGATAGTAGCAGAGGTTGCACAACACGTTGGTGGCGACACTGTTAGATGTATATCAATGAGTTCAACTGATGGACTTGTAAGAGGAATGGAAGTTGTTGATACGGGGGCTCCAATAACTGTTCCCGTTGGAGATGCAACATTAGGAAGAATATTCAACGTATTAGGACAACCAGTTGATGGTAAGCCAGCACCAGCTGATGCACCACAAATGCCTATACATAGAGCAGCACCAGAATTCGAAGAATTACAACCAACTGCTGAAATACTAGAAACTGGTATAAAAGTAGTTGACTTATTAGCACCATACTTAAAAGGTGGTAAGATAGGTCTATTCGGAGGAGCTGGAGTTGGTAAAACAGTTCTTATACAAGAGCTTATAACAAATATAGCTTCTCAACACGGTGGATTATCAGTATTCGCTGGAGTTGGAGAAAGAACAAGAGAAGGTAACGACCTTTATGAAGAAATGACTGATTCTGGAGTTATAAAGAAAACTGCTCTAGTATTCGGACAAATGAACGAGCCACCTGGAGCAAGAATGAGAGTTGCTTTAACAGGACTTACAATGGCAGAACATTTCAGGGATGAAGAGAACCAAGACGTATTATTATTCGTTGATAACATATTCAGATTTACTCAAGCTGGATCTGAGGTTTCAGCACTTCTTGGACGTACACCATCAGCAGTTGGATACCAACCAACACTAGCTACAGAAATGGGTAGATTACAAGAAAGAATAACATCTACAAAGAATGGGTCTATAACATCTGTTCAAGCTGTATACGTTCCTGCCGATGACTTAACTGACCCGGCACCAGCTACAACATTCAACCACTTAGATGCTAAGACAGTTTTATCTAGACAAATAGCATCTCTAGGGATATTCCCAGCGGTTGATCCATTAGAATCTAGTTCAAGAGTTCTAGATCCTCAAATAGTTGGTAAAGAACACTATGAAGTAGCTAGAGGGGTTCAATCTATATTACAAAGATACAACGAACTTCAAGATATAATAGCTATACTTGGTATGGATGAATTATCTGATGAAGATAAATTAACAGTTGCTCGTGCTAGAAGAATACAAAGATTCCTAGGACAACCATTCCATGTTGCTGAAGTATTTACAGGTATACCTGGTACATATGTACCACTAAAAGAAACTATAAGAAGTTTCAAAGAAATATTAGAAGGAAAGCATGATAATTTACCAGAGTCAGCATTTATAAATGCAGGAAACATAGACACTGTAGTTGCTAGAGCAAAGGAGAGTAGATAATAATGGCAAATGTATTTGCACTTGAAATTGTCACTCCTGATAAAACCTTCTATAATGGAAATGCAGAGATGATTGTAGTTAGAACTACTGAAGGAGATAGAGGTATATTAAAAAATCATAGACCTTTAGTAGCAGGACTTGCGACAGGTACTTTACGTATTAAATTAGATGGAAAATTTAAAGATGCAAAAGTATCTGGAGGATTCATGAATGTTGATAAAGAAAAAACTGTAATAGTTACAGAATCTGCAGAGTGGATATAAAATTATATAAAAAAGGGCTAGATTTTATCTAGTCCTTTTTTATATAGTCCACATTGAGTATGAATTTAATAAATGGTGGTACTTTGAATTTTGATATAGAATTAATATAATAAAATTATACATAGTTTATATAATGGAAATAAAATAAATACTTTACCATATAAAATGTATTATTAAAGTAAAAATAAATACTTAGAGCAAGTATACAATATAAAATTTATCAATTGAATATAATTAAATAATAGGAATAGAATAAATATATAAGTATTATATGGAGGGAATAATGAATATATTAGATATTGGAGTTGATATAATAGAAATATATAGGATAAAAGAATTACTAGATAAAAACCCTAGATTTTTAGAAAAAATGTTCACATCTAAAGAAATAGAGTACTTTGAAAGTAAGAGTTTTAAGGCTGAAACTATAGCAGGAAACTTTGCAGCGAAAGAAGCTATAAGTAAGTCTATAGGAACAGGAATACGAAAGTTTAATTTAAGAGATATAGAAGTGCTAAGAGATGAATTAGGAAAGCCAATAGTGAAAACTTATAATAATTTCAAACAGATTTGCATAGATTATAATGTTTCAGAAATAAAAGTATCTATATCTCATTGTAAGGACTATGCAGTAGCTAACTCTATAGCTATAACTAAGGAGGGATAATATGAATGATAAAAGAGCTAAAGATATAATGACTACAGATGTAATAGTGGCAAATAAGAATGATATTATTGCTAACGTGGCAAATCTACTTATAAAGGAGAAAATAGGAGGGCTGCCAGTAGTAGATGAAGAAAATAAGGTAGTAGGTATAATCTCTGAAACAGACATAATGAAAAAAGAATCCCATGTGGATTCTCCAAGGATGTTAAATTTCATACAAGGGATAATATTTTTAGATGATATGAAGAAGTTTGAAGATGAGATGAGAGCAATAGCAGCATATAAGGTTGAAGATTTAATGTCTAAAGATATAATAACAGTAAATGAAAATGACACATTTGATTATGTAGCTAATGTTATGATAAACAAATCTATAAATAGAGTACCTGTAGTAGACGAAAATAACTTCTTAAAAGGTATAATATGTAGATATGACATAATAAAGGCTATGTATAATTAGAAATGATAACTTAGGAGGTTTTTTGTGAAAAGGTGGGCTATAATATCAGTAATATTTATTACTATATTTGCAATTTTTATAGGTTGTCAAAGAAGAGAGTCCACAAAAGAAGAAGTATATAAAGAGTTTCAGAAGAAGATAGTTACTATGTCATCATACAAGTGTATTGCTGAAATAGAAGCCTCAGGAAATAAAAGTTCTCATAATTATGTATTTATTCATAGTTACGTTAAACCGGATTATTATAAATTAGAAGTAGTAGAGCCGAAGAATTTAAAAGGAAAAACAATGGAGTATAAAGGTGATAAGGTAATAATAAGTAACCCAGATATAAAAGATAAAATAGAATTGCCGAATATGGAAGATAATAGACAATATGCTTTTATAGGTGATTTTATAAAAAATTATCTTCAAAATGAAGAGGTTAACATAAAGTTATCCAATAATAGTTTGATATTAGAAACTACTATACCAGGAAATAATAAATACTTCAATAAACAAATATTATATGTAAATAAAGACACTAAAAATCCAGAAAAAATGGAAATATTAAATGACGAAGGAAAACCAAGTTTTACAGTCAAATACAAGGAGTTTGAGTGTAAAAAGTAAGGGGGACAAAAGATAATGAAAAATCGAGTAACAGCTCCTACATGGGCGGAGATAAATCTAGATAACATAAATTTTAATTTAAATAATATAAGAAAGTTATTAAAAGAAGATACTAAAATTTGTACAGTGTTGAAGGCTAATGCATATGGACATGGCTCAGTAGAAATTGCTAAATTTTTAGAAAATAAGAATGTAGATTACTTTGCAGTCGCAAGACTTGAAGAAGCTATAGAGCTTAGAGAAAATAATATAAAGATGCCTATATTGTGCTTAGGATTTGTTCCAGAAGAATCTTTAGAATATGCTCTTGAAAATAATATAACATTAACTATTTATTCTTTAGAAATGGCTAAAAAACTTAATGATATATCTGAAAAAACAGGTATAACTGCTAATATACACATAAAAATTGATACAGGAATGAGTAGAATAGGTTTTGAAGCAAGTGAAGAATCTATAGATCAAATAGTTAATATATCTAATTTAAATAATCTATATATAGAAGGTATATATACTCACTTTGCTAAATCTGATGAAATAGACAAAGATTTTACCTACAAACAGGCAGATAGATTTAAATTTATGGTTGATAGTATAGAAAAAAGAGGTATAAATATACCTATAAAACATGTATCAAATAGCGCTGCAACAATTGATTTACCAGATTTAAATTTCAATATGGTAAGATGTGGTATTGTTTTATATGGATATTATCCATCTGATGAAGTTATAAAAGATAAACTTCAATTAAAGCCTGCCATGACATTAAAAACAAAAGTAGCCCATATTAAAGAGCTTAAAGAAGATACAGGAATAAGTTATGGATTAAAGTATAAAACTAGCAAACTTGAAAGAATAATTACTATACCTATCGGGTATGCAGATGGATTTACTAGAATGCAAAATAACCCTAAAGTATCTATAAATAATGAAATATTTGATGTCGTAGGAAGAATTTGTATGGATCAATGCATGGTAAGAATTGATAAAGATATAGATATAAAAATTGGAGATGAGGTTATAATATTTGGGGAAAGTAATATAAATGCAGACAATATAGCTAAGGATTTAGGAACAATAAACTATGAAATAGTATGCATGGTGTCTAGAAGAGTTGACCGTATCTATAAGGAAAGAAATGTAATTTTACAAGCTGATAGTTATTTGGTAAAATTAAAAAGATAGTATATCCCGGGAGGCGATGTTGTGCACAATAAAAGAAAGGAAAAAATAACCTTTACTTTACCTGATTCTCTTATGTCTGAAGTAGATCATATAGTTCAGATGGAGAACAGTAACAGAGCAGATTTTGCTAAAGCAGCTTTTCAGTTCTATATAACTCAAAAGAAGAAGATAGACCTTAAAGAGTGTATGATTAAGGGCTATAAAGAGATGGGTCAAATTAATCTATCATTAGCTGAGCTGGGTATGACAAATGAGGTATCTTCAAAAGATAACATGGAAGAGAAGATTGCCCAAGGTGAATACTAATTTGGATATAAAGCGAGGATACTTATATTATGCTGACTTAAGCCCAGTTGTAGGATCAGAACAAGGAGGAGTTAGACCAGTTCTTATAATACAAAATGATATAGGTAACAAATACAGTCCAACTGTAATAGTAGCCGCTATAACATCTCAAATTAATAAAGCTAAGCTACCTACGCATATAGAAATAAGTGCGCATGAGTATGGACTTAATAAAGACTCTGTTATTCTCTTAGAGCAGATACGTACAATAGATAAAAAACGTTTAAGAGAAAAAATTGGTTGTCTAGATAAAAATATGATGCTAAAAGTTGATAATAGTCTTCAAATAAGTTTAGGACTATTTACTCTGTAAAAAATATTGGTATTAAGTAATATCAATATTTTTTTTTGAAAATTGTAAAATATAATAGTATATGCTAACCATAATGTGAAAATTATAAATATATATGCATTCTTTTGAAAAAATAGAGTAAAAAATAGGTTAAAAGTGATATAATAAAGTAAGATTGAACTAAAAGTAATACATATGGACAACTTAACTTTAAGAGTACAGGGAGGTAATTACATGAGAGATCATAAAGGATTAAAAGATATCGCACGTAATATCAGAAAAGATATAGTCTCTATGATACATATGTCTAAATCAGGACATCCAGGAGGGTCATTATCAGCAGTTGAAATATTAACAGCTCTTTATTTTGATGAGATGAATATAGATCCTAATAACTGTAAGATGGAAGATAGGGACAGATTTGTCTTATCAAAGGGACATGCAGCTCCAGTATTATATGCTACTTTAGCACATAAAGGATATTTTGATAGAGAAGAATTAAAGGGGTTAAGAAAGATAAATAGAATGCTACAAGGACATCCTGATATGAAAGGAACTCCAGGAGTTGAAATGTCAACAGGATCTTTAGGACAAGGTTTTTCAGTTGCTTGTGGTATGGCTATGGCATCTAAACTAGATAATGCACCATGGAGAGTATACACTTTACTTGGAGATGGAGAGGTTCAAGAAGGTATAGTTTGGGAAGCTGCTATGAGTGCTGCACACTATAAATTAGATAACATGGTTGCATTTTTAGACTACAACGGACTTCAAATAGATGGAAAAACAGAAGATGTTATGAACATAGGCCCTATAGTAGATAAGTTTAAAGCTTTTGGATGGAATGTAATAGAAATAGATGGTCATGATTTTGATCAAATATTTGCGGCTTTAGATATGGCTAAAGAAACTGTAGGAAAACCAACAATGATAATTGCTAAGACTATAAAAGGTAAGGGCGTTTCATTTATGGAAAATCAAGCAGGATGGCATGGAGCAGCTCCAAGTGATAGCGATTTAGAAAGAGCTTTATTAGATTTAGGGGGTGTAGATAATGACTAAGATGGCAACTAGAGACGCATATGGAAAAGCTTTAGTTAAGCTAGGACAAATTAATGATAATGTAGTAGTATTAGATGCAGACTTATCAAAGTCTACAAAAACAAATGATTTTTGTAAGGCATTTCCAAGTAGATTTTTCAATATGGGTATAGCAGAGCAAAACTTAATTGGTGCAGCTTGTGGATTTGCAACAGCTGGTAAGATACCATTTGCAAGTAGTTTTGCAATGTTTGCTACAGGTAGAGCTTTTGAAGTAATAAGAAACTCTGTAGCATATCCAAAATTAAATGTAAAGATATGTGCAACTCATGCAGGTCTTACAGTTGGTGAAGATGGAGCATCTCATGAAAGTATTGAAGATATGGCTATAATGAGAGCTATACCAAACATGACAGTTTTAGTTCCAGCAGATGGAGTTGAAGCTGAACAAATGATATTAGAAGCGGCTAAATTCAATGGACCTATGTATGTCCGTTTAGGAAGAAGTGCGGTACCTACAATATTTGATGAAAATTATAAATTCCAAATAGGTAAAGGTAACGTAGTTAGACAAGGAAATGATGTATCTATAATAGCTTGTGGAATAATGGTTAATGAAGCTATATTAGCTCATGAAGCATTAAAATCAGAAGGTATAAATGCTAGAGTTATAAATATGTCTACTATAAAGCCTATAGATAGAGAATTAATAATAAATGCAGCTAAAGAAACAGGTGCAATAGTAACTGCTGAAGAACATAGTATAATAGGTGGATTAGGTTCTGCAGTAAGTGAAGTAGTAAGTGAAGAGTGTCCTGTTGTTGTTAAGAAAGTAGGAGTTAAAGATACGTTCGGAGAATCTGGAACACCTGCTGAATTATTAAAGAAATATGGATTAACTGCAGAAGATATAGTTAACTCTGTTAAAGAAGCTATAGCTAAAAAATAATTAAGTATTATAAATTAAAATTTTAGTATTATTATACAGTGAATTTATAAAATTAGTAAATTTAATAAGTTATTCTTAAAAAAGGTAGTATATTATCTATTAATAATAGGAAATATACTACCTTTTTATATATTAAAGTATTATAACTTATCTATTTCATAGATAAATTATAATTCCCACTGATAAAGGTTTGATTAAATATATGAAAGCTAGTTGAACAAATATTAGCGATATAAGTGAAGTGGATTTTTAAATATATATATATTTATAAGAACTAAAACTTTTTGAATATATTGCAAATACAATGGTATTATATTTTACAAATTGAAATATAGAATTTATAATTTCAAAAAGTGGTTGCATTTATGGTGTATCACTAATATAATACAGTTATAAGTGTACTACTGAACTAGTACGGTAATACGGAGGTGATTAAATGAACTTTATGCCAAATGATAGAGAACCTGTCTATCTACAAATTATAAGATACATAAAGCAAAAAGTAGTAAGAGGAGAATTAAATCCAGGTGATACAATACCTTCAAGAAGAGAAATGGCACAAATCTTAAAGGTAAATCCAAATACAGTTCAAAAATCATATAAGGAGATGGAAGAGATGGGAATTATAAATACAATAAAAAGTTACCAAAGTAGCATAACTACTGATGAAAATGTAATCAATAAAATAAGACATGATCTTATAAATGAATCTATGGAAGTTTTTATAGAAAATATGAAGGCTATAAATGTCAAAAAGGAAGAACTTATAGAGATTATAAAAGATAAGTACTAAGGGGGGATAAAAGTGATCGAGGTAAAAAATGTAAGTAAAAAATACAGAAAAGTTAAGGCTTTAGACGATATATCCTTTAATATAGAAGAAGGTAAAATAACTTGTATACTAGGGATAAATGGAGTTGGTAAATCAACAATACTAAAATCTATTGCGGGGCTTATTAAACCCGATAAGGGAGAAATATTAATAGATAATGAAAAGCTAACTTATAAAACTTATAATAAGATTTCTTTTGTACCAGATGTAGATAATCACTTTGCACAATATACAATAAAAGAAAGTTTTGAATTTATGAAACAGTTTTATAAGAATTGGGATGATGAAAAAGCTTATGAAATGTTAGAATTGTTCAATTTAACAGATGATAGAAAAATATCTAAATTATCAAAAGGAAATATAGCTAGAATAAAAATAATATTGGGATTTGCTCAAAATGCAAAATATACATTACTTGATGAGCCTTTCTCAGGAATTGATATTTTTAAAAGAGAAGAGTTCTTAGGGGTAATGACAAAATACATAAATGAAGAACAAAGTATAATACTAACAACTCATGAAATAAGTGAAATAGAAATGATAGCAGATGATGTAATTTTAATAGATGAGGGGAAAGTTTCTTGTATATTTAATGCTGAAGAGCTTCGTACAAGGGATGGAATGTCTATAGTAGATAAAATGAGGGAGGTATATAAAGGTGAATAATATATTAACTTTATATGATATGGAGTTTAAAAGAATATATAAAATATATTTTACGCTGATAGGAATATTATTAGCTTCAAATATTGGAGCAACTTTATTTAGTATATATTCTGTACCATCAAGAACTTCTGATATAGAAGGAAATCCTATTACTGTGAATGTATTAAAGAGTGAAGAAGGTATTAGATATATATATGAATACTTAATAGGAGATTTAACTTCTATTACTAAAATGGCTGTGGCATTTTCTGTTTTATTGTGTTTATTATATAGTCTTGTTATATGGTATAGAGATTACTTTTCTAAAAGTAAGACCATAGCAACTTTACTTATGTTACCGCAAAAGAGATTTAATATATACATAGCAAAACTTATAACAGTAACGAGTATGATATTTGGTGTTATATCAGTACAATTTTTATTTTGGTTTATAGATTTAGTTATTATAAAAGCTATATTGAATGTTAATGTAGACGGTTTTACAAATGTATTTGAAACTATACTAGCAAATCAGAATAGATTTTCTAATTTGATATTTATTCAACCTATAGATTTCTTAATGATAGATGTTTTTGGAGTAATACTTGCAGTTGTGGTAATATTTACAGGAGTTTTAATGGAAAGAAGTTATAAGAAAATAGGAATTATTTTAGGTGGGGGATATATATTTGCGTCTATAATATTATATATATGTTTAACTGCACAATATGCACAATATGTAGATATCTTACTTAAAGTACAGATAGCATATTATATAGTCATATTTGTAATATCAATTTTAATTTCAAGAACATTATTAAATAAAAGGATTGGTTTATAGGAGGTAAAATTATGAATAAAAAAATATCGTTAGTAACTTTAGGATTATCTTTATCTTCTATAGTTATTTTAACTGGAGCTATGATAATTTCACAACCTAAATATACATTAAAAAATATAGTTGGAAAACAATCAAGTTTAGGGGATGTAGTTGTATATAGCCAAAGTAAAAGAGGTATTTATTCTAATGATAGTGTAATATTGTCTAAGGATAAATATCAATTTAATAAAAATGTAAATCAAAATCCTGATTTATATAAATATTCAAAGAATTTTAATAAAAATAGGGATATATTTCCAGGGTATATACATGATACAGGTTCCATATATTCGGATGAAAATAGTATAGGATATATAGAGTATATTGATGAGCAATATGGAGAAACTGATATTACGCTATCAACATCTATAAAAGATAAAAATTTAGATACAGGGGAAATTACACAGTTTAAAATAGAAATTCCAAATAGTTTAAAATCTGAAAATAATAATAATCACAAAGGATTAGTAACTAAATATAACGGTGAAGTTTATATTGCTTTGCTTGGAGAACAAGAAAATAATCCAGATAGAAAAAAGACAAGAAAAGATGAATTAGAAGACTTTGTGGAAATATCTAAGGTTGATTTTAACAATAAAGAAGCTAAATCCGTAAATAAGATTAATTTAAAGGTAGATGATAAATCTAAATATAGATTAGTTTATAATAACCCATTTGTAATTGATAATAGAGTATATTTTTATTTAGAAAACCAAAATACATTAGAAAATAATTATTATTTAGCTTATTATGACATGGAGAATAATAAATTTGATTACATAGATAATAAAATTAATTTAGAGCTTCCTTTAGAATCATACCAACAAAACGTGGAAGGTGAAAAATTAAATTTATTATCTGATACAGAGAATAAAAGTAAAGTGGATTTAAGTTTATACACTATAGATTTAACAACTGGAAAAATAGTAATTAACAATGAGCAATATAGTATTAAAAAGTTAAATAAAAATATGTGTCTAAATACATTTAGAATTATAGATAATAAGATATACATATTATCAAAGACCTCTAATGCAGATAATATGAACTCAAGACTTGATGGAGAATATACTGATAATGTAATTGTATTAGATAAAAATAGTAAAAGTACTCTATATATAGGCGAATATATGCAAGGGGAAGCTTATAGATCTGAGAGTTATATACTTAAAAACAATGAATTATAAATTAATAAAAGTACTATGATTTTTCATAGTACTTTTATTAATTTCTATAATACTTAATAATTAAAAACTTATAGTAACTTATATATTAAATATTCTTCTAATGCTTATACATGCTTCATATATTTAAAATAGGGGGGTGATATAAGTGAAGAAAGTAAATTTTAATATTAAAGGTGTAATATATGGAGTTATAGTTATGGTATTAATAATTGGTGGCTTTATAGTTATACCTAATATGTTTATGGAACAGTCAAAGCCAGTAGACTATACTATTTTACAAAGAGAAGCTATACCAGAAAAGATACTAGATATGATGGATAAATATGTAAATGAAGAAAGAGCATTAGCCGTTAAGTTAAATAATAAGATTTATGTAGTTGTAACTAGAGGTAATGATAAGAATCACGGTATAGAAATGGATAAAATAGATGTTGTAAAACAAGATGATAAGAATATAATGAGAGTAAAAGTAGTATATAAAGATAAGGAAAAATCATATCCATACATAGTAGTTGAAACTAATTTAAATGAATTACCTGATTCAATAGAATTGAATACATCAGTAGAGGACAATTAATAAAATAAAAAATAATCGAGTTGATTTTATAACAAAAATCAACTCGATTATTTTTTATAGGTAGTTTTATAATACAAAAGCATTTTTTCAATGGTAAATGCAGAAAAAACAATAACCAATATAAGGGTTTTAACATAGCATATATTATCATGAAAAAAAGGGGTGTTATTTTGAGTACTATAGTTCAGAAATATGGTGGGACATCAATGGGGAGTATTGAAAAAATAAAATCCGTTGCCAAAAAAGTAATATTAGAAAAAGAAAAAGGAAATGATGTAGTAGTTGTAGTTTCTGCAATGGGAAAAACAACAAATAAGCTTGTTGATTTAGCTAAAGAAATATCTGTAAATCCTGATAAGAGAGAACTTGATGTACTTTTATCAACAGGAGAACAAATATCAATATCTTTGCTAGCTATTGCAATTCAGTCTTTGGGATATGATGCTATATCTTTTACAGGATATCAAGCTGGTATAAGAACAAAAGGTATTCACTCAAAAAGTGAGATAGAAAGTATTGATATTGATAGGATAAAAGAAAATCTTGAACAAGGCAAAATTGTTATTGTAGCAGGATTTCAAGGAATAAATGAGAGTGGAGATATAACAACATTGGGAAGAGGAGGTTCTGATACTACTGCTGTTGCATTAGCTGCATCGCTTGGATGTAATTGTATTATATATACAGATGTAGAAGGGATATATCCTGTTGATCCAAAGCTTTATCCAAATGCAAAAAAAATAGATTGCATAGGGTACAAAGAGATGATAGAAATGTCAAGGCTAGGTGCTGGAGTAATGGAAACTACTTCGGTGGAAATAGGTTACAGAAAAAATGTACCTATATATGTAACTTCAAGTAGTAAGGATACTAAGGGAACTTATATAACTGGAAATGAGAGTACTATAAATTGCAAACCTATAATAGGAATTGCTATAGATAATAATACTTCTATATTAACTATAAAAAATATCTTATTAAAATCTAATGACATATCCATAATATTTGACATATTATCCAATGAGAATTTAGAAATTAAAATGATAAATCAAATAGCTTCTGATAATGAAAATACAAACCTTTCTTTTATTGTAAGCAAAGGTGACTTAGGTTGCGTAGATAAGGCAATGTATGAAATAAAGTCAGAATTAAATCATGTAGAAGTTTATAAAGATTTAGATATAAGCACAATATCAGTTGTTGGTAAAGGAATCAATTATGATGTTATAAATAAAATATTTAATATATTTAAGACTAATAATATTGATTTTAAACAAGCATTTACATCTGAATTAAGTATATCTTTTATAGTAGATGACAAATATAAACAAAGCTTTATAGAACTAGTAGTGGATGAGTTTAATTTATAGTATATTGACAATTGATAATGAAGATAATTTTTATATTTATTAATAAAATTTAAAAATAATGGAGGGGTAAAAAATGAAGCGAGTAAACTTAGCTATAGTAGGTGCAACAGGAATGGTTGGAAGAACATTTTTAAAGGTATTAGAAGAAAGAAAGTTTCCAATAAATAATCTATATTTATTTTCATCTGAAAAATCTGCAGGAACAGAACTAACTTTTAGAGGTAAAGAATATAAGGTAGAAGCATTAACAGAAGAATCATTTGATAGAGATATAGATATAGCGTTATTTTCAGCAGGGGGAGATGTAAGCAAGAAGTTTGCTCCTATAGCGAGAGACCATGGAGTTATAGTAGTTGATAATAGTAGTGCTTGGAGAATGGAAAATGATGTGCCATTGGTGGTTCCAGAAGTTAATCCTAAAGATGTAGATTGGAATAATGGTATAATAGCAAATCCAAACTGTTCAACAATTCAATCTGTAGTTCCATTAACAAAGCTTCATGAAGCTTTAAAAATAAAAAGGATAGTTTATTCTACTTACCAAGCAGTATCAGGTTCTGGAGTAGGTGGTATAAAAGATTTAGAAAATGGAATTAATGGTGGAGAAAATAAGAAATATCCACATCAAATAGCATACAATTGCCTTCCTCATATAGATGAATTTTTAGATAACGGTTATACAAAAGAAGAAATGAAAATGATTAATGAAACTAAGAAAATATTAAATGATGATAGTATAAGAGTAACAGCTACAACTGTTAGGGTTCCAGTTAAATATGGACATTGTGTCTCTATTAACTTAGAATTTGAAAATCCTTTTGAAATGGATCAAATATATAAATTACTTCAAAAAACTGAAGGGGTTAATATAGTTGATGATGTTAAAAATAATGTTTATCCTATGCCTATAGATGTAGAAGGAAAAGATGAAGTTTATGTTGGAAGAATAAGAAGAGATTATAGTGTTGAAAATGGAATAAATATGTGGGTTGTAGCGGATAACATAAGAAAAGGTGCTGCAACAAATACAGTTCAAATAGCTGAATTATTAATAAAAAAATTAAAATAGGGGGATTTCATTATGAAGAAATTATTTGAAGGGTCTGGAGTGGCACTTGTTACACCTTTTAAAGATGGAAAAGTAAACTATGAAAAATTGGGAGAATTAATAGAGTGGCATATAGCAAACAAAACAGATTCGATAATAGTATGTGGTACAACTGGAGAATCTGCAACTATGACTGATGAAGAAAGAAAAACAACTATAAAATTTGTAGTAGATAAAGTTAATAAAAGAATACCTGTTATAGCAGGTAGTGGAAGTAATAATACGGCATATTCAATAGAATTAAGTAAATATTGTCAAGAAGTAGGAGTAGATGGCTTATTAATAGTAACACCATACTATAATAAATCAACTCAAGATGGATTGATAAAACATTATACTACTATAGCTAATAGTGTAGATTTATCAATAATACTTTATAATGTACCTGGAAGAACAGGAGTTAATATAAAACCAAGCACAGTAGAAAAGCTTTCTAAGATTGAAAATATAGTGGCAATAAAAGAAGCGAGTGGAGATATAAGCCAAGTTGCTGAAATAGCTAGATTATGTGGAGAAGACTTTACGATATATAGTGGAAATGATGATCAAATAGTTCCTATATTATCTCTTGGTGGAAGTGGTGTTATATCTGTTTTAGCTAATGTACTACCTAAAGAAACTCATGATATAGTAGAAAAATATTTGGCAGGGGATGTTGTAGAATCGAGAAAATTACAATTAGGTGTAAACGAATTAGTAAGCTCATTGTTTATAGAAGTTAATCCAATACCAGTTAAGGCAGCTATGAACTTGATGGGAATGGAAGCTGGAGAACTTAGACTACCATTAACAAATATAAGTGAACAAAATTTGGAAATATTACGCAATAATATGATGAAGTATGGAATTAAAGTAGATTAATTCAAAATAACAGAGGTGATAAGATGATAAATGTAGTTGTTAGTGGATGTAATGGAGCAATGGGCAGAGTTTTAACTAAGGCTATAGAGGAAATGGAAGATATAACAATAGTTGCTGGGATAGATAAAAATATAAATTCATATAAAAATACCTATCCAGTATATAAATCACCATTATTAGTAAAAGAAGAATGTGATGTTATAATAGATTTTTCAAAGCCATCTAATTTAAGTGGGTTACTTGAATATTCGGTGAACAATAATATTGCGCTTGTGATAGCAACTACTGGATTTAGTGAAGAAGAAGAAAATAAAATAAAAGAAGTATCTAAATTCACAAGAATATTTAAGTCTTCAAATATGTCAGTAGGCGTAAATGTATTAATAAATTTATCAAAACAAGCAACTAATACATTGGGTAATATAACTGATATAGAAATAATAGAAAAACATCATAATAAAAAAGTTGATGCACCAAGTGGAACTGCAAAAATGATAGCTAATGCTATAAATAAAGAGTTAGATGATTCAATGGAATTTAATTATGGAAGAAGTGGAAATGACGCAAAGAGAAAAGAAAAAGAAATAGGAATACATGCAATTCGTGGAGGAACAATACCGGGAGAGCATACAGTAATATTTGCAGGACTAGATGAGATTGTAGAGATAAAACACACAGCTTTATCTAAAAAAGTTTTTGCCCAAGGCTCTATAAAAGCAGCACAATATATTTTAAATAAAGAAAATGGATTATATGATATGAACAACTTAATAAATAATAATTAGTAAATTAAGTTGGGTGCTACCTAATGATTAAAATCATTGGGAAGCACTCATTTTTTGATTTTAAATATTTTATATTTAGAGATTTAATTAATCTAGAATGCATAAAATAAAGCTAATTAACTTAACTATATAAATTTAAATAAATTATTTATATTTAATAATTATTTATAAAAAGTAGGGAAAAATATAAATTAAAATAATATCTAGAGGTGAATAAATGTTAGATTTAGATAAATATAAAGTTAGTATAGAAGATTTAAAGTGTAAAAATGCATTAGACAATATAGATTTCAAGACAACAGAGGAAATAACACCTATAAGAGAAATAATAGGTCAGAATAGAGCTGTTCAAGCTATAGAATTTGGACTAAAAATGAAACAAAAAGGATATAACATATATGTAGCAGGAGCTAGTGGAATAGGAAGAACAAGCTATACCTATAATTTAATTGAAAAGAACTTTAAGTCTAATGACAATTTGAAAGATTGGGTATATGTAAATAACTTTAAAAATACAAATGAACCAATAGCATTATCTTTTAAACCAGGAGGAGGTAAGGCATTTAAAAAGGATATAGAAGATATCGTAGATAAATTAAAAAATGAAGTTCCGAAGATATTCAATTCAAAGGAGTATGAATATCATAGTAGGATACTAATGAGTGAATTAGAAAGCAATATTGAAAATATAATAAAGGAACTAAATGAATTTGCAAGACCAAGGGGATTTAAATTTCAAGTTACAGATAGAGGATTAATGAGTATTCCTATGAAAGAAAATGGAGAACTTATGCAAGATAGTGAACTTGGAACTCTTACTGCAGTTGAAATTCAAAAGATACGAGAAGAAGGACTAAAGTTAAATCAGGATAGTAAAGATTACATAGATAAGATAAAAATGTGTGAAGAATCATACAAGAATAAAATGAAAGACTTAGATAAAACAGTAGGAAAAAGCCTTGTTGGTTTCTATGAGCAATACTTAATTAATAAATACGGAAAAGATGAAAAGATAAAAAAATATATAGAGGATTTAGGCATAGATATAGTAACCAATATAGATAAATTTAAAGAAGATGATGATAATAGACAAAATCCTATGGCTATGTTAGGTATTATGGGTCCTAAAAATCAAGAGAAATACTTTAATAAATATAAAGTTAATTTGTTTATAGATAATAGTGATTGTGATAAGTGTAAGATTATAACAGAGAGTAATCCTACATACTATAACCTTGCTGGATGTGTAGAGTATAAAAATGAAATAGGAGCCTTGACAACAAGTTTTATGGAAATAAAGCCAGGAGCTTTACATAAAGCCAATGGAGGATATTTAATATTAAATGTAAAGGACTTATTATCAAATCCGTTTTCTTGGGATTGTCTAAAAAGATCTCTAAAAACAGGAACTATATCTATTGAATCTATAAACAAGCAGTATGGATATCTAGTAACATCTACTTTAAAGCCAGAACCTATAGAATTAGATACAAAGGTTATATTAATTGGAGATAATTATTTCTATAGCGTTCTTTATGCACATGAAGAAGACTTTAGAAACCTATTTAAGATAATGGCAGATTTTGATATAGAAATAGATAAGAATGAAGAAAATATATATAAAACAGCTCAACTAATAGCTAATAAGTGTGAAGAAGAAAATTTAAAGCATTTTACTAAAGGGGCTGTAGAAAAGTTGATTGAATACAGCACTAGGGTAAGTGATAGTAAAGATAAGCTTACAGCAAGATTCAATAAAATCTTAGATATAATATATGAAGCAGATGCTATAAGTGATGAAAATCAACCATATATAACCGAAGTGGATGTAAAAAATGCGATAGACCAAAAGAAATATAGAAGTAATAAATATGAAGAAAAACTAAATGAAATGTTTAAAGATGGAACGCTTTTAATAGATATAGATGGCGAAAAGGTGGGACAAATAAATGGACTAGCTGTAATGGGAACTGGAGAGTATTCCTTTGGAAAGCCATCTAAAATAACAGCTTCAACATATAATGGTAGAAGAGGAGTTATAAATATAGAAAGAGAAATAAAACAAAGTGGTAGTATACATGATAAGGGAGTTTTAATTTTAAGTGGATATTTAGGCTCAAGATATGGAAAAGAAAAACCATTATCTATAACTACATCTATAACATTTGAACAAAACTATAATGGAGTTGATGGTGATAGTGCATCTAGTACAGAACTATACGCTATTATATCTAGTATAGCAAATATACCTATAAAGCAATATATAGCTGTAACAGGTTCTGTAAGTCAAAAGGGTGAAATACAACCGATAGGTGGCATAAATGAGAAAATAGAAGGATTCTTTGATGTATGTAAAATAAAAGGATTTACAGGTAATCAAGGGGTTATGATGCCTATACAAAATGTTAAGAACCTTCTTCTTAAAGATGAAGTAGTTGAAGCTATAAAAGAAGGTAAATTTAATATATATGCAATAAAAAGTATAGAAGAAGGATTAGAAATACTTACAGGTAAAAGTATAGAAGAAATAGACAAGTTGGTTAATGAGAATTTAGATAGATATAGAAAATCCTCTAAAGATGAAGAAGATAACGAGGAAAATAAAAATAATAAAGAGAGTAAAGGTAAGGACAAATAATAAAGAAATATATAATATCTTAAAAGTTTAAATCGGTCTGAAATATTATTTTTCAGACCGATTATATATATTAAATCTTTCCTATATACATATTATTTTCTGTAATTACATAATTTAACTGAGCATCGTGATTTTCCTTAGGAATAGAATCAAATACTTGTAAATCAAAAGCTATACCAATAGTTATAGCATCGTCTCTAAGGTGTTCGATAAATCTATCGTAAAATCCACCACCATATCCTAATCTGTAGCAATCTTTATCATAGGCCACTGCGGGAACTATAAGGATATCAATATCTTCTACATTTAATTCATTATATGGATCTTTTTTTGGCTCTCTTATACCGTAAGCTCCTATATTTATACCATCTTTTAAATTAGTAATTTTAAAAGGTATAAGCTTTCTTTCATTTTTTAGAGTTACAGGAGCTGCAACAGTTTTTCTAAGAGATATAAGTTTAGTAATTAATTGGTCTGTTTTTACTTCATTATTAAAATCTAAATAAAGCATAATAGTATTGGCATCTTTTATACAGTTCATTGAAAGCAATTTTTCTGTTATTTTTTGAGAGTTTGTAGATATAAAATCAGTGTCTTTATTATTTCTATATTCTATAACCTTTTTTCTGAAATCTTTTTTCATAAAATCGACCCCTTTTTTTATCTGGTATAATATGTATAATATTTATTATCCTAATATAAATCTTAGTATGTTTAAATAAATTAAATCAATAGAAATGATAGTAGTAATAAAAAGAGTAGCTTGTAATATAATATACAGAGTACTATGTAAAGGAGATGCAATCTAATGATATCAAAGAAAAAAGCCATAATATACGGTGTGTTGCTGGTTGTAATTACATTCCTAATTACTTCTACACTAAACATAGCTTTAGGTGGGAAAGTGGTAATCAGTAAAGAAACATATGAAGCATATAAAAAATATAATAAGATGATTGCTTTAGAGGAGTTAGTGAAAGACGATTTTTATCAAAAGACATCAGATGAAAAACTAGTTGATGGTGCAATAAAAGGAATGTTTTCTGGATTAGATGATAAATATTCTCAATATTATACTAAGGCAGAATTTGAGAAATTAAAGGAACAAACGAGTGGTTCGTTTGTAGGGATAGGTGTGTACATAAGCCCAACATCAGATGATGATCATATAACTATAATTGCACCTATAGATGGTTCTCCTGCAGAAAAGAGTGGAATAAAGGCAGGGGATAAGATATTAAAAGTAGATGGTAAAGTTGTATCAGCTCAAAATTCTGATGAAGCTATTACCATGATTAAAGGTAAAAAAGGAACAGAAGTAGAATTAACTATAAAGAGAAGCGAGCAGATACTAGACGTTAATGTAAAAAGAGATGAAATAGTATCTAAAACAGTTGAAGGTAAAGTGTTAGATGATAATATAGGGTACATAAAAATAACATCATTTAGTGAACATACAAATAAAGAGTTTGAAAAAACATTAAATACATTAAAGCAAAGTGATATAAAAGGACTTGTTATAGACCTAAGAGATAATCCAGGAGGATTATTAAATGTATGTAAAGATATAGCTGATAGCTTAATAGGAGAAGGTACTATAGTTTATACAAAGGATAATAAGGGAAATACTGAATACTTAAAATCAGATAAAGAAAAGTTAGGTTTACCTATAGCAGTGTTAACTAATGAGGGAAGTGCATCGGCATCTGAGATACTTACTGGGGCTATTATAGATAATAAAGCAGGTATATCTGTAGGTACTACTACATTTGGTAAAGGTCTAGTTCAAAGTGTTAGAGAGTTAAAGGATGGAACAGGATATAAGTTAACAACAGCTCAATACTTTACACCTAGTGGAGAATATATAAATGGTAAAGGTATAAAGCCAACTATTGAGGAAAAAGATGAGGAAAAACAATTAGATGTTGCTTTGAAATGGATAAAAGAGCAAATAAGTAAATAAGGTAATATAATTTTATAAAATATAAAATTAAAAAATATTTTATAAAAAAATTTATAAGTGGAAAATGTGAATATATTTAACAAAATAACTTTAAAAATAAAAGGAAATGATATTACTTTGTAGAATTAAAAATACAAAAGAAGTTAATAATTATTAATTAGGAAGTGATTTTATGAGTAAATATATATCAAATGTTGTTAACTTTCAAGAATATAAAGATAAGAAGAATAAACAATTAGAATTAGATAGAGAAGAACTTTTGCAACTAATTAAGAAAATAGTTACAACTAAATAAAATAAAAGAGCGTAGACAAAGTCTACGCTCTTTTATTTTTGTCAATACTCTTTATGAGGTGATAAATATGTTAACTATAAGAA
>ENA-UPXC01001951-UPXC01001951.1-human-gut-metagenome-genome-assembly--contig:-NODE-1951-length-26214-cov-4.719287_pt1 | contig 26214 bp, 29 predicted proteins | sample MGYA00250047_ERZ773371 | MGnify/ENA primary metagenome ERZ773371 (study PRJEB29103, sample SAMN06111975) | human gut metagenome | biome: human gut; feature: ankylosing spondylitis patient; material... | reverse complement strand
GAATTTGCATAGTCCCGCGCTGCCTGCGTTGCTTCAGGCGGCTTCCGGACGCACATAGATCTCATCGATATAGACCCAGGTACTCTTTCCCAGCTTCCGGTTTCGGATGATCCGGTTGAAGACGCTGTCCAGCACCACCAGCATCCCCACTGGCTGGAGCTGTTTGCCCAGGTCCCGGATGTCATAGCAGAGGATACGGGAGCTGGTGTCCACATTGGTGGGCTTGGCAAAGGTGTTGAGGCTGCCCTCAGTAAACAGCTCAATGGCCAGAGCCACATCGCGGGCCTCGGCCTCCGGCTGCCGGAGCAGCTCGGCATAGAAGTCCTGGAGGGTGGGAACGCTCCCCTGATACCCTCTCCGGATATACTCCCGGTAGCATTGCGCCGTACAGCGGTCAATGATGGATTTCTCCTTGGCAGACAGCTTGCCAGAGCCAACCAGCTGCTCACACAAGGAGAGCAGGAACTCCGACTTGAGCACAATGGGGTTCTCTCCGTCGCCGTAGCCCTGCTCCATGTCCATGGCGTTGATGTGGTTGGGAGATGTGGCGGAGATGCTGATGACCTCGCCGCCCAACCCCTCGATGAGTGGGCGGTATTCCGCCTCTGGGTCAATGACGATAATGTCATCCGGCAGCCGCTCCCCGTTTCGGCCATTGTCCGCCAACGTCACCCCCACCATCTCCTGTTTTGCCATAAAGGACTTTCCGGAGCCGGACACACCCAACACAAATCCATTGCCGTTGAGCAGCTCCTTCCGGTTGGCAATAATGAGGTTCTTGCTGATGACGTTCTGGCCGTAATACACACCGCCCCGGTCCCGTACCTCCTGGGCCTTAAAGGGCATGAGGACAGCCAGGGCCTCGGTGGTCAGGGTACGCAGGGCGTCGATCCGCCGCAGGCCCAGGGGAAGGACGGTTGCAAGACCGTCCGCCTGCTGCCAGCTCAGAGTAGAGAGCTGGCACAGGTGCTTGCAGGCAATGGATTGGAGGGCGTCGGTATCGCTGTCCAGCTCCTCCTTGCTGTCCGCCAGATGCACCAGAGTCACCACAGCGAACATCATCCGCTGGTCACGGGTGGTCAGATCGTCCAGCATCTCCCGCGTTTCCTTCCGCTGCTGCTCCAGATCGTAGGGCACCACCGCGGAGAAGTTGCTGTTGCTGTTCTGCCTTCTCTGCCAGTTGGATAGCGATAGGTAAGCCTACTGTATCAAAGTTTCCGGCTTTTCCCCCGCTCCACACCGTGCGTGCGACTTTCACCGCACACGGCGTTCCATCGGTTATATGCTTTTTCATACTTAATTGGTCACCATCGGAGAAATGGTTTTTGTTTCGGTGCTGCTTTGTGATTAGGCTATTGATTCCAGACCGGCTAACTGACGATAGGCATTAACTTTGTCCAGTTGGCTCTTTTTCAACCGCAACGCTTCAAGGTATTTGGCGATAATGTCTTTATTGGTGGTATGAATGAGTTTGTGTATCGGTTCTAATATCAGCACCAAATTGCTGTATTTATCCGTACCGCCTTTGCATTTTGGTATTTTGTGGTGGCAATGGATATCTCCGATGCACATAAAGTCCTTACCAGTGACCGCACATTTTCCCCATTGCGCCGAAAACAGCGAAATGCGGTTATCCGCATATTCCGTGCTTCTGCTGTATAGCGGCTGTCGCATTAGCTCAAGCATGAGAGGGGTATTGATTCTGAGATTGTCATGCAGCCCTTGTCGACCCTCTGGTGTATAACAGCAGACATTCCGCCTTTTGGCAATAGGGTTTTTATGCTGCACATAAGCAATAGGATAGATAGGCTCCTGCGAGCCAGCGACATATCGAATCCGCTTGGATTTCCCATATCGTTCCCGTTCTGCTTGTGTGAGCGGTCTACCCGTCTTTCGCAGCCTGTTTTCCTTTTGCGTCCTGAGCCTATTATGCAAAATCCGGCTTACCGCATATTGCAGTTTGTCACAGTCGAGATTGATGTGTGTCGCAATACAATAATAGTTCTGCACACCCATGACCATTGAGTTGAATAGCCTGATTTCGTCATACTCTTTTCGCCCTTTGGCTGGCTTGGCGATTCGCTTTGCCTGGTCTGTCAGCTTTTGGTTCTGGTTTCGGAGCGCCTTATCACACATATGAGACTTTACTACCTGCTTTTGCCCTTTGCGGTGTACCCTGATTTTGAAACCAAGGAACTGTGAATATCGGCGTTTGACATTGACGATTCGCGTCTTTGCCTCTGATACTTCCAGCTTCAGCCTATCGGACAGCCATTGCGTGATTGCAATTTTGGCCCGTTCAGCGTCGCCTTTGGTTCGGCAGAATATGCGGAAATCGTCTGCATAGCGAACAATAAACATCTCTTTTAGGTTGGTGGTTTTCATAGCCCGATAGCCTTTTCCATAGTCCACCGACCCACTATGATTTACTTTTGTGCTGTACTTATGGATGACAGGGTTTCGCTGCCACTGACTTTCTATCCAATGGTCAAGCTCATTTAATACTATATTTGCAAGAAGCGGCGAAATGATGCCGCCCTGCGGCGTTCCCCTGTCAGGCCATTGTATCGTTCCATCCGGCAGCTTTATGGGCGCCTTCAGTATCCTTTTTATGTTCCAGATAAGATGCTTATCTCGTATCCCCATTGACCATATCTGCCTAATCAGCTTTGCGTGGTTCACATTATCAAAGAAGCCTTTAATATCAAATTCGATGACATAATGCAGATTCGAACGCTGCATATGTTTATAGGCGCTTTGTATTGCGTGTTCCACGGAACGGTTTAGTCGGAACCCGTAGCTATTATCGCTGAATTTAGCTTCGCAAATCGGCTCCATGACTTGTTTGATACATTGCTGTACCAGCCTGTCCCACATACAGGGGATTCCAAGCGGTCTGGTTGCCGTCGGGTCATAAGGTTTTGGGATGTCTTTTCGCCGTACTGGTTTTGGGCGGTAGCCGTGTTGACTTCCTTGCACGATAAAACGGACTTTTTCCACAACATTTTCAGGAGACAGTTTTCCTATATCACGGATGGTAACTTTATCTGTTCCCGGCGTATTACCTCCGGTATTGGCTTTGATGTTTCTGTATGCCAGCAGAATATTTTCTCGTGATAAAATCAGCCCCATCAAGTCTGTAAAATATTCTCCGTCTTTTGCTCTTGCGTATAAATCATCAAAAGTTTCCTGCATTCCGTAATATTCCGTATGTCGCAGGTCGTCAACACTTAAGATTTTTGCGTTCTTCTCCTTTGGCATAGGGCACCACTCCTTTCTGTGGAGCGACCCTTTTGGTCGTACTCGCAATCCCTAAAACGACCAAATAGTACAATTTTCATATAATCGACTGAAGGCCATTCCTCCATTCCCATTACAGGAACTTCATCGGTTCGACCTCCGCTTTTCAGCATCGGTTCGGCGGCTTATATGTTTCGACCGCCTATTCCAAATGAGGAACCCGATACCTTTCCTTGTTCCGGCAATCCTATCTTTGCATCTATGCCCTTAGGCGCTTGCTCTGGTCCTGTTGGCTTGACTGCGCCTGTAACGCAATATGGTTTTTCATAATGTCAATTCTTACTCAACCACACCAACGCGGCGAGAACCGCACCGTACATTTCTATACGGCAACTATATAGACCCGTACATTCGCAAGTTTGTCAGTCGATTAAGACATTCTCGCCATAGGCATTTTATAGACCCCCGGCATATAGGCTGCACCATCCACCTCTGGACAGCTTTCGGCGTGTGGCATTCCGCTGATTCACGCTACGGCAGCTCTCTGCCGCCTTTGCCGAGCTTCTGACCCTCCCGCTTTCGCATGGAACGCCAGTCGGAGTTCAGGGCAGGCGTTTCAGGGCGTTACCCCTTCATTCCACCTGTCGGATTGCCAGTTCTCGCTTCTTTTTTTCAGAAGCGGCCTGTTTTTAGCACCACATGGTCTGACGCCCATCAGGGTTTTCCCTGATGGAATGGTGTTTGTTCAGGAACAAGTCGCACTGACATTCGTCTCCACGCCCAGCAGGCGGGACTGCATCTCCCGCACCGCCTCGTCGGTGGGGACAGGGATCACATCGAGGGACAGCATCATGGTGCGGTTCAGGGCCGTCAGCTCGTTGATCATAGAGTCCTTGATGTAGCTGGCGTACTCCTTGAGGAACAGGACCCGTCCATATTTCTCCCCCATACGGAAGTGATCCCGCTTGAATTCCAGGCTGTCCGGGCAGATGGCGTCCTTGAACGAGACTCCCTTCCGCATACAATCCCGCAGGCTCAGGTGATATTCTGTCTCTTCCCCGGTACGGTAGAAGTCGTGGAGCACCCGGAGCCGCTCCACCGCGTCCAGCTCTTCGCAGTGGGAGTCCAGGTGGTTCAGGCGAGAGGTCACGTCCGCGGTCACCCGGTCAAAGAAGGTGCGGGCCTCTTCGATGCTTTTCCGGTGGACGGACAGGGTAATGTATCGCTCCTGCACCACACTGTTGGAGGAGTCGGTGACCTTGTCCATGAGCATGGCGTTGTACTCCGCCCGGTAGCCATCCAGGTAGTCGTCCTGCCGGGGGAGCAGGATCTCCCGCTGAAAGTTCTCCCGGTTGAGCCGCTTATTGTTGATGGTGATCTTGGTGGTGGAGCCGGTGTCCAGGGCATTGAGCAGCTCGGAGTAGCCCAGGAACATGGAGGTCTTGTCCTCCTTGGAGGCGATGGCATAGTTGATATCCGAGAAACGGATGGTTTTGGAATATTTCGTGCCGAATTGAAAAATCCCATCCGGCCAGAGGCGGTGGATGGGAATGGCTTCCTGTACTGATTTGGGAACCGCAAAACATTCCTTGTCCTGTTTGATGGTGTTTTGCAGGGTTCTAATCAAGCTTGAGATCCTCCTTCATCGAAGTGTGTTCCATCAATTTTGCGTAGAGATTGTCCGATTTGAACACAAGATGCCGGGGATATAAAAGCTCCGAGCGGATCACCGCGATCAGGAACCGCTCAAAGGTCATGCCATTATAGGTAAAAAAGCCGCAGATGGCAAAGGGAAAGGCGGCCAGCACACACAGCCAGCCCACGTCCGCATTGCCCACCACAGTGTGAAGCCCAAAGTAAACGCCCACCGCCACAGCGACGGCAAGCAGGGCGAACAGGAATTGCCGCAGGGAGAGCCCAAAGAACAGGCTCTCCTGATAGTCACGGACCTCCTTGTTGATGCGTACCTCCAGAATATCACCTACCTCTCTCGGCAAAAGGGTTTCGATTGTTTTTCCCGATGTGCGATCTGTCCATGCACCATGTGTGCTTTTTGCCAAAGGGGATTATACTCTACCGCAGTATGTCCGCGATCTGCATCAAAGGTAACGCGGGCAGCAACAGCAGGACAAGTTCCAAAGATCGTGTCCAATGCCGTAGTCATCTTGGTCCACTGCCTGGCAAGGACATTCCGCGCCGCATATAAGCCCGTGCTCACCTCTCCTTCTGGAGAAATACATTCAAGTGCTCCTGTAACAGAGACTCCTTGCTGCTTGGCAAATCTCTTGGCCCGAGCCAGGATATCCTTTGGCGTAAACTTCCCGAATTTTGTAGTGAAATAATTGACCTTTTTTCCGGCTTCCAGAACAGAGCAGATGGCCAAGGGGCTGATTTCTCCTTTTTCTCTTGGACTGTAAAAGCACATCAGCTCCCCATTCTTTGCCATCTGGGCCATGTGCTCAGATGTGTCGCCGGCCTGTAAAAAGACGGCGGCAGCTACCAATTCATTCGGCAGTACGGCAGAACCATGCTGGATAATTTCATAGACTCCCTGCAGCACATCCACGCTAAAATACCGGGAAATGAATTCAAAGGCGATCAGGAGGTCCTGCGGCCTGTCCTCCAGCGCCTCCACGCCCATCCGGTATAGGGCATCAGTGATTGCTGCGGATGGTTGAGGAATCATCTCCCGGATCTGCTGGTCAAATTCTTCGTATTTCACAGTTCCTCCTATTTCAGAAATCGGCAGACACACCTTGCAGGGGCTGTCCGCGTATGGTAAGATGCCACAAACCAGACGAAGGAGGTCGTGGCAATGCTGTACTTGTTCCTGGTGGCAGGGCTGTTCCTCCTGCCCATTCTGCTCCGGCTGGCGATCCGGCTCCGGCTGGGAATTCCGATCCTATACGCGCTGGGAATGCTCACAGTGTTCCACAGCTGGTACCAGACCCATACCGCGCTGGCAGACGGCATATTCTTTGTCCTGGTAGGGCTGTCCGCTCTGTCTTAGGTAGTGACTGCCATTCGGAAAGCCTATGCGTGGCTGGACGAACAGCTTGCAGAACGAGCCGCAGCGCACGAGCTGGCCAGCCGAGTGCGGCAGAGCAGGGCCAGCGGCGAGTCCGCTGTCAGCACCGATGGGCTGTGGGATTGAGGTCAGCCCAGTCCCATCAGCTCCCGGATGAGCCGGTCGCTCATCTTGATGGCCCCCACCAGAACCAGCATATTAAAGATCAGTTCTCCGATGTAGTTCCACACAATGGTAGCCGGCGCCAGAGTGCTGTCCGTGATGGCGGGCGGCGACGAGGCAAAGGCTGAGAAAATTACACAGGCCAGTACAATCACACAGCCCTCCAGGCAGATGGCGGCGTAGCTTTTCAGAAAGGCCACGCCAATGCTGCTGGAGGGCTGTCCCGCGAAGCTGGCCAAGGGGATGGGGGCAATCGCCGTCGCCAGTAGGGTAAGCACCCAGCGCCTTGCCACATTGCTGCGGTAGGTTTCCAAGCACTCCCCTCCAAACCGGACGTACACCTCTCGATGTATCCGGCTTTCCAGGTGTCAATCCAGTTTTCCAGCATGCAATTTGACATGGCAATTATGGCACAACGCCATTGTCTTGCGCCTGCGCGCAATCATATGGCGCTCCCATTCTGCCCTGCCAGATAAATCTTTCAACTTTTTGACGTGATGTATCTCAATTTCCACATCTGTTGCTCCGCACCACTCACATTGACAGCCCCGCAACCGCTGAACAAGGCTGGTATAATTCCTGTTTTCCCTTGCTCGTCCGATGATGTCAGGGTCAGTTGCGCTTACATGTGTATCCCGCCGCATTCCCTGATTGTAAAAGACTACGGATTTCTCGCCGGATTTACCTTGATAGGTAATTACAAAGTCCCTGTTCTTTGTGTATTTTTGGATGATTTTTCGCATGCTTGTCCGGTACTTCCCAGCGAAAGTTTTGTACATGCTGTATTTCATCACATAGAGGAAATTATTCAGTACGGTTGCGTTGTGTGCGATGCGATAGTAATTGTACAACCCTCTGATTTCTGCATTATACTGGTTCAAAATTTCCAGGTCATCTAAATTGCGTAGACCAAACCTGCATATTGGCTCCCAGATTTCTTTGTTCCCGTTGTTCTTGTCATACTGGATTTTAAGCGCCCCATAAGACAGCAGGCGCTTCAGCCACTTCTCCTTTGGCACATACAGCTTGATACGTCCGGTGTAGGAACGCTTGATATAGCCAGCTTTGGCACGGGTACTGTTTTGCTCTGTGCTGGTTGTAATTTGGAAGCTAAGAAACTGTGCAAAGTCTGAGCCGTGAGTGATAAGCGTTTTTTCTTGGGACAATTCCAAAAGGAGTTGTTGCCGAATGAACTGTCCCACATCAGCCTTGACCTGCTTTGCGTCTACCTTACTTCCAATCACTCCAATCAGGAAATCATCCGCATAGCGGACGTATACCAGCCGCTTATAGCCGTCGTCCATTGGATCAACATACGGGATAGTACGCAGATATTGATTGATCTCGTCGATTTCAGCTTTGACCGCCGCTTTTTGCTCTTGGGAAATTTTGTGCTCATTTCGTTTCAGCCACTCTTGCTTTCCTCTCCGTTTATCCAATGGTTTTTTATAAGCTGGGTTGATACGCCGCTTGTCGCCTTGGCGAAATGTCTGAGCGTATTGCGCCATAAACACGTCCAACTCATTAAGATAAATATTTGCAAGAATGGGACTGATGATGGAACCCTGTGGGGTGCCGGAATATGTGTTATGGTAGACCCAATCCTCCATATAGCCCGCTTTCAGGAACTTCCAGATAAGCCCAATGAAATGCTCATCCTGAATGCGCCTGCGCAGAATATTGACCAATACATGATGGTCAACATGGTCAAAGCACCCCTTAATGTCCCCCTCGACAAACCATTTGACCCCAGTAAAATTCTTTTGCACATATTGGAGTGCCGTATGGCAACTCCGTTTTGGGCGAAAGCCGTGGGATGTATTCAGAAAAGTCGGCTCGTAGATACTCTCCAGTATCATGCGAACCACTTCTTGTACCAGTTTATCGTCGAAGGAGGGAATACCAAGGGGACGCTTTTTGCCATTGGCCTTGGGGATATATGTCCGGCGGGCCGGGGAGGGGTGGTAGCTGAAATCTCTCAGCTTAGCAATCAGCGCATTGATATGCTTCATACCCATACCGTCCACAGTCTTGCCATCTGTTCCGGCGATCATACTGCCTTGCTTGGCCTGTATTTTCTGATACGCAGTCAAGTAAAATTCGGGGTTATACAGATTACGGTAGAGACGTTGATATTGGTAATTGCTGTTGCATGCTTTGGAACTAAGACTTTCCAATACATTTTGGGGACTTCTCATGGTGTCTCACACACCTTTCCTTTCATGGATTGGGGATACCCTGCCGCCCTTCGCCATGTACAAGGCTTTCCCTTGCTCAGACTACTACGGCGGCTCCGTTGCCCTGCCGGATATTCAGACCCTGCGGCCATAGCCATAAATGGCATTCCGGTTTAGGCAATCTCCGGTTAGATAGATGGAAACAGCGTGATATGATGTCGGAGTGGGTTTTCGTCCTTTTCCGCTGACTGCGGCTGGCTGTCATGGGTATCTCGCAAATCGTGTATACATGTCACCATTTGCCATGACATACGACGAATTCAGCTATCCTACGCCGCCGGCTCAAGTATGCCGCCTCGGACTGCCCTTAAAGCAGTTTAGCCTTGTTCCTCATTCATATCATTTCATCTTGCCGTTCAGTAGTGGAATGATAGCTTTCCAACTTACGACGTTGCCAGCATGCTACACTCCCCATCAGGTTTCCCCTCCGGATAAGCTGGCTGATGATAGGCTATTATTTCACCTGCCTTTCTGGATTACCTTTTCCTACCGCCATGCAATAGGCGGAATTTCCATCTATCCGTGTGCTTTGGCTTATGTCTCCGCACTTCCGGACGCACTATAGAGCTTAAAAAAACGGCTATAGACAGTGAGGATCATCACCAGAGAGAGCACCCAGATAAACAGAGAGCCCAGCAGGGTGATGGCCCACAGAGGGATACTGTCTATAAATCCCACGCTTTCAATGGTGGTCACTATTTCGCTTGGCAGGGCGGTGGCTGACACAGCGGTCAGACCGGAGGAGGACATGATGGTGGACACCATGCCCTGGGCGATATTGAACAGCGCCATCATCAACTCCATCCCATGGCCGATTGCGGCCTGAGCCAGTACAAAACGGACAAAGCAACGAAAGGCCATCTCCGGCTTCTTCAGCTCGGCAAAGCTGCCGCAGGTCTTGACCACGCCGGCGGCAAAGAAAAGCACCAGCATGCCATACCCCACTGCCTGGAGCGCCCCATTGATGTTCTGGATCACTGTCCAGACGCCTCCGCCCTTGAAGCTCTCCGGACTGGTGCTGATGAGCGTCCAGAGCTCCGCCAGCTTATCGTTCCAGGTGGTCAGGGCGGAGTTAAGATTGTCCACGATCCAGTTTCCGCTTCCTATTTACCACACCTCCTTCCCCACCCGCGGCCCCGCAAGGTGCCGCGGGTGAATCGTTTGTCTCCTGAACATCAGCCGGTAATGAGGGTGAGGATCTCTTTGGTGAAGGTGATTACGATGCCGCCTGCCAGGGTCAGGAATCCGTTGGATCGCTGAGAGGGGTCATGCGACTGAAACGAGAGACCTACCTGGACGATGCCCCACCCCAGCAGGATCAGGCCAATGGCTCGAATCAGGGAAAAGACAAACTCGGAGAGATTATCCACCACGGCCAGCGGATCGTCCGCTGCCATGGCATGCATGACGGTAAGTGTCAGGACCGCCACCAGGCAGGCAAACACAGCGTATGCCCTCTGTGCGCGGCGTTCAAATCTGCGGTTGTGAAGATCATTTTTCATGTAGCATTCTCCTTTTCTTCATCAGATGTGCCAGCGGAAAATGCCTGGAAGAGCGGAATGCCTTGGAACGCCGGCTTGTGTCTGCCTTTATGGATATAGGGCGGTCCGCCGCCATCCACCGTATGGCGGATGGCGGGGTGGTCGGTCAGCTCATACTTCAGATCCATGACGGGCTTGGCGCCCCGGATGAATAGGATGGCGTATCGGTTATCCAGGCCGCGCACCTCGTCCGGAGTGAGCAGCTCCCGGCCACTCATTTGGAAGTTTGTGGAGTAGGAGCCTGACCGCCCTCTGGTCTGTCCATGCGTGCGTGTATCAATCGTGGCTTTCCCAAGAGCCTCCGAGATGTACTTGTGGGTGCTGGCCTCGTTTCCGCCCAGGTACAGGATGGTGTCCGAGTTGCCGGGGATGGTCTCCCAAGAGTCCTTGTACAGCTCCTTGATCTGGGCCATGTTCTGGATGATGGTGCTGGCGGAGATATTCCGGGATCGCATGGTGGCAAGTTCCCGAGTGAAGCCCGGCAGAGGCAATAGCGATAGGTAAGACCTGAGCGGCGCGTCAGCGCCGCTTTCCGTCTTTTCCCCCGCTCCACACCGTGCGTGCGGCTTTCACCGCACACGGCGTTCCATCGACTTTGAAAGAATTGTAAATAGATACAGTTTTCAGTGAGCAATTGCGTTTAGATTGAGAATAAGCCTGCTGTTTTGCGCAAAGTGTTCAACTTCGCACGCTGTCTTACGTTTAACCGCAATGTTTGAACAAGGCGTGCAATTACCTCGCTATCAGTGGCATGAATCAAAATATGGATGGTCTCTGTAACCAGCACCAGATTCCCGTATTGGTCATTACCGCCTTTCTCTCGCGGGAGCTTGTGGTGACAATGAATGTCCCCGATTTCAAGCGGCTGTTTGGTAACGGCGCAGCACCCATGTTGAGCGCAATACAGTGCCAGTCTGTTGTTGTTCAGTTCCACACTTGCAAACTGTACCGGGTTCCGCATGAGGTAGTGTAAAATGCTCATATTTACGGATTCCAGATTTTTGTGAATACTTCTGCGGCCTTGTTCCGTGTACTGGTTCACTTCCCGCCGTTTGTAGAGCGGTGCTTTGGCTTGGATATATCCAATGGGGATAACAGCCTGACCACTCACATAGCGAATTTGCTTGCTTCTTCCATACCGCTCCGCAATGTAGGCGGGCAAAGGGTTTCCTTGCTTTTGCAAGCGCTCTCTCAATCTGTTCTGCATGGTTCGAGTGATGCCGAAGGCAATTTTACGAATGTCTTTGCTGATGTGGGTAGCACAACGATAGTAGTTGTGAACACCTGAAACATAGGCGTTATAGGCTCCAATGGCTTTGTATTCCTCATTCACATTTGCCGGGGATTGGATTCTTTTCACCATTTCCCGCGTTTGCCGCTTCACTTTCTTGACTGCCTTATCGCTCATGTGCGATTCTACCGCGTACTTTGCTGTGCCGTTGCTCTTGACGCCTTTTCTCACAGCTCTTAGCTTGAAGCCGAGAAAATCGGAGTATTGCCTTTTCAAATTGACAATTCTGGACTTTTCGGGGCTGATGTCCAGCCCCAGCCGTTCCTTTAGCCAATCTCTTGTAGCGGCAAAGAGTTTTACTGCGTCGCTTCGCTTGCGGCAGAAGATTTTGAAGTCATCGGCATACCGGACGATGTAGCACTCTTTTAGGGCAGAGCTTTTTCGGAGCAATTCATACTTCTGGCTTTTGTCAATAACCCCATTGTCAGTCCGCGCATATTCACGGTTTTTGCGTGTCGGCATATTCTCCCACTGGCTGGCAATCCACCAATCCAATTCGTTCAAGACGATATTGGACAACAGTGGGGAAATGATACCGCCCTGCGGCGTCCCCTTTTGCGGAAAACCGATTCCTGCAACTTCTGCTTTCAGCATGGCGGATATGATACTCAGCACACGCTTGTCCTGTATCCCCATATTCCACATCTGCTTGAGCAGTTTTCCGTGGCTGACATTATCGAAGAACCCTTTTATATCAATATCAACCACATAATGCAGACCGCGCTTTTGTATCATCGCATAACACTGTGCCAGCGCGTGTTCTGCGCTCCTGTTGGGACGGAAACCGTTGCTCCGCTCATGGAATTTCGCTTCGCATATCGGCTCCAGAATTTGCAGGAAGCATTGCTGGATCAGCCTGTCGGCAATCGTAGGGATTCCCAGAGGGCGAGTTTTCCCTGTGTCTCCTTTGGGGATTTCCACCCGGCGCACCGGCTGGGGCTGGTACTGCTCCAACCGCCTTTTTATATAGTGAATGAGTGCTGTGTTTGTGAACTTTGACAGGTAGCGGACAGTTTTTCCGTCCGTTCCCGCCGTTTTGCTACCCTTGTTTTTGCTGATATTTCGGTAAGCAAGTAAGATATTTTCATCAGCGGCCACCAGCTCCATCAGCACGGTATAGCGTTTGTTTTCCGCACTTTGGGCATAGAGCCTGTCCAATACCTCCTGCAAGCCGAAGTATTCAGCGTTGCGCAGTTTCGCTTTCTTTTGCAATTTCTTCACTGTCATAGTCGGCATACCTCCTTTGGGGTGTGCCTTTCTTAGTCATACTCGAACCTATGAATACTGTTCTTTTATTCTTGCTTTCAAAGCCGACTGGTGCCTGTTCCTCCACCGCCATTACAGCAGCTTCAACGGTCGTGGCACCGCTCTCAGTTGGATAAAGGCACGTTATACAGTCTGCTTTCCGTGCCAGCACTTCACAGCGCCGCAATGCACTCCACGCTCCAACCTTTCCACGTTCCAATATTCCTATCTGTGCATATACCTTTAGGTGGCCCCTTTAAGCCAGTGCGCTTGGGCGGCGCCTGTAACGCCGCAGGGAGTTTCATACTAACAACTCTTACTCGTCCCCACGCACACCGCCATAGGCGGCAACCGCATTTCTGCGGCTCATTCGTCTTGACCCGTACATTCAGGGCTTCGTCAGTGCGTTCCACCGCACATCCTCACCATGGGCATTTTATAGACCCCCGGCGTATCATCTGCACACCCCACCGCTGGGGGCGCTTTCCTCGGCTTGACCTGTTAGGGCAGACTTCCGCCGACTTCCGCGCGCTCTCGGACACAGTGCGTCTTTGCGCTTGCACCATGCCCGGCGCAGTCTTAGGGCAGGCGTTTCAGGGCGTTACCCCATCATTCCACCTGTCGGAATATCAGTTCTATGAAACTGATTTGTTCTCGAAACTCCTTTCAATTTTCTTATTTTTTTCTCAGCTTCACGCCTAACCTTTTCAGTTAGGAACGTGTCGCACTGGCGGCGAACTCGTCCAGCACGAAGTGGACGTGCTGGGGCAGGGCTCCGTGGTGGATCTGGTCGGCGCTGTAGTAGAGGGTCTGAAACGCCTGGGAGTAAAGCAGGGACACCAGAAAGTTGAAGGTGTTGTCGTTGTCCGGGATCACAGCATAGAGTGCCACCTTCTTCTCCCCCAGGGTGTAGAGGTCCATGTCATCGTGGTCGGTGATGGCCTGGATCTGGGGCAGGTTGAAGGGGGCCAGGCGGACGGCGGTGGAGACCAGGATGCTCTTGGAGGTCTTGCCCGCGGCCATCTTAAAGACCTTGTACTGATGGACAGCCACGCTGTTGGGGTTCTCCCGTTCTATGGCCTGGAACAGCAGGTCCAGGGGCGAGATATATTCCTCGTCCTCTTCCTTCACCTCGGCGTATTCCAGCACCCGCATGACCATAGAGAAGTTCTGCTCATACTCTGGGGCCTCCTGAAACAGCATGAGGATGATGGCCTGCAGCAGCGCGGTCTCCGCCTTAGTCCAGAAGGGGTCGGACTCATGGTTGCCCTTTGGCGTGGTGGCTTGGATGAGGTTATTGACCAGCCGCAGGGCGTCCTTCTCGTCCCGCAGGTAGCGGAAGGGGTTGTAGCCGTCTGACTGCTCCAGATTCACCAGATTGAGAACCCGGATGTCATAGCCCTGGCTCTCCAGCCAGCCGCCGGTGGCCAGCAGGACCTCGGACTTGGGGTCCGTGATGACATAGTTGGTGTTGGCCTCCAGGATGTTGGGCTTCACATAGCTGCGGGTCTTGGCGGCGCCGCTGCCGCCGATGACCAGCACATTCAGGGAGCGCCGGTGCTTGTGGGTGTCCAGGCCCAGGCGGACATGACGGGTGAGGATCTTGTTCTGCTTTTGGGCGAACATCGCATTGACCTGCTTGGGGGATGCCCAGGCAGCGGAGCCGTGCTCTGCTCCATCCCGTGTCCGGCCCTGCTCAGACTGATACAGGCAGATGCCCATGACGTAGAGTCCGGAGCAGACCAGGATGGATGCGAAGCTGTGCTCTGTCCAGCGAATCTGGAAGGGGTGTTTCAGAGCTTCCGTCAGGTGGCTCAGAATATCCGGCAATCCCCCGCCCAGGGATTGGGCAAGGAGCAGGGCCACCCAGGCAACGGGGATATAGAGAAACAGCCAAGCAAGCAGGCTGTTGGCTTTTGGTAGTTGCTGCAGCAGCGATCATCTCCTCTGATAAAACGAAAAAAGCCAGGGGGGTGCCGGAGCTTCTCCAGCACCCCCGGTGGGTAGGAACGCCTGTCTGGTCGTTGACGATATTATCGTGTCTTATGCTGATTTTTTGTTTTCTGTCTGGCCGGAGCGGACTTTTGATCCAACTGCGCCCGGTAGCTCTTCAGCCTCTCCAGAACGGAGGGGCGCTCAAACGTCATCCCGGTACTCCCGCTCTCTCTGGATGTAGAGGAGCTGGTTCTTGTATCGTGCGAGTCTCGTTCCGACCGAAAATCTTTTTTTGGTCTCTGCGCCTGCTGCTGGGCCACAGGGCCCTCCTGACGGCTCTGGGCGCCCTCCTGCCTCTCCTCCTGTACTGGGCGCTTGGGAGCGGCCTTTTCCGCCTCCTGCGGCCCCTGCCGCTCCGGATGCCGGGATGATTCCTGATACAGCATCCTCTCAAAGATCTGGTTGGCCCGGTCCAGCTCCGTCACCGGCAGGATCACATCGATGATCTTCCCGCGGCCGTCCCGGTCATGGATGGAGGAGTACAGCAGCTTCTGCCGTTTTGCCAGCTTTTGAAACTGATGATACTGTTCCGGGGGCATGGGGAACTGGCGCAGATCGCGTGTCTCTCGCAGCATCTTTCCCAGATTGATCTTACCGGAAATCCGCTTATGGTTTTTGGCCAGGGCCAAGCTGAGGGCCAGCATATTTTTCAAGGCCGAGCCGGATAACCGAACGGCTGCCTCTGTGCCGGTCAGCATCATGCGCACCAGCTGATCGGCGGCTTCACCGCCTCCGATATTCATCGCTTCTCACCTCCTTTTCTCTCACTTCTGCTTTCTGAAGTTCCGTTTCTATCTGAGGTATCCGGTCTAAAATCTCCCGGCACAGGGCCAGCTTCTTCCGCTCCTGGCGGATCTGACGGTTGAGCTCCGCCAGCTGCTGATACACCTGCGCCTTTTCCGAGATCAGCTGCTCTCTGGGAATTTTGGATTGCTCCAGGGTGGAGACCGCCTCCAGGTATTGGGCGAACTCCGCCTCCATCCCGGACAGGCCATCCTCATAGAGTTCCCTGGCCGGAGCCAGAGCCTCCGCGTCCGCCAAGGCTTTGTACAGCGCCAGTTGTCTCTTTTTCCGCACGTTGAGGATGGTGCGCTGTTTGGTCAAGCTGGACAGCGTCTCCTCTGTGCGGGCAAGGAAGGTCGTCATATCATCGGGGCCAACGATATTGTTCTCCCGCAGGAATGCAAGCTGCTCCCGGTATCGCTCGGCTTTCATTACCTCCTGCCGGAGCTGGGGCGTCATGCGAGGCGGATACTGCCGCTGCCCAACCTTCCCCAGCAAATAGAGGTAATGAATATAGAGGGCCAGAAAGCCCTTGTACTTGGGATGGGGTGTGTAGGGTCGATAGACTGGCCGGGGCAGGATGGCAGGCCGCCGCCCCGCTTCGATGGCAGACAGGTTCCCCTGGATGGCGGCACGGATGCCCTCCTCCGTGAACAATGGATCTTTCCTGCCGGGGATCATGAACCGCTCCTGGCCTCTCAGCCGGAAGCCCAGCCGGGCGCCGTGCCTGATCTCATAGCCCCTGTGCTCCATGAGCAGAAAGAAGTGTCCCAGGTCGTTGGCGTCCTGAATGGCCTCCCGCAGCTCCGCCTCCAGCATGCTGCGGAAGGTGGCCTGCCCCTTGGATCGGCGGAGCCATTCTATGTAGCTTACTGCCTTGGAAGGTTCCCCCTGCACGATTACAGAGAGACCATGCTCTCTACACAGCCGGTCCGAGACGGCCCGGATCTGCCGGTAGTAGCTCTGAGCATTGCTGTGATACTTCTCGCCGGTGTCCGCATTGACCGAGTTGAAGAGGATGTGGGCGTGGATGTGCTCCTTGTCTACATGGACGCCGATGACTGTCTGGTAGCCGGGCAGGTGCTCTGAAACGAATTCCTTTGCGATCTCCAGAGCCAGCTCCGGTATGATCTCGCCGGGCCGGAAGGACTGGATCATGTGGTAATACTGGACACCCCCCTCCTTTCCATAGTCCTGTTTGGTCTCCAGCATCTGCCGTACCTCCCGGCCAGGCTCACAGTTCAGGCGCGCGGTGAGAATCTGCTCCTGGGTCTTATCTCCGTTGAGAACATAACGGACGCCCACGTCCAGGCGGCCCTTGCGGGCCAGAATCTTGGTGACTGCCATCTACTTCTTCGCCACCTGGTACATCAGCTCATAGACCTGATCCAGCAGGTACAGCCCACGTTTGGCATCCTCCGGTCTGGCAACCCCAGCGTTGACTCTGCGGGCGATCTGGTTGATGTTGTTCCCGATATGATGGATCTCCGTGCGCAGGTCCTTGATCTCCTGGGCAGGACGGGCCTTGACCGGCCTCCCCTCGATCAAGCGGACCAGGAAGGCTCGTTTGGTCAGGCCGCATTTGCGGGCCTGCCGGCACAGCAGCTTGTACTGCTGTGGGGTGAGTTCAATGTGAAGATGGTGCTTTTCATTCCTATCTGGTCGACTCATGCCGCCTCCTTTTCCTTTTGGAAGGAGGAACGGAACTCTCCTCCCGGATTTCCTTCTCAAAGACTTTTTCCAAGTCAAACACATTCCCGTAAGGGACTCCCATGCGGCTGTATGGCTTCATGGGCATAGGGATCTGGGCCTGCAGCTCCTTCAGGCGTGACCAGTAATTGGGGAGATACTGATAAATCGCTTTCAGCTCTTTCCGATTCTTATTCTTGCAGCACCAGCAGGAGACACGATCCAGGACGTCATACAGCCTGACGCCGTTTTCCTCCCAGAAAAATCCCCGCTGATAGCAATATTCCAAACAGTCTGCCTCTGTCATCCCCGCCTCGGCCAGCGGTGAGCATTTCGGTGCTTTCAGCTTTTCCAGGCGGTCCAACTCATCCGCGGCGATCCCAACATAATGCTTTTCCGCATCCAGCTCTAGGCCATCCAAGGCGTCCATTTTCAGTCTGGTCCCCCAGCGGCTGGTGCCGCCACACCAACCGTAGCCCAAGTGAGAGCCTCTCTTTTTTGAGAATACTGGCCGTTCCAACATCTGATATAAAAATGAGACATCCGGTTTCAATTCAGTGAACCGGATGCCCCGCTGCTCCAGGATCGGCCTGACCCGATCCCGAATATCGTAAATTGCCTGAAATTCTACTCCCGAATTATAAAAAATAACTTCATCCAGTGGCATCTCTTTCTCCAGTAATAACAGCAGCATGGCAAGGGAGTCCTTGCCGAAGCTGACACTGGCGATGTGCCGCAACATCACGCTCCTTTCCACGGCCAGGGGCCGCAGTTCTTTCCGCCCGCGGGCGGCATTGGGGGCAGGGGGATGCCCCTGCAAGCGCGCAAATGTACATTTGCGCTATGCTTGCGCCCCTCTCCGCCGGAGGCGGCGAGGGCCTGGGCCCCGTTGGGGCCGTCTCTAAGCGGTAGGTTGATTGGATTCTTTTTTGAAAATATGGCCTCCTGCAAGAGAAAAGGGCAGGTCATCTATCCCGTCCTTTTCGGTGCTCCCGCAGCTTCAGGCCGCAGTGTTCCACCGGAATATCCCGCAGGCTTAGGCGCGATTTGTCCCGGATATAGGCGGAGTAGCGGGCATAGTCATAGCCTTGGGCATCTATGAGGATTCCGTCTCTCCTGCTCCGAACTGTTATCAGCAGGCAGCGGGTCACACCGCGCTTATCTGTGCCCATGATGGTCTGGTTCGCTGTGATAAATGGAGCTTCCTCACCCAGGTGTGCAGCATAGTGCTGGTACTGCGCCTCGGTCAGCTCGATAATCTTGACCACCTGGAAGGGAGATTGCCGGGTCATATGGGTCAGGGCATCCGTCAGCTCCCGAACACGTTCCGCTTTGCAGACAAATCTCGCCGTCTGGGTAGGAGCTGTCAAGGCTTCTCCTCCTTTCAGGTGCAATGTATTTGCACCCATAGAAAAATGGCATGGTGCAAATACATTGCACCATGCCATGCAGTTATCGTTCTTGGTCGTGATCTCGTCGCCTCCGATCTGAAGTGCGCTCAATCGGCACCACAAACCCCTCCGCCAACGCTTTATATTCCGCCTGTTCATCCAAGAAGAACTGTTCCAACGCCCCATACGCTCCCTTTGTCTGCGCCGCATTCAGGGCGTGGTAATACTCCACTTTTCTGTCGTCCCGGATGATGAAGGGAACAATGTCGTTTTTCAGACACTCTTTGAACAGGATGATCCGCCCGGTCCTGCCGTTTCCATCCTGGAATGGATGGATCGCCTCGTAGTCGGCATGAAACTTTGCCAGGTCTGCGAGGGTATGCTGAGGGAGCGCGTGGTACCACTCCAGCAGCTCCGTCATCCGTCCCTCTACTTCCTCCGGCATGGCCGTGACAATATCCGAGACCATGTTTCTCCTGTTTTTATATTCTCCAACAGGGTATCCATTGGCGAGATCTTCAAAGACACCGCTCTTCAGCTTATAGTGATACCGCTTGATAAGCTCATGAGAAAGGGGCAAATCGTATGTTTTCAACATCTCGTTGAACATCAGGAAATGCCCCGTCATTTCCTCCACGTCTTTCGCACGGATCACGGCATCCTCAGAACTCAGCGTTCCGGTGTCGAAGAGGGATGCCGTCTGTTTCTCTGTCAGCGTGCTTCCCTCGATCTTATTGGAGTTGTAAGCCATCATCCGCTGAGTCAGCGCATAGATGCCGCCGCGGTCGTTTTTTTGCTGTTCCACTTCAAAACGGTGGATCAGTTCCTCAACAAAATGGCTGGTCATCCACGATTCTCCCCTCTGATCTCTTGAGCCGCCTCCCGTTCAGGAATAGCTGCATTTTTCAAGTACCTCATCATTCATGTTCCAGGCAGTCTAATTCGAGATATTGATAATCGGAAGAACGAAAGTCCCACGGCGTAGTAGCATTGAGTTCCTCACACACTTTCTCCGCTGCCTCCTCACTCCGCACATATCCGACAAACTGGCAGCCAGCATCCATGTTGTCCAAAAAAATTAAAAAGATTTTAGATTCCATATTCTATTATTTCTCCGTTTGTGAATGTATCACACCCTATAGAGCGACCGATTTGATTCATTGCGCTTCCGTGGGGCTATCATTCGTGTATTCGCTCTCACAATTGCAGCCGATCAGCTGCCCGCCGCATACCGGGCACTGCTCCACATCGCAGTTGGCGTGATGGTAGTGTCCCAGCTTCGCACCGCAGTCATGGCACCGCTCATCAGGCCACGCAAAGTCCTCACTGCCATACTTGATCCGCTTATAATACTTGCCTCTGGAATATACGCCAGACCATGTGCAACCATCTACTTTGAGCATCCGCCCGCCGCAAATCTCACAGGGGGCGCCGCCTGCCGCGATCAGAGCCTCGATTTCTTTCTGGTCCATGTTCCATTTCCTCCTTTTCTTCGCTGTGTCCTTGACTTCAATATACCACAGGAAGGCGCTGCCATCCATCTAAATCCGCAGACAATGTGCTGTCAAACCTCATCATTTTCACTCTTGATATGCGAGGAAAAACCACACGCTGTGAATGGCATTCTCTGTCTGCGCTTACCTCTCCAGGTCTCTTTGCTTGATTTCTTGCCTCCGCCTTAACTCCGGCGCCAGCTCCAAGAGCTGACGTACCCGCTTCTGCAGATGGCGTTCAATAGCCTCCAGGCGGTACTCCGGCCAGTTCAGCCGGGGATGGCGGTGGAAGGTGAAGCCGATGAGCTTTCGCAGCTGCCGGGCCTGGATGGGTCCCATGACCTCCTGGCAGACGCTCTCGAAGCTGACGCCGTATGCCGTCCCGCGGGTCTTGGCGTAGGAATCCAGGTCCTGGAAATCCTCTGGCATGGCGAAGTTGAACAGAGACATCCCGTTGTCAAACACAGGCGCCGCGCCGGTGACCTTCCCGGTGTGGTTGTCCCGCAGGACGCCGAAGTTTCCGAAATGTCGGTCCTCATTATAGATCATCGCATCGAACACCAGCATACTCTTGATCTGCTCATAGGCTTCCGGTCCAAGCTGCCGGTAATACTCCAGGCATGCTTTCAGGCCACCCTCCCGCACAATGCGACCGATAGGGATATAGGCGGTGTTAATATCCGTGAACAGCTTGCAGCGGGAGGCCAGGATGCCCTTCCAGTTTTCCAACTCGTAGGCCACCGCATCCAGGCCCATGGCCTGGGCGACCTGGCTGGCATAAAACTCGCTGTACGGCTCATTCCCGGTGTTGGCCGCGCCGAAGGTTCCGCCTTTGTACAGATAGATGCCCTCGCCCTCGATAAATCGCCATGCCTTGGGGAGCATCCCGTTGGTGGTCAGCTCCGGCGAGGTGGTAAAGGCCGCGTCGCTCTGTCCGATGCCGGTGTAGGCCACCAGGGACAGGATCTCAGAGAAGCGGTTCTCATATAGATTGTACTGGGCAAATGTCCCGGTAAACCCCTGGGGCACCACCCAATAGCTGTCGTTCAGGGACAGGCCCTTGCACACGTCGATGATGCCCTTGGTGTCGTTGACACTCAGGCCATAGGTTTTCAGAATCTCCGCCACATAGGCGCGGTTCTTGGGGATCACCCGCCGCTGCAGCCATTTCACCAGCCCGTCGTCCGTCAGCTCCAGGTCCAGGGGGAACAGTGCCCGCTCTTCTTCGTCGATGCTGTGGATCTGCGCTTTCAGGCCCTCAATACCCTGCTCAGACAGAGAGAAGGACAGAAGGTCGGTGTCGTATAGCCGCAATACATACGCTTGCTCCATGCGCTGTCCCTCCTTTCTCCCTCATTATATCGGCCCCCACATATTTACGCAAGGGGAAACGGGACACAAACAGTTCTGTGTTCCAGACGGGTCACCGCTCCATTGCAGAATGCCGCTTTCCGGCATGAAGATGCCCTGAGTGTGTTGGCCGCGGAGCGGCCGCCTCCAGAGGAAGTGCCTCCAGCTCCACAGACAGGGGACGAGAGGCATTCTCCAGCACCTTCTTCAAACTGTGCTGAACCCCGATATTGGCCACGTCGATCTCATTGACACATCGGCTCAGCCAGGGGAGCGCCATTGCCAGCTGCTCCGCCAGACTTACCACATCCAGGGTCATCATTTTGTCCAGGGAGACATAGGCGGAGGACTGCCGGTGCTCAAAGCCATGGCTCTCCATAAACCGACGGATGTCGTAGTAGGCTTGCGTTAAGGAATGCGGATAGTATTTCTTTAGGGCTTCCTGACATAAGTCGAAGGTAATCTGCTTCCGGCTTCCGCTGTTGGCCATATCAGGTTACCTTCCATCCCTGGAGCTTTCCCGCCTGGGCCAGCAGATCCTCCTGTGCGCCGTTGTTATCCTGCCAAACGCAGGAGGAGGCCAGGTCAGGGAACCACTCTGTCCGCAACAGCGCCATGATAACCGCCCATAAATCGGCAAAGTCATCCGCGCTGCCACAATCTGCACAGGAAAGCACTGGGCCATTCTGAACACAGTGCAGGCCATGAGCCGCGAAGTTCTTTTGAACCGTCTGCCGCACGGCAGCCAAGGTGTAGCCCTGCTGCTCCACTTTCTGTTGGTCAAAGGTCATGTCAACTCTCATCTGTCTCACCTCCCTTTTGCGGGCTTGCCCACAAAATACCTCACCTCCACCGATCTATCCACTCTTTTTCCCAGACAGTCCCCGCAATTCACGCACACGGCTCCAGCTCCCGCGTGATCCGCTCTCTGGCCAGCCTTGCGTACTCGTCCGTGACCTCGATGCCGGTGGCGGTGTAGCCCTCCAGCACGGCGGCCAGCACGGTAGTGCCGCTGCCGGCGAAGGGGTCCAGGATATGGCCTCCCGGCTCGGTGATCTTCACGATGTCCCGCATGAGCTGGAGTGGCTTCTCCGTCAGGTGGATGCGGTTCTGGGGATTGCCGTACTTGAATACACCGGGGAGGCAGGGCACCGGGCGGCTGATGGGCATATCACCATTGGAGCCCCAGACAATGTACTCCGCCTGCTGCCGGAACCGGCCCTTCTGGGGCCGGCTGTTGCCCTTGTCCCAGACAGCGGTGCCGCGCCAGATCCACCCCGCCCACTGGAGGGCATCGCTGGCCGCCGGGAGCTGACGCCAGTCAATGAACATACACACCGGGGCGCCGGGCCTGCAGAGCTTCCGGGCGTCGCCAAGCCACTCCGCCGCCCAGCGGGTCCAGGATCTCTGATCCTTGGAGTCCCCATCAAAGGGCGGGGGCGCGTGGTCGCCCATGCTGGAATACTTCTTGGCGGTGGATTTGTTCTTCTCCGCCTGGGTGCGCCCCCCGGAGGCGTAGGGCGGATCGGTGATGACGGCATCAAAGGTTCCGGGGGCAAAATTGGGAAGCAGCTGCAGGGCATCACCCTGGATGATTTCCCACTTGGGATTATCGTTCATAGGCGTATTTTCCTTTCTTCTTTTGATGGGATTTTGGAGAAGGTGTGTAGTCAGACAGCTCGGTGTCCACATATTCGCTGATGATGTGGAGTGCCTCCTCATAACTGCCGGAGCTGGTGACACGGCGGAACATCTCATCCGCCTGGCCCTTTTGACCTGCTTCCTTCAGCAGGCGGGAGGCCCGCCCCAGGATGTTGAAAATGTTTCCGTCCTGACCCTCCAAGTGCATGGAGGGCTTTTTCTGCTCCACAAGGTACCCGCCCAGCTGATTGGGAACATAGTCGCTCAGCCAGGTGCCACCAAATTGCGCGTGGGTCTGCAGGCGCCACGTGGCCAGCTTCCCCACATCCAGCTTGACGCGATCAAAGGGGAACAGCAGGTTGGTCAGCTCCTGATGCTGAAACACAGAGACACTTTCAAACCGGCTGCCATCCAGTAGGATGCCCGCCTCCGTCAGAAGGTCGTTGATCCCGTCCACCCATTCCCGGAGGTCGCCGCCGCAGCCCTGGAGGATCAGGCCCTCCTGTCCATCCATGCGCCGCAGCTCATCTGTCGTAATCTGCTTGATCTCTGCCACGGTCTCCTCCTATCTGGCCCGCCCCCGCTTGGGGCGGGGCCGTGTCTTTTCCAGCCGCTTCTGGTCAAATATGACCGGGATGCCCAAGTCATGCGCACGCTGCGTCTCAGCCTGCATTTCAGGTGTAAGAACCGGGCCATATACATTGACCTGCTGGCAAGTCTCCATCAAGCGCAGACCCATGACCCGTGCCGCCTGATTCTGTACAGAATCACGAAGGTCGACAAAGGGCGTAAACATGAGGTGCGGGCATACAGGTATATCTCCTGACAGAAACACCTCCCGCGCTGTTTCCTTTGCGAAGGTGATATTCTGCTCCACATCTTCCAGCAGAGGCGCGCAAATATACACCAGTTTGGGACCGCCGCGGGTGTCATGCTCCGGCGTCCTCTCCCGGAAGGCACTGAGATAATCGCTTGTCGCCTGCTGAAGCATCTGATAATCTGCCGGCGTCGGGTGATAGGCGTACCAATCCGTCTTGTTGTCATTGACCCAGATGTGGGGGGTGACGCCGCTTTTCAGGTAAGGATTGTTGGGGATCGCTTTTTTGCCCCACACATCCTCCAGGCGCAGAGTTAATTTGTCCACCACTCCCAGATCGTTGTCCAGCAGGGTGACACGGAGGGCCTCATAATGGTCCGCGTGGCCCATGGTCACAAATTCTGCCCGCACCTGCCTGCCCGCGTCAAGACCACCCACACAGGCGCGTCCCACGAAGGCTGGATCGTGAATGATCTTCCCGTCTCCAAACAGCTTCCGCAGCTCCTGCTCGAAGAAGTTGCTCACCGCTCCACCTGCCTCTCCTTGATTTTTGCCTTTGAAGTCTCCGGCTGACCCGTCTGCGGCGCCAGTTCATCCCTGGAATCATCCCGGATGACGGAGCGCCCCCGGCCGCTAATGACCAAAGTATCCGGCGTGTCATTTTGAATCTCCTCACCGCTGATTACCAGCGCAGAGCCGGTCAACCGCACATCGCCGGACACCCTGCCATAGACGGCACTCTGGCCGGAGAGCATGGGAACGCCTCCGGTATCCTGGTTATACACGATCACCGCAAAGCCGGATGCTCTGGCATGATTCGTGAGGGTCGCGCCCCGGATATAGGCGTCATCCTCCGCCCGGGCATGGCCGGCCAGGAGGGTTCCACGGGACACATAGGCATGACCGCAGGCAATGGCATTCCCACGCAGGTAGGAGCCCTTGTCCACATAGGCGTCATTGCAGGCAATGGCGTCGTCAAAGAGCCAGGCATCATCTCCCGGCCTGAAGGACAGGTTGTCCTCGCTCTCCACAAAGCCGCCCAGAGTCCCGGTCTTGACCTCGCTGCCGATGTCCCGCAGGGCGCGGATGCGGTGGAGGAAGGGGTACTTCTCATGGGCGATCTCGGTGATTTCATATTTCTGATTGGTCGTCATTATCATCTCCTCTCTTACGCAGCTTCTCGGAATAGATCCAGCTGCTCGTCCTCCTGCCGAAACGCCGCGTCAATATCTGAAAACCGCTGAGTGCGGTTGAATTTCTCTGTTGCCTTGCCTGGCAGGGCCTGCAGCTCCAGCATCCTGGCCCACAGCTCCGGGTGGTGGTCATAGAGATGGCGCAGCTCCCGGCGCTTGGCGTTGGGGCAGAACCAGCAGCCTCCCCTGTCAGTAATGGCGTAGACAGGAGAAAGGAGCCCCGCTTTCTCGCAGAGCTCCCAGGCATCCTGTTCTGTGCAGTTGTATTTCTCCAGAAGGGATACCTGGTTCCGCCCAAGCCGTAGGAGGCGTTCCTGCTCGTCCTTGGCAATGCCGATATACTGGATTGTGTCAGGCGGCAGGCTTTTCTGATATCGCCGGATGGGCTTCACTTTGCAGTCACGCTGGACGGCACACCGCCCGCAGATGGGGAAAGAGCGCAGCATTCCCTTTTTGGGGCCCCGGGTGATTCGCCCGGTGAACAGATCCAGATAGGTCCTTTCCCCACGGAGCACAGTCACCTTGATCCCCATACGCTCCAGAGCTGGGATGCCCCTGGTATATATAAAGTCCCGGTGTTCTGGGACTTCTCCAGAGATCGTTTTGTCAAACATCACTTCACAATAGACGGCCTCGTCTAGCGGTTCCCCGTGCTTTTTGGCCAGAAGGATAGTGGCAAGAGAGTCCTTGCCGAAGGAGCAGGAGATGATATATCTCTTTGCGGCATTCATCGTTCTGGGCCTGCTTTTCCCTTTTTGTTCATTTCAGTATTGGCTCCCCGATTCAGCACTGGTGAAGGATCTCGGGACTCAAATACAGCATCCTCTAACCAATCAAGCCAGGACATATCCGCTTCCTCCGCCGAACATTCGATTTTTTTGACCTCGCACCCGAAGTCCTCCAGTTCTTCTTTGACGCAGCGGACACAGTAGGCCGCAAAGCTCTCCGCCTCCTCGTTGTTCTCATCACAGCATTTAAATACATATTGGAGCTTAACTTTTTGGCCCGAAAACTTAAAATTCAATGGTCCGGAAACATACCCCGGATCTCCCAGTGTTTCATCTTTTTCAAACACATTTTTGACGTGCTCAACAAACACCTTGCGCAAATCATTTACT